>WNFW01002187.1_pt1 | contig 13322 bp, 10 predicted proteins | sample 5400131 | NCBI WGS metagenome assembly WNFW01 (sample SAMN13153362, study PRJNA577476) | soil metagenome | isolation source: 20 cm soil or saprolite under grassland replicate 1 | place: USA:California | collected 2016-06-15 | reverse complement strand
TGGATGACCCAAAAACAATCAAGCAAAAGATTGGGCGAGCCACGACAGATTCTTCACGCCTTGTAACATTTGATCCAGAGCGCCCTGGCATAACGAATCTTCTGACCATCTATCAACTCCTGACTGGATACTCACAACAGGAAATTGAGGCAGAATTTGCCGGGAAAGGATATGGTGACTTCAAAGCAGCCCTTACCGAAAGGTTGGTAGCAACCCTGGGACCTATTCAAAAGCGCTACCATGAGCTGATGAACGATCCGATTACCCTTGAGAACATTCTCAAGCAAGGGGCCGAACAGGTGCGTCCGATAGCAGCAACAACCTTGCAGCGTGTCAAAGATGTAATAGGATTGGGCTAAATGATGATATACCCAACTCTCGATGAAATCAGACAACTTCGAGACAGAGAAATGGCAGTAAAGGCTCATGCACGCAAGCCCTTACTGCCCATCTGCTGCGACATCCTTGCGGATATGGAAACACCTGTCTCTGCTTTTTGCAAAATTGCTTCAGGTCCTTACAGTTTCTTACTGGAGAGTGTCGTAGGTGGAGAACACATAGCTCGCTATTCATTTATTGGCATCAATCCTTATCTGGTAATGAAACATGAAGGGCATAAAGCGACTTTACACTGGTCAGCATCTGATCGGGATGAATATATTGAAGAGATTCAATGTTCTGATCCGCTGGTGTTTATTCAAGCTGAGTTAGGGCAGTATTACCTCGTTGATCCACCAGGAATCGAGCACGATTCACTCCCGAGCTTCCATGGCGGCGCTGTCGGTTATCTGGCTTATGAGGCAGCAGCACGTTTCGAGCACTTGCCCGTTCCAGAAAAAAATGCATTGGGATTACCGCTGGCAATCTTTTGCTTTACTGAGACGGTACTGGTATTTGACCATCTAAAGCACCGAGTTCGAATCGTGACACACTTTCACCTGGACACGCCTGACCTTCAAGCTGAATATAAGCGTGTGATTGCAATCATCGAAGATTTCCAGCAACGTCTTCAGCTAGCGCCCAATTTACCAGAAGAACCAGATATTAAAACCGATATGGCGGCATCAAAGATTACATCAAACCGAACGCAAGTAGAATTTGAGTCTATGGTTTGCAAGGCTCAAGAATACATTCGTGAAGGCGATATTTTCCAGGTCGTTCTTTCGCAACGCTTGAGCCGTCAGGTCAATGCAGCACCCTTTACTATTTATCGTGCTCTGCGTTCCATTAATCCTTCGCCATACATGTTTTTCCTAAATTTTCAAGATATGCATATTATAGGAGCTTCACCTGAATTATTGGTACGCGTCGAGGATGGTGAAGTTACAATACATCCTATCGCAGGAACTCGCCGGAGAGGTGAAGATCCACACAGAGATCAACAACTCGCCGATGAGTTGAAAAATGATCCGAAAGAGCGAGCTGAACATGTGATGCTGGTCGATCTTGGACGCAATGATGCCGGGCGAGTCAGTATACCGGGAAGTGTCAAAGTAAGCCAGTTCATGGACATCGAACGCTATTCCCACGTTATGCATCTTGTCTCCAATGTTACAGGTCAACTTCGACCTGAGCTAACTTCCTATGATGCCTTGCGAGCAGGATTTCCGGCAGGCACAGTATCAGGAGCACCGAAGATTCGCGCAATGGAGATCATTAGCGAATTGGAGGGAGAACAACGTGGCATTTATGCAGGAGCTGTCGGTTATTTCAGTCATTCAGGTAATCTAGATACCGCCATCACCTTACGCACGATGGTGTTACAGAATGGCCATGCTTACATACAAGCTGGAGGAGGCATCGTTGCTGATTCCAATCCTTCTGAGGAATACCAGGAGAGCTTGAATAAAGCAAAAGCGCTTATACGTGCCCTCGATGAAGCGGAAAAGATTTCTAAAGAGCGGAGAGAGACGTATGCTTTTATTAATCGATAATTACGACAGCTTTACATACAATCTCTATCAATACCTATCAGAACTGGGTGCTGATGTACATGTAGGTAGAAATGATCAGGTAAGCTTAGATGATATCGAGTCGCTAAGCCCTGATCAAATCGTCATTTCCCCGGGGCCATGCACTCCATCGGAGGCGGGTTTATCCTGCCAGATTATCGAGAGATTTGGACCACACATTCCTATGTTAGGAGTTTGTCTTGGTCATCAGGCTATTGGACAAACCTATGGTGGACGTATCCTGCAAGCGCCTGAGCCAATGCATGGTAAAACCTCATTGATGTATCATGCGGGGCAAGGAGTATTTCGCAATCTCCCATTGCCCTTTGAAGCTAATCGTTATCATAGCCTCATTGTTGAGCGCTCAACACTCCCGGATGAACTGGAGATTACAGCCGAGACGGCAGACGGTTTAATCATGGGTCTACGACACTGTACTTATCCTGTTGAGGGAGTACAGTTCCACCCTGAGTCAATCATGACTCCTATCGGAAAAGATTTACTTCGTAATTTTTTAACTTTATATTGAGCCGAGAGGAAAAAGAGATGATCCGAGAAGCAATTTCACAGGTAACACTGGGAGCTACGTTGAGCGAAAGCGAGGCAACTGTGGTGATGGAAGAAATCATGACAGGTGTCGCGACCCAGGCACAAATGGGAGCTTTTCTAACAGCATTGCACCTACGCCCGGGTAAAGAGACCGTGCAGGAAATTACCGGCCTGGCGCGTGTCATGAGGCAAAAAGCCGTTCGAGTACATTTGAAAGAGACTATAGCAACACAAGCGATCGATACTTGTGGCACAGGTGGAGATAGGGCTGGCACATTTAATGTTTCAACGGCAGCAGGTATTGTAGCAGCAGCAGCAGGCGCATCTGTTGCAAAGCATGGCAACCGTTCCGCTACCAGTCGCTGCGGCAGCGCTGACGTATTGGAAGCATTAGGAGTGCGAATTGATCTCGGTCCCGAGCAAGTTGCGCAAAGTGTCCACGAAGTTGGTTTTGGCTTCATGTTTGCTCCTGCTTATCATCCTGCTATGAAACATGTTGGACCGGCACGACGTGAGATCGGGATACCAACAGTATTCAATATACTTGGCCCACTCACAAATCCTGCACATGCTCATTATCAGGTACTTGGAGTTGCTGATGGTTCCCTGCTGCGTACCATGGGTGAAGCATTACTTCATCTTGGCTGTAAACGGGCCCTCATTATTCATGGAGAAGATGGAATAGATGAATGTTCTTTGAGCGCTTCGACACGCATCTGTGAAGTGCGAAAGGGAGAGGATTTGCGTGAATATACAATTACACCAGAGGAAGTGGGCTTCACAAGGGTAACCGACAGGCATGCTTTTCAAGGAGCCACACCAGCGTACAACGCAACACTGCTGAGGGACTTACTAAGTGGTCAGAACCATAGTCCTGCTGTGGACATGATTTGTCTGAATGCTGGAGCTGCACTGCTAGCAAATGAGTTAGTAAGTTCTTTTTCTGACGGAGCCAGGTTAGCGCTTGCGACATTACGTGAAGGCAAAGCCAAACGTACATTAGAAGATGTTATCGACTATACCCAGATGCTGGCAGGATGACCATGTTTCTTGACGGAATCATAGCGCAGACGAAGTTCGACATGGAACAGCGTAAACGTATCACATCGTTTGAAGAGCAACAGCGTCTTGCATATATACAAAGCGCACCTCGCGATTTCTTACAAGCACTCAAATTACAATCGAAAATCGGCTTGATTGCAGAAGTTAAACGTGCATCTCCCTCAAAAGGAACATTTGCGCCTAATGTCGATCCAGTTGAACTGGCACAAATATACGCTGCAAATGGAGCGACCGCGATTTCTGTGCTAACTGAGTCACATTTCTTTCTAGGATCATTTGACTACCTCGCAGCTATTAAACAGGCGGTACATGTTCCAGTACTGTGCAAAGACTTCATTATTGATGAATACCAGGTATTTGAGGCCCGTGCGTGGGGAGCTGATGCTATCCTGCTTATTTGCGCTATACTGGACCAGATTCAATTGCAGAGGTTGCTCAAAGTTGCACATGAGCTGAGTATGCATTGCCTGGTCGAGGTGCATACTTCAGCAGAGGTACAGCAAGCAATTGCAGCAGGAGCACGTATTATTGGGATCAACAGCCGTGATCTCAAAACCTTTCAAATACATCCTGATCTTATCCGAGAGTTACGTCCACTTATTCCTAAAGATACGCTAGTTGTAGCCGAAAGTGGTATTCACAGCAGTGCAGACGCACGGCGCCTTGCTCGTTATGATGTTCAGGCCATGCTGGTAGGTGAATCACTTGTCACATCTCAGGATATACCTGCACAGATGCATACGCTGTTCAAAGGTGCATGTGAAAATGTGCAAGTAAAGATCTGTGGTCTTCGCACCGATGATCAATTACGTACCGCCAGAGATACAGGAGTCGACTTTATGGGCCTGATGTTTTACGAACAAAGCTCGCGCTATATTCAGCCACATGCTGCGAAAGAGCTACTGAAAACATACGAAGATGACCAAATGTTTTGTGATATTGTTGGCATTTTCGTCAACGAGGAAGCGAACTATATAAACGACGTCGCTGAACGGGTTGGCCTACATTTTGTACAACTCCATGGAGATGAGTCACCCGAGTTTTGTACACGTATTCATCGTCCCGTCATTAAAGCGCTTCGCCTGAACGAGAAATCTGATCCGCATTTGACAGAAACATATTCTCAAACTGCATGGCGAATTTTACTCGATACGCCAACGGGCAAGTGGGGTGGTTCTGGCAAAACACATGATTGGGTGTTAGCCCAAACTATTGCAAAGCAAACACCAATATTCCTGGCAGGTGGCTTAACACCTGAAAATGTAGGTGAAGCTATTCAACAAGTTCATGCCTGGGGAGTCGATGTAAGCAGTGGTGTTGAAACAAATGGGAAAAAGGATATCAAAAAGATACGGACATTCGTCGAAAATGCTCGCATATCCAGATAGTGAGGCAATTCTGTATGCAAATCCACAATCCGGTTCAAGATTACCAGCACAATCTCTATCCTGATAAGCGAGGACGCTTTGGTAGCTTTGGCGGAAAATTCGTTCCAGAAAGCTTGATGCTAGCTCTCTCTGAGCTAGAGATAGCTTATGAACACGCACGCAACGATTCCGAGTTTCAAGCTGAACTACAAAGGTTGCTCTCTAGCTTTGTAGGACGTCCAACAACACTCCACTACGTTCCGCATTTCTCTCACATGATAGCGCCAGACGTCAAAGTCTACCTCAAACGTGAAGACCTGGCACATACTGGTGCACACAAGATCAATAACGCTTTAGGTCAAGGTTTGCTAGCCAGGAGGATGGGGAAGCAGCGAATCATTGCCGAAACCGGAGCGGGCCAGCATGGAGTCGCAACTTCTACTGTGTGTGCAATGCTTGGACTTGAATGCATTGTTTACATGGGTGAGGAAGATATCCAACGCCAGTCGCTCAATGTCTTTCGCATGAAATTGTTAGGGGCAGAAGTACGCTCCGTAGCCAGTGGAAGTCGTACGCTTAAAGATGCTATCAATGAAGCCATCCGAGATTGGGTGACAAACATCGAAAGCACATTTTATCTAATTGGCTCTGCCGTTGGTCCTCATCCATATCCACGTATTGTGCGTGATTTTCAATCAATTATCGGAGAAGAGTCTCGCGAACAAATACTTGCGCAGGAGGGACGCTTGCCTGATAAAGTTGTGGCCTGTGTCGGCGGCGGCAGCAATGCTATAGGTATCTTTTACCCTTTCGCAAACTTACCACACATACAACTCATAGGCATCGAAGCTGGCGGCTCTAGTCTTGCACCAGGACAGCATGCAGCCACCCTGGTAGCGGGCAGTCCCGGTGTTTTACATGGTTCATTCAGTTATCTTTTGCAGAACGAAGACGGACAGGTACTCAATACACACAGCATATCGGCAGGTCTTGACTATCCTGGTGTAGGTCCTGAGCACAGTTACTTGAAAGAGACTGGTCGTGCTACCTATACCTCAGTAACCGATGCAAGTGCATTACGCGGCCTACAAGCATTGAGCCAGAGCGAAGGTATTATCCCTGCATTAGAGCCAGCTCATGCATTAGGTTACCTACTGGAACAAGGTGAACAAGGTAAAATTCCACCTGGTTCGCTGATTATTTTGAACCTGTCAGGACGCGGGGATAAGGATATGCTGACAGTTGCAAAAGCTTTACAGGTCTCATTGTAGGAGTGAAAAATGACAGTTTTCCAATATGATACCAGCATTTTGACACGTTATCCGGCTGTCGTTGGTGGAGTAATTATCGCGCAAGGAATGACAAACGGTCCTACTCCAAAAGACTTACAAGCAGCTTTCTTAGATGAACAACAGGCTACTCTGCAACGTATCGGAGCTACTCCATTGAGCCAGATTCCTTCATTGGCAGCATGGCGTGCGGTTTTCCGCAGCTTTGGTGTGGACCCAACACAGTACCGCAGCGCTGCGGAAGCACTTTTACGACGCCTGACCAAAAAAGGAGATATTCCAGGCATCAACTTGCTTGTTGATCTCTGCAACCTGGTAAGTATTCGTTACGCATTGCCTGTTGCAGTTTTCGATACCAGTACATTGAATGGTGCAGTTACTGTACATTTCGCTGATGGATCTGAAAGGTACACAACGTTGAGACAGGATGAACTAGAGCATCCTGAAGCGGGAGAAGTTGTTTTTTCTGACGACACAAAACTTGTCATTGCACGACGCTGGTGTTGGCGACAAAGCGATCAGAGCGCAGCACAGCAAGAGACCACACAGGCACTCATTACCGTCGAAGCTCACCATACGCAAGCTAAAGAAGATGTTGATGCGGCCCTTGATGACCTACTGACTTTACTTCGCGCGTTTGCTGGCGGTCACTTTATCTTTAGCAGGCTTGATGCTTCCAATCCGTTTATTTCAAATGATGCATTTTAACAAATTAAGAGGGATACTATGCAACAAACATCCATACCTCCGATACCTGCGTCAAGAATTACAAAGACTTTTGATCGTGCACAAAATGAGAATAGAGGTGTACTCATCCCTTACTTCATGTGTGGCTACCCATCGGCACACCAAAGCATTGAACTCACACTCGCAGCAGCCCAGATGGGAGCGGATATTATTGAACTCGGTATGCCTTTTAGCGATCCACTGGCTGATGGAGCTACTATCCAGCATGCAGGACATATCGCACTCGAAAACGGCACGACCATTCACGGATGTTTTGAGATAGCCTCTGAGATTTCAGACAGGTGCGATGTACCCCTCGTTCTTATGGGCTATTACAATCCTATACTGGTTTATGGTCTTGGGGCCTTTTGTCAAAAGGCTGTCGAAAGTGGAGTTTGCGGTCTGATTATCCCAGATTTGCCACCTGAAGAAGCAGAGCCTTTGCAACGCGCAGCGAAAAAGCACGGACTATCCCTCATCTTTCTTATTCCACCCACGACACCCGATGAACGCATTACCCACATTGCAAAAATGGCGAGCAGTGGATATGGCAGTTTCCTCTATTGTGTCGCATTGAACGGGGTTACCGGAGCACGGGCAATACTTCCTACGGATGTACACCTTTTTATTCAGAGAGTGAAAGACTATACGAAAGAGTATCGTCTTCCTCTCGCCGTTGGTTTTGGAATTTCAACACCTGAGCACATTACTGAGTTGATAGATTTTGTTGACGGTGTAGTAATTGGAAGTGCACTGGTTAAGCTTATCGATCAACATTCAGAGTTGGAACAGATAAATGTTGTACAACGCTACAGCTTGAGTTTACATCAAGCAACGTTTAGGCAAAAAGCTACTTGAAAAGAGCTATCAAAAATTTACTAACACCCTTTCCTATGTACGATAATCGCGAAAGCTGATCTATAACGATGCAACATCATTCTTCAAGGCTTAAGAGTTCGATAATATCGTGACGCACTCGGGAAATTTCTTGCACATCACTAAAATCCTGCGGGCAACTACTAACAATTTCCACAGGTTTGATGGCGCAGTGAAAAAGCAAGTAAGCCAGCCGGCGTTCGCGCGCGTCAGAAAGCTTCCCTTCTATGTTACTCCATATCTCGTGGCTACTGTCATCTTGATTTGAAAACGACTCTCTTGCTATAAGCGATGCGGGCAGCGGCGTATTACCTTGTCGTGAATAGTTACGCAGTGCATCTAGAATAGCAGCGTTGAGATACACTCGCAGGTAATACAAGACATCAGCCATGTTTTTGAATTCAAATTCATAGTGTTGGAGGGAAGTCTGCCAGCAACGTTTAAATGCCTGGACTACAAAGTATTCTTTAGGATGCAGACGACAAGCTAGATCTCTACTAGGATGGGCTTGTATCCAATCGATCAGCATTGCACTTAAGTGATACTCTATCCATTTCTGCGCAGCCTGATTACGCTCCTCTAAAGCGCGACGAAACTTCTTAAAGTAATATTGATCGTGATAAACGTCTCCATGATCACACTCACCGACATCATTTGCATCGCAACCCTCAAAATCTAAAAAGCTCATTTCATCTGTAAACGTCAAGAGCCTTCTCCAGCCCCTTGCGTTCAAATGTTGAACCCGTTATGGTATCAGTGAAATACTTCTCACATTTCGCTTCTTGTAACGCATCTCTCTGTAACGCCTCGTTTTGCTCGTGTTTGGAGACCCGAATATAGCCGACCCTCATACAACCTCTGCTTTTAGTGTCACTTACTCAACTCATGTGGAAGAAACTGAGACGTTGATTGTGACACATTTTTTGAGTTAGATCAAATCTCAGCATCACTGCTCTGACTACCTCACCCTGTCACACCTCAGAGTTCTGAAAGCTGAGCATCCCCTGATCCTCTCATGGCCTGCGATGTGCTGGCTCGTCTTCGCGTTCTGTTGGGAAACACTTGCGGTCTGCGGTGCTCTGGGATAGAATCAACGAGAACAAGCTGTTGGGTATCACCCTGACGACGAGGAGGAAGCGATGCCAAAAGCTGCCCAGTATACCCTACGTTGGTCTCAAGTACACCAGGCCTACGGAGTCTTTGCCTGGCACCAGGCCGACCCGCTCCTGCTCTGTGGAGAGGAGGCCGCCTGGTTGGTCTGGCTGGAGGCTCACTCCTGCTTTTCCTTTCACGGGAGTGCTGGCACCCTTTCCCTCCAGAAAGAAGGGCGCTCCCGGGGCAAAGCTGGCTACTGGTATGCCTATCACCGTCAGGGCCGACGCATCCTCAAGCGGTATCTTGGATCTAGCCGGAAGCTCACTCCGACACAGTTAGAAGCCGTGGCCCGGGCGCTTGGAGGGCAAACACTTCCCTCACACCTCTCACCTTCTGCATCAAAGCCGTCGGAAACGCGACAGCACAAGGCCCTCGATCGAGCCGCTCCAGCCACAGTGCGAGTCGAGGCGAGCTGTGTCCACCACGCGCCTGTCTCACCACTCAGCGGCGAGGCGTCTCTCCAGGGTCTCCTGCTTCTTGCCAAGCTCCGCCCACCGCGTTTGCCCGCTCAGCTCATCCCACGGGAGCGGTTGCATGCCCTGCTGGATAACGGTTTGCAACGCAAACTGACGCTGGTCACGGCTCCGGCCGGATACGGCAAAACCACGCTCATCACTCAGTGGGTAAATGATCCTGCCAGGAGTGCTCAACTTCCTCCTGTGGCCTGGGTCTCCCTTGAACCAGAAGATAATGATCCAGTGCGCTTCTGGCGCTACCTGCTCACTGCTTGCCAGGCTTTCCAGAAGAACCTGGGGCACTCCTCTCTTGCTCAACTGCTAGCAGGACCGTCACCCTTTGCTCCACCCGATCTGAAATCCATCCTGACGGCCTTCCTCAATGATGTCACCCAACTGAACTGCCGAGGGGTGCTTCTTCTGGAAGACTATCATGTGATTACCACCTCCCAGATTCACGAAATGATCACCTTTCTCGTCGATCACCTGCCTCCATCACTGCACCTTGTCATCCTGACCAGAAAACCTCCTCCGCTCCCGCTCCTGCGCTGGCGCTCCCGAGGCGACCTGCTAGATGTGGGAGTGAGCGATCTCTCTTTCTCTCCCCAGGAAACACACTTGTTCCTCCAACAGAGGTTCGCGGATCACGCTTCTCTTCTCTCGGCTTCCCTGGTCGCCGATCTCCACGCGCGCCTGGAAGGCTGGGTGACGGGGCTGCGTTTGCTCACGCTGGCTCTCTCTGGACGCCGAGAGCCTGGAGCAGTTGAGCAGGTGCTCACAAGCTTCGGTGGGAACGAGCGGCAGATCCAGGACTATCTGGGGACAGAAGTGCTTTCTGTCCAACCGGAGGAGGTGCAGACTTTTCTGCTCCAGTCCAGCCTGTTCCCCCGGCTGACGGCTTCTCTCTGCGATGCTGTCATGGGAAGGAGTGACAGCGAGCAGGTCCTCGAGGGGATCGCCAGCGCCGGGCTGTTCCTCCAGTCCCTCGAAGGAGATGAGCCGTGGTATCGCTATCATGCGCTCTTTGCCCAGGCTCTGCAAGCCTGTGCTCGGCGCCAGCTCGGTATCAAGGTCGTGCAGACGTGCCTGAGCTGTGCCAGCCTCTGGTATGAGCGGCGAGGGATGCTCCCTGCGGCGGTGGAAGCGGCTTTGCAGGCGTCGGACTTTGCCCGCGCCGCCACCCTCATCGAAGCGCTCATCGGGCCACAGCACTGGGTCGCCCTCCAGGAGTTCCAGACGGTGCAGCGCTGGCTCTCTCAATTGCCAGAACCCGTACTCCACTCCTGCCCTGCCCTCTGCTTCTTCTCTGCTACCTTGCTCACCTTCGATTCGCCTTCTGATCGGCTCGCGCCATCGACGTTTGCCCAGGTGGAAACCTTGCTGCAAAGAGCCGAGCAGAGCAAGCAAGAGAGCGACCAAAGGCCTGCGTCCGAGGTGCTGCTGGCTTTTCGTGCGCTGCTGGCCCTGCGGCGGGGAGCCATGACCGAGGCCGCCTGTCTTTCCAGGCAGGCGCTTGCTCAGCTTTCGGAGGAGCAGCCCACCTGGTTGGGCATCTGTTTGGGAATCGTTGCGGAGGAAGAGCGATGGCTTGGGCAGCTTGAGGCCGCTCGCAACGATCTGCTGACGGTCCTCTCACTCTTCGACGCGACCAATCAGCAGGCGGGTAAACTCGTTACCGTCCTCCTGCTCGCCGAGGTCTGCACCGAGCAAGGAGCATTGTACCAAGCGAGCGAACTCTATCACACAGCACTCTCCTGGGCAGGCAGGCAACGTGCAGATTGCACCAAGGCTCTGCTCGGGCTGGCTCAGCTTGCATACGAGTGGAATGAATTGGATCAGGCCGCCCAATGGTTGCAAGAGGCAGCAGAGCATCTCTCGCACTTCACCGATGAGGCGCTCCAGGTTCAGGCGACCCTCTTGCAGGCGCGGGTCTTGCAGGCATCAGGCCAAACCGAGCAAGCGAGGCGTCTGCTGCAAGCCCTTTTGGCCTGGAGAGACCCTATCCGCTCGCCACAGCTCCTGCGCGAAATTCTGCTCTGGCAGACGCGCCTTGAACTCTCCGTCGGGAATCTCCTCGCCGTCCAGCATTGGGCCACTACTCACAAAGAGTCCGACGAAAACCTCTCGCGCTTGCAGTATGAGCGAGAAGAACTGCTCCTGGTCCGCTGGCTCCTTGCGCAAGGTCGGGGGCAGGAGGCTCTTGGTTTGCTTGAAGGGTGGTGCGCCGAAGCAATGGCTGCCGGACGCATCCGCAGTGCCCTGGAGATTCAGATCCTGAACGTTTTGGCCCACCACCAGCTCAACCACTCTCAGGACGCCCAACGCCTGCTCACTGAGGTGGTGCAGCTTGCACACACACAAGGATATCTGCGTCTCTTTCTGGATGAGGGAGAGGACCTTGCGTCTCTCTTGCGTCTCCTCGTCCCCTCCATCGGCGGGAAGCCGTTGCGCACCTATCTCCAGACGATCCTTTTTGCCAGTGACCAGGCCCAGGCGAAGCAGCAAATACCTGACAGATCCGCGACGCACGGCGCGGGTCTGTCCCCGCAAGAGCAGCGCGTGCTGGCTCTGCTGGTGGCCGGTCACTCCAGGCAGGAGATAGCGGAGGAACTCGTCATTAGTCTCAATACGGTGAAAACGCACCTCCAACGGATCTATCAGAAGCTCCAGGTGAGCAATCGTGACGCTGCCCGCTTGCGGGCACGCGAATTGCACCTGTACGCATCGAGTTCCTCTCTAATCACCCGCACAATCATCCCTATGGGTGATACCCCTCGCACCTCTTCTCCCTTAGACTAGCAGGAGAGCAAGAACGTTTCCTGAACCTGGAGCGAGACGTATCTTTGCCCCAAGAAACAACAGATAAAGGAGTTTGTCCATGACATCATATTCTTTGCATGTCTTGATTATCGGCGGTGGCCTCGGCGGCCTCTGTTTGGCTCAGGGCTTGAAGAAGGCGGGCATCAGTGTCGCGGTCTATGAGCGGGAACGCACCCCCAGTGACCGCTTGCAGGGCTATCGCATCCACATTGAGCCGCAGGGCAACCTGGCGCTGCATGCGTGTTTGCCCCCCGATCTCTTCGAGGTCTATCGAGCCACCGCGGACCGTCCTGGCAATGGCCTTCGTATCGTCACTGAGCAGCTGAGAGAGATCAGCTTCTTTCCCACTCCCGCCTATGAGGGGTCGGACCCGGCGAAGCTCGACCTCGCTGTGAGTCGGATCAGCTTGCGCAAGATCTTGCTGTTCGGCCTGGAAAATCTGGTCCACTTCGACAAGACCTTCACGCACTACCAGGAAGGACCAGATGGGAGGGTCACGGCCTTCTTTGGAGATGGCACTTCCGTCGTCGGGGATGTGCTGGTTGGAGCCGACGGGGGCCATTCCCCGGTGCGCACCCAACTGCTTCCCCAGGCTCCGCGAGTGCCAACCGGGGTGGTGGCAATCATGGGCAAGCTTCCCTGGTCAGAGGAGAGGCGCGAGGCTCTGTTCATCTCTGGACGCTTCGATGGACCGACGACCATTCTTGGCCCAAAGGGACATGGGATGTTCACCGGCCTCTTTGATTTCACTCCTCTGCCGCAGGAGTATGCCAGGGCGAGCGCCGACCAGCAGGAGCGCGCTCCACAGCCGGCGCTCTTTGTCGATACCACGGGCAGCTACTTGTTCTGGGCCTTGATCGCCCGCCGCGAAAAGTATCCCTTTGAGCAGGACCCACAGCTTTTGGATGGACAGGCGCTCCAGCAGGTAGCTCTGATGATGGTTCAGGGATGGCATCCGCACCTGCAACAAATGGTCCGTGAGTCTGATCCAACAAGTGTGATCTACAAGCCCTTGCATGCGGCGACGGAGGTTTCGGCCTGGCAAACCAAACGGATTACCCTGTTGGGGGA
>WNFW01002185.1_pt1 | contig 13324 bp, 7 predicted proteins | sample 5400131 | NCBI WGS metagenome assembly WNFW01 (sample SAMN13153362, study PRJNA577476) | soil metagenome | isolation source: 20 cm soil or saprolite under grassland replicate 1 | place: USA:California | collected 2016-06-15 | reverse complement strand
CACCCCCAAAAACTTGATCGACGATGTGCGCCGAAGGCGGCAGATCCCTGCAGGAATCGTTCCTCCCGTGTGCATCCTGGAGTTCGATGGAGATATCACCGACTGGCTGGTTCGAGATGGTATAGCCAAGCCCTTCGGGCCCTGGGCGTGCTTTCACACCTCGATGTTCGCGATGGATCTCGAAGATGTTACCTGCGGAATCATCGCGCGAACCATCGGCGGACCTTACGCGGTACTCATTGCCGAGCAGCTCCAAGCAGCGGGGGCCAAACTCATCATCGGGCTGACTTCCGCCGGCCGCGTGTCTCCCGATTTACCGCTCCCGTGTCTCGTCGTGGCAACCAGCGCGATTCGTGACGAGGGAACTTCTTATCACTACCTGCCTCCGGACAGTGAAGTCGCGTGCAAGTCGGCCGTGGTTCCGCTACTCGAGCGGGAGTTGATCGCTACCGGATGGGCCGTCCGATCTGGTAAGGTGTGGACGACGGATGCACCGTACCGCGAAACCAAAGCACAACTCAATAAATGGGCCCAGGAGGGCGCACTCGCGGTCGAAATGCAGGCCGCATCGCTTTTTGCCTTTGGCATGGCCAGGCAAGCTTCTGTAGCCTTGGTTGCTATGGTCAGCAATGCTGTCGATCATACGGGCGCACAGTTCGATACCGGCTCACAGGAAGATGGCCTCCGAGTTCTCCAGGGAATCGCTCGAGCAGCCCGATCTCTTTTCGTCACTGCGTGATCTCCTCAGCTGATTCAGTGCCGGCACGATCGGATTACTAAGCTGCCCCCGGGATCGTTGAGCAGGCCTCGTGTGTACCTCATGGAGGATTTGGAGCATCATATGCGCCATACCCGTCAGTTGTGCGTCTGCAAGTAAGGAAAGATCGGCAAGATTCAGACAAGGAATTGCAGCTATGCAAATCACGATTCGAACCCTGAGGAAGAAGAAATCACGGTCTCTTTTTGGAGAGATCTGGCCCATTGTGGCTCTGCTCCCGGCGGCTTCGTTGCTATTCACGGGTTGTCGAAATCCAAACGCTGCTGCTCCTCCATCACCCGCCGAGGTGGAAGTTGCCACGGTGGTGCAAAAAGATGTCCCTATCTACGGCGAGTGGGTTGCTACGCTCGATGGCTACGTCAACGCACAGATTCAACCCCAAGTGACTGGATACATCATCCGCCAGGCCTACAAGGAAGGTTCTTTTGTACGCAAGGGTCAAATGCTTTTCCAGATCGACCCGCGTCCTTTCCAAGCAGTGCTTGATCAAGCCAAAGCGCAACTCGCGCAAGCCCAGGCCAACCTGGGCAAGACTCAGCTCGATGTCGACCGCGATACTCCGCTGGCCAAGGAGCGCGCCATTGCTCAGAGCCAATTGGACAACGATGTCCAGGCAAACCTCGCAGCGAAAGCGGCAGTAAAAGCTGCCGAAGCTCAAGTGGAACAGGCGGACCTCAACCTCGGCTTCACCAACGTCACGTCGCTGGTAGACGGCATCGCCGGAATTGCGCAGGTGCAAATCGGGAATCTCGTGAACCCGACGGCAGTACTGACCTCGGTCTCACAGGTGAATCCTATCAAAGCGTACTTTCCAATTAGCGAGCAGGAGTACATGCATTTCGCGGAAAGAATCAATTCTCACAATCAGCAAGAGGTGCCGACGGACGCGCCCCCTTTCGATCTTATCTTGGCCGACGCGTCTGTTTATCCACACAAAGGTACGCTTTTGTTAACCGACCGCCAAATCGACGTGACGACTGGCAGTATCCGTGTTGTTTGCGCGTTCCCCAATCCAAAAAACATTCTGAGACCGGGCCAGTTTGGCAGAGTCCGGGCACCCGGTGACGTTCGGCCCGGCGCACTTCTCGTGCCTCAAAGGGCGGTCACGGAACTCCAAGGAAGCTATCAAGTGGCCGTGGTTGGCAACGATAACAGAGTGAGCATCCGGCCGGTCAAAGTCGGGGAGCGCGTGGATGCAATGTGGATCGTCGAAGGCGGCGTCAAACCCGGCGAGCTGGTGATTGTCGAAGGGCTGCAAAAGGTCCGCGACGGTGCGACTGTCAAGGTTAAGCAGGCCGCCGCTCCCACGAAGGGCAACTGACCATGTCAAAGTTCTTTATCAATCGTCCGATCGTGGCGATGGTCATCGCTATTCTGATGGTGATCGTAGGCGCGGTTACCATCACCAGTCTTCCCGTGGCCCTCTTTCCCGATATCGCACCGCCCGAGGTTCAAGTTGTCGCCACGTATGTCGGCGCGGATGCGCAAACCATCGAGCAATCCGTGGCAACGCCAATCGAACAGCAGATGAGCGGCGTTGACAATCTGAACTACATGTATTCGCTAAACTCAACGGCCGATGGCGTAATGCGGCTCATTGTGGACTACGACGTCAAGACCAATCCGAACACCGATCTCATCCTGACCCAAATACGAGAAACGCAGGCAGCGTCACAGCTTCCGAGCGATGTCACCAATTTTGGCGTCACCGTGCAGAAAACCGTGACGGCCCCCCTAATGCTGGTCACGTTATACTCACCCAATGGCACCTACGATGCGCGATTCCTGGCTAACTATGCCTACATCAATCTTGCCGATCAAATCACACGCTCGTACGGGATTGGAAGTGTCCAGATCTTCGGAGCGGGTCAGTACGCGATGCGGCTGTGGGTCAAGCCTGACCAATTAGCCAAGCTGGCCATCACGGTTCCGGAGATTGTCACAGCAATCCAGTCACAGAACACGGTCAACCCTGCGGGTCAGGTGGGTAGCGAACCTGTTCCGAAAGGCCAGGTGTACACCTATTCCGTCCGGGCTCAGGGCCGCCTGTCATCGCCCGAGGAATTCGGAGAAATTGTTGTACGCGAGTCCCCCGGTGGGGCAATGGTCCGTCTAAAGGACGTTGCACGCGTAGAGCTTGGCGCGCAGAACTACAGCGTTGTGGGTCGCTTGAATGGGAAGCCGGGGGCCATCATCGCCGTATACCAGTTGCCGGGTTCTAACGCCGTGGAGGCCGCCAACGGGGTCAGGAAACTTTTCGCAGATGTGAAAACTCGTTTGCCGAGCGACATGGACTACGTCCTTTCGCTGGACACTACGCGGGCCGTCACACAAGGCATGAAGGAAATCGTTCTGACTTTAGTCATTGCGATCATCCTGGTAATCATCGTTGTATACATCTTCCTCCAGGGCTGGCGCGCCACGCTCATTCCACTACTCGCTGTCCCCGTGTCGCTGGTCGGCACATTCATGTTTTTTCCGATCTTCGGTTTCTCGGTCAATACTCTATCCTTGTTTGGGCTCGTCCTGGCCATCGGCTTAGTCGTTGATGACGCCATCGTCGTGGTTGAAGCCGTTGAACGCCACATCGAGGAAGGTCTTGGGCCCAAAGCAGCAGCCCTCAAAGCCATGGAAGAGATTTCGGGGCCGGTGGTTGGTATCGCTCTCGTTCTTTCGGCGGTGTTCATTCCCACTGCCTTTATACCTGGCATCACCGGCCGCCTGTATCAGCAATTCGCTGTAACTATCGCCATCTCCGTAATTCTCTCTGCGTTCAACGCTCTGACACTGAGTCCAGCCCTTGCCGCTTTATTGCTGCGGCCGAGGACCTCCACTGGCGGACTTCTCAAAGCCTTTTTCAGGTGGTTTAACCGCGCCTTTGCCAATGCGACTAACGCGTATGTTCGAATGTGCGGTGTTCTCATTCGGAAGAGTGCGATCGCGCTGATTCTGCTGGCTGCTTTTGGCGCCGCAGCCGGCTGGTTTGGAAGCAAAGTGCCTTCCAGCTTTCTGCCCGACGAAGACCAGGGTTATCTGTACATCAATCTGCAGCTCCCCAGCGCAGCCTCTCTTCAACGCACCGACGAAGTCGCCAGGAAAATCGAAAGCGCTTTGGCCAACACGCCGGGCGTTCAATACACGACCAGCGTTGTTGGTTTCAGCTTGCTTAGCTTCGTGCGTACCAGTTACAACGCTTTCTTTTTCGTGACCTTGAAGCCTTGGGACGACCGCAAGTCGCGCGATCAGCAGCTACAAGCTATCAAGCAGCGCATCAATCAGGAACTGTCCACCATTCCCGAAGGCATCGCTTTTTCCTTCTCGCCTCCCGCCATTCCAGGCGTTGGCACTTCCGGTGGCTTTACGTTTGTCTTGGAAGATCGCGCCGGCAAAGACGTCGGATTTCTTGCCTCGAATCTGCAAACCTTTATGACAGCTGCGCGGAAACGTCCGGAGATTGCCGGCCTGAGCACGACGTTTCTGGCCAGCGTGCCGCAGCAGTTCGTGAATGTGGACCGCGACAAGGTGATTAAGCAAGGCGTTGCCGTTGGTGACGTCTACAAAACACTGCAGGCGTTCATGGGCGGCCTGTTCATCAACTATTTCAACCGCTTTGGCCGCCAGTGGCAGGTTTACATCGAGGCCGAAGGCGATTATCGCACCAGGGCGGAAAACGTTGGCCAGTTCTACGTCCGAAGTAATAGGGGGCAGATGGTGCCACTTGCGACTCTCACGCGATTTGAATCGCGTTCGGGCCCGGAGTTCACCATGCGTTTCAACGAATATCGCTCGGCGCAGATTAACGGCGCCGCCGCTCCAGGCTATAGTGCCGGCCAAGCCATGGCCGCGCTTGAAGAGGTTTTCTCGCAAACGATGCCGCATGAAATGGGCTTCGATTACCTGGGGATATCCTTTCAGGAAAAAAAAGCTCAGCAAGGTGTGCCGCCAGCTGCGATTTTCGGCTTTTCGCTTCTGTTCGTCTTTCTCATCCTAGCGGCCTTGTATGAGAGCTGGTCGCTACCCTTCAGCGTCCTACTGAGCACTCCGATCGCGGTTTTCGGCGCCTTTGGCATTCTGTGGCTGCGCCGCACAGTTCTGTCGGCCTTCCTGCCGAGCTATATGGTGCAAATCGAGAGTGACGTCTATTCGCAAATCGGCCTGGTCATGCTGATTGGTTTGGCCGCCAAGAACGCGATTCTTATCGTCGAGTTTGCTAAAGACGAATACGAGAAGGGCAAGCCCTTAGTCGACGCGGCTCTGGAAGGAGCGCGCTTACGCCTTCGCCCCATCTTGATGACTTCGTTTGCATTCATCCTTGGTTCCCTCCCGCTCTGGACTGCTTCCGGCGCGGGCGCTGTTGCCCGACAGATCATGGGCACCACTGTCATCGGAGGTATGCTGGCCGCGAGCCTCATTGGAGTTTTCTTCATACCGGTAGTTTTCTATTTGGTTGAAAAGTGGTCGGGCGCTGGGAAAGAGCGGGCGTCGACAGCCATGCCGAGCCCCACTCCTGCTGAGGGCAACTGACATGAACAAGATTGTTGCGCCGCTGAGCGCTCTAATCCTGCTTGCCGGTTGCGCAGTTGGACCGAATTACAAAAAGCCCGTTGCGTCCGTGCCAGCTACCTATCGTGGGCTCACGCTTGAAGAGGCCACGAAGACTCCGTCCGCATCCATCGGCGAGCAGAAATGGTGGGACATCTTCCGGGACGAGCAGCTCCGCTCACTCATTCGAACAGCTCTTCAACAGAATTACGATCTGCGAATTGCCGCTTCGCGAGTCTTACAAGCACAGGCACAACTGGGAATCACGCGCGCGGATCAATTTCCTAGCGGAGGTGCGGGAGCGGGAATTAGCGATAACCGCTCGGCCAAATCGAAATTCCTCCCCGCTTTCGAAGAAAGCACTGGCCACGTGAATCTATCCGCCGCTTGGGAACTCGACTTTTGGGGCAAGTATCGCCGTGCAACGGAGGCCGCGCGCGCGAACCTTCTGGCCAGCGAATCGGCTCGTCAGGAGGTCGTGGTCACCTTGGTGGCTGATGTCTCCCGGGCTTATTTCCAGCTTCGAGCTTTGGACCTGGAGTTGGAAATCTCGAAGCGCACTCTCGCGTCGCGCCAGGAATCTCTCCGGCTCACCAGCCTATTGGCTGACCGCGGTTCCACTTCCATGCTCGATGTGCGTCAGGCGGAACAATTGGTCTACACGGCAGGCGCAGAGATTCCCGCCCTGGAGCAACAGATCGAGCAGCAGGAAAACTTCATCAGCATCTTGCTCGGAAAAAACCCCGATGTGGTTCCCCGCGGACAAAAACTTACAGAACAGCCTCATCCTCCGGAAGTTCCAGCGGGCCTAACTTCCTCCTTGCTGGAACGCCGGCCCGATATTCGCGAAGCGGAGCAACAATTGATTGCCGCGAACGCCGGCATCGGGGTCGCGAGGGCCGCCTATTTCCCTCAAATTTCCCTCAGCGGAAGCGGAGGCTTCCAGACGGCGGCGCTTACCAACCTGTTCAGCGGTCCCTCCGGTACTTGGAACTTTGGCGCAGCGGTCACCCAACCTATCTTTACCGCGGGAAGAATCCGTTCTAATGTTCGCCTGGCGGAAGCGCAGCAGCAATCGGCCCTGCTTTTCTACCAACAAACAATTCAAGGCGCCTTCCGCAGCGTATCCGACGCCCTAATCGCATATCGCAAGACAAGAGAATTCCGGTCTCAAGAAGAACTCCTGTTCCAATCCGCGCAGGACTCCGCGCGCCTCTCTCACCTGCGCTATAGCGGGGGCGTCACTGGCTATCTCGAAGTCTTGACCAACGAAACTAATGCCTTCTCTGCCGAGCTCGGCGTTGTACAGGCCCAACTCAATGAATTGCTGGCTCTGGTTCAGTTGTATGAAGCACTGGGAGGCGGCTGGCAAGAATGACGCAACATACGAAAAGCATGTGCTAGCCCCAATGTCCGTGAACTGCTACAATTTCCCAGATCCCCGTTTCTGCCTTACCGAAAACCTCGTCCCGGCCCATTACGGCTCCCGCAGGGTCCATGTAACATGTTACACAGCCCCTTTTGCATCTTGTTGATTTCAAACGTGCTTCTAAGTTTTGGCCAGGCACATTCGGAGGGCTGCACCATCGTTACAATCGAGCGGCGTAGCCCGGATCGATTTTCGACCGGTCCTCTTATATATGTGCGCTCCACGGGCACGCGGGTTGGCCCCCTCCAGAGCCTTCTTGCTGTATCGAACCGAGAATCGTCTGCCTACTCCACCAAGAACCGCACCGTTTTGGCTCTCCGCTGAAGTTTTGGCGAACCACAGCCTAACAATGGTGGCAGCTATCTCTCCTCGCATGATCTCTGGGAAGTTCTCGGGATCGGCGCCGCGTCCCAACTTGACGAGCTCGAGATCCGTTGGCCCGCGCCAAGTAAACGTGTCGACAAATTCGCCAATGTCGCCCCAAACCGTTACATCCATTTAATCGAGGGAAAAGGCATGCTGTGAAGTTTGTAGCCCTCAGCTCCAGAGTCGGTCCCAAGAGCGTTCGTGATCCCAGTACGACGTGGGCTCGAAGTAGCCGGTGCCAGGCGCCAAGTGTTGCCGGGCTACGCTCTCATTGAGAGTCACACCAAGGCCAGGTCTGTCAGGCACATCGATCCAACCGTGGTTGACGATCGGTGTCTTCGTTCCTTCTTCCACAAGCGAGGACCACCAAGGCACGTCCAGGGAATGGTTCTCGAGCGCAAGGAAGTTCTGTGTAGCCGCGGCACAGTGTACATTCGCCAGACAACTCACCGGCGTTCCCGCAAAGTGCATGGCCATCGGTACCCCGTAATCTTCAGCCATGTCCCCGATCTTGTGCGTTTCCAGAATTCCGCCCGAGGTGGCGAGATCCGGATGGATCTTGCTCACTGCGTGCTTCTCGCACAGCACCTGGAACGGCTCCTTCAGATAGATATCTTCGCCAGTCAGAATGGGAGTTGGGCTCTGATCAGAGATCTCCTTGAGCAGTTCCGTGTACCTCCAAGGAATCACGTCTTCCATCCACGACAAGTTGTATTTCTCATACGCCTTGCCCAGTCGGATGATGGACTTCACCCCAAGATGGCCCAGGTGATCCATGGAGAGCGGAATCTCCAACCCAACTGCATCGCGCACGGCTGCGACGTACTGCTCAAGCATCGCAATTCCCTTGTCGGTGACTTCCATCGCCAAAAATGGATGCGGAAGCTGGTTTTTTTCCCATTGATTAATGTCGGAAGGATTGGTGACTGTACCGGGAGTATCCGCCACCATCTCGATCCCCAAATCCATCTTCAGCCAGGTGATGCCCATCCCTTCTTTGCGTTCCTTCATGCGTTGGGCGTAGATCTTGGGGTCTTTGGATTCCTCGGTGTCAGCGTAAATGCGAACTTTGTCACGAAACTTGCCCCCGCCAATCATCGCGTAAACCGGCGCGTCGTATACTTTGCCGGCGATGTCCCATAGCGCCATTTCGATCGCGCTTACTCCGCCGCCTTGCCGGGCATGTCCGCCAAATTGTTTGATCCTGCGGAACATCTTGTCGAGCTGTAGCGGATCCTCACCCAGAATGCGGCTCTTCAGGAACAAAGCGTAGGTCGGGCTGGCACCGTCGCGGACTTCGCCCAGTCCGTACACTCCCTGGTCCGTATCAATTCGAATGATCGGACAAGGACTCGGCCCAGGTTTCACAATCGTCGCCACGCGAAGGTCTGTGATCTTAAGTTTGGACGGACGCGAGTTCGTGTTGACGTTCTTGGGATAAGCTTCCATCTGCTCCGTGGCCAGTAGCGCGCTTCCTAGTACGCCGACGGAAGCCGCTAGGATCTCGCGTCGACCAAACAATTGCTGGGCGTTCTTACTCATATTTCTCTGTCCTTTCCCGGCGGCGAACTTTCTGCATGCAAGATTCGCGTTTGACAAATCATCTCTCATTTGAGAGTTTCGTGCCTAACTTCAGAATGGTCAAGCCCGGTCGCGGTTCACATGGCCAATGTGGCCGACGACCCCATCTCTCCAGCATAGGAGGCAGCAATGATGAGGTTCACGAATAGCCCTCTCGGCCAAGGGAGCATTTATGCGTTTTTGTGCCTGTGTGCGATTGCGCTCCTAGTGCCCAGTTCTATTCACGCTCAACTTTTCACGTTCTCCAAGCAGGAACTGATGGACTACACGGCGCAAGAACCGTTTGACCGGCTTCCCGACGGCAGGCCAAAGGTGCCAAACGACATGATGGAAAGAGCGCGCGAACTGTCGTCGGAGGAAGTCTGGGCCGTACTTCAACAAAGGGGCTTCAACAATCAGTACGCCGACGGATTCCAAGTATTGCATCCGGGAAAAACCATGGTCGGGCGCGCTTTCACGGTTCAATTCATGCCCCTGCGTTCTGATGTGGATGACATTGCTAGAGCCAAAGCGAAGAATAGTGGCGTTCCGCGCCTTACCAATCAAACCGCGATTGATATGCTACAACCAGGTGATGTGCTCGTCGTGGACCTCTTCGGTAAAAAAGTAAACGGAACCATTGTCGGCGACAACCTTTTCTATTACACAATGAAGGCGACGCGTGGGGGCGGCCTTGTCGTGGATGGAAGTGTCCGAGACCTTAATGGGATTTCGGAAATCGACATGCCGGCATATTTTCGCGCCGTCGATCCGACTCCCATCGGGAACGTCATGCTGACTGGCATCAACATCCCAATACGAATCGGCGGCGTTACCGTCATGCCTGGCGATCTTGTCGTCGGCGATCGCGAGGGCATCTATTTCATTCCGCCGCAGCTCGTCAAGGAAGTGCTGGACCGAGCCGATGAAATCCACATACACGACGAGTGGACAAAGAAGAAATTTGACGAAGGCAAGTATAAGTCGAGCGAAATCTACTCCACTCCGGCCGATCCGAAGTTGCAGCAGGAGTATCAGGAATACTTGAAGCGGCGGCTGGAGGAAATTCGAAAGCAGCGTAGTCCGAAGTAATGGAGGAATGACCATGCCGGTTCTCTCCGAAAAAGAAATCACACGCCGCAGCTTCATCACGAAGGTTGGCGGAGGCATCGTCAGGGCGAGTGTTGGCGGGGCTTTACTGAAGGACGCCAATGCACAGCAACTGGTCGTCCCCGATCCGCCGGGCAAGAAACTTGGATGGGCTATCGTTGGCCTTGGCAGCCTGTCTATTCACGAGATTTTGCCCGCATTCGCCAAATGCGAGAAATCCAAGGCCGTGGTGTTTGTAAGCGGCCATCTAGACAAAGCCAACAAGCTGGCAGTGCGTTACGGCGTAAACCCGAAAAACATCTATAACTACCAAAACTACGACACCATCAAGGACAATCCGGAAGTCGACATTATTTATATCGTTCTGCCCAACGGCATGCATGCCGAATATACCGTGCGTGGATTGCAGGCCGGCAAACATGTCCTCACCGAGAAGCCCATGGCCAACAACCCTGCCGAGTGCCAGCAGATGATCGATGCCGGTCGCAAAGCCAGCCGCAAGTTGATGGTCGCCTATCGTTGCCGCTACGAGCCGTACAATCGCGAAGCCATCCGGATTGCGCGCTCCCACGAATTAGGCGCGACCAAGGTCATTCTGGCTGACCACGGCTTCAACATCGGCGATCCCACGCAGTGGCGGCTGAAGAAAGATCTTGCTGGCGGAGGCTCCTTGATGGACATTGGCATTTATTCTCTGCAGGCAGCACGCTATCTTTCGGGTGAGGAGCCCAACGAAGTGAATGCGGTGATGTACAACACACCGGGCGATCCGCGCTTCAAGGAAGTGGAGGAGACGATCAACTTTCAGTTGCGATTCCCAAGCGGCGTTCTGGCGAACTGCACATCAAGCTACGGATACGCCGGACAGAATCATTACCGCGTCGTGGGAACGGAGGGTTGGCTGGAGTTGGATCCGGCGACGAGCTATCGGGGCCTGCGCATGAGAGTGCATCGCGCAAACGTCACTGAAGAAAGAGAGCTCCCTGTCCGCGACCACTTTGCTCTTGAAATGGACCATTTATCCGAATGCGTGATGGAAAACAAAGAACCGCTTACGCCGGGTGAAGAAGGATTACGCGATTTGAGAGTGATGATGGCCATCTACGAAGCGGCAAACACTGGTAAGATAGTGAAGTTGTAGTTCATCCGGTGACTTTCGCAAGAGTTAGCTTCAATTCCCATGCGCAATGCCACTATCAAAGTTCTTTGTAGCATTTCGCGGAGGAGTCTTCTGCCTTGCATGGCGAACTTTTGTCCTGCCAGTAAGGTAGTAGAACACGTCAGTAGTGTCCCAACGTTTTGCCTCTTGCCTTCCGTAAATTATTGACGAGAAACGCATAAGCGGCAAATTCTCTTGGTCTCGATTTGGACGGCGAATGACGATTCTGCCACCCTGCGAAGGATAACTCCGTGGGGGTCATCGATGAACCGAGGCAAGCTGGTGTTTGCGCAGCCGATGCAGCATCTTCCGTTGACCACCTTCCGCCGTTGCGTCACCCGCTATCGGGGCGCGTTCAAAGTGCAGTCCTTCTCGTGCCTGGATCAATTCCTGTGCATGGCCTTCGCTCAGTTGACCTTTCGGGAGAGCCTTCGAGACATCGAAGTATGCCTGCGCGCGCAAAGTTCCAAGCTCTATCATCTCGGGATTCGTTCGGTGGTGGCTCGCAATACGCTGGCCAATGCCAACGCGGTGCGCGACTGGCGCATCTATGCTGATTTTGCCCAAAGCCTGATCGGCATCGCCCGGCCGTTGTATGCCCAGGAGTCCTTCGGCGTCCATCTGCAAGAAACCGTCTACGCGCTCGACACCACGACGATCGATCTGTGTCTGTCGGTATTTCCGTGGGCGGTGTTCCGCACGGCCAAGGCTGCCATCAAGCTGCATACGCTGCTCGATCTGCGCGGCAACATCCCCACCTTCATGCACATCAGTGATGGCAAGGTGCACGAGGTCAACATCCTCGACCAGCTGCTGCCCGAGCCCGGCGCCTTCTACATCATGGATCGTGGCTTCCTCGACTTCGAGCGCCTCTATCGCTTCCACGAGGCCGGCAGCTTCTTCGTGACCCGTGGCAAGTCGAACCTCCAGGTCCAACGCCGCTACGCGCATCCGGTCGATCGCAAAACCGGGCTGATCTGCGACCAGCGTGTCGTCCTTACTGGCTTCTACTCGCATCAAGGTTTCCAGGCACCGCTGCGGCGCATCCGCTTCAAGGATCCTGAAACCGCCAAGACCCTCATTTTTCTGACCAACAACTTCGTCTTGCCAGCATTTACGATCACCGAACTATACCGCTGCCGCTGGCAAGTGGAGCTCTTCTTCAAATGGATCAAGCAGCATCTGCGAATCAAAGCTTTCTTCGGAACTTCCGAAAACGCGGTCAGGTCACAAATCTGGATTGCCGTCTCCGCCTACGTGCTGGTCGCCATCGTCAAAAAGCGACTGCATCTCCCGGCCAGTCTGTATGAAATTCTACAGATCCTCAGCCTGACCATGTTCGAGAAAATCCCTTTGGATCAACTACTTGCACAAACGATCAGCGAACAAATTCAACCCGTTTCCGATAACCAATTGATTCTGTTCACATAACGTTGGGACACTACTGAGAACACGTTAATGGCTTTGTGGCCTTCCCTGTGAATCAATTGGACTTCCATGTTGCGTGTCAAGCGCCCCGGAGCCGAGCGATCCCGGCACTTGTCCGGAGCTATGTGGGGAAGGATACTGAAACTCCGTCCTCTTCCCCAGACCCCTTCTCCTGCTAGGAGATACAAGCAAGGCTGAATAAAAAGCTGCAAGGTGTGCCCTATTTTCTGTCTCACAACAGGGGTTCAGGCCAGAATTTGGGGCCAACTTGGGTCCAAAACCCAGGCCAATTGGCCCCATTTTCAAGTCTTAGCAGCGTAAGGGCAACAAACAACTGAATGACTGGGGCAAGGTCCTACACGACGAAGATATGGCGGCAGCCATCCTCGATCGGGTTCTCGAGCGCGGACGCTTTATCCACCTCGATGGACCCTCCGGGAGAACCCGTCATCTCAACCCAGAAGAGACCTTGCCAGAAAATACAAAACGGCTCAGAATTTCCGGAATTGGTGGCTCAGAATTTTCGGAACCCACAGTCCGAAACTTGGGAAACCATTGAACCTGATGGCTTGCCCTGGTTTCTTACATCGCTCGCAACGAGGATTCGCAAAGATTCATCGCACTCCGCTTCGCCTCTTCTACACATCTGTGTTACTATGAGTCTCGCATGAGTGCACCGATTTTTACTGGCAGTTTATGGGCAGTTCTTCCAGGAAGGACTGTTATCACAGGCAATCCAGGCGAGCGGTGCGCTGTATGCGAATCTTGCAAAGCCATTGTTTGCAAGGTGTTACGGTAAGTTGTTGATTCCACGGCTGGGGACGTAGTTCAGCTGGTTAGAACGCTGCCCTGTTGCTGCGCACTGTCACCGACCGCCAGTCCTTCTTTCGACAAGCAGAAGCGCAGAATCCCCCTTTCAGCTCCTACAGTTCCGAACGCTGCGCCCTGCACG
>WNFW01002182.1_pt1 | contig 13326 bp, 15 predicted proteins | sample 5400131 | NCBI WGS metagenome assembly WNFW01 (sample SAMN13153362, study PRJNA577476) | soil metagenome | isolation source: 20 cm soil or saprolite under grassland replicate 1 | place: USA:California | collected 2016-06-15 | reverse complement strand
GGTGGCTTACGCGATGTTCAAGCTGGAAGACCGCGGCCCGATGATGATCGAGCCCGGCTGGAAGGTCTACAAGGGCATGATCGTCGGCGAGCACACCCGGGATAACGACCTCGAGATCAACGTTCTCAAGGGCAAACAACTCACCAACATCCGCACCACCTCGAAGGACGAAGCGGTCCGCCTCACCCCGCCAATCAAAATGTCGCTGGAAAAGGCGCTGGCCTATATCGAGGACGACGAGTTGGTCGAGGTGACCCCGAAATCGATCCGGCTGCGCAAGAAGTTCCTCGACGCCAACGACCGCAAGCGCGCGGAAAAGGCCAAGGAAGCGGTGGCGTGAGCGACCTGAGCACCTGAACGAAGAAACCGTCATGGCCGGGCTTGTCCCGGCCATCCACGTCTTCGATACTGGGAAAGAAAGACGTGGATGCCCGGCACAAGGCCGGGCATGACGAAAAATAGACAACTGCATGCCCCTCCCCTCCGAAGTCGATGTCGCCATCATCGGCGCTGGCGCCGCAGGTCTCGGCGCGGGGCGCGCGCTGGAGAATTCCGGGCTCTCGCTGATCGTGCTGGAAGCGCGCAACCGGGTCGGTGGCCGCGCCCACACCATCACGGCAGCGCCCGACATCATCTTCGACCTCGGCTGCGGCTGGCTGCATTCGGCCGACAGGAATTCTTTCGTCAAAATCGCCGAACAGCTGGATTTCGAGATCGACAAGACCCGCCCGCCGTGGCGCGAGCAGGTTTTTGACAAGGCCTTTCCAGCCGAGGAGCGCGCCGACTTTATCAAAGCGCTCGATGCCTTCTACGACCGCGCCGAGGCCGCCGCCCACAGCGGCCGCGACAGCGCCGCCAGCAGCTATCTCGAACCCGGCAACCGCTGGAACCCGATGATCGATGCGATCTCGACCTACGTCAACGGCTGCGAGCTGGATCGGGTCTCGATCCTCGACATGGAGGCCTATGAGGACACCAACATCAATTGGCGGGTGCGGCGCGGCTATGGCGCGTTGATGACGGCCTACGGCGCGCCCTGCCCGCTCGCCCTGAACACGCAGGTGAGGCTGATCGATCATTCCGGCCAGCGGGTACGGATCGAGACTTCGCGGGGCGCGCTGACCGCGGGCAAGGTGATCGTTACCGTCCCGACCAATCTGATCGCCGATGAGGCTGTTCGTTTTCACCCGGCACTACCGGCAAAAGTCGAGGCCGCGCGCGGACTGCCGCTCGGCCTTGCCGACAAGGTGATGCTGGCGCTGGATCAACCCGAAACGCTGCCGAAAGACGGCAGCCTGCGCGGCGCCACCATGCGCACCGCGATGGGCACCTATCATCTGCGCCCGTTCGGCCAGCCCTGCATCGAAGGCTTTTTCGGCGGCAGCTTTGCGCAAGCGCTGGAAGATGCCGGCGACGGCGCGCTGGCCGCCCAAAGCATCGACGAGATCGTGGCGCTGCTCGGCAACGACTTTCGCCGCAAGCTAACACCGCTCTCGGAATCGCGCTGGGCGCACGACCCGTTCGCCCGCGGCTCCTATTCCCACGCCCTGCCCGGCCACACAGACGCCCGCGCCGTGCTCGCCGCTCCCGTGGATGGCCGTTTGTTCTTTGCCGGAGAAGCGACCTCGCCGAACTTTTTCTCCACCGCGCACGGGGCAAGGGATAGTGGGGAACGGGCGGCACGGGAGGTGCTGGCCTCGCTCGTGAAGAGTTGACCGCGGCGGTTTAGTCATTGCCGGGCTTGAGCCGGGAATCTATCCTTCAAGTTGTGGGGACGATAAACCGAGCTAGCGTAAGGCGGCGCTTATGGGGGGATAAGATGGAGGCTTTAGCGATAAACAAATCGTATCGCGGTTGGCGCGACGCTGTTGATATGCGGCTTCTGCAAATTTACTGCATCACGATAGCCGATGCAGGCTTCGACGAAGACTATTTGATTGGTCATTGGCAATCGAACGAAGGACCTATCGAATTTGTCGAATGGTTTGGGAAAAAATACGACCTTGATCCGATACCATTGCCTATCCGACCGGAAGGGCGAAGCAGCTAGCTCCGATTGTCATGTCAGACGACACGAACGAACGACGCAATTGGACCGATGAGGAGCTTGACCTCATAATCTCGGACTACTTTTTAATGCTGAACGACGAGGTAGCGGGCGTTCCTTTTAGCAAGGCCGGGCATAATCGCCTGCTCAGAAGCAAGATCGATCGAAGCGAAGGATCGATCGAATTCAAACATCAGAACATTTCGGCGGTGCTTCAGCGACTCGGGCTTCCTAGAATTAGGGGCTATCTGCCCGCAGTAAATTATCAAAAAGCGATTATTGCCGCGATCGATCGTTACCTCTCGCAAAATCCAATTGCGTTGCGTCCAGAAAAGGCAATTAGCGGTTTTGCAGAGCGTCGCGGACTTTTCGTTGAAACGCCTCCTATGCTTTTGCCCGTTGCTCCTCGGCGTGAAGATATCGAACGGCTTGTCCGAAAATTTAACCCCGTTGAACGAGATTTTCGAAACCGCAAACTTGGGCGCGATGGCGAAGAATTGGTCCTCGAATTCGAGCGAGCGAGACTCCAACAGCTCGATCGGTCAGATCTTGCTAGGAAGATACGATGGGTCTCAGAGGAAGACGGTGACGGAGCAGGTTTTGATATCTTGTCATTTGATGAACGCGGAAAAGAGCGATTTCTTGAGGTCAAGACGACGGTGGGACCCGAGGTTACGCCATTCTATATTACAAGGAATGAGCTTTCCCTATCTTCCGAGCGGCCCGACGCGTTTCGCTTGTGTCGTGTTTTTGAGTTCTCGATGCACCCCCGGATGTTTGAGCTGGCGCCTCCATTAGAAAATTTTGTCCATCTTTCTCCCCTTAGCTACGAGGCGTCATTCTCGTGACAGCCGCTTCGGCGATATGCTGAAGCCCTACTCCATCACCCTCGCCCTGAACGAAGCATCCGGCACAAAGCATTCCTCATACTTCCCGAAAATCCGGTAGCGGTTGCGGGCGACGAGATTGTAGACCGTGTCGCGCAAGGGTTTTGGCACCGAGCGCAACGCGCGTACCCAGCCCCAACCCGGCAGCGCGCTCAACACCGTCAGCGCCCCGTCGGATTTGAAATAGGCGACGCCGCCGTGGATGACGGCGTTGGTGTCGGGATCGTCGGGGTTGATGCCGATCGCCTGCGCCAGGCGGGCGCCATAGCCGGACTGGATCGCGGTGAAGCGGAAGCGGCGCTTGACGTCGCGCGTGGCGACGAAGCGGATCCAGCGCGAGCAGAACACGCAGACGCCGTCGTAGAGGATCACGTCATCGTCGGGCCAGGCGTTGTCCACAGGTGAATCCATTGGTCTTCTTTTGACGCGTTTTCCTGGCGCAAACCGCTACTCACCCTCGGGTCAGGCCCGAGGGCACGCTTCGAACCGTACTACCTGTTATCCAGCATCAGCAACGCCACCAGCATCAACACGATGGCAGCACGCCGAGGCAATTGACCACGACATCGATGCGCTGGTCCACCAGCAACCGCGCCAGCGATGCGGCATCCAGGGACCTTACAGGCTTTTCGAAAACCCCCGCGCGTGCAGATCGTCCGCGACGAACCGTCCGATCAGGCCGGACGCGCCAAGCACCAGGATTCTCCGTGCGTCATCCATGCGTCCATCTAAAACGACGGCCTTGATATCATCAGCCAAAGAATGATCATGACCGAACCGAAACCGGGAATGCCGAACATGAACCAGCGGCGAAACAGCGCGAAATAGCGCGGCGGCAATGGCTGCCGCTGCGCCGCCGCCAGCCGCGCCAGGTTGCGCATTTCGATCTGCATGAAGATCACGGGAATCCAGAACAGCCCGGCCACCACATAAAGCGCCAGCGAGGCGACCAGCCAGTGGTCGGCCAATGCTGTCGCCGACAGCAGCATCAGCAAGGCGCCGCTGACCGGCTGCAGCAGCACCGCCGACAGCGTGAACAGCAGGTCGGCGATCACGACCGTGGCGGCGGTGCGCGCGATGAAGCCCGGATCGCGGCTGCAATGCGCCATCAGCATGAAAAAGGCGATCCCGGCACCGGTGCCGAGAATGACGATGGCGCCGAGCACATGCAGATATTTGACGATGAAATAGAACGTCATCGCTTCCTGGCCGCGACCGCACGCGTCTGTTTCAGCGCCCGCTCCAGTTCCGCCGCCGCGCTTTTGACGCCGGCCTCGGTCTCCGCCAGCCAGTGCCCCTCGCCGCCGTAGGCCGGCAGCAGGTGAAATTCCACTTTGCCGCCACCGCCGCGGAATGCATCGGCCAGTTGCCGCGACAGCTGAGGCGAGAAATAAGTGTCGTTGGCCGCCACCAGCCATGTCACCGGCACCCGCGCGCCTTTGCCGAATTCGGCCGCCGACGACATCAGCGTGTGCGGCGCACAGACCTGGTTGGGGAAATCATTGACGTGGCCGCCGCGTCCCGGCGCGAAGGCAATGATCGCCGTCACGCCTTGCGCCTTCTCGCCCGCCAGCGCCAGCGCGCCCCATCCGCCGGCCGAGTGCCCGACAATCACCGCGCCGTCCGGCCGCACGAAGGATTGCGCGCGCATATAACGAAGCGCCGCCGCGATCGAAGCCGCCGTCGCATGTCCGGCACCGATATAGTCGGCTTCGTCACAGCCGCCCTGGTCCTCGAGATATCGTCCCCCGGTCGCGCCATGCCCGGGACGTTCCGGCACCAGCACGGCAAAACCCCGCGCCACCAGCCATTCCGCCAGCGCACGGTATTCCGGCTGCGGCATTTGGGCACGGCGAAGCACGTTTTGCGTGGTGGCGTGCGCGATCAGAGCAAGCGGAAACGGCCCATCGCCGGGCGGGCGAAACAGCAGCGCATGCGCTGCGATGTCCGGATCCGGCGATGCTACCAGCCATTGCTGCTTGCGATCGGGCCCCGTTTCCGCGCCTTGCGCGCCCAATCCGGTCTGCGCCGTCGCGTTCTGGTTAAAGAGGGCTGCAAGGACAACCAGAACAAAAGGCACTCTGCACGATGGCATGGATTTCCCTGACGCGGGGGCCGAAAAAAAAGCGGACTCGGATTCGCGGGCCGCAGCATACCCACGGCGAATCAAATCCGGAGCATTTTTCCGTGAACGCACCCCACCGGAAGCCGTCTTGTCTGGTTCGTTATGCGCCCCAACCGGGATCGAAATGTCACCTCGGGCATATCCCTGTCCTCTTTCGGCACAACCAGACCTCAAAACTGATGCACAAAATCCACAGGTTAACCGATAATTAAGGATGGACCTTGAAGCCGACGCGCTGACTTGCTTTGATTAGAACCATGAGCACAACCCTGATCGAGGTTCGGCCGGCCAGAGCTGCGGACGCAGCCGCGGTGGCGTCCACCCATGACGAAGCCTGGCGCTCAGCGTATCAGGGAATCATTCCCGGCGCCGAGCTCGAGAAGCTGATCAATCGCCGCGGCCCGCAATGGTGGGACAGCGCGATCCGCAAGGGCAGCCGCGTCAGCGTGCTGGTGTTCGGCGACAAGGTCGCCGGCTATGCCAATTATGGCCGCAACCGTGCGCGCAGCCTGCACTTCGAAGGCGAGATCTACGAGCTTTATCTGCGGCCGGAATTTCAGGGCCTCGGCTTTGGCCGCCGGCTGTTCACCTCGGCGAGACGCGACCTGTTGCAGAGCGGCCTGAAGAGCATGGTGATCTGGGCGCTCTCCGACAACGATCCCGCGACGGAGTTTTACCGTGCCCTTGGCGGCCGCATGGTCGCCCGCTCATCGGAGAAGTTCGGGCACAAGTCGCTCGACAAGGTCGCCTTCGCCTGGAGCAATTGAGGTCGGGCCTCTTATCCTAGTCGTCATTGTATCCTAGTCGTCATTGCCGGGCTTGACCCGGCAATCCACTGCTTCCCAAAGCCTTCTTTGAAAAATGCGATGGATACGCGGGTCGAGCCCGCGTATGACGATTATGTGCTGACTAAAGCGCCTTCGTTAGTAGTAACCGCTTTATCGACCGCGGAGCCTGTCCATGCGCATTGACGCCATCTCGATCGGGATCGATCCGCCGCGCGACGTCAATGTCATCATCGAGGTGCCGGTCGGTGGCGAGCCGATCAAATACGAGATGGACAAGGACGCCGGCACCCTGGTGGTCGACCGGTTTCTCTATACCGCCATGCGCTATCCCGGCAATTACGGCTTCATCCCGCATACCCTGTCGGGCGATGGCGATCCCTGCGACGTGTTGATCGCGAACACCCGCGCCATCGTTCCGGGCGCCGTAATGAGCGTGCGGCCGGTCGGCGTGCTGATGATGGAAGACGAGGCCGGCGGCGACGAGAAGATCATCGCGGTGCCGTCCTCGAAACTGACCCAGCGCTACGACAGGGTGAAGAACTACAGCGACCTGCCCGAGATCACGCTGCAGCAGATCCAGCATTTTTTCGAGCACTACAAGGATCTCGAACCCGGAAAATGGGTGAAAGTGCTGCGCTGGGGCGGTGCGGAGGACGCGCACAAACTGATTCTGGAAGGCATAGCGCGCGCCAGGGGGAAGTAGCGGTTTAGGCGTAGTGCACGTGCGTTGCGGGCGGTACCCTCTTCTTCCCCCTCTCCCGCTTGCGGGGGAGGGGAACACTTACACCCCCGGTTTGGGGAGGCCGTGAATCGCGCACGCCGCGCGCAGCGTGTTTACCAAGAGACACGCCACCGTCATTTGACCGACGCCGCCGGGCACCGGCGTGATCGCGCCAGCGACATTCAGGGCCTCGGCAAACGCGACGTCGCCGACCAGACGGGTCTTGCCGTCAGCGCCGGGCAGGCGATTGATGCCGACATCGATCACCGTCGCGCCCGGCTTGATCCAGTCGCCGCGCACCATCTCGGGCTTGCCGACGGCGGCATAGACCAGATCGGCGCGGGCGCATAGTTCCTTAAGCTCGCGCGAGCGCGAATGCGCGATCGTCACCGTGGCGTTTTCATTGAGCAGCAACTGCAGCAGCGGACGGCCGACCAGATTGGACCGGCCGATGACGATGGCGTTCATGCCTTCGAGCGAGGCATGCACGCTTTTGGCCAGGAGTATGCAGCCGAGCGGTGTGCACGGCGACGGCGCGGCAAATCCGGCGGCGAGCCGCCCGGCATTGTTCGGATGCAGCCCGTCAACATCCTTGGCGGGATCGATGGCGTTGATGATGGTTTCGGTGTGAAGCGATTTCGGCAGCGGCAGCTGCACCAGGATGCCGTGCACGCCGGGATCCCGATTGAGCTCTCCGATCAGCGCCATCAGATCATCCAGCGCGACGTCGGCCGGGAGCACGTGTTCGAACGACGCCATGCCGGCGGCTTGCGTCTGCTTGTGCTTGCTGCGGACATAGACCTCGCTGGCGGGGTCGTTGCCGACCAGCACCACCGCAAGCCCGGGCGTCAGCCTGTGATCGCGTCGCACCCGCGCCACCTCGCTCGCCACGCGGGCGCGAAGTTCGGCGGCAATGACTTTTCCATCGATGATGCGGGCCGTCATCTCAATCCTTATGTGCTCAAATCAGCCGGGCTTCGCCGCCGTCAGCTTCCGCAACGCGTCGCCAAGCTGTGCCGGATCGCCGTCGACGGCGATTTGCTTGAGACGTGATGTTGCCCCCGAGAGCAGGCGAACCTTGCCTTTGGGTACGCCGAGCGCTTTGGCAAGCAACTCCCTCACCGCGCGATTGGCCTCGCCGCCCTCGGCGATGGCGCGGACCCGCACCTTGACCACGGCGCGGCCGTTGGCCAGCGTCTCAACGCCATCGATATCGTCGCGCCCGCCACGCGGCGTGACGCGTAGCGCGACACTGATGCCTTGGGTGGAATAGCGCCAAGGTTCCATCAGGCATCCCTGCACGCGATCAGAAGACGCTGGGATAGATGTAATAGGTGATCACCCGCTGGATGAACATGATGATCAGGATCAGGATGATCGGCGAGATATCGAGGCCGCCAAGGTTCGGCATGAACGAGCGGATCGGCGCCAGCAGCGGCTCGGTGATCCGGTACAAGAACTCCGCCACCGCCGCGACGAACCCGTTGCGGGTGTTGACGACATTGAAAGCGATCAGCCAGGACAGGATCGCCGCAGCGATCAGGAGCCAGACATAAAGATCCAGAACGATAAGAACGATGTCGAGAACAGCACGCATGACAGAGGTTACTCGCTGAGGTTACTCGCAAGGAAAGGTCGCGGAATTAGACTTCCTGCTAAATATCGGTTCCACCCCTGGCAAACAAGGGAAGTTGCGGGCAAATGACGCCGAAAACGGCGATTTCGCCGTTCTTGACTTGGCCTTGGCGCGGATTGTAAATGGCGCCGATTGCTGGCCGCCGTCATTCCCATCGCGGCGGTCGCGGAAGGGGCCATAGCTCAGCTGGGAGAGCGCGTCGTTCGCAATGACGAGGTCGGCGGTTCGATCCCGCCTGGCTCCACCAGCCTTCGCGTGCTTCGCAAGCTACGGCTGGGCAAGCCACAGCGTGCCCTATCGTAGCGAAGCAAGCGAAGGCTGCCCCGCCATAGCCCGAAGGGCGACGGCGGGCGCGTCTCAAGCCATCACGCAGCGCTTGTGAAATTCACTTCCCCGTAAATCTTGGCGGCCGCTTTTCCATAAAACTTGCGACGCCTTCGCGAAAATCGCTGCCGCGCAGCGCGATCATCATCTCCCGGTTGGCGTCGATGGTAGCCTCCGCCAGGGTCTGGAACGGCACTTCATACAGCTGCCGCTTGATCACCGCGATCGCGCTCGGCGAGACGAAGTCGGCAAGGTCGCGCGCATAGGCATAGGTCTGCTCGCGCAGTTGATCCGGCGGGTACAGCCGATTGACGAGACCGATCCGCAGGGCTTCGTCGCTTTGGACGCGGCGCGCCGACATCAGGAGGTCGAGCGCGTTGGCGTGGCCGACGATGCGCGGCAGCATCCAGCTGATGCCGTGCTCGGCGATCAGTCCGCGGCGCGAAAACGCTGTGGTGAAAACGGTATTGTCGGCAGCGAAGCGCAGATCGCAATACAGCGCATGCACCAGACCGATGCCGGCGGTGGCGCCGTTCAGCATGCCGATCACGGGCTTCGGGATCGACGGATAATAAGCGTAGCGGGTCTGCCAGTCGGGCCCGCGATTCATGTCGAATGGCGGCACCGCTGCGGCGCGCTTGACGTCATCGGGATCGAGCCCCTTCAGGGCGTCCATGTCCGCCCCCGCGCAGAAGGCGCGGCCCGAGCCGGTCAGCACGATGACGCGCACATTGTCATCGGCGGCGGCGGCCTCCATGGCGTGGCGGACGTCGCGCTCCATGATCGGCGTCCATGCATTCATGCGGTCGGGCCGGTGCAGCGTGATGGTCGCGATCTTGTCGCTCACCTCGTAGAGAATATGCTGATAGTCCACGGCGCTCTCCCTGCGTTCGCTGTCGTCGTTTGCGACAACCTGTTGTTGCTGATATGGCGTTGTCAGCCGCGCGTCTTCGCGCGCGAACCTGTTGGCCGCGCCAGATAGTCGACGGTTTCCGGCCTCTCCTTCAGCCATCCGGTCCAGCGTTTGAACACTTTTGTCATGCGCTCGGGCTCGACGCCGAGCTGCGCCATGGCGACGCCGCCGTTGACGGATTCACGATATTCCGCGATCAGCCCGTCACGCAGGATGAAGCGGCTGATGCCGTCGATCACCACGCGCTGGCCGTTGAACTGCGGGATCTTCGACGTGAAACTCGACAACGACCAGGCATATCCTGTGACCCCGTCGAAGACGGGATCGAACATCTCCCAGCGATAATCCGCCGCGTCGCGATGAAACAGGTCCTGCATCATATGCGCGATCTCGGCACGGCCCTGATGCGTGCCATAGATATAGTCGTAATAGATGGCGTCCTCCGTGAAATGGCTGGCGAAGCGGGCGCCGTCCCCGGATTCCGCAGCTAGCGTGAACGCGTCCAGCAGACTTGCGAATTCGTCGCCGGTCATGTCGCCTCCCCCTTTTGCTGGCAATTAGTTAGCTGCAAGCTTGGGGACCGACACTATCACATCTGCAAATTTGGAAAGGGCTTGCCGGTCTCGTTGCTTGAGCGCGCTATTCCGCGGCTTCCGCCAGTGCGGACCGCGACATGCGTGCCAGCCAGCCGTCGAGGAACGCCTTCAGCCACGCCCGTTCGGCTACGTCATGGACCGCGCGATCGGTGAAGTGATGATGGCGCGCCCGTGCGCCCGGCGATTCGAGCCGCGCATCACCGCGCGTGGTCCAGCGATACATCATCGCGTAGGTCACGTCGGGATGAAACTGGAAGCCGAAACAGTGGTCGAAACGGAACGCCTGCACCGGGAAGTCGCTCCCCTCGGCCAGCAATTCGGCGCCATCGGCAAGTTCAAATCCCTCGCGGTGCCAGTGGTAGACATGATCGGGCCAGTGCGGGCAGAGCTTAAGCCCCGCCTCGGTTGGACGGATCGGGTAGTAGCCGATCTCCGCGCGGCCTTCGGGGTGAGGTGCGACCCGCGCGCCGAGCTGCATCGCGAGCATTTGCGCGCCCAGGCAGATTCCCAGGAATGGCCGCTGTTCGCGCAGCGGCACGGCGATCCAGTCGATCTCGCGGCGAACGAAATCATCCGGATCGTTCGCGCTCATCGGGCCGCCGAAAATGACCGCGCCGGCATGGCCATCCAGCGTGTCCGGCAGTGGATCGCCAAACCGCGGGCGCCTGATGTCCAACGGAAGTCCGAGCGCGCGCAACGCATTGCCGACGCGGCCGGGGCTCGATGTTTCCTGGTGCAGGACGATCAGTACCGGCAGCAAAGGCGAGCGGCGGCACGAAGGCGCGATGGCGGCTGCCCGTGCCCCATCGGCGAGGCGTAGCGTGGTATCGAAGTTGATTTTGCCAGACTGAATCGACATCGATTTTGGTTTTGGATTTTCGTTTTCGCGGCTATCCAGCCGGAAGCATAGCTAAACAATTGTTAATTTCGCGTGAGTGACATAGGCCACAGATAAGCAAATTGCGGGCCAAGAACGGCCGCAAGCGCGTTGGGTCAGCGCTTGCGCAGCTGAAAACGGCCGACCGCCGCCAGGATGAACGCGCGCGGAAACAGCCGGAGCAGCAACGGTACGATCTTGATGCCAAGACCGGGCAGCACGGTGCGCTTGTTGGCCATCAGCCCGCGATAGCCCGCCTTGGCGACATCCGATGCCGAGACATTCAGGATCGCGGAATCAAATCCGGGCGCAAACCCCGCCCGCGCCTGAAATTCCGATGGCACCGGGCCGGGACAAAGCGTCGTCACGCGCACGCCGTGAGGCGCGAGCTCCCGGCGCAACGCTTCGGAAAACGACAGCACATAGGCCTTGGAGGCATAATACACCGCCATTCCCGGCCCTGGCAGAAACCCGGCAATCGAGCCGACATTGAGGATGCCGCCGCGATTGCGTATCAACTGATCGGAAAACCGCAGCGATAAATCGGTCATGGTGCGGATGTTGAGGGAGATGATGCCGAGCTGCTCGGCGCGGTTCAGTTCGATCGCGTGGCCGAACAAACCGAAGCCCGCATTGTTGACGACGTATTCGAGCTCTACGCCTTGGGCCTCCAGGGCCGCAGCGATCTTGTCGCCGGCGTCGGGCTGTTCCAGGTCGCAAGCAATCACGATCGGCGCCGCACCGCCGCCGGCGGTGATCTCACCAGACAGCGCCGTCAGGCGATCGGCGCGCCGCGCAACCAGGACTACGCGGTGGCCGTTGGAAGCGAAAACACGCGCCAATTCGGCGCCTATTCCCGCAGAGGCACCGGTAATCAGCGTCACTCGCTCGCTCACGATTCAATGCTCTTAAATTAATTGCAGGGTATGCCGTCACCGGAACGAGAGCATACGCCTTGGGCGCGATGCAAGCCACCCATAAGCATGGCGATGCATGCAAACGCACACAGCTGCCGAATTCGATAGCGACATTTGAGGCTTATCGCGCAGAGGCGGCCAAATGCGGCGGTACATTAAAATTTCGTCATGTCTCGCGGCCCGCGCGATCGAAGGCTTTGGGCGGCCGGATTGCGGCGCCTCAGATCGCCGCGTCGGCGATATCCGGGCCGTCGGCGACCGACGCTGTTTGCCTTGCAGCAACACGATGCTTGAGATCGATCCGGTCGCGCGACGACACGCCGAGCAGATCGGCGGCGCGCCAGACGACATTATCCTCGAATTCGCTGACCTGGCCGTCGGCATAAACCAGTTCCCACATCATTTCGACGATGCGCAGCCGGCCGTCCTCGTTCACCGAGCGCATGATGACGCTGGTGAAGTGATAGAGATCGACCGCTTCGCCCTCGACCAGCGTCGCAGAAGCGATCAACTGGTTGGCCGTGCCGGGATCAAGCCCGAAGCGGGTCTCGAGCAGGCTGTGCAGCTTGCGCTTTTCAAGTTCGGACGGTTCGCCATCGAGCGAGACCACGTGGATCAGCAACGCGGTCGCCGCCAGCCGATATCCGGTATCGTCGAATTCCCGATCCTGGTGAACATCAGGGGAAACAATGTCAGCGATGAATTGGCGCAGTCCGTCGAGCATCAGTCTATCTACCAAAAAAATGTGGTCAGGCCGCCGCACCGGCGGTCTGACCAATATGGGTTGGAAATTCAACACCCGCAATCCGTGCCGGTTCCACCAGCACGGATTACGTTTCGGCAATCTTTAAGGAATCTCGTAAACCACGATCTTGTCGGCGATGCCGCGCAACGCCGCCCGTTTTTGAATAGGCTTGATCGCTTCCTTTTCCAGGATCGTGGCCACGGCCGGCGAGTCGATCACCGGCCCGGTGATGTGGATCTCCTTCGAGGTCGACAGGCTCTGAACCCTGGCGGCGATATTGACGGTCTGGCCGAAATAGTCCTGCCGCTCGTTGAGCATCACCGCCAGGCACGGCCCTTCGTGAATTCCGATCTTGACGATCAAATCCTCGGTTCCACGCTCGGCATTGAGTGCCGACATGGCGGCGCGCATGCGCAGGCCGGCGGCGAGCGCATGTTCGGGCCTGATGAAGGTCGCCATCACGGCATCGCCGATGGTTTTGACCACCGCCCCTTTCTCGGACGAGATGATCTCCAGCAGCGCATGGAAATGCGCGCGCACCAGATCGAACGCGGCGAGGTCGCCGACCCGCTCGTACAGCGCGGTTGAGCCCTTGAGGTCGGTGAACAGGAATGTCAGCGAAGTGATCTTCAACCGCTGATCGATATTGAGGTTGTCGGCCTTGTAGACGTCGCGAAAAGTCTGGTTGGTCAGCATCCGCTTGGCGGTGAGGAACGGCTTGCGTTTGCCGATCAGATGATGAAGCGCCTC
>WNFW01008008.1_pt1 | contig 13330 bp, 10 predicted proteins | sample 5400131 | NCBI WGS metagenome assembly WNFW01 (sample SAMN13153362, study PRJNA577476) | soil metagenome | isolation source: 20 cm soil or saprolite under grassland replicate 1 | place: USA:California | collected 2016-06-15 | reverse complement strand
GCACGGTCGCGCCGAGCGCGTCCATCGAGGCCAGGCGCGCGAGCGAGTCCTGGCCGCCGCCGGAGATCGCCAGCGCGCCGAGCGCCCGCGCCCCCTCGAAGCCCGCCCAGAAACCGACGAAGAGCCCGAACGAGAACGGGAAGAAGACGCGGTCCGCCGGCGTCACGCCGGCGGCGCGCAGCACGAAGGCCCAGCAGCGCGTCCACCAGTCCCACGACGCCTGCGTCTCGAGCCAGCGGATGGGCTCTGCGCTCGTCCCCGACGTCTGGTGAACGCGCACGTAACGCTCGAGCGGGTACGTGAGGTTGGTGCCGAAGGGCGGGTGCGCGGCCTGGTCCTCGACGAACTCGCGCTTCCACGTGAAGGGCAGCCGCCCGAAATCGTCCCAGCCGCGGAGGTCGTCCACCGCGGCGAGACCCGCCGCGCGCCACTTCGCGCGGACAAAGGCGTTGGACCCGAGCAGCTCCCGCGCCATCGCCTGGAAGCGCCGCCACTGGTGCTCGCGCAGGGCGTCGGGGGCCTGCGTTTCGAGCCCGCGGTCGAACACGCGTGCGCGACCGCTCAGGCGCGGAGCTTGAAGCGCTGGATCTTGCCGGTCGCCGTCTTGGGCAGCTCGCCGACGAACTCGATCCAGCGCGGGTACTTGTAGGGCGCGATCTTGTCCTTCACGAACGCCTTGAGCTCGCCGGCCAGCGCGTCCCCGGCCTTCCACGGCTCCTTGAGGACGACGAAGGCCTTGGGCTTGACGAGCCGGTCGGTGTCCTCCTTGCCGACCACCGCCGCTTCGAGCACCGCGGCGTGGCGCACGAGCGTGGCCTCCACCTCGACCGGCGAGACCCAGATGCCCCCGACCTTCAGCATGTCGTCGGCGCGACCGCAGAACCAGAAGTAGCCGTCCTTGTCCTGGAAGTACTTGTCGCCGGTCTGGATCCAGGGACCGAAGAGCGTCTCCTTCGTCTTCTCGTGCTTGTTCCAGTAGTAGGCCATGATCGAGTCGCCCTTGACGCGCAGGTTCCCGATCTCGCCGGGGGGCACCGGCCGTCCCTCGTCGTCCACGACGATCGCCTCGTAGCCGGGCACGGGCAGGCCCGACGAGCCCGGTCGCGCCGCACCGGGGCGGTTCGAGAGGAAGATGTGGAGGATCTCCGTCGTGCCGATGCCGTCGATGAGCTCGACGCCGAAGCGCTCGCGCCAGCGCGCGTAGAGCTCGTCGGGCAGCGCCTCGCCCGCCGAGACGCAGAGGCGGAGCGAGGAGGTGTCGAAGCGACGCTCGGCCTCCTTGACGGCGAGCATCGCCGCGTAGAGGGTCGGGACGCCGAAGAAGAGCGTCGGCCGGTAGCGCGCGATCTGCTCGAACATCGACTCGGGCTGCGGCCTCAGCGGGTAGAGCACGCTCTGGGCCCCGACGGCCATCGGGAAGTAGCCGGCGTTGCCGAGCCCGTACGCGAAGAAGAGCTTCGCGGCCGAGAGCACTCGGTCGGTCGCGCGGAGACCGAGCACCTGCTTCGCGTAGGTCTCGGCGCAGACGTACATGTCGTGGTGCAGGTGCACCACGCCCTTCGGCGAGCCGGTCGATCCCGACGAGTAGAGCCAGAACGCCGGCTCGTCCCGCGACGTGGGCGCCGCCGCCAGCTGCGCGGAGGCCCGGAAGAGGCGGTCCTCCCAGGACATGAAGCGGCCGGCGGGCCCACCCGCGATCAGGACGTGCTCGAGGTAGCGAGCCTCGGCGAGCGCGGGCGCCGCCTCGGCGAGGAGCGGGCCCGAGACCACGGCGACCTTGGCGCGGCTGTCGTTCAGGAAGTAGAGGTAGTCCGCGCTCCGCATGAGCGTGTTGACCGGGATCGGGACCGCGCCGATCTTGATCGCGCCCCAGAAGGTCCCGACGAACTCCGGCGCGTCCAGGCAGATCATCAGGACGCGGTCCTCCAGCCCGACGCCGAGGTCGAGGAGCGCGTTCCCGGCACGGTTGACGAGGTCCTGGACGTCCGCGTAGGTCAGCGTCCGGTCCGCGTAGAGGAAGGCGGCGGAGGCGCCGCGCCCCTCGGCGACGTTCCGGTCCACGAAGTGCTCGGCCACGTTGAACTGGGTGGGCAGAACCTCCGACGCGTTCATCGGCAGCTCCTCCGTGCCTGACTAGCGCCGCGATTTTCGCCTGGGCGCCGGCTGGCGCCGCGCGACGGGGCGCGGGCGCACGGCCATCGCCTCGATCTCGACCCGGAGCTCCGGGCGCACGAGCCGGCTCACCACGAGGAGCGTGTTGGGCGGGTAGGCGCCGTCCGGGAAGTAACCGGGAAAGACCTCCTGTCGCGCCTTCATGAACCCGGGAATGTCCTCCGCGCTCGTGAGGAACGTCTGCAGGCGCACGACGTCGCGCCAGCGGCAGCCGCCCGCCTCGAGCACCGCGCGGACGTTCTCGAGCGCCTGCCGGGTCTGGGCGTCCACGTCGGGGTCCACCCGGCCCTCGCGGCCGACACCGACCTGCCCCGCCACCACGAGGATCTCGCCGCCGGGGGCGAGCATGCCGTGCGAGTAGAGGCCGAGCGGCTTCCCGAACTGCCGCGGCGTCACGACCTTGGGCATGACGGTCTCCTCACGCGAGCCGGACGTACTCGAAGTCGAGCGGCTGGCCGTTGACGCCGCGCGGGGGCGGGGCGATCCAGCTCGCGAATTTCCCGGGCTCGGTCTCGGGCCGCATCAGGCTCTCCACCCAGGCCTGATCCTCTTCGGTCGGGAGCCACTCGTGCTTCTTCGCCTCCCACTCCGCCTGGCTCAGCACCCGTCCCTCGGGCGAGACCCGGACGTCGGCGAAGAGCCCGATGGCGCGCTGGAAGGCGCGGTGCGGGAGCCTCAGCTGGAAGTCGATCCCGTGCTCCTTGATGACCCGGTTCCAGCGGTCGACGCCGCGCTGGCAGTCGGCGATGTAGTCGTCGCGGAGCCGCTCGTTGAGCGACGGCAGCGCGGGCTCCTCCCGCGTGACGAGCCTGTCCCCGTCGAGCCCGGTCACCGTGTAGGTCGCGGTCTTCAGCTGGTGGTCGTCGTCCTTCTTCGTCTCCTCGAAGCGGCCCTTCAGCCCCATCGTGTAGAAGTTCGCCGCGTTGGTCGAGATCTCGGAGCCGAAGAGATCGAGCGAGACCGCGTAGTGGAAGTTGAGATACCGCTGGAGCATCCGCAGATCGATGCCACCGTGCGGGCGCACGTCGTCCGTCTTGTGCTGGCGCATGAGCTCGCAGGCGCGCTGGACCACGCGCCCCACGCCCGTCTCGCCGACGAACATGTGGTGCGCCTCTTCCGTCAGCATGAAGCGGCAGGTGCGCGAGAGCGGGTCGAAGCCGCTCTCGGCGAGACCCGCGAGCTGGTACTTGCCGTCGCGGTCGGTGAAGAAGGTGAACATGAAGTACGAGAGCCAGTCGGGCGTCTTCTCGTTGAACGCGCCGAGGATGCGCGGCTTGTCGCGGTCGCCCGAGCGGCGCTGGAGCAATGCCTCCGATTCCTCGCGGCCGTCGCGGCCGAAGTAGGCGTCGAGCAGGTAGACCATCGCCCAGAGGTGGCGGCCCTCCTCGACGTTGACCTGGAAGAGGTTGCGCAGGTCGTAGAGCGAGGGGCACGTGCGCCCGAGGTGGCGCTGCTGCTCGACCGACGCGGGCTCCGTGTCCCCCTGCGTGACGATGAGTCGCCGCAGGACGCCGCGGTACTTCCCCGGCACCTCCTGCCACGCCGGCGCGCCCTTGTGATCGCCGAAGCTGATCCGGCGCCCGGGCTCGGGCTCGGCCAGGAAGATCCCCCAGCGGTACTCCGGCATCCGCACGTAGCCGAACTGCGCCCAGCCCTGCGCGTCCACGCTCACCGCGGTGCGGAGGTAGGTCTCCTTCGCCTGGTAGCCGTGGGGTCCCATGTCCCTCCACCAGTCGAGGAACTTCGGCTGCCAGTCCTCGAGGGCGCGCTGGAGCCGGAGGTTCTCGGCGAGGCCGACGTTGTTCGGGATCCGCTCCGTGTAGTCGATGCCGGCCATCACACTCTCCTTCGATCGAACTCGCCGCGCTGTCCCGAGCCGTAGACCGAGAGCGCCCCCGTGGGGCCGACGGCGTTCGGGCGCTGGAAGATCCAGTTCTGCCACGCCGAGAGGCGGGCGAAGATCTTGCTCTCGAGCGTCTCGGGCCCGCCGAAGCGGAGCGACGCCTCCATGCCCGTGAGCGCGTCGGGCGAGAAGGACGCGCGCGCCTCGAGCGCCATCCGCACCTCGTCATGCCAGTCGATGTCGTCGGGCGTGAAGCTGACGAGCCCCGCCTCGGCCGCCGCCCCCGCCGACAGGTCCTCGCCGATGCGCGCGCGGAGCTTGTCCACCCGCGCGGGCTCGGCGAGGAACCGGCTTGCCAGCCGCGACAGGCCGTTCACCATCGGGTACGCGCCGAAGTTCAGCTCGGTGAGCCGCACGGCGGCCGCCGGGCGCTCGTCGCCCTCGCGCGCGCCGTCGAGCATGTACGAGCGGTCCGCCGCCAGGCAGAGCTCCAGCAGGGTGCCGACGAAGCAGGAGCCCGGCTCGACGAGCGCGAACAGCGAGCGCGACGAGACGTCGAGGCGCTTCCAGGTGCGCTTGAGATAGAGGCGGATCTCGCGCACGAGCCAGTCGTCGCGGTGTGCGGCAAGCGCCCGGTCATAGGCCTCGACGAGCCCGGCGACGCCCCGGGTCTTGAAGACCCAGAGGCCGATCTGCTCCTCGTTCGTGCGGAGATGCAGGATCAGGTCGTCGAGCTCGCGCGCGAGGGCCAGGGGCCAGAAGGCCGCCCCGGCCGCGTGGATGCCGCGCGCGTCCGCGGGCGGCGCGACCGTCGGGCCCACGATCGTGATCTCGGCGAGCCCGCGCGGCCGGTCGATCGCGCAGGCGACCGACCCGTAGGTGACGCGATCGCCCTCGAGAGTCCGCGCGAGCGGCGTCAGCGCGATCCCCTTGGCGTCCGCCGGGCGGTCGGTGCGCGCCGCGAGCTCGCGCGCGCGCCGCCGCACCGCCTCGTCGAGGCGCGAGCGCGGCACGACCTCGTCCACGAGCCCCCACTCGACGGCGCGCTGGCCCTTCACGCCCTCCTCCGTGGTGCAGAAGAAGTCGGCGCGGTCGCGACGCACGTGGCGCTTGTCGACGAGGCGCGTGAGCCCGCCGGTGCCGGGCAGCACGGCGAGGAGCGGCACCTCCGGGAGCGACACGGCCGTGTTCCCGTCGTCCGCCATGATGATCCAGTCGGTCGCCAGCGCGAGCTCGTAGCCGCCGCCGGCGCACGGGCCGTTGACGGCGCAGAGGTAGGCCTGGCGGGACTCCGCCGTCGCCTCCTCGAGCGCGTTGCGCGTCTCGTTGGTGAACTTGCAGAAGTTCACCTTCCAGGCGTGCGTGGACTGGCTGAGCATGCGGATGTTGGCGCCCGCGCAGAAGATGCGCTCCTTGCCCGAGGTGACGACGACCGCGCCCACCTCGGGGTGCTCGAAGCGGAGGCGCTGAGCCGCGTCGTAGAGCTCGATGTCCACGCCGAGGTCGTAGGAGTTGAGCTTCAGCTCGTAGCCGGGCCGGAGCCCGCCGTCCTCCCGCACGTCCATCAGAAGCGTGGCCACGGGTCCGTCGAAGGCGAGCGTCCAGTGCTTGTAGCGCGCGGGCTCGGTCCGGAAGTCCACCAGAACGCGTTCGCCGGTGTCCGCCATGGCCCCCTATCCCAGAATGACCCAGAGCGCCGCGGCCTGCTTCCCGCCGAGGTTCTCCCAGCCGTGCGGCGTGCCGCCGTCCAGCAGGGCGCTGTCGCCCGTCTCGAGGACGTGGCGGTCGCCATTGTAGTGGAGGACGACCTTGCCCTGGAGCACATAGAAGAGCTTCATCTGCCCCGGCTTGATGACGACCTTCTCGGTGGTGACGCCGCGCGACCGCGCGCCGAGCGTGGACACGACCGCGCGGATCTTCCCCTGGAACAACCCCGCGCCCAGCACCGTCCAGCGCTCGGAGGAGCCGTCGAACGTCACGACCGGATAGTCCTTCTTGCGCGAGACGATGATCGACCCCGGGGCCTGGCCGTCGAAGAGCGAGGCGATCGGCACGCCGAGCGCCGCGGCGATCCGGCCGAGCGTGTTCAGCGAAGGCGTGAGCCGCCCCGACTCGATCTGCGAGACCATGCTCGGGGTCAGCTCCGCCTTCTCGGCGAGCTGCCGCTGCTGGAGCGCGGACTCGGCGCGGAGCCGCCGGATGCGCTCGCCGAGGGAGCTCACGCGACCTCCTCGGCGGCCCGCCCGCCGCCGGGGAGCCCGGCGAGCGCGCGGAGCGCGCGCGCGACGAAGACGCGCGTCATCTTCTTGCGGTACGGATGCGTGAAGTCCGTGTTGTCGAGCGGCTTCGACGGCCCCGCTGCGAGATCGGCCACGCGCGTGATCAGCTCGGGCGTGAGCCGCTCACCCGCCAGCGCGGCCGCCGCGTCGGGCGCCGGGCGCGGCTGCGAGGCGACGGCGCCGAGGACGATCCGGGCCTCGCCCACGCGGTCCCCGTCCATCCGGAGGGCGACGGCGACCCCGAGGACGGGGAAATCGAACGAGCCGCGCCGCCGGAGCTTCAGATACGCGCTCGTCCAGCCGTCCGCGGGCGGCAAGACGATATCCGCCACGAGCTCGCCCGGCTGCTTGGTGAGGTACTGGATGCCGTCGTCGCGATAGAGCGCCTCGAGCGGGACGACGCGCTCGCCCGACGCGCCGACGAGCCGCACGCGGGCGCCGAGGCTCCAGAGGACGGGCGCCGTGTCCGACGACGACACGGCCCAGCAGCGCGAGCTCCCGGGCGCGACCAGACAGATGTCGCCGTCCTTCTTCATGCAGAAGCCGATCGCCTTCCGCCACTCGTGGGACTGGTTGTAGTAGTTGCAGCGCGTGTCGACGCACACGTTGCCGCCGAGCGTCCCCATGTTCCGGAGCTGCGGCGAGGACACGAGGCCGGCCGCCGTCGCGAGCGCGCCATAGTGCGCGACGATCTCCGGGTGGGCGGCCACGGCCGAGAGCGTCGTGCCCGCGCCGAGCGTCATGCCCTCCCGGCCGCGACCGCGGATGCCCGTGAGCTCGCGGATCCCGCGGAGCCCCACGAGCACCTTCGGCTCGAACTGCCGGCGCTTCATGTTGGGGAAGAGGTCGGTTCCGCCCGCGACGGGCATCGCGTCGGCGCCGTGCTCGGCCAGCGCCGTCGCCGCCGCGTGGAGCGTCCGGGGCGCGAGATACGTGAACGGCGGGAAGATCGCGTTCGCGATCGCCGGCGGCACCGGCAGGAGCGGCCCCTGCCCCGCCTCCTTGGCGCCGAACGGCCCCTCCGGGTCGTCGGTCTCGACGAGGAAGGTGTGGATGTCGGGCGTCTCGAGCGTCGTCGGGCTCTTGTAGTCGAGCATCGAGGGCTGCTTGTGCAGGCCCTTGCGGAAGACCTGGCCCTCCATGAGCGCCTCGCCGATGCCCATGTACACGGAGCCCTCGACCTGGCCCTCGACGAGCAGCGGGTTCAGCGCCCGGCCGATGTCGTGCGCGATCCACACGTCGTGCAGCTCCACCTCCCCCGTCTCCTCGTCGACGCTCAGCTCCACCACGCACGCCGAGTACGAGTAGCAGGGCGACGGCCCGACGCCCCCGCCCTTGTACTTGCCCGCGCGCTTGGGCGGCGCGTACGAGCCGGCGAACGCGAGCACGCCGTGCCTCGCCTCGGCGAGCTCGACCGCCTGGGTGAAGGTCAGGGCCCGCTCCCACTGGTCGGGCACGCCCACCTTGCGGTCGCGGAACGCGAGGCTCTCGGCCGCGACCTCGAGCTTCTCCGCCACCGCCTGGGCGATCACGCCCCGGAGCCGCCCGGCGGCCTGGATCGCCGCCATCCCGCACATGAGCGTCACGCGCGACGAGTAGGAGCCGAGGTCGACGGGCGTCAGGCTCGTGTCCGCGGGGTGGACGTGCACGTCCTTGGGCTCGATGCCGAGGACCTCCGCGGGCAGGTACGCGAGGATCGAGTCCGAGCCCTGGCCGATGTCGGTCGCGCCGCAGAGCACCGTCACGCCGCCGCTGCGGTCCGCGCGCAGCACGACGCCCGAGTGGGGCATGCTGTTCCAGTAGATCGCGGTGCCCGCGCCCGTCATGTACGCCGAGGCGGCGATGCCGACGCCGCGCCGCTTTCCGGCCGGGGCCGTCGACGCCGTCGCCGAGTCGCTTCGCCACCCGCGCCACTTCTCGCGCCAGCCCGACGCCTCGACGACGCGGTCGATGCACTCGCCCAGGCCGATCGTCGTCACGGTGAGGTGGTTCGCCGTCTTCGTGTAGGGCTCGGCGAGGATCCGCGCGCGCATCTCGGCCGGGTCGAGGCCGAGCTGCTCCGCGGCCTTGTCGAGCTGACACTCGAGCGCGAAGCGCGGCTGCGGCGTGCCGTGGCCGCGCTTGGGACCGCACGGCGGCTTGTTCGTGAAGACTCGCGCGCCCTCGAACTTGTACACGGGCATCTTGTAGGTCACCGGGTTGATGACGCCCGTGTAGAAGGTCGAGGCCACGCCGTAGGAGCCGTAGGCGCCCCCGTCGAGCCACGTCTTCAGGTGGCAGCCCGTGATGTCCCCCGCCTTCGTGAAGCCGGTCTTGATCCACATGAGCACCGGATGGCGCCCGCGATGGATGTAGAAGACCTCCTCGCGGGAGCACGCGATCTTCACCGGGCGGCCGGTGAGCTGCGAGAGCCGGCAAGCGGCAATCTCGTGGGCGAACGGGTCGAGCTTGCCCCCGAAGCCGCCGCCGACGGGGGCGGCGACGACCCGGATGTGCGCCGCCGGCATGTCGAGGATCCTCGGCAGGAGCCGGTGGACGTAGTGCGGCGTCTGGGTCGAGGACCAGAGCGTGAGCTTGCCGTCGGGCGTCGCGTGCGCGACCGCCGCGTGCTGCTCCATCGGCAGATGCGTGTTGCCCTCGTAGAAGAACACGTCCTCGCGGACCAGGTCCGACGCGGCGAACGCCGCCTCCACATCGCCGAACTGCAGCGCGACGTTCTTGTGGATGTTCGGCCCGTCGCCGTACTCGTGGATGCGGATCTCCGGGTGGGCCAGGGCCGCCTCGATCGACATGAGCGTGGGCAGCGGCTCGTAGCCCACCTCGATCAGCCGGCACGCGCGCTCGGCGGTCTCCTCGTCCACCGCGGCGACCGCCGCGACGGCGTCGCCGACCATACGGACCTTCTCGGTGCAGAGCGCCTCCTCGTCCTGCGAGACCGGCAGGATGCCGAACTTCACGCGCGGGAGGTCGGCCCCGGTGATGACCGCGTACACGCCCGGTAGCTCCCGCGCGCGCGAGACGTCGATGGACCTGATGAGCGCGTGGCCGTGGGGCGAGCGCAGGAGCCGGCCGTAGGCCATGCGCGGCAGGAAGAAATCGTCGGCGTACTTCGTCTCGCCCACGACCTTCGCCCAGGCGTCGATCTTCGGCAGCGGCTGGCCGATGATGCTGAAGTCCTGCTTGGTCATTTAGGATTTGCCGTCGGGGCGCCTTCGCCGGGCCTCCGGCGCCCGACGTTCGGCGAGGTCACCCCGCTCTGGCCTAGTCGGAGGGACGCGAGCTCGACGGCGTCGAGGATCTTCGTGTAGCCCGTGCAGCGGCAGAGGTTGCCCGCGAGCGCTTCCTTGATCTCCTGGCGGGTGGGGGTCGGCCGGCCGGCGAGGAGCGCCTTCGCGGTGACGAGGATGCCCGGCGTGCAGTAGCCACACTGGGCGGCGCCGAGCTCGGCGAACGCCTGCTGGAGCGGATGGAGGCGGCCGCCCTCGGCCATGCCCTCGACCGTCAGGATCTCCCGGCCGCCGAGGTCCGCCGGCAGGGCGAGGCAGGAGAGCACGGGCTCGCCGTCCACGAGCACCGTGCAGGTGCCGCACTCGCCGAGCTCGCAGCCGTGCTTCGTGCCGATCAGGCCGAGATCCTCGCGCAAGACCTCGAGGAGGGTCTTGTGGACGGGCACGAGCACGTCGTGCGCCTCGCCGTTGACCGACAGGGAGAGCCGGCTCTTCATCCGTACTCCTGCCTGCCCCGGGGGCGGTTAATCAGGGATTAATAACGGTTCGAAAATACTGAATCTGCCCCAGGGCTGTCAAGGGGGGCCGGCGGCGTAAGATCAGGCCCATGCCCTACGTCCGGACCGACGACCGCGTGCGGATCTACTACGAGGAGCACGGCGCGGGCACCCCGCTCGTGCTCGCCTACGGCATCGGCGGCAACGTGAAGATGTGGGACGTGAACGTCCCCGGCCTGGCGCGGGGCCACCGGCTCGTCCTCTGGGAGCCGCGGGGCCACGCGCGCTCGGACAGCCCCGAGGACCCCGCGAAGTACTCGTTCCGGCGCTGGGCGCTCGACCTCAAGGCCGTGCTCGACCATCTGGGGCTTCGCCGGGCACACGTCGGCGGGCTGTCGCTCGGTGCCGGGATCGCGACCCGCTTCGCGCTGGCGTTTCCCGGACGCGTCCGCTCGCTCGTCGTCACCAACTCGTCGTCGGCCAGCGGACTCCCGCTCTCCTGGCAGAACCTCGTCATGCGCGCGCGCTCGATCGAGATCACGCTGACCCAGGGCATGGACGCGATGGCCGAGTTCGCGATGGCCGAGAACCCGAACGTCTCCGAGCGCCTCGCGCTCGACCCCGGCGCCAAGGCGGAGTTCTACGAGGAGTACCGGCAGCTCGCGCCCATCGGGTACGCGAACGCGCTGCGCGCGCTGCTCGCGATGGACCACATCACCGACCAGCTGCCGCGGCTCCGGATGCCCGTGCTCCTGATCGGCGGTGATCGCGACCCGTCGCTCGGGCCGATGAAGGTGATCCACCGGAAGATCCGCGGCTCGAAGCTGGTCGTCCTCTCCCCTGCCAGCCACTTCGCCAACCGCGACCAGCCGGACGCCTGGAACCGCCTCGTCCTCGACTTCCTCGCGAAGGTCGACAAGAAGCGGTAGCCCTGTTCTCGGCGTGCCGCGTGGTCGAGCGATCCCCCGCGCCGCCGGGGACAGGGCTACGCGTTACTTCTTGCTCGCGTCGTAGATCTCGCCGAAGAGCACCCAGCGCTCGCCGTCGAACTTCGCGAGCTGCTCCTGCTCGATCGGGTAGAAGTCCGTCGGGCCGGTGTTGACCTTGACGCCAGGCAGCAGCATCGGCAGCGAGAGGCCCTTGATGCTCGCCGCCTGCTTCATGACGTTCTCGCGCGAGAGATCGTTGCCGCACTGCTTCAGCACCTGGACCAGACCCTGGGCGACCGTGTAGCCGTACACGTTCCCGAGATCGGACAGGTCGCCCTCCGGATAGTATTTCTTCATGAACGCGAGCCAGTCCTTGTATCCCGCGTCGTTGTTCCAGCTGGGATCGGTCGGGTCCTTGAGATAAAACGTCGACACGATGTCCTTGGAGTTCTGCAGGCCCGCTGGCTTCAGCACGGCACCGACCGAGTTCGACACGTTGTTCAGGAGATGCAGCGGCTTCCAGCCGATCTCCGCGGTCTTCTTGATCGCCTGGGCGGCGTACTTCGGGATCGTGACGTTGTAGAAGACGTTGGCGCCGCTGTTCTTGAGGTTCACGATCTGTGAGTCGATGGTCGGATCGGACGTCTCGTAGGTCTGCTCCATCACGATCAGCTTCTTGGCGGCATCGCCGAGGCCGTCCTTGAGGCCCTTCACGTAGTCCTTGCCGTAGTCGTCGTTCTGGTAGAGGATCCCGATCTTCGCGTTCGGGACGTTCTTGAGGACGTACTGCGCGTAGATATGCCCTTCGGCCTGGTACGTCGGCTGCCAACCCATCGTCCACGGGAAGTTCTGGGGATCCCCCCACTTGGTGGCGCCGGTTGCGACGAAGAGCTGGGGCACCTTCATCTGGTTCATGTACTTGTGGATCGCGCTGTTGGTCGGCGTCCCGAGCGTGTTGAACAGGAACGCGACCTCATCCTGCTCGATGAGCCGGCGGACCATCTCGACCGTCTTCGGCGGGCTATAGCCGTCGTCGTAGGTGACGAAGTTGATCTTCCGGCCATTGATACCGCCCTCGTCGTTCATCTTCTTGAAGTACGCGGCGATCGCCTTGCCGATCGTGCCGTACGCCGAGGCGTTGCCACTGTAGGGATTCGTGTGACCGATCTTGACCTCGGTCGCAGTCACGCCAGGCATATCGGCAGCGACGGCCAGCCGGGCGACGAGCGCCAGGCCGACCCCCAGCGAGAGAGCCAGAGCGATGATGTTTCTGCGCGTCATGCGGTCCTCCTTCTCAACGGTTGACTTCACTCTGCCTTGCCGTGTGAAACCGTCAGGCCACTCGGCGCGTTCCGCCGGAGAGGCGGGCGAGCCGGCCCAGCACGAGTCGCAGCGACCCCGCGATGCCGCGCGGCATCGCGTACATGAAGGTGATCAAGAAGATGCCATAGATGGCCCAGGGCGCGGCCTTGGAAATATCCTGGGCCCAGTTCGGCACGAACTGGATGAACAGGGCGCCGAAGACGGCGCCGGAGATCGACGCGAGCCCGCCGATGACGATGCCGACCAGGAAGGTGATCGACAGGAACACGTTGAAGGTATCGGGCGCGACGAACGCGATGGCCACCGCGCTCAGAGCCCCCGCCACGCCCGTGTACGCGGCGCTCACGCCGAAGGTGAGCGACTTGTAGAGGGCGTTGTTCACCCCCATCGCCTGCGCCGCGATCGGGTTGTCGCGGATCGCGACGATGGCCCGCCCCGTCCGGCGGGACAGCAGATTCGCGGCGAGGACGAAGAGGACGAGCAGCACGCCGAGCGTCACGAAGTAGAGCCATTGGTCGGGGTTCAGCGTGAGACCGAACGGCGCCCTCGGCTTCGACAGCACGATCCCCTGCGAGCCGCCCGTCCAGTGCTCGAAGTATTTCAGGATCTGCGGGATCGCGAGGGCCAGCGCGAAGGTCGCGAGCGCGAGGTAGAGGCCTTCGAGCCGGAGCGCCGGGATGCCGAAGAGGAAGCCGACGACGAGGCACAGGAGGCCAGCCACCGGGATCGTCCAGCCGTACGGCACGTTCCACTTGTCGATCATGATCGCGGTCGTGTAGGCGCCGACCGCGTAGAAGGCGCCGTGGCCGAGCGAGATCTGGCCGTTGAAGCCCGTGAGGATGTTGAGGCCGAGGAGAGCGATCGCGTAGATGAAGACCTGCGTGAACTGGAAGAGCCGGAAGTTGGACAGCGCGAACGGCAGGACGCAGGCGACGACGACCGCCGCCAGGACGACCGCGCGCCGGAGGCCGGCGCCGCTCATACGCGGTGCACGGCGGCGCGCCCGAAGAGGCCGCTCGGCTTCGCGACGAGAACGACCAGGATCACGGCGAGGGCGACG
>WNFW01003075.1_pt1 | contig 13333 bp, 9 predicted proteins | sample 5400131 | NCBI WGS metagenome assembly WNFW01 (sample SAMN13153362, study PRJNA577476) | soil metagenome | isolation source: 20 cm soil or saprolite under grassland replicate 1 | place: USA:California | collected 2016-06-15 | reverse complement strand
CCGCGCGCGCGCGCGCCCCCGGCCTGGTTCAGATAATTCGCGGAACAGCGGCCGCACACTGCCGCCGCCCGGCGCAGCAGCGTGTCCGCGAGGGCCGGCTGACCGAGCGCCAGCGCCGCGTCGGCGGCCCCGATGAAGAGGCGCGAGTCCCGGTCGTAGAGCGCGAGCGCCGCGCGGTAATACGCCAGCGCCCGGGCGGGATTCCGCGCGGCCTGCAGCAGCGCGGCGGCGTATTGCGGCCCTCGATAGGAGCGCGGTGAGTCCGCCAGGATGCTGACGGTCACCGTCGTATCGTCCCGCCAGACCGGGACGCGCCACGCGGTGCGCACGGCGGCGGCCAAGAGGCCCAGGCCAACAAGGACCGGCGCCAACCGGCCGCGCAACCCGCCGAGCCACGCCCCCGCCGCCACGGCGAACCCGGCGGAGGGCAGGTAGAGGGTCCGCTCGGCGACGAGGACGCCGACCGGGAACAACAGATTGGCCACGGGGACGAGCGCCACCGCGATCCACACCAGCCCGTACGCCTCGACGCGGCGGCCGCGCCGCCACGCGACCGCCACGAGAGCCGCCCAGATCGCGGCACACAGCCCGCCTGCCAGGAACCGCGTGTCGAGCACGCTGCTCACCAGGGTGCGCTCCTGCAGTGAGTAATCGACGCGCAGCGTGAGCGGAAACACGAGGAGGCGGGCGACGTCGGCCAGAGCGGCCGCGGCCGTGAGTCGCACCGAAAGCGCATCGGCGCCCTGGAACACGGGCGCGATGTCGGCGAAGCCGGTGTGGGTGTGCAGCACCGCCCAGCGAGCGACGGCGTAGGCGCCGCCCGCCGCCGCCCACGCCGCCGCGAGTGCCACCATGGTGCGGCGCGGCGGACGCGTGACCCCCAGCAACCACGCGGACGCCACCAGCACCGGCGCCACCGCCGCATTCTCCTTGCTCAAGAGCCCGCAGGCCAGCGCGACCCCGCTCCACGCCGGGCTCTCGCGCACCACGGCGGCGTACACCGCCAGCAGGGTCCAGAGCGCGGCCATGAGCTCGCCCCGCCCGACGACGTTCGCGACCGCTTCCACGTGCACCGGATGAACCGCGAAGAGCAAACCGGCGATGAGCCCCGCCCGGGCGCCGGCCCAACGCCGGGCCAGCGCCGCTACGGTCACGGTCGTGGCCACGTGCCACAAGACGTTTACGAGGTGGAACCAGGGCGCTCCGTCCAGGCGGGCGTCGAGCACCAACGTCGCCACGGTGAGCGGCCGGTAGTACTGGCCGCCGAACCCGCTCGCCCACCACGACGCCGAGAAGGCCCGCCAGATCCCCGACCAGTCAGCGAGCAGCGGGTTGAACACGACCTGGGGCCGGTCGTCCAGCGCAAAGCCGTTCCAGAGGGCGCCGAGGTATACGACCGCCGCGCACGCCGCCACCGCGAGATCGAGCCGCCGCTCCGGGGAAAGCTTCACGAGGGTCGCAGCCGGTGGGCGTGGGCGAGGAGCGAGTCGGCTACGCCTGAGTCCCCCCGCAGGCGGGCGAACCACGCCTGGTTTCTGTAATAGGTGACGCAGCGCTCACAGGCCGCGTCGGCCCGCGTGAGGAGCGAGTCCGCGGTCGCCGCCCGGTCCAGCGCGTATGCGGCATGGGCGGCCGCGATGTACACTCGCGCGTCCCGCGGGTAAATGCGGCTCGAGACCTGGAACGCTTCGAGTGCTTTCGCGAACTGGCCCAGGCGCAGGTACTGCCAGCCGAGATTCTGCCAGGTGAAGTAGGACCGCGGGGCGTCATGCAACAGCGCGAGGGCCGCGGCGTGGTCATCGCGCCACGCGGGAACGCGCAGCGCCGTGCGCACGCCGCCCAGGACGAACACGAGCCCGACCACCGCCGCGAGGCCCCGCCCCGGGAGTCTCCGGAGCAGGGCCCCGGTGGCGAGCGCGAGACCCGCAGACGGCAGGTACAGCGTGCGCTCGGCGACGATGATTTGGACCGGAAACAACAGGTTGGCCACCGGGGCGTAGGCGACCGCGATCCAGCCCAGCCCAAGCGCCTCCACGCCGCGCACCTGCTTCCGCCGCCATGCCTCGCCCAGCAGCAGGGCCCACAGCGTCAGCACCAGGAAGCCGACCACGAAGCGGACGTCGAGCAGCGTATGCACGGCGGTGCGTTCATCAGGCGAATAGTCCGCGCTCAAGGCGAGCGGAAACAGCAGCAGTCGCGCGACGTCGGCCAGAGCGGCGACGGCCGTGAGCCGGATCGTCGAGGGGTCCTGGCCCAGGAACGCCGCAGCCACGTTGCGGCCGCCGAAGCCATGCAGCACCGTCCAGCGGATAGCCACATACGACCCGGCCAGCACGAGCCAGCTCGCGGCGAACGCCGCGAGCTTACGAGGCGGCGGCACCGGTCGCACACCCAGCAGCCACGCCCCCACGACGAGCGCGGGGGCGACGGCGGCGTTCTCCTTGCTGAGCAACCCGGCCGCCAGCGCGGCCGCGCTCAGGAGCACGCTCTCCCGCTCGAGGGCCGCGTACAGGGCGAGCAGCGTGAACACCGCGGCCATCAATTCGTTCCGGCCCACGACATTCGCCACCGCCTCGACATGGACCGGGTGGACGGCGAACACGATCCCCGCCACGAGCCCCGCCGCCTCGCCGGCCCAACGGCGGCCCAATACGGCGACGAGCACACTCGCCGCCACGTGCCACGCCAGGTTCACCACATGAAACCAGACCGTCGAGCCCGTGAGCCAGTCCAGCGCGTAGGTCGCCACGACGAGGGGGCGGTAGACCGACGTATCGAGGTTGGGCGGGAAGTATGGCGCGGCGAACGCCCGCCACACTCCGGAGAGCTGGTGCACCAGAGGGTTCGCAAAGATGATCGTCACATCGTCCAGGGCGAATCCGTTCCACAGCACGCCCAGGTACACGATGGCAGCGGCCGCGCCGACCGCGAGGTAGAGTCGCCTAGCGGTCATGGACCCCGAGCGCCAGCCGACCACCGGGCCAGCGATGCACGACGCTGAGCCACGCCGGGTAGGCGCCGAGCAAGGCGTCGAGCTCCTCATCCGACCCACTCCCCCCGCCGGGAAGCAGGATATGCGTCGTGCGCTGGCGCTCGAGGTAGGCACGATGCTCCGCGGGGCCCGGGGTCGTGAGCACCGACCCCCGATACCCGTAGAGGTAGAACGGCACGCAGGTGCGGCCGGTGTAGAGCCACACCAACGCTTCGTCGTCGGTCGCGAGCACCGCGCTGTCGGGAAGCGACCTGACCCAGGGCAGCAACTCGGTGAAATTGGCGGAGATCGCGTGAGCCGTCGTGCCCCACCAGCGTCCGGCGACCCCGCGCGCTTCGACCTGCGTCCACCCGATCGTGAGCACGGCGGCGAGGAGCGTGAGCGGTACATGCAGCGGCCGGTGCCGCCACAGCGCGAGCCCGCCGCTCGCAGCGATGAGGAGGATCCAGGGGAGCATGATCCATAGGAACCGGTCGCTCGCGTACGGCCACACGGCCAGGATCGCGAGATAGAGCACGAGGCTCCAGCCGATGGCGGAGCGTCGCACCACGCGGGCGAGACCGCACAGTGACACCGCCACGGTCAGTGCCGCGCAGAGAACGTACAGCGGGCGCAGCGGGAGCCAGCTCAACAGCAGGTCGCCGAGCGGCCGCAGGACGTGCGGCAGGGTGGACCACGTCGCCCCGAGCCCCGCCTGGCGCACGACCTCCGCGTAGCTGCCGTAGTTCAAGGCCATGGCGGGATCGATCACCTGGCGGTGCCGCCAGACCCACAGCCCCCATCCGCCGGCGGCGAGGGCCGGCGGGGCCGCGGCGAGGGCGAGGCCGCGCCATGAAACCCTGCGGCGCTCCAGTAGAAACAGCACGATGCCGGCGCCGAAGGCCACGCCGATCGAGCGCGTCAGCAGCGCCAGCGCCGCGGCGAGGCCGGCCAGGCCCGCCGCCGCTACCGGCGAGAGCCGCGCCGGAGGCGCATCCGCGAGGAGCACGGCCAATGCGACGAGGAACCCGAATAGCGGCTCGGAAAAGAGGACGGCCTGCATCGCGAGCATCGGGATCGCGAGCCCCGCCGCCGTCACCAGCGCCGCGGCGACCCACGGGGGCGCGTCCGGTCCCAGCAGGTCGGTCCGCGTGGCGTGCCAGGTGACGAGCCCGGCGGTCGCGGCATTGAGTGCGAGATTCAAGACCTTGGCGAGCACCCCGGCCGTGGACACGGAGAACATGCCGAACAGGGGCGCCAGCACGAGGGGATACACCGGCGGGTAGTGGACCACGGCGGGCATCCCCGGGAGATGCGGATGCACGTAGCCGAGGCCGCGGGCGAGCGCGAGCGCGATCCCGGCGTACAGACCGTCGTCGTAGAAGACACCCACGAGATCGCGGTTCAGGGTGACGGCGCCCAGGGCCGCGACGGCCAGGGCGGCGAGCCCGGCGGCCCGGGGGGGCGTCACGCGGGAGCGCCTAACGCTTGCGCCAGTCACCGCGCGGCGGAAACAGATTGTAGCGCAGCACGTGGAACAGCGCCGCCAGGCCGTCCCGCCAGCCGATCTTCTTCCCCTCCGCGTAGGTGCGCCCGCTGTAGGAAATGGGGAGCTCCCAAATCCGGGCGCCCGCTTGCGCCAGGCGCGCCGTGAGCTCGACCTCGATCCCGAACCGCTCCGCCGTGAGCGGCAGGCGCTGCAGCACGTCCGCGCGCACCAGCTTGTAACACGTCTCCATGTCGCTCAAGTTCATGTTCGTGAACATGTTGGACAACAGGGTGAGCAGGCGATTGCCGATCGAGTGCCAAAAAAACAGCACGCGCCGCGGGCCGCCCTGGAAGCGGGATCCGTACACCGCGTCGGCCCGGCCCTGGCGGATCGGCTCGAGCAACACCGCCAGCTCGCCCGGGTCATACTCCAGATCCGCGTCCTGAGCGACGATGACGTCGCCCGTCGCGCCGGCGATCCCGCTCCGCAGCGCCGCGCCCTTGCCCCGATTCGTCGGATGATGGATCACCCGGTGGAGGAGCCCTTCGCGCGCCAGCCGGTCCAGCACGGCGCCGGTCCCGTCGGTCGAGGCGTCGTCCACCGCGATGATCTCGAGGCGGAGCCGCACCTCGTGGAGACGCCGCACCACCGCCTCGATCGTCGCTGCTTCGTTGTACGCCGGGACGATGACCGAAAGCCTGAGCCGGTCCGCGGAGGGGGGGGAGGGGGAGGAGGGGGAGGAGGGAGTCGCCATCACGCGGGGACTTCCCCGATGGCGATGAGTGATTGACCCACGCGCCAGGGGAGGAGCCGCTCCAGACGGAAGAGCGGCACGAGGGCGTCGTACAGCCGCAGCGACCCTGCGGGGATCAGGCGGCGGCGCAGCACGCGCCCGGCCAGCCACCAGCCGGGGAGCCCCGCGAGATTGAAGTACTCCAGATGCCGCACGCGTAGCGCCGCGCCGCGGAAGCGCTCGATCAGCCCCTGGCGGGTGTAGCGCCGGTGATGCCCGAGGGCCACGTCCAGGGTGCCATAGAGCCACGGCAACGCGGGCACCAGCAGGACGAGCCGGCCGCCGGGCGCGAGCAGGCGGGCTACGGCCGCGAGTGAGCCCCGATCGTCCTCGACGTGCTCCAGGACGTTGAGGCAGATCACGGTATCGAAGCGCCGCGCGGCGAGCGCGCCGTCCACGGTCGGCAGATAGAGCCGGGTCACCTCGACGTTCGGGTGGCCCGCGAACCGGGCGCGCAGCCGCTCGAGATAGGCGGGCTCGGTGTCGGTGAGCACGACGCTGCGGCGGTCGAGCAGGAACGCCGACAGATTGCCGATCCCGGACCCGATCTCGAGCACCGTCTCGCCCACCCATGGCCGCAGCCGGGCGAACATCCAGCGGTTGTATCGTGGCGCGGCCGCCAGGCGGTCGAGCGTGGCCGCTCCCACCTCGTCATGTGGCTCCGCGCCTTGAGTCTCAGGACGCGTCATGCTCCTAGAACGCGTCCCGCAGGCAGCGCTCGTCCCGCTGCACGCGGAAGAAGACCGCGGCCTCGGCCCGCTCTGGTTGCAGCACGCGCGGGCAGCGTGCCTGGATGGTGGCAATGTCCCGCTCCAGTCCCGGCGCCGGAGGGGCCAACGCCACGATGGTCACGCTGTCGGCGAGGATGCGCCCGGCGACATACCGGCCGGGAACCGCGAACGTCGTGGACCCGAGTCCGCTCTCGGTGGGCGAACCCGAGACGGTGCGGCGGCCGGTATAGAGGTACGTACCCGCCGGCGCATCGACGATGAGCCGGTCCGCGGGGGTGGTGTGCGCCCGGATCCAGCCGGCGAGCAGGTAGATGTGACGGCTCTGGATCGCGAGGATCAGGGTGGGCGACAGGTCAGCCGGGGGCGGCAGCACGCCGCTCCGGAAGGAGCGCGCCGCCGCCGAGCGCAGCTCCACCTGACGCAGGGTCACCGCGAGCGCCACGAGACCGAGTGCGAGCGGCACGCCCCACCGCAAGCGCGCCGGGACCCGGCGAGCCGCGACGTCGACGGTGCCGGCCGCCAGCAAGCCCAGAAACGGCAGCAGCGGCAACAGGAGGCGTCCCTGCGTGAAGGGCCACATCAAGGTCAGCGCGGTGACGGACAGCGTCGTGAGCACGAGCATCGTGTGCGACCAGCGCAGCCGCGCGCACGCCACCGCGACCGCCACCACGGCTGCCAGCACCACGATGATGCCGATCGGCTGGCTGGAAAACAGGTAGGCCGCCATCCGGTGCACGTAGACCACGACGTTGGCGGCGACCGTGCGCACGGCATAGCCGATCAGCGCTACCGGACCGGTGACGCCGAGCCAGCGCCCATACGAGAGATCATCGGGTTGGGAGGAGAGGGGCCCGCGGGCGCTCCAGTAGTGTTGCAGCGCCTGCCACGCCCCGAGCGGCGCCAACGCGGCCACGGCGCACGCGGCGGCCTGTGTCCAGCGGCGATGCAACGCCTGCGCGAGCAGGACGGCCGGGACGAGCGCGACGGCGGCCGTGCGAAACAGCGCCGTGCCCGCGAGCACGAGCCCCAGGACGACGGCCCGCCCGAGTTGCGGGTCGCTCCCGGTCGCGGGAGCGAACAGCGGCGGGGCGATCGCGAGCACACCCGCCCAGCCGAGCACCAGGTACGGCTCCGTGAGCGGAATGTTGAAGTACTGAATGAGCGGATCCAGCAAGAACGGGGCGACCGCGCAGGCCGCGAGGGGTGCCGGCGACAGCGCCAGCCGGCGGCGCCCCAACCACCACACGAGGCCCGCTGCCGCGCCGTTGACGATCGGGTGGAGGGCGGCGACGGTCGCGCGCACGGCTCCCAACGTCCCGGCCAACGCCCACGGCACCGCGAGCAGCAACGGGAGGGCCGGCGGATAGCGCACCTGGAGCGGCGCGCCGACGAGATGGATCGAGCGGTATCCCTCGCCCTGGGCGATGGCCTTCCCCAGCACGACGTACACTCCGTCGTCGTTCAAGGCGCCGATCAGGAACTCGCGTGACAAGCGGAACAGCAGGTGACCGGCGATCACCAACAGCCCGACCACGGTCGCCTCGACGGCGAGCCGCCGCCGGCGGGACGGCTCGTCCGGCGCCGGGGCGGGTTCGGTCACTGCCCGCCCTCCGGCTCCCCATCGTAGCGGCTCAGCTTGCGGTACAGCGTGGACGGGTCGATCCCGAGGACTTCGGCCGCGCGGGTTTTGTTGCCGCCTTCGCTCTGGAGCACCCAGGTGATGTAGGCGCGCTCGATCACGTCGAGCGTGGGGTTGGGATGGACCCGCTCGGACACGAGCGGCTCGGCGCGGCGCTCGGAGAGCTTCTCGGGGAACGTCGCCAGCTCGAGCGTCTCGCCCTTCGTGAGCACCGCCGCCCGCTCGAGGGCGTTCTCCAGCTCGCGCACATTGCCCGGCCAGTCGTAGGCCATGATGACTTCCTGGGCCTGGGCGGACAACTGCTTGGGCTCGAGGCCGTGCTCCTGTGCGATGCGCTCGAGGAACGCCTTCACGAAGATCGGGATGTCCTCCCGCCGGTCGCGCAGCGGCGGCAGCTCGATCGCGATGACGTTGAGACGGTAGTACAGGTCGCTGCGGAACCGGCCGCGCTTGATGTCGTCCTCCAGGTCGCGGTTGGTGGCGGCCACCACGCGCACGTCCACCGGGATAGCCTCGGTGCCGCCCACGGGGATCGCCTCGCGCTCCTGGAGCACCCGCAGCAGCTTGACCTGCGTCGCCGGCGACATTTCGCCGATCTCGTCGAGGAAGAACGTGCCGCCCCGCGCCGCGGCGAACAGGCCCTGCTTGTCGCGCACCGCCCCGGTGAACGAGCCTTTCACGTGCCCGAACAGCTCGGACTCGAGCAGGCTCTCCGGCAACGCGCCGCAGTTCAGCGACAGGAACGCCCCTTCGCTCCGCCCCGACAGCTCGTGGATGTAGCGGGCGATGATCTCCTTCCCGGTCCCCGACTCGCCCCGAATCAGCACCGTGCTCTCGGTGGGCGCCACCTGCTCGGCGAGCTTCAGCACGTCCAGGAACGGGCGCGATTTGCCGAGCGGCTTCACCAGCCCCGAGCGCTCGCGGCGCCGGATCTCCTGTTTGAGCTGCTTGTTCTCGGCCTTGAGAAGGCGCTGCTCCGCCGCCCGCCGGCAGATCGCGACCAGGTCGTCGTTGGAGAACGGCTTCTGGATGTAGTAGAAGGCGCCCTGGTTCACCGCCTGGATGGCGCTCTGCAGCGACGCCTGCGCGGTCATCAGGATGACCGGCGTCTCGGGATCCTGCTCCCGCACGGCGGCGAGGATGTCGGTGCCGGTCACGCCCGGCATCTTGATGTCGGTGAGCACGATGTCGGGCGCCGAGGTCTTGAGCGTCTCGAGGCCCGCCTTCCCCCCCTGGGCGGTGACCACGTCGAACCCCTCGCCTTTGAGGAGGATGCGAAGCACGTCCAGGATGCCCAGCTCGTCGTCGACCACCAGAATGGATGGCTGCTGCGTCATGCGGCTTCCTCTTTCCGCCGGGCGGCGGGGAAATACACGGTGAACGTCGTTCCCTTCCCTTCGGTCGAATCCACCAATACGAGCCCGCGGTGCGCTTCCACGGCGCGCTGCACGATCGCCAGCCCCAGGCCGGTCCCCCCGACGCGGCCCGTCACGAACGGATCGAACAGCCGCGCCCGCAGGTTCTCGGGGATGCCCGGACCATTGTCGCTCACGGCGAGGGCCACGGGGTTCTCGATCCCCGCGCCGCGCGGCAGCTCGTGCGAGGCGGGCCGCCCGGTGCGCACCGTCACGCGCGCCCCCTTGCCGGCGGCCTGCACGGCATTCAGCACGAGGTTCGAGACCACGCGATGGAGCAGGTCTTCATCGCCTTCCATCGCCGTATTCCCGCCCGCCAGATCGATCACGGCGTCGTCGGGACAGTCGGGGTGCTCGCGCACCAGCCGGATCGCCGCGGCCGCGATCGCGTGCAGGTCGAGCGGACGGCACTCGGTGGCGCGCACCCGGGAAAAGTCGAGAAACTCGGACAGGAGACGCGAGAGCCGGTCGCTCTCGCGCACCACCAGGCCGGTCAGAAATTTCTCGTCGGGATTGGCGCGCTTCGCGCGGCCGAGCTGTTCCACGGAGGACCGGATCGAGGCGAGCGGATTCTTGATCTCGTGCGCCAGGCTCGCCGACAGCTCCGCCACCGCCTCGAGGCGCTCGGCGCGCAGGTGCAGCTCCTCGAGCCGCTTGGAGTCGGAGATGTCGGTGAAGATCGCGGTCACCCGCGGAGTGCCGCCCGGCTCGACCTCGAGGGTCGTCGTCGTCACGCCGATCGGGAAGGTCCGCTCCGGCCGGCGCACCGTGGCCTCCACCCGCATGGCGCGCACGCCGCGGCGCGCCGTCGCCGTGATCGCCGCCCAGAACTCCGGCGCGATGCGCGCGAACTCCGGCATGACCGAGCGCCCGCGCCACTGCCGCTCCTTGAAGCCCAGGATCTGCTCGGCCGCGGGGTTGCAATACAACAGCTGGCCGTCCGCATCCACCGTGACGATGCCGGTGGGGATGTTACGCAGCACGTCGGCCGCCTCGAGGCGCACCTGCCGCAGCTCGCCCGCGAGCGCCTCCCGCTCGGCCCCCATCACCGAGACCCGGCTCGAGAAGTACGCCGTGACCGCCGCGACCGCCACGAACACCGACAGCTGTAACCCTACCTGCGCCGTCATCGGCGTCGTGTGACCGAAGAACACGTCGGCGAAATACACGATCCCGACCAGCGCGGTGATCAGCGCCGTGCTCGCCGGAGGCATCAGCACCGCCGTCACTGCGATGAGCGGGACGTACAGCGGGGTCAGATCGCTCTGAGGACCGCCCGTGATGTGCACGACCGTGGTGATGAGCGCGACGTCGTACAGCGCCTGGGCGTACCGGAACGTCCGCCCCGGCGCGCGTCCCCGGATGTGGGTGTACCAGTACGAGGCGATGGTGACCACCACCGTCGCCACCAGGAGAAACGACGTCACGAGGAGATCGAGCGGCGCGGCGACGGTGAGATTGAACGCCGCGCTCAGGTAGATGGCGCTGGCGACGCACAACCGGCCCACGTACACAGAGCGCAACAGGGCCTGGGGGGTCGGGATGGCCGACCCCGCGGATCTGGAGCCGAGCCACCTCACTTGGCGCCTCCGGCAGAAGCGCCGTCAGCCGTCAGCCGTAAGCGATGTAAGCGCAACACTCGCATTACGTTACATGGACGGACGACGGTGGGATCGGCGGGCGGCATGGAGGCTAAGTATTGGAAGCGGTGTGGCAAAGTGCAAGAGCGCGGCGCTATTCTTGGCCCATGCGCATCGCCCTAGCCGTCCTGGTCCTCGCGCTCGGCGCGCAATCGGGCGTCGCCCAGGCGCCTCTCACCCCCATCGACTCGGCGATTCTCAACTCGCAGCCGTTGAAGCGGCTGGTGCTCGCGCCCTCCCTGTTCCGCCGGCTGAGCGTGCTGGCGGCCGGGCTCGACCGCGAAGTGGTGCTGTGCCTGCAGGGGAGCATATCCGGGGATACGGCGGTGGCGCGGGAGCTCGTGATGCCGGACCTGGTACGGTCCACCGTGGACGCCGTGGAGCCCGAGCCGTGCGCGCCGACGACGCTCGCTGTGTGGCACAACCATCCGTGGACCGGTCCCGACTCGAGTTTCGGCGTGAAGACGCCGGAGGACCTGTGCTCCCTCAGCCAGCCCGACCTGCGGACGGTGGTGGCGGACTCGATCCCCTTCGCCGTGGTGAGCGTGGGTCGGACGTCGCGGCCGATCGTGTGCTGGTGGCGGCGGGTGCAGGCGGTGGTGAACCGCCACGTGAAGTTCCTGCCGCGCTTTCCCCGACAGTGGATGGAGCCTTGTCCGGTCCTATTGCACCGCGTTCACCATGTCGAAGATCGGCAGGTACATCGCCACGACCATGCCGCCGACGATGACGCCGAGCACGACGATCATGATCGGCTCCATGAGGGAGAGCAGCGTACTCACGGCGGCGTCCACTTCGTCGTCGTAGAAGTCGGCGATCTTCGAGAGCATCTCGTCCATGCCGCCGGTCTGCTCGCCGACCGCGATCATGGAGATCACCATCGGGGGGAATACCTTGGACTTGGCGAGCGGCTGGGCGATCGTCTCGCCGCCGGCGATCGAGGCGCGTGACTCCATCACCGCGTTGTGGATCACCATGTTGCCCGCCGTGCGCGCCGTAATCTCGAGGCCGTCCAGGATCGACACGCCCGAGGAGATCAGCGTGCCGAGCGTGCGGGTGAAGCGCGACACCGCCGACTTGCGCAGCACGTCGCCCAGCACCGGCAGCCGCAGCAGCAGGCGGTCGATCTGCAACCGGCCGGCCGCGGTCTTGTAGTACCGCGTGATGCTGAAGAAGATGAAGCCGATGACGCCCAGGATCGCCCACCAGTAGTTCTTGAGCAGGTTGCTCAGGCCGATCACGATGCGGGTGGGGAGCGGCAGCTCGAGGTTCACTTGACGTAGAGGTCGCTGAACGCCCGGGGGTGCTTGCGCAGCGCGTCGGCCAGGGTGTGGCCGCTCTCGACGTCGTAGACGACCTGACGGGTGACGTCGGCGAGGATCTTGTTCTCGGTCTGCTGCGCCAGGATATCGAGCGCCTGCACGAGCGGCAGCCCGGCGTTGATCATGGTGGCGAACTGGCGCGTCATCACGACGATGTCGCGCGTCTTGACGCCGCCGCCGAACTTGAAGTTGAGCTTGAACTCGCGCGGCGCGGCCCGCACCTGCACCACCACCATGCGGTTCTTGCGCAGGTGGGCGATGACGTCGTCACGGCTCGGCAGGTCGATCTTGTCGTTGACGAGATCGCCCTTGAGCGTGCGCGCGGTGTACTGAAAGACCGTCATGGCTCACTCCCTCCGCGGGTGGCGCCTAGCGGCGGGCCGCGACCTTGGCCTGGGCCGCCTGGGGCTGGCCGGCGGCGGGCTCGCGGTCGTCCTGCGGCGGCTCGCCGATCATCCGCAGGAACTCGTTCGGGTTCGCCGAGACGCGGAGGCACTCGTCCTTGGCGACCTCGCGGCCCAGGTAGAGCTGGTACAGGGCGTCGTTCAGGGTCTGCATGCCGTATTTCTTCCCCGCCTGCATCATGGACGGGATCTGCTCGATCTTCTGGTCCCGAATCAGAGCACGCACGGCGGGCGTCATGATGAGGATTTCGCACGCCATCACCCGGCCGCGGCCTTTGGCCTTTTGCAGCAGCGTCTGCGTGATCACGCCCTCCAGCACGAACGACAGCTGGGCACGGACCTGCGCCTGCTGGTGCGACGGGAACACGTCGATGATGCGGTTGATGCTCTCCATCGCCGAGTTGGTGTGCAGCGTGGCGAACGCCAGGTGGCCCGTCTCCGCGATCGTCAACGCCGCCCCGATCGTCTCCAAGTCGCGCATTTCGCCGATCAGCACCACGTCGGGGTCCTGCCGCAGCGCGTACTTGAGGGCGGCCGCGAAGCTGTTGGTATCCGTGCCGATCTCGCGTTGGTTGACGATGCAGGCCTGGTGGCGGTGGATGAACTCGATCGGGTCCTCCACCGTGATGATGTGACCCTTCAGCTCCTTGTTGATCTTGTCGATCATCGCCGCGAGCGTGGTGCTCTTGCCGGAGCCGGTGGGTCCGGTCACCAGGACAAGCCCGCGTGGCTTCTCGGCAAGCTTCGCGACCACCGCGGGCAGGCCGAGATCATCGAACGTCCGCACGGTGAAGGGGATCTGCCGGATGACGAGCGATACGCAGCCGCGCTGCTTGAAGCAGTTGCCGCGGAACCGCGCCAGGTTCTGGATCCCGAAGGAGAAGTCGAGCTCGTTCTCGGTCTCGAACCGCTTCTTCTGGTTCTCCGTG
>WNFW01002180.1_pt1 | contig 13336 bp, 16 predicted proteins | sample 5400131 | NCBI WGS metagenome assembly WNFW01 (sample SAMN13153362, study PRJNA577476) | soil metagenome | isolation source: 20 cm soil or saprolite under grassland replicate 1 | place: USA:California | collected 2016-06-15 | reverse complement strand
CGCAGTCGAATCTTTACTGACAAATTGAGACCTCCTAGCCTTTCAAAAGTTGCGCGGGATCCATGGGTAATCCCTTGATTCGCTTTCCCTTCCCCATCTGTTTCATCATCTGCTGCATCTGCTGAAAACCCTTGAGCAGGCGGTTGACGGCCGCGATGTCGGTGCCGGCGCCGCGGGCGATGCGGCGACGGCGGCTGCCGTCGATCACCTCCGGTCGTTCCCGCTCCGACGGCGTCATCGACAGAATGATCGCCTCCATCTCCTTGAGCTGGTCGTCGGTGGGCAGCGCACCCGCCAGGTTCTTGATCTTTCCCGCGCCCGGCAGCATGCCGATGATCCCCTCGAGCGGACCCATCTTCTTCACCTGCTTCAGCTGCTCCATGAAGTCGGTGAGCGTCAGCCGGCCGGCGCGGAGCTTCTTCTCCATCTCCTGCGCCTGCGAGGCGTCGACCTGGTCCTGCGCCTTCTCGATCAGCGTCAGGACATCGCCCATCCCGAGGATGCGCGAGGCCATGCGATCGGGATAGAAGATCTCGAGATCGGTCAGCTTCTCGCCGACGCCGACGAATTGGATGGGGCACTGCGTCACCGCCCGCAGTGAGAGCGCCGCCCCACCGCGCGCGTCGCCGTCCATCTTGGTCAGGATCGCGCCGCTCAGTGAGATGGTCCGCTGGAAGGCGCTCGTGACGTTGACCGCCTGCTGGCCCGTCATGGCATCGAGCACCAGCAGCCGGTGCTGGGCCGGCACCGAGTCGGTGATGTGCTTCAGCTCGGCGAGCAGGTCCTCGTCCACCTGGAGCCGCCCGGCCGTATCGACGATGATGACGTCGGCATTCACGCGTCGCGCCTCCGCGAGCGACTCGCGGGCGATCGCGACCGGATCGGTGCCACGCGGCGCGTAGGCCGGCGCGTCGATGCCTTTGGCCAGGATCTCGAGCTGCTCCATGGCGGCCGGGCGGCGGACGTCGGTCGACACCAGCAGCGGCCGGTGCCCTTCACGACGAGTAAAGAGGGCGAGCTTGCCGGCGGTCGTCGTCTTGCCCGAGCCCTGCAGCCCGGCGAGCACGATCACCGTGGGCGGCGACGGCGCGTAGCCCATGGGCACCCGGTCGCCGAGCAAGCGCACCATCTCCTCGTCGACGATCTTGACCAGCTGTTGGCCCGGGTTGAGGCTCTCCATCACCTCCGCGCCAACCGCGCGTGCGCGGATGCTCGCGACGAAGTCCTTGACCACCCTGTAGTTGACGTCGGCCTCGAGCAGTGCCAGACGCACCTCGCGCAATCCCGCGTCGACATCGGCCTCGCTCAGCTTGCCCCGGCCGGTCAGCTTCTTGAGGGCCTGGTCGAGACGCTCGGTCAGGGACTCAAACACGCTGGGCCCGCTCCAGTCCGAGCTTGCGCTCGTAGTCGTCGAGGTTGGTGGTGGTCCGGCGCACGACGTCGTAGACGGCGGTGCGCGAGACACCCTCACGCTGCGCGATCTCGCCGTAGGACCAGTCGAGCTCCCAGGCGAAGTGCAGGATACGGCGCTGATGGTCGGTCAGCAACAACCCGTAGAGGTCGAGGAGCCGCAGCTGCCGCTGGCGGCGTCGGGCACTGTCAAGCATTTAGCCTTGACAGTATAGGGATCCTCAACCGTCGCGGGTGCGCTTCTCCTCGTTGCGCAGCACGAACTGCACCAGCCAGAGCATGCCGAGCACGACGGCCGCCAGCGCGACCAGGCCGATCATGCCGGCGAGGACGGCGAGGATGATCAAGGTCAGAGCGGTTCTTCCTCGTCGACCGGCTCGACGCGCTCGTCCTGCAGGATCTGCAAGGCCTCCGCCGCCTGCTCTCGCGGGACCCAGAGGTCCACTGCGGCGATCTCTCCCGCCGTTTCCGGGATGACGGCCGCCATCGCCTCGTGCCGCAGAAAGACCTGGATGCCGGACGCTTCCAGGACCGCCTTCCAGACGTCGGCCTCGGCCAGGCCGTTGGCGGTGACCAGCTTGCTGAACGCCTGCGAGTTCTCTTCGGGGTTCATCCGGCATCCTCCATCCGCAATAGCGCGTCCAGGTACTGCCCGGGATCGAATCGGTTGAGGTCCTCGAGGCCCTCGCCGATGCCGACCAACTTTACCGGCACCGAAAGCTCAGCTTCGATACTAAGCACAACACCCGCCCGAGCGCTGCCGTCCATTTTCGTGACGGCGAGCCCGGTCAGGCCGATGGCCTCCTGGAAGACCTTGACCTGCTGCGCGGAATTCTGCCCGACGTGCGCGTCGAGCACGGCGAGCACCTCCTGTGGCGCCTGCGGGTCGAGTCGCTGCAGCACCCGACGGACTTTGCGCAGCTCCTCCACCAGGTCGCTTCGAGTGTGCAGCCGGCCGGCGGTATCGATGATCACGGGACCGGCGCCACGCGCGCGTGCCGCCTGCACGGCATCGAACGCGACCGCACCCGGGTCGGCGCCGGGCTGGTGGGCGACCACCTCGGCCCCGGCCCACTCCCCCCAGAGTCGCAGCTGGTCGATGGCTGCGGCCCGAAAGGTGTCCCCGGCGGCCAGCAGCGGGCGGCGGCCTTCACGCCGGAGCAGGTAGGCCAGCTTCCCAATCGTCGTCGTCTTGCCCGAGCCATTGACGCCCACCACGAGTACGACCGCCGGCGCGCCGTCGAGGTTGAGCGCGCGCGGCCGCCCCTGCAGTTCTCCGGCGAGGTCGGCCTTGAGATAGGCAAGCGCGTCAGCCGGCGAGCGCAGGTGCGCCCGGGCCGCCTGCCGCCGCAGGTCCTGGACGACTCGCTCGCTGGTGGGCACGCCGGCGTCGGCGGCGATCAACGTCGCTTCGAGGTCGTCCCAGAACGCGGCATCGAGGGCGGGGCGGCCGAAGACCTCCTTGATGTCGGCGACGTAGCTCTGACGACCCGCCTCGAGCGTTTTCGAAAAGCGTTTCCAGAATCCCTGGCGCTCGGCGGGCGCCGTGTCCTCTGGATTAGGCGGAGCGTTCACCGACCGGGACCAAGGCGTCCTGGTGCAGCCGGACCGACACCATGCGCGAGATCCCGTGCTCGCCGAGGGTCACGCCGTAGAGCACCTCGGCCTGCGCCATCGTGGAGTGGTTATGGGTGACGATCAGGAACTGCTGCTCCGCCGAAAGCCGTTTCAGCACCCGGTTGAAGCGAACCACGTTGGCGTCGTCGAGCGCCGCATCGACCTCGTCGAGCACGTAAAACGGACTCGGGTTGACGGCCTGCAGCGCGAAGAGAAATGCGAGCGCGGTCAGTGCCCGCTCGCCGCCGGACAGCAGCGTCAGTGGCTGCAGCCGCTTGCCGGGCGTCTGCGCTAGGATCTCCACGCCGTCATCGAGGGGGTTGCCCTCCTGCTCCTGCGGCTCGACGCGTAATGTCGCGCGGCCGCCCTCGAACAGTTCGGTAAAAAATTCCTGGAAGTTGACGGCCACCGACTGGAAGACCGTGCGGAACCGGGTATCGATTTCATCCTCGAGCCGTTGCCGGAGCTGGTTGAGTTGTGCCGACGCGGCTTCGAGGTCGCCCAACTGCCCCGCGAGGCTGTCGCAGCGGTCACGCACCTGCGCATACTCATCCGGTGCGAGCAGGTTGACGGCGCCCATTGCATCGAGGCGCCGCTGCAAGCGCGAGACCTCACGTTCCGTCTTTTGCCAGTCGACCTCCTCGATCGTCACCGTGTCATCTTCGATTTCCTGGCCGCCCTCGCGGAGCGCTTGCGTGCACCGATCGACTTCGGCCTGGGCCACCTCGCGGTCGGCGACTGCCGCACTCCAGGCGTCGTCCGCGTGGGCGAGCTCGACTTGCAGCGTGACGTTGCGTTGTTCGTCCTCGCGGAGCTGTGTCTCCAGGGCGGTGAGCGTCCCTCCATCGGGAAGGTGGGCGGACTCGAGGGTGCCAAGCTCCGCGCGCAGCCCCTCCGAGGTTTCGGTCCACTGCCGCCGCTCCTCATTGATGAGGGCCGGCTGCATTGCGAGCTCCGCCTCCGCTGCGCGACGCTGAGCGAGCTCATCCCCGTGCGCTTGCAACACCTGCTGGGCACGCTCCAGCTGGCGTACCAGGTCATCCGACCGCTGGCGCGCCAGCGCCGCGCGCAGGTCGGCCTCCTGCCGTCGCTCGACGTGCTCGGCGAGGCTGGCCGTCGCTTCCTGGACCCGTGGCTCGAGCGCGGCAAGCTCCTGCTCGGCGGCCAGCTCGGCATCGGTGAGCGCACGCTGCCGGTCCAGCGTTTCGAGCTGCAGTTGCTCGGCCTGGGCAAGCAGCCCCCCAATTCGGATCAGTTGCTGGCGCAGCTGCACTTCGTGTGGGGCCTCACGCTGGACCGCTTCGGTCGCCGCCACCAGCGCCCCCGCGGCCTGCGCGGCGGCCGTCCGCGCCACATCAACGCGGATGAGAATCGCCTGCCGCTCGGCCACGACGTCGGCTCGCGCGATGGCGAGGTGCTCCACCTCCTCGGCCGCGCTAAGCGCGGCCTGACGTTCGCGGCCCAGCGCGGCTTCCGCGTCCCGGATCCTGGCCTGGACCTCGAGCACCGGGTCCGCCGCTTTCCCCCCGCGGTAGGAGACCGCGGTGATGATCTCTCCGGCGGGGGTGACCGCCCGCAGGTCCCGATGCTTCTCCACGATGCGAGCGGCTTCCGTCCGGTCGGACACCAGCACGACGCCATGGAGCAGGTGGGCAACGAGCCGCCGAACGTGGTCGGGTGCCTGCACCAGGTCGATGGCGGACAGCAGCCCGTCCGGCACGGGTGACGGCGACCGATCCCAGGGCGCATAGAGCAGCGTCTCGCGCGCATCCTCGGCGGCGGCCACGGCCGCTGCGGCACTGGCAATCCCATCGCGGCCCGTCGCTACCCACCCGTGCAGCCACCCCTCGAGCGCAGCCTCGACGGCGGCGCGATGGATGGGTTCGACCTCGATCAGCTCGAGGAGGCGTTCCCAGTTGCGATCAATGCGCAGCGGCCCGCGACGCTGGGCGCCGTCCAGCAGCGTCCGCAGCGCGACCAGCTCTGCCTCGAGGGCGCGCAGCGCCGCCTCGTGCTCCACGATCCCCTTGCGCGCGGCTTCGAGGGAAGCTTCGGCGTCCGCGAGTCGCTGCTCGAGCATGCCCGACGCCTCGCTGACGGCCTGGAGCTCGCCGCTGGCCACCTCGGCGGTGCGTGTCCGCCGATCGAACTCGTGGCCCAAGGCGCCGCGGCGCAACGACCATGCCTCCAGTTGCGAGCGGGCCTGCTGCTGCTGCTCGGTCAGAAATTGACGGCGGCCCTCCAACTGGCGAAGCTCGGCCTCGATCGATGCGGTTTCTCGCTGTCCCTCATGGCGTTGTTGTTGGCGAGCGAGACGGTCTGCCTCGAGCGTGGCCTGCCGCTCGCGCGCGGCACGCTCGGCAGCCGCGGCTGCCTCGAGCGCGCTAGTGGCCGTCTCCAGGTCCGTGCGGGCGCTCTCGGCCGCGCGAGCCAGCTCATCGACGACGCGGCTGCCGGCTTGCTCCGATGCGTTGAGTCGTTGGAGCTCGCTCTGCAACGCCTCGAGCGCCTGAACGGCCGCAGCGTTGCGCTCCTGGGCGATGCGCGCCTGGTGCTGGCTCTCGGCGAGACGAAGCCGCACGTCCGCGACGGCTTCCTGGTGACGCCAGCGTGCCTCGCGCGCGGCGAGTAATGCTGAGCGGTGCTCCGCGTAGAGCGGTTCGAACTCGGCGGCGGTCTGCGCCGCCGCCGCGCGCTTGTGGTCGGCCGTTTGCTGGCGGGCCACGGCTTTGCGTAGCTGCACCATCGCCTTGCGCCAGCTGTCGCGCGCCAGGCTGCCCTGCAACGCCTTCAGCGCGTCCGCCACTTTCTTGTACTCCTCGGCCGAGGCCGCCTGCAGCCGGAGCTCCTCGGCACGGGGGCTGAGCTCGTTGAGAATGTCGCGCGCGCGACGCATGTCGCGATCCGCTTCGGCCAGCCGGTTGATGGCCTCCTGCCGCTGGTCGCGGAGCCGCCGCACGCCGGCTGCCTCCTCGATCAGCTCGCGGCGGAGCGCCGGCGCCGCCTGGATGACAAAGTCAATGTCGTTCTGGGCCGTCACGGCATAGCCGTCCTGGCGCAAGCCGGTACTGGCCAGCAGCGCATCGATGTCCTTCAATCGCGCGCGCGCCCCGTTGATCAGGTACTCACTCTCACCCGAGCGATAAAGGCGGCGGGCGACCTCGATTTCATTGAACTCGACGTTGAGGCGCTGGTCGGCGTTGTCGATCGTCAGCATCACCTCGGCCATGCCGACGGCAGATTTTCCGGGGCCGCCGGAGTAGATGACGTCCTCCATTCGCTGGCCGCGCAGCCCACGCGCATTCCGCTCGCCGAGCGCCCAGCGGATGGCGTCGACGAGATTCGACTTGCCGCTGCCGTTAGGGCCGACGATGGCCGTGATGCCGCGGCTGAAGGGCAACTCCGTGCGGCGCGCAAAGGTCTTGAACCCCTGCAGCTGCAGCGACTTCAGGTACACAGGCTATGCGGTGATAGGCATGGCTGGGCTTTCGCGCCCATCAGAAACGAATGCATGGACCACGGCGCGGGTCACGACGTGTATTAGAGCACGTCACCGTTGCCGAAGGCAACGGCTTGCTACGCCGGGTAGACGTTGACCTCGGTTGCTTTGACGGCGACCCACACCTGATCGCCGCGGTCGAGCCCGAGCTCGCGTACCGCGGCCGGTGTTACCTCGGCAACGATCGACGGCGATCCTGAGAGCCGCACCCGGACGCGGTCGCCTTCGAGGTCGAGGTCGACGGCTCGTCCTTGCCAGACATTTCGCGGCGTGCCGTCAGGGCGGCTGCGATAGAGCGCGACGGTGCGCGGATGCACCACGGCGAAAACGTCGCCGTCCGCGGCGCCGGCCGCCGTCAGCGATCCGCCGTTAGCGAGCGTGATGACGTCGTGGCTGGCTCGCCCCCGGAAGAGGTTCACGCCGACCAGGTCTGCGACATAGCGCGACCGTGGATGCTGCGTCACATCTGCGGGCGTGCCCGCTTGCAGCACCCGTCCGTGCTCGATCACGACCAGGCGGTCCGCCATCGCCATAGCTTCGACCGGGTCGTGCGTCACCAGGAGGCGAACGCCCCGAAACGACTCGAGGTGGCGACGAAGGTCGCGGCGGAACTCGACCCGGGTGCTGGCGTCCAAGGCCGCCATCGGTTCGTCGAGCAGCAGCAGCGCGGGGTTCAAGGCCAGCACGCGGGCCAGCGCTACGCGCTGCGCCTGTCCGCCGGACAGCGAGGCGGGCTTCCGCTCGCTTTCCGCTGCTAAGCCAACTCGATCGAGCCAGTGGCGGGCTTGGTTCATCGCGGCGCCGCGCGCCATTCCGCGTGCCCGCAGGCCAAAGGCAACGTTTTCGAGGGCCGACAAATGTGGAAACAGGAGATAGTCCTGGAAGACCAGGCCAACCGGCCTTCGCTCGGAGGGGACCAGGATCCCTTCCGCGGGATCTTCGAGAAGGACGCCATCCAGGGTGACGCGTCCGCCGCTCAGCGGGAGGAGACCGGCGAGCGCACGCAGCAGCGATGTTTTCCCTGCCCCGTTTGGGCCCAGCACCGCGACGAGTTCTCCAGCGGCAACCGCCAGTTGTACGTCGAGTTCAAAGGCACCCAGACTGGCCTGGATTCGCGCCTCGAGTGTCACGAGGCACCCAACCAGCGATCACGCAGCCCGATGAGCACGGCCAGCGAGACCGCCAGCAAGACGAGACTGAGAACGATGGCCGCATCCGGGTTGCTTTCCAGTGCCAGGTAGACGGCCAGCGGCATCGTCTGCGTCGACCCCGGAAAATTTCCGGCGAAGGTGATCGTCGCGCCGAACTCGCCGAGCGCCCGTGCCCAGCACAGCACGGCGCCCGCAACCAGCGAAGGTCGCACCAGCGGAAGCGTGACCCTCCAGAGAACCGTCCAGCGGCCGGCGCCCAGCGTCCGGGCGGCGTCCTCGAACCGCGTGTCCATCGAGCGAAGCCCGGCCTCGACGGTGATCACCAGGAATGGCATGGCGACAAACGTCTCCGCCATGATGGCGCCGGCCGTCGTGAATGGCAGATGGATCCCGACGGTTGTCGCCAGCCAACCGCCGATGAGGCCCTGGCGACCGAAGGCGAGCAGCAGGGCGACGCCGCCCACCACCGGGGGAAGAACCATGGGCAACACGGTGAGCGCGCGTACCACCGACCGGCCCGGGAAGGTGAGCCTCGCGAAGATCCAGGCGAGCGGCACTCCCAGGATGAGGGCGACCGCCGTGGCGGAGAACGAGGCGAGCAGCGAAAGACGCAGCGCCATGAGCACCTCTGGCGCAGCCAGTTGATGCCAGGCGGAGGCCCAGGGCGCGCGGAGCAGCAGGCCGAGCAGCGGAATGATGAAGAATGCGGCACCCGCACTCGCCAGGATCACGATCGGAAATGGTGCCGAGGGCCGAAACCCGCGACGCTTACGGGCCGGTGAAGCCATATTGAACAAGGATCTGCCGGCCATCCCCGAGGACGTAGCCGATGAACGCCCTGGCGAGCGCGCGGTTCTGCGAATCCTTGAGCAGGGCGATGGGATAGTCGGCCACCACGTTGAGCGCCGGCGGAATGGCCACGCCCTCCACTCCGGCACCCGCCGCCTTCACGTCGGTGACGTAGACGATGCCGGCGTCGGCCTCACCCAGCGCGACCTTGCTGAGGACGGCTTTCACATCGACCTCCTGGCTGGCGGGCTTCACCCTCACACCGCCGTTCTGCAAGGCTTGACCCGCGTAGCGCCCGCACGGAACCGCCGGGGCGCAGAGCACGACCACCAATCCCGGACGAGCCAGATCGGCAAGCGAGGCGATGTGTTTCGGATTCCCCTTCCCCACCACAATCTCGAGATCGTTGTGCGCGAACACGATCGGCGCTTCCATCGTGAGGGCGGCGCCAACCAGCTTCAGCATGTTGGGCTGATCCGCTGAGGCGAAGACGTCGCCGATAGCGCCCTGCTGGATCTGCGCCTCCAGGGTTGACGACCCCGCGAAGCTGAACTTCACGACCGTTCCAGGGTGGATCCGCTGGAAGTCGGCGCCGATCGCGTTGAATGCGGCGCTGAGCGAGGAGGCGGCAAACACCGTGATCGTCCCGCTGGGCGCGGACGGGTTGGGGCTGACCGGTGCCGTGGATGCGCACGCGCTGGAGAAACCGACAGTGACGGTGATGAGCACTGCGGCGACGACCCGTAGGTGCACCGAAGGCTCAGCGCCCGGGCAGCTCGACGATCACGTTCGTCGCCTTGACCACGGCGACGGCGCGGACGCCGGGTGCGAGGCCGAGCTCGTCGGCCGCCTCCCGGGAGATCAGCGACACCAGCCGGTGCGGGCCGGCCTGCATCTCGACCTGCGCCATGACCCGGTCTTTGACGACCCGCGTGACGATGCCAGGAAAGTGATTCCGAGCGGAGCGGCCCACCGTCGTTTCTGGCTTGACGTCGGCGGGCGACGCTGCCATGAAGCGGGCGAGCTGCCGCCCATCAACGACGCGCTGGCCGCCCGCCGTCCGGACGGTTGCCAGCCGGCCGCTGTCCGTCAAGCGGCGAACACTGTCGACGCTCACCCCCAGCAGCTCAGCCACCTCGCCGATCTTGTAAGAGACCACGGTTTCCCTCGTAATTCTAGCATTTGCTCGGTTAGGTCGCAAAAAACCTCGGAAATCCGGTGGTACGGCCCCGGTGTACATTGGCTCGCATGATTCGCATCGGGTCGATCGTTCTGCGCGTCGACGACCTCCCCCGCCAGGTTGCCTTCTGGACGGCGGCACTCGACTACGTGCCTCGGGACGGCGACAGCGATGATTTCGCGCTGCTACGGCCGAGGGACGGCGCCGGGCCGAACCTGTCCCTGGACAGGGTTCACTCGACGGTCCAGGTGCCGCCACGCATCCATCTCGATCTGTATGCAAACGACCAGGCGCGCGAGGTGGAGCGCCTCAAAGGACTGGGGGCCATCGAAGTCCATTGGAGCAAGCGACCGCCGGACGCCGATTACGTCATCCTCGCCGACCCCGAGGGCAATCGCTTCTGCGTCGTGGACGCCGGACCGCGCACGTGATGACCGTTGACGACTACCTGGCCGCGGCGCCGAAGGCAAAGCACGCGACGCTGACGAAGCTGCGGCGGACGATCAAGGCCGCTGCGCCGAAGGCGACCGAAACTCTGAGCTACGGCATCGTTGGCTACAAGCTCGAACGGAAGCCTGTCGTCTTGCTCGGCTACTGGAAGGCGCACTACGCCCTCTATGGAATAGGTCGCCGCATCACCAAGGCCCACGCCGCCGAGCTCAAGGGCTATGTGTTGAGCAAGGGCACGATCAAGCTTCCCGCCGACAAGCCGCTGCCCTATGCGCTGGTGACAAAGCTGGTCAAGGCCCGCGTCGCCGAAATCGAACGGGCCGGCTGAACGCCGGATCTCGTCAGTTGTTGGGTTGGTTCGCCGGTGCGCGACGCGCCTCGTGGGCCACCGCCTCAAGCACCTCGTCCTGCGCCGGAGGATGGTCGAGCGCCCCTAACGCGGCGAGCGCCTCGCGCGCCGCCATCTGCTCGGCATCGCGTTTGGTTCGCCCGCGGCCTTTTCCACTAACACCGTCGCCGAAGCTGACCTCGGCGGTGTATTCACGCCGATGCCCCGGCCCGGAGGCGCCGACGATGTCGTACTGCGGCGTCGACAGGAAGCGCTCCTGCGTCACCTCCTGGAGACGGCCCTTGTAGTTGTCGTCCGGCCACGCCTGCACGTCGATCAGACTGCGGCTGAACAGTTTGTAGGCGGCCCGGTAACCCTGGTCGAGGAAGATGGCGCCGATCACCGCTTCGAAGGTATTGGCCAGGATGGATTGCAGCGAGCGCGCGCCCGTTTTGTGCGCGCCTTTGCCCAGCAGCAGGTAGTCGCCCAGACTGAGGCGCGAGGCCAGGCGGGCGAGGCTCTTGGTGTTGACCACCGAGGCTCGCAGCCGGGTCAGTTCACCCTCGTCGGAGGTGAGGTAGGTGTGATAGAGGTGCTCGGCCGCGATCAATTCGAGCACCGCGTCGCCCAGGTACTCCAGCCGCTCGTTGTCGGCCGAACCGCTCTCTGGGTGCTCGTTGTTGTAGGAGCGATGCGTCAGAGCCTGGCGTAGCAGCGCAGGCTCGTGAAAGCGGACTCGAAGGGTCCGCTGCAGTTTCTGTAAGGGCTCGTCCGGCTGAGGGAGCTTCGGCTCAGGTGGTGATGCCGAGCTTCTCCTGGACGTAATCCCAGGCGGCTCCGACGGTTTGAATCTTTTCCGCGTCTTCGTCAGGTATCTCCATCCCGTATTCTTCCTCGAACGCCATGATCAGCTCGACCAGGTCGAGGGAATCGGCGTTGAGGTCGTCGACAAACGAGGCGTCGGGTGTGACTTGCTCGGGCTCCACCCCGAGCTGCTCGGTGATGATGCCCTTGAACTTCTCGTAACTGTTCCCGTCCATCCGACTCCCCTTTTGGCAGTGCGAGTGCGGTCAAATTCTAGACGAAGTCCCGGCCCATCGTCCTAGATTGGCAGACCGCCGTCAATGCCTAAAACCTGGCCCGTGATATAGCCGGCTGCCCGCGAGGCGAGGAAGACGATCGCCGGCGCGACGTCGTCCGGCGTCCCGATCCGCGGGATGGCCGCCGCCTGCCGGGCGCGCTCGAGCAGGTCGGCCGGCAAGCTGCTCGTGAGCTCGGTGGTGATGAAGCCAGGGGCGACCGCGTTGACCGTGATGTTGCGGGACCCGACCTCTTTGGCCATCGCCTTGGTCAGCCCGATCAGTCCCGCCTTGGAGGCGCTGTAGTTGGCCTGCCCGGCATTCCCTGAGACACCGGCAAGCGACGACACGTTCACGATCCGGCCGTAACGCTGCTTGAGCATGGGCCGGAGCGCCGCCTTGCTCGCAAGAAAGGCGGCTTTCAGATTGGTCTGGATGACGATGTCCCAATCCGCCTCGCTCATCCGCATCACCAGCGTGTCCCGGGTGAGTCCGGCGTTGTTGACGAGCACGTCCAGCCGGCCCCACTGCTTGACGACCGCCTCGATGGCGACGCCGGGGGCGGCACTGTCGGCGAAGTCGGCCTGCACCGCCATGGTCTTAAGCCCCGCATGGGAGAGTTGCTCGACCAGGGAATCGGCCTCGGCTTTCCGGCTCTTGTAGCTGATCGCCACCCTTGCCCCGGCCTCGCCAAACAACAGCGCAGTGGCACGACCGATGCCGCGGCTGCCTCCGGTCACGAGGACGACCTGCTCAGAAAAGCCGTCAGGCATGGTTGGTCTCGAGTAGGGTGTTCATGCTGGTCAGATCCTCGACATTGTGGACCACCGCGCCGGGGAGAATCTTCTTGACCAGCCCGGTGAGCGTCCGCCGCGGACCAACCTCAATGTAGGTGTCCGCGCCCAGCTGCTGCAAGCGCTGGATCGACTGAGTCCAGCGCACCGGGCCGGTCAGCTGGCCCACCATCAGGCGGCGGACCTCCAGCGGATCCTGATGGACCTGGGCATCGGCATTGAAGACCTGGGGGCGGCGCAAGGCCCGAAGCGGAAGCTTCTCCCAGGCGGCGGCGAACACCTGGGCGGCGCGCGCCATCAGCGGCGAATGGAAGGCCCCGCTGACCGGCAGCCGAACCAGGCGCTTTGCCCCCGCTGCCTCCAGCCGGGGGCTGACCGCGGTCAAGCCGGCTTCGCTTCCTGAGATCACCACCTGGCCGGGCGCATTGTAGTTGGCGACGACCACCTCCCCTCCGCTTTCCCCACAGACCTGTTCGACGGCGTCATCCGGGAGACCGAGCACCGCGATCATGCCGCTGGCCACGGGAGCAGCGGCCGACATGGCGGCGCCCCGGGCGCGAACGGCCGCGAGCGCATCCAGGGGATCGAGTGCCTCGGCCGCCACCAGGCCGGCAAACTCGCCCATGCTGTGGCCGGCGACCAGCTCCGGACGGAACTTCCGGGCGCTCATCAGTCGAAGCAGCGCCACGCTGTGGAAGAGGATGGCCGCCTGGGCATTCTCCGTCGCCTGCAAGTCGGCCTCGGGTCCGTCCAGCATCAGGCGCTTCAGGGGCAGCTGGAGGCGCTCCTCAGCCTGGCGAAGGAAGTCGCGCGAACCCGGGTCACGCTCCAGCAGGTCGCGGGCCATCCCGACGAATTGGGCGCCCTGGCCTGGAAACAGGAAGGCAACGGTGATCGGTAAAACCTAGTCGGTCTTGATGACTTCGCGCCCGTCGTAGTAGCCGCAGTTACGACAGATGGCGTGCGGCCGCTTGGGCTGGTGGCACTGCGAGCACTCGACCAGCTGGATGCGCTTTATCGCGAGATGGGCGCGGCGCTC
>WNFW01012035.1_pt1 | contig 13342 bp, 13 predicted proteins | sample 5400131 | NCBI WGS metagenome assembly WNFW01 (sample SAMN13153362, study PRJNA577476) | soil metagenome | isolation source: 20 cm soil or saprolite under grassland replicate 1 | place: USA:California | collected 2016-06-15 | reverse complement strand
GCTCTCGCTGCTCTTCGGTCTCCGGGAGTCGCTCGACATCCTGTTCGAGGAGGGCCTCGACAACGTCTTCGCCCGCCACCGCCGCCTCGCCGAGGGGGTGCGGGCCGCCGTGGCCGCATGGGGTCTCGCCACCTGTGCCCGGCGCCCGGAGTGGTGCTCGGACAGCGTCACCGCCGTGCTGGTGCCGGACGGGGTCGACGGGGCCGAGGTCGTCGACCTCGCCTTCCGCTGCTACAACCTCTCGCTGGGCGGAGGCCTCGGTCGGGTTGCCGGGAAGCTGTTCCGCATCGGGCACATGGGCGACCTCAACGAGCTGATGGTGCTGGGCGCGCTCGCGGGGGTCGAGATGGCGATGCGCGACGCCGGGATCACGGTTGCCCTGGGCGCCGGCGTCGGAGCGGCAGCCGAGGCCTACGCCTCGTCTTTACCCGGCGCCTTGAGGGGCACCTCGGGCTCCCTTGACATGTGACTAAAGAGTCACGTATTCTGGCACCGTGAACGACGACGACCGAGTCTTCAAGGCGCTTGCCGACCCGACGCGTCGCTTCCTGCTCGACCGGCTCTTCGAGCGTGACGGCCGAACGCTCACCGAGCTGGAGTCGGAGCTGGAGATGACCCGCTTCGGTGTCATGAAGCATCTGCGCCTCCTGGAGGAGGCGGGCCTCGTCATCACGAGGCGCTCGGGCCGGGAAAAGCTGCATTTCCTGAACCCGGTGCCGATTCGGTTGATCCACAACCGGTGGATCGACAAGTACACGGAACGCCAGGTCTCCGCGCTCGTGGAGCTCAAGGCGGAGTTGGAGGAGGGGAAGGCATGACGACGACCACAGCTGACACCACGGTGACGACCCAGGTCCACCGTGTGTACATCAAGGCGACCCCGGAGGCGATCTGGGACGCGATCACCAAGCCCGAGTGGACGGAGCGCTACGGCTACGGGGGCCGGGGCGAGTTCGACCTCCGTCCGGGCGGCGCCTACCGCGGATACACGACCGATGCCATGCGCTCGATGGGTGCCCCCGACGTCGCCGTCGAGGGTGAGGTCATCGAGGCGGACCCGCCGCGGCGCCTCGTCCTGAGCTGGCACTTCGTGATGGACCCGGAGCTGGCCGCCGAGAGGGTCACCCGCCTCACCTACGAGATCGAGCCACGCAGCGACGGTGTGACCCGCCTGACCGTGGTTCACGACCTCGAAGGCGCGCCGAAGCTGGCCCTGCTGCTCTCGGGCGGGATGGAAGACGTTGGTGCCGGTGGTGGCTGGGCCTGGATGCTCAGCGACCTCAAGTCGCTGCTCGAAACAGGAGAGCCACTGGCCGGGAGCCACCACATCTGAGGCTCCCGAGAGAGCCGAGAGGGACGGGGGCCGGGTTTCGGCCCCCGTCGGGCCGGGAACGACGCCGCCATGAAGGCCCGCCTCCGTGAGTGCGGGTCGTCGACGAGTTCCAGCACGGAAGCACCTCGCAGAGGTCCCACGTCAACACGCGTGGGATCAATGCGGGGGTGCACTATCTACCCGCTGCGAGCCGGCCGGGAAGCGCGGCCGCGTAGCTGGCCTCCGCCTCGGTCAGCAGCCAGTGTCGCCCCAGCGCCTCCGCCGCCACCGCGGTGGTCCCGGTGCCGCCGAAGGGGTCGAGGACCACCTGGCCCGGCAAGGTGAGCAGCTTGATGAAGAACGCCGGCAGGTCGACGGGGAACCGGCAGGGATGCGCGGTCGGGTTGGGCCCGAACTCGGGCTCCTGCAGCAGCAGCGTCGAGGGCCGGACGAGATCGGGCCCGGCCTGCACCCGGCGCCGCCCGTGCCCCGACGGCTCGGACACGCGCTCGTAGTTGTGGGGCAGCTTCCGCCGCCGCGCCCGGTCCGCGGCGTCCCAGCGTGCGGGCGCCAGGCACTGCTCCGGGAAGAACTGCCACTGCTCCGACCTCGCGAACTGGAAGCAGTACTCGACGGCGTCCTTGAGGTAGCGGTTGAACCGCCCGGGGGGAGGGGAGGGCTTGCCCCAGACGAAGTCCTCAGCGAAGAGGAACCCCTGCTCCCGAAGCCAGAAGACCAGTTCGTACTGGAGGACCCCGCGCTCCGAGCCGGTGCGCTTGGACCGGTAGTTGAGCACGAAGCTGCCGTGCGGAGCCAGCACCCGGTGCACCTCGGCGGTCAGTTTGAGGAAGAAGCCCTCGTACCAGTCGCGGCCGTAGGCCCGGCCATCCCGGTACTTGCCCTGCCGGTCGTATGGGGGAGAGGTGACGACCAGGTCGACACTCTCGGAGGGAAGCCCCGCCACGACGTCGAGCGCGTCGGCCACGAGGAGCGCTCCCAGTTCCGTGGCAGCCCGGTTTTCGTCAGCCCCAATTTCCTCGCTTTACAACCGCACCGGAACGGTGCATTGTCCTATTGGGGTAGTGGGAGGTGTCGGGCCAGTTTGTGCGTGCGGGCTCCCCTCGGGGCAAAGAGGAGGGGTTCGGGGCCATGGTCGGTAAAGTCGGCCGAGTCACCGGCACCATCGGCCCCGGCAAGACCGGCGAGGTGGTCATCTCCATCCGGGGCGGCACAGAGGCGTTCCTGGCCCATGCCGCCGACAGCGACCAGACGATTCCGGAAAACGCTCGCGTGGTAGTCGTCGAGTACTACCCGCCCCGCACCGTCTACGTCGCTCCGGCCTGAGCCGCCGGCAGCCGCGAGAAGGAGGTACTGCCGTGAGTCCGCTAGCCGTCTTCGGTGGCGGTGCTGTCGTGGTGCTGGTCCTGCTGTTCCTGCTGTTCCGGGCAATGTGGCGGGTCGCCGAGCCGAACGAGGCACTGATCATCTCGGGGTTCCACCAGGACGCGGTCGAGGGCGTGGCCGAGAGCCTGGGCTTCAAGATCGTCACCGGCAAGGGTGCCCTCGTCATGCCGGGCATCCAGCGGGTCCGCTACCTCTCGCTCGACGCCAACGAAACGGAGCTCGACATCACCTGCGTGACGACCCAGGGGATCCCGGTCAGCGTCAAGGCGGTCGTCATCTACAAGGTCGGCGACGACTACGCGTCGATCTCCAACGCCGCCCGCCGCTTCCTCGACAAGACCCAGGACGAGCTCGAGCAGAAGATCAAGAACGTCTTCGAGGGCCACCTCCGCTCGATCGTTGGCGGCCTCACCGTCGAGCAGATGATCCGGGAGCGGGAGGCCCTCACCGAGGCCACCCGGCGACATTCCGGCGAGGAGATGCAGAAGCTGGGCCTGGTGATCGACTCCCTGCAGATCAAGGAGATCGACGACACCACCGGCTACATCAAGAACCTGGCGGCCCCGCACGCCGCCGAGGTGCAGAAGCAGGCCCGCATCGCCCAGGCGCAGGCGGACCGGGAGGCGACGGAGCAGGAGCAACAGGCCGAGGCGCTGAAAGCAGCCGCCCGCCGGGAGACCGAGATCAAGAAGGCTGGGTTCCAGGCGGAGATGGACCGGGCGCAGCGGGAGGCGGCCCAGGCCGGACCGCTCGCCGAGCAGATCGCCACGCAGAAGGTCGTCGTCGAGGAGACGAAGGTCGCCCAGCTCGAGGCCGACCGGACCGAGCAGCAGCTCCAGGCCGAGGTCCGCAGGCCGGCGGACGCCGAGGCCTACCGCCAGCGCACCCTCGCCCAGGCCGACCGCGACTCCCGCATCTCCCGGGCAGAGGCGGCCGCCAAGGAGACGGAGCTGGCCGCCGTCGCCGCTGCCGAGCGGACGAAGATCGAGGCAGCCGCCAACGCCGAGAAGGTCCGGGTGGAGGCGGAGGCGCAGGCACGGTCCGTCGAGGCGGTCGGGCGGGCCGAAGGTGAGGCGCGCCGGGCGCAGGGCCTCGCCGAGGCGGACTCCTTCCGGGCGCAGGGCCTGGCCAGTGCCGAAGCCGTCAAGGCCAGAGCCGACGCGCTCGCCGTCAACCAGGACGCCGTCATCGCCCAGCAGCTCGCCGAGAAGGCGGTGGAGATCGTCGCCGCCGCCGCCTATCCGGTCGGCGAGATCGACAACCTCGTGGTCTTCAACGGGACCGACGGGATCCAGGACGCCGTGCTGCAGACGCTGAGCAAGGGCTTCGCCGCCCTCCAGGCGCTGCGGGCGTCCCTCAACGTCCCCGTCAACGGCATCGGCAGCTCCCCGGGCTCCTCCCCATCGACCCACAACGGCAGCGAACCGGCACCGGATGGTGTGGCCGCGGTCCCGGCTCCCGGCCGGGAGGGCTGATGGGCCTGATGCGCCGGCTCTCGGACCTCCGCCATGCCCGGGCCCAGGCGGCCCGGACGGCGGGGAGGCTGGACGACCCGGCCGCGGTGTTCGACCTCGCCCATGAACGCCAGCTCCGTGCCCTGAGCCAGGTCCGGGCCAGCTCGGCGCAGCTCGTCGCCGCCGGGAAGCGCCTCGAGGGGCAGCTCCAGCAACTGCGGCTGCGGCGCACCCGCCTGGAGGACCAGGCCCGGCGCTCCCTCGCCGGGGGACGGGAGGACCAGGCGGTCGATGCGCTGACCGACGCGCAGGCGATAGACCGCCAGATCGAGGAGATGCTCGTCAGGGTCCACCAGCTCGCCGAGCTCCGAGGCCAGCTCGAGGCGACCGCCCGTCGCATGGAGAGCCGGGTGCTCACGATGCGAGCCCAGGCCGAAACCGCCCGGGCGCAGTACGGGGCCGCCAAGGCTGCGGCCGCAGCAGGCGAGGCGGTCGCCGGCCTTGCCCCCGAAGACAGCGAGCTGGAGCTGCTCGTCCAGCAGGCCCGGGACAAGATCCTCTGGAACCAGGCCCGGGCAGAGGCGGTCGGCGAGCTCCTCGAGCGGGGAACCCTGAGCGGCACTGGCGAGCCCAATGCCGTGTCCAGGCGCAGGCACTTGTCCTGCGCTACCTGCGCAGTTTCTTCGCGCCCGAGGCTCATCGCGAGGGGCCAGTATTTCACCCCAGCCTGTAGGCGCACCTTTAGGCACAGTCTACGTTTCAGGATTCAGAGGCCGACAGGCTCAGGGCCGAGTACATGCGCCCCAGGAACCGGCTCGGGATCGTCCGCAGCAGGCGAGTGTCCAGGAACCCCGTCCGGGCCGCCAGCGCCTCCCAGGTGCGGTACGACACCGGATACGGCACCCAGGTGTTGCCCCGGTCGCTGTCGTACTCGACGACGAGCAGCCGCCCACCGGGACGCAGCCAGGCGGTCACCTCCTTCAGGACGCGCTCCTTGTCCCGAACGAAGTGCAGCGAGTTGGCCATGAGGACGCCATCGACCGGGGGGAGGTCGACGGGGCCGGTGAAGTCGGCCCGCCGGTACTCGACCGAGGCGTCCGGGAAGCGGGCATCCATGGCCTCGCGCTGGGTCTGAAGGGCCCGCTCGTCCCGGTCCACGGAGTGGATGACCGCGCCGGGGCCGAGGAGGTCGGCCAGCGCCAGGGTGAAGGCGCCCTTCCCCGAGCCGAGGTCGGCCCAGACCTCGCCGGCGTGAGGCCCCGAACCGGCCATCCCCTCCCGCAGCAACATCACATGGTCCCGGTGCTCCACACGTCCTCCTTTTTTTCCTCTACCCGGCACCTTGAGGGACGCCTCGGCTCTTACGTTCGTGGCGTATCGTTCTCGTACCAGCATGGCATCGTGGTCCTTTGCGGTCGTCGACTGGCGGCGCCGGACCGCCGCCCTCTACGCGCAGATGCGTGCCGAGCCCGATCCCCGGGAGGCGCACGCCATCTGGTGCGCCACGAGGGCCGAGATGCTGAAAACCCACCCCGCCTCCCCGGTGCCAGCCTCCGAACGGGCCGCCTACCCGGGGCCGCCCGTCGCTCCCTACGATGCCGGGCTGCGCTTCGAGGTCGAGATCGACACCGATGTCGAGCCCCGGCGCCTTGAGATCCCCACCGGCACCGATGGCATCGTTCCCTTCGAGCGCGCCGGCCGCCTGGACCTCCCCGGGGTCGGCAGCCTCGATGTCTGGTGGCTGGCCTCCTACGGCGGGGGCCTGTTCGTTCCGGTCAAGGACGCCCTCGCCGGCACGCAGACCTACGGCGGCGGTCGCTACCTCATCGACACGGCGAAGGGGGCCGACCTCGGCGGAGACGGTCGCTGGCTGATCGCCGACTTCAATTTTGCCTACAACCCCTCCTGCGCCTATGACCCCGCCTGGGCGTGCCCGCTTGCCCAGCCCTCCAACACCGTCGCCGTCGCCGTGAGGGCCGGTGAGCTGTACGGCGAGCGGTAAGATCCCGGGCGTCGTGTTCCGTCGCCGAGTCCCCTCCCGAGCTGTTCGCAGGCTGCCTGCCGCGGTGTTGCTGCTTGCCCTCGCCCTGCTTGCAGCCTGCGGCAAATCCGGTTCGAGCCCCGCCGCCCTGCCGCAGGGCTTGGGCTTGCTGCAGCAGTCCGGACACGCGATGGGCGACATCTCGAGCGCCCACGTCGACCTCACCTTCGACGGAAATCTCTGCTGCTTCATCAGCTCGGCCCAGGGCGACATCAGCCGCGACGGCAAGGCCAACGGCAGCTTCGTCCTCGGGGGTGCCGAGTACCCGTTCCGCCTCCTGAAGGGGACCTTCTACCTGAAACCGCCGACGGGGAGGTGGGTCACCTCTCCGCCCCCCTACGACCCGACGAAGCTACTCGATCCCACCAACGGGCTGCCGTCCATCCTCGCCAAGGCCACCGCGGGCACGACGCAAGCCTCCGAATCCGTCGGCGGTGTGGACGCCTACCGGGTGGCGGCGAGCATCCCCACCGAGCTCATCAAGACCCTGACGGACCTTGCGCCCGGCCAGGACACCCTCAACGCGACGGTATGGATCGCCGCCAGCGGGAACCAGCTCCTCAAGTTCCGCATCCCGTTCCGGGCCCAGGGCGCATCGCAGGACACCGTGCTCACGGGGAGCCTCACGCACTTCGGCGTTGCCGTCAACGTCACGCCCCCTGTCTAGACCCGTGGATCTGCCGCCGAGCGACCTGGGCCCGGGGCGGGGGACAGCGGATCGGTCACGGCGCCTCGCGGCCGGGGCCTCCGGCACGGCGGTGCTGCTCGCGTCGCTCGACGCCTACGTCGTCGTTGCGATCCTGGTCGACATCGTCCGGGACCTCAACATCCCGATCAACCACCTGGAACGTGCCACCCCGATCGTCACCGGGTACCTGCTCGGCTACGTCGCAGCCATGCCCCTGCTCGGCCAGCTCTCGGACCGGCTCGGCAGGATGCGGGGACGTCGAGCACCGTCCCGTACCCCTCGGCGTCGTCGGCGCCCTCCAGGAGCTCGGCAGCGTGCTCGGCCCGCTCTACGGAGCGGTCCTCGCCGCCGTCATCGGATGGCGCGGCCTGTTCTGGGTCAACATCCCCCTCGCCGTCGCCGGGGTTCTGGTCATCGGGATCACCCGTCCCGGCCGGGGGCCGAGGCCGGAGCAGAAGGTCGACGCCGTGGGCGGGGCCGTCCTGGCCGCCGCGCTGGCGCTCGTCATCGCCGGTCTCTACAACCCGGATCCGGCCGCCGGGGTGTTGCCGCCCTGGGGCCGGTGGGGCGTCGCCCTCGGCGTGGTGGGCCTCGCCGCCTTCGCCCTCTGGGAGCGCCGTACGCCGGTGCGCCTGATGGCACCGGCGCCGGGGCTCGCCGGGCGCTTCTCGGCCACGCTGGGTGCGAGCTTCCTCTCCGGGGTCGCCCTCATGGTCACGCTGGTCGATGTGCCGCTGCTGGCCGAGACGCTCTACGGCAGGGACTCGCTCGGTGCCGCGCTGCTGCTGGCTCGTTTCCTCGTGGCGCTCGCCCTGGGGGCGCTGCTCGGTGGCGTCCTCGCGAGGCGCCTCGGCGAGCGCCCGGTCGCGCTCGGCGGGCTGGCGCTCGCCACGGCCGCCTACGTCCTCATCGGGGCCTGGCCGCTCCAGGTGCTGTCGGCCCGCCACCACCTCGGTCCCCTCTCCGTGCCCCGGCTCGATGCCGACCTGGCTCTGGCCGGCATCGGTCTGGGCCTCCTCGTGGCCCCCCTGGCCTCGGTGGCCCTGCGGTCGTCGAGGCTCGAGGACCACGGGTCTGCCTCGGCGGCGGTCGTCGCGGCCCGGATGATGGGGATGCTGATCGGCATTGGAACGCTGGCGGCGTGGGGCCTGCACCGTTTCCAGTCGCTGACCGCCAACCTCACGTTCCCGGCACTCCCCGTCGGTGGCGCCGGCGGTGTGACGAGCCCCGACTACCTCGCCAGGATCGCCGCCTACGAGCAGGGGGTGCGGGTCGCCCTCCATACCGAGTACGGCGAGATCTTCCGCATCACGGCGGTCGTCTGCGCCGTCGCGGCCGTGCTCGCGCTCGGCCTGGGCGCAGGCGCTCGCCGCTCCCTGCGGTCGGGCCGCCTGGCCGGGTGAAGCCTGACGCGCTCGCTGCTGCGCTGCGGCGCTACGAGCTACGAGGAGCAGGCGCCGGTGCTGACCCCGCTGACGGAGTTCTGCGCCCGGTCGATCTCGGGGCCGATCTCACGGCCGGTCAACGCGAACCCGACGTTCTGGAGGTAGACCGAGGCGGAGAAGACAACGCCGACGACCTGGCCGGCCGTGGTCACGAAGGGCCCGCCGGAGTTGCCCGGCCGGACGTCGGCCTGGATCTCGTAGACGCTGCGGGTGGTCACGTTCTGGTTGTAGATGTCCCGACCGGTGGCCTCGATCTGGGTGAGCAGCACTGCGGGGCTTGCCGTGAACGGGCCCCCGCCCGGGTAGCCGAGCACGGCCCCAACCGTCCCGCGGGCCTCATTCGACCGCACCAGAGGGAGCGGCCTGGCGGCGGCGGGCAGGCCGGTCACGCGGAGCACCGCGATGTCGACCTCGGGGTCGAAGACGATCACTCTCGTGCCGAGGTGGCGGCGGTTCTCGCGGTCGACGACGTAGGGCGCCGCGATCCCGGCCACGACGTGGGCGTTCGTGACGACCAGGCCCGGGCCGGCCACCCACCCTGAGCCCGTCTTGACCCCCCCGCAGCCGAGGCCCTCGATCTTGACCGTCGACTCACCGGCGGCGGCCACCGCCGCTTCGACCGCCGGCGTGCTCGGGGTGGGCAGGGGCGCCGGCGGCCCGGGCTCGAGCCCTGCGAAAACCTGCGGAAGGCCCGACGGGGCCAGCAGATGCCCGACCCCGGCGAAGACCGCGGGGGCGGGGGGCAACGTGTTGACGAGCGCCTTGACGATGGTCGACTGGCTGAGGGGCCGGGAGATCGACGGGATGCTGACGATGGAGATCATGGCGGTGATGACCCAGATGGCGAGCAGGGTCGCTGCAACCCCGATGGCGGCCCCGATGCCCGAGTCGAGGGGGCCGAGCATGGTCACCCTCAGGCCCGAGCGGATCCTGGCTCCCACCCGCTCCCCGACGCCGCCGAGCAGGATGGCGAGGCCGAAGACGACGACGACGGCGGTGGTGGTCCTCGCGATGTCGCTGTTGACGTGGTGTGACACCTCGGGGGCGAGGACCGCCCCGAGGGCAAGGCCGCCCCAGAACCCACCGAAGGAGAAAAGCTGGACCGCGGCACCCCGGAAGAAGCCATGCGCGGCCGAAGCCGCAATGGCCACGAGAATGATGAGGTCAACCCCGTTCATGCGGGCCTGATTCTCGCCGAAACCACTCCCCCCCGTAGGTGGGTGGTTGCTGCAGGTTCCGGGGCGACTGACCCGGCCAACGAGATCAAGGGGGCACGCGGGGACGCCGGGTCGTGGTTTTCGGAGCCCTGGCGGCCTGCAGCAACCACCCCTCCCCAGAGCTAGGGAAGGATCTTCTGGTTCTTGCCGATCACGACGACCCCGCCGTCGCTGACGGTGTACCGCTGGCGGTCCTCGTCGAAGTCGACGCCGATCCTGGCCTCGGGCGGGATCACGACGTTCTTGTCGATGATCGCCCGCCGAACGACCGCACCCTGTCCCACCTGGACACCCTGCAGGATGACCGATCCCTCGATCAGGGCGCCGGAGTGGACCGTGACGTCGGGGGAGAGGATGGAGGTACGCACCGTCCCCCCCGAGACGATGGTGCCCGCGCACAGCATCGAGTCGAACGCCTGGCCCCGGCGCTGGTCGTCCTCGAACACCAACTTGGCCGGAGGTGCCGCCGAGTTCCAGGAGTAGATGGGCCAGCTCATGTTGTAGAGGTTGAAGACCGGGTGCACCGAGATCAGGTCCATGTTGGCCGAGTAGTAGCTGTCGAGGGTCCCGACATCGCGCCAGTAGCCACGGTCCCGGTCGGTTGCCCCCGGCACGTCGTTCATCCCGAAGTCGTACACGACCGCCTCGCCCTCGGCGACCATCCTCGGGATGATGTCGCCCCCGATGTCGTGATTGGAGGCCTCGTCGGCGGCGTCGGTCGTCACCGCCCGGATGAGGGCATCGGTGGTGAAGATGTAGTTCCCCATCGAGGCGAGCACCTGGTGGGGGGCGTCGGGCAGTCCGACGGGGTCGGAGGGTTTCTCCCGGAAGGCCTGGATCCTGCCACGCTCGTCGGCCTCGATGACGCCGAAGGATCCGGCCTCCTCGACGGGGGTCCGGATGGCGGCCACGGTGACGCCGGCCCCGGCGGCCACATGGTGCGCAAGCATCTGGCGGGGGTCCATGCGGTAGATGTGGTCGGCCCCGAAGACGAGGATGTGGTCAGGCCGGTCGTCGTGGACGAGGTTGAGGTTCTGGAAGACGGCGTCGGCCGACCCGGCGAACCAACGGGGACCGCGGCGCATCTGGGCGGGGACCGTCGCCACGTAGTCCCCGACCATCGTCGACAGCCGCCATGCCTGGGAGATGTGGCGGTCGAGGCTGTGGCTCTTGTACTGGGTGAGCACGACGATGTGGCGTTCTCCACCGTTGACGAGGTTCGATAGGACGAAGTCGATGAGCCGGTAGTGGCCGCCGAAGGGCACGGCGGGCTTGGCCCGGTCCGCGGTGAGGGGGGCGAGGCGCTTTCCCTCCCCGCCCGCCAGCACCATTGCAAGAGTTCGCTGCGGCATCCACCCCGCCGGTTCGACAATCCCGGTGGGCACCATACCCGGTCGGGGGTGTCGAAACCGGTTGTTCAGGTCGAGGTGCTGACTTCCTCTTCGGCGGTCTGGACGCCGGGCACCAACGGCGAGCCTCCGGGCACCGGGTCGTCCTCGTAGGTCCAGTCGGAGCGCTTCAGCTCGTAGCGCAGGTCGAAGTCGAACACGCCGGTGTCCTCGTGGAACTCGACGAGCTTCGGCAGGTGGGTGACGCCGGGCAACGGGCATCCCCCCATCTCCAGGTGCGCAGCGAACTCGCCGACGAAGATCCGCACGAGGCTCTGGATCAGCAGCGACTCCGCGGTGGAGAGGTAGCAGCGCTGGCCGTCGGTCACCCGGCGGCACGCGGCGAGGATCTCGTCGAGATCGCGCTGCTCGCCCTCGCCGTCGTCGATCTTGTTGAGGAGGCGGGTGATGCGGTCCGACTGGATCTTGCACGGCACGCACTGCCCGCACGACTCGATGTGCAGGAACCGGGAGAAGATCTTCGCCACCCGAACCATGCACGTCCGGTCGTCGTAGACCGCGTAGCTCGCCGAGCCGAGGCCCGTGCCGATGGCGGCGGTGGCGTCGAAGTCGAGTGGGGTGTCGAAATGCGCCGGGATCATGACGGGGTTGGAGGCGCCGGGGACGACCACCTTGAACTCGTGGCCCGGCAGCGGCCCCCCAGCGATGTCGTAGAGAAGCTGGTGCATGGTGACGCCGAGGGGCAACTCGTAGATGCCGGGGCGGGCCACGTCGCCGACGAGGGTGAAGATCATCGTGCCGGGGGAGCGCTCGGTGCCGACCTCCCGGAACCAGTCCGGCCCGAACCGCAGGATGCCGGGGATGTTCGAGAGCGTCTCGACGTTGTTGACCGCGGCCGGATAGGGGTGCTCGGGGTCGGCCAGGATGCCCTGCATGTAGGGGGGATGGATCCGAGGCAGGGGGTCACGGCCCTCGATGACCTCCAGCAGGCCGCGCTCCTCGCCGAAGAGGTACGAGTCGGGCCCGAACCGCAGCTCCAGGGGGACCGGGCCCAGCAGCCCGTACTCCATCATCTCGAGCCGGGCTCGTTCCAGTGCCTTCACCTCGGGGTGGAAGCGCCGCTTCAGGGCGACGAACGCCCCCTTGGCCCCCGAGGCGTAGGCGGCGATGGCCACGCCCTCGAGGACCTGGTAGGGGTTGCGGCGCATCAGCATGCGGTCCTTGAACGTGGCCGGCTCACCCTCGGCACCGTTGCAGCACAGGTACTTGATGGTGGCAGGGTCGGTGCGCAGCGATGCCCACTTGATCCCGGTCGGGAAGCCAGCGCCCCCACGACCCCGGAGGCCGGAGCGCTTGACCATGTCGATCGTCTCCTCCGGCGGGATCGCCAGGGCGATCTGGAGCGCGTCGCCGCCCCCGAGAGCGATGTACTCCTCGAGCGACTCGATGGGCTTGTCGGGCAGGACGCGGCCGGGGATCAGGTGGCGCTGCTCGGTCACGGCCGTCTCCGACGCTTCAGGCATGGGCTCTCGTTCTCCTCTACGGGTAGTCTCGGGTCGGCCTTCTTGATCTCACCGACCTGACCGAGCTGACCGAGATCTGCGAGGGGAAGGGGGCCAACTCTTCCTACCCCGGCAGGTTAGCGGAAAGGACCGCAGATGGTGGCGAGCGCCGGAACCCTCGGACGTTGCCCTGGTGGTCGTCGGCGGTGGCCCGACGGGCATCGCTGCGCTCTTTGAAGCCCGCCGGCAGGGCATCGAGGCGGTCGGGCTGGAGGCGGGGCCGGGGCCGACGACCTCCATCCGGGAGTACCTGAACGGGCTGGTGCTCATCTCCCGGCCGACCGACTACGAGGTCGCCGGCATCCCCCTCGACACCCGGGACCCCAACCAGCTCACCCGGGAGGAGGTCCTCCACTACCTGGGCCGGGTCATCAACTACGGAGGTCTGGACCTCCGCTTCCGGGCACCGGTGCTGGAGCTGGTCCCGCGGGACGGCCTGGTCCTGGTGCGGACGCCGGGCAGGGACTGGCTGGCCCGCGACGTCGTGGTCACTGCCTGGTACCGGCGCCGGCGCCGGCCCCCCTCCCTGGTGAACCCCGCCAGCGGGGTCGAGGTGATCGAGACCCTGCACGACCCCGTCGCCGTCGCCGGCAGGCGGCCGCTCGTCGTCGGCGGTGGTATGTCGGCCTTCGAACACGCCACGGCCGTGATGATGCACGGCCAGTCCGTGACGATCGTCGCCCGGCATCCCCTGCCGGGTGCGTTCCGTACGCCGCATTTCGAGACCCTTCTGCGGGACACGGGCTCCCGCATCGTCGAGGATGCGATGGACGTGGCCCTGGGCGATTGCGGGCTCGCCTATCGGGGCGGTGACGGGGCGGGGTTCGTCGCGGGCGACGTGCTCATCCCCTGCCTTGGCCACGAGGTGGA
>WNFW01003213.1_pt1 | contig 13342 bp, 10 predicted proteins | sample 5400131 | NCBI WGS metagenome assembly WNFW01 (sample SAMN13153362, study PRJNA577476) | soil metagenome | isolation source: 20 cm soil or saprolite under grassland replicate 1 | place: USA:California | collected 2016-06-15 | reverse complement strand
CGGCGGCGGCCTATTCAAAGAAACCGACATCGATCAGATGTTCACATTGGGGGCAACGCGCGTGGTCATCGGCCCGCGCGGCGCCGTGGACTCTGGTCTCGTCGAGCGGCTGCTGGCGCGCCACGGGGCCGAGCGGCTGGCGGTCGGCATCGATGCGAAAGACGGACGCGTCGCGCCGCGCGGCACGAGCGACGTGCTCGATCTCACCGCGCGCGAGCTGGCGGCGCGCGTCGCGCGGCTGGGCATCCGCACGATCATCTATAACGAAGTCACGCGCGACGGGAAGCTCACGGGTCCCGACGTGGGCGGCGCCCGGCAGCTCGCGGAGCTTGGTCTCGCGGTGATCGTCTCGGGCGGCGTCGGCTCGCTGGACGACCTGCGCGCCGCTCGCGCCGCTGGGCTCGCGGGCGCGTGCGTCGGCCGGGCGTTGTACGACGAGAAGTTCACGATCGCGGAGGCGCTCGCGTGTCTCTCGTGACGCTGCGCGTCGTCGCCGTGCTGGCGTTGCTGCTGCTGCTCTGGAATCCCGCCAGCTCCCGGCTGCTGCCCTCGGGCGATCAGCCGATTGTGCTGCTCGACGCGTCGCTGAGCATGAGCGGCGCACCGTGGCGTGCGGCGCTCGACAGCGCCGGCGGCTTTGCGCGCGACCGCGCCGTCGTGTGGCGCTTCGGCAGCGGCGTGGCGGCGTTCGACACCGCGCCGCCGGCGGACGGCGCGACACGCCTCGGTCCGGCGCTGGAAGCGGCCGCCGCGCGTGCCGGCGAGGTCGTGATCGTCACCGACGGCGCCGTGGATGACGTGGCCGACATTCCCGCCGATCTCCTGCGTAGGCCGCGCGTGATCGTTACCTCCCGCCCCATCGTCCGCGACGCCTACATCGCTCGGGTCGCCGGGCCCCGCCACCTTACCCGCGGTGATACCGTCCGCCTACAGGTGAGCTATGGGACGGCGGGGACGGGGGACGCGGGACGGGGGACGGGTAAGGCGACCCTGAACGTTTCGGTGGATGGCCACCGCATCGCATCTCAACCGGTCACGCTCCCCGACAGTGGAGTGCTCACGACCGAGATCACCTTTCCCGCGTCCCGCGTCCCCCGTCCCGGTTGGACGGCTCTCGAGGTCCACCTGGATGGTGCCGGTGACGCCGAACCTCGAGACGACACACGCGAGTTCGTCGTCGACGTGAGTCTCGATCCCGCCGCGGTGATCTTCGCATCGCCGCCCGACTGGGAAGCGCGATTCCTCGCCCGGTCGCTCGCCGATGTCGCGCGCCTGCCGGTCAGGGTGTTCGTCGAAACCGAGCCGGGCCGCTGGCGGGATGGTGTCACACTGGTCCCGGTCGCGAGCGGCGACCTCACCCGCGCGGCACAAGGCGCGCGTCTCGTGATTGCGCTGGGTGACCCGGCGCGCGCCCGCGCGTTCACCAGCGCCGCGCACGTTGCGCGCGTGATCTGGGCGACGAACGGACAGCCCGGTGACTGGTACCTGGAGCGCCCCGTTTCGTCGCCCTTCACGGCGGCGCTGGCTGGCGTGCTGTGGGATTCGCTGCCGCCCGCGACGGCCGTCGCGGTGGCACCGCGTGATTCCGCACAGGCCACCGTCGCGCTCACGGCGCGCCTGGTGCGGCGCGGCCCGCCGCGTCCCGTTCTCACCCTGGAGCGCCGCAACGGGGAGCGCGTGGCGACGGTCAGTGCCGCGGGGCTGTGGCGCTGGGCGTTCCGCGGCGGCGCGGCGGACGAAGCATACCGCAGCTTCGTCTCGGCGTTGGTCGACTGGCTGCTGGGGGACGGGGGACGGGGGACGAGGGAGCGGGTGGTGCCGGAATCTTTCGAAGCGCCGAATGGACTTCCCACGGTCTGGCGCTGGGTGTCGGCCGATACGGCGTGGCCCGTCGCCGTGACGCTGCGGAGCGACGACACGACGCGCGTCGACACGCTGCGCTTCGATGCCGCCGGCCGCGCCCAGCTGCGGCTGCCGCCGGCGGTCTATCACTATGCGATCGGTGGCGGAACCGAGCGCGGCGTCGTGGCCGTCGAAACCTATTCCGATGAATGGCTGCCGCGCGCTCCCGCGCTCGCCGCTCAGCCCGGTGAGGCGACGGCCCGGCTCGCAGCCGTCGGACTGCGGGACCGCTGGTGGTTATTCGTCATCGCGATCGCCGCACTGGCGACGGAGTGGGCGTTGCGGCGTCGCCAGGGCCTGCCGTAATGGGGCTGTGGAAGCAGCTGTCGCGTTTCTTCACGCCGGGCGCGGATGACGCGAAGCTCGAGGCGGTGCAGCGCCTCTTGATCGAAGCAGACTTCGGCGCCGCGGCAACACACGAGACCGTCGAGCGCCTCAGCCGCGCCAAGACCGTCGATCAGCCCACGCTCGAGCGTATCGTCGTCGAGCTGCTCGGCCCGGCGGCGACGCCGCTCGCGCGGTCCGACAAACCGCCGACCGTCGTGCTGGTGTTTGGCGTCAACGGCACTGGCAAGACCACGACCGTCGCCAAACTGGCGCAGCGACTCAAGCAGGAAGGCCGCAGCGTGCTGCTCGCCGCCGCCGACACCTTTCGGGCCGGCGCGACCGAGCAGCTCGAGACCTGGGCGCGGCGTCTGAGCGTGCCGTTCGTCGGCGCCAACTCGGGGAAGGGCGCCGATGCGGCTGCCGTAGCGTTCGATGCGGTGGACGCCGGGCTCGCGCGCGGCATCGATACGGTGTTAGTGGACACGGCCGGCCGGCTCCACACCGACGAGCGCCTGCGCGAGGAGCTCAAGAAGGTGGCGCGCGTGGTCGGGAAACGGCAGGCCGGCGCGCCGCACGAATCGCTGCTGGTGCTGGACGCGACCGTCGGCCAAAACGCGGTGCACCAGGCTCGCGAGTTCTCGGCCGCCGTACCGCTCACCGGGCTCGTGATCACGAAGCTCGATGGCACCGCGAAAGGGGGCAGCGTCGTCGCGCTGCGCCGCGCCATGCCGGTCCCGATCCGCTTCCTGGGCACGGGTGAAACACTCGAGGACCTGGAACTATTCGACCCTGTGAAATTTGCGCATCGCCTGGTCGGCGAATGAGGGGAAGAGGGACGGGGGAAGGGGGAAGGGTACGACGCTAACGCTCGCGAGTCCCGTCAAATTCCTGAAAGGTGTGGGACCGAAGCGCGCGGAAGCACTCATGCGTCTGGGCATCCGCACGGCCGGCGACCTCCTATATCACACGCCGCATCGCTATCTCGATGCGACGACCGTGACGCCGCTGGCCCGCGCTGCCGTCGGCCAGGACGTCACCTGTGTCGGTCGCGTCGTGAGCACCGGTGTCTTGCCGACGCGGCGCGGCCTGCGGGTGTTCCGCGCGGTGCTGAAGGACGAGAGCGGATTGCTCGAGTGCGCCTGGCCGGGCCGCCCATTTCTCGAGCGGCAGATCAAGAAAGGCCAGCTGCTGCTCGTGACGGGGCCGGTACGGTACTACCACGGCAAGCAGCTCGTGCCAAGCGAGTTCATCGTGCTGGCCGAGCCGGACGACGACGGCGGCGGCGGCGGCGATCCCGGAGTGGTGCTCCCCGTCTATCCCGCCACCGAAGGCCTCACGCACCGCCAGATCCGCGCGCTGGTGCAGCAGCATCTCGATCTGCTGCTCCCCCTCGTCAATGATCCGCATCCTCCCGCGTTTCGTGCCGGTCACGACCTGATCGAGCTGCGGCGCGCGCTGGAGCTGATGCACCGGCCCAAGCGTGTGGAGGAGGCGGAGCTGGGCCGCCGCCGCCTCGCCTTCGACGAGCTGTTCGATCAGCAGTTGGTGCAGGCGCGCGCGCGACATCTGGCCAAGCGTTCGCGCGCCGGCATCAGGTTTGAGCTAAAGCGCGAGCTCACGACGCGGCTCAAGGAGCACCTGCCGTTCGAGCTCACGGGCGATCAACGCCATGCGATCCGTGAGATCAGCGACGACATGACCGCGCCGCTGCGCATGCACCGGTTGCTGATGGGCGACGTGGGGACGGGCAAGACGGTGGTGGCGCTGTTCGCCATGCTGCTCGCTGCCGAGAACGACTATCAGGCGGCGATCATGGCGCCCACGGAGCTATTGGCCGAGCAGCACGGCGCGACGTTGACGCGGTTGTTAGAGCCGTTGGCGATCCGGCCCGAGATGTTGCTGGGCCGCATGAGTGCCACCGAGAAGGCGGCGGCCCGAGAGCGGATCGCAGCGGGTGCTCCGCGGATCGTCGTCGGCACCCACGCGCTGATCCAGGAGTCGGTCACGTTTCGCCGCCTGGGGCTGGCCGTGATCGATGAGCAGCACCGCTTTGGCGTGGAGCAGCGGGCCGCGCTGGTCGAAAAAGGCGACGCCCCCGACGTATTGCTCCTCACCGCGACGCCGATCCCGCGCTCACTGGCGCTCACGCTGTATGGCGACCTCGATGTCACGCAGATCCGCGAGCGGCCACCGGGGCGCGGTGCCGTGAAGACCGCGCTCCGCACCGACGCCGCGCGCTCCAAGATCTACGAATTCATCCGCAGCGAGTGCGCGGCCAGCCGGCAGGCGTACGTGATCTATCCCGTGATCGACGAATCGGAGCGCGCCGATCTCAAGGCGGCGACGACGATGGCGGAGAAGCTCAAGAAGACGTTTGCCGAATTCCGCGTCGGCTTGGTGCACGGAAAGATGAAAGCCGAGGAGCGCGATGCCACGATGCGCGCGTTTCGCGACAACCAGGTGCAGATCCTCGTCGCGACGACGGTGATCGAAGTGGGCATCGATGTCGCGAACGCCACGGTCATGCTCATCGAGCATGCCGAGCGTTTCGGGCTGGCGCAGCTGCATCAGCTGCGCGGCCGGGTAGGGCGGGGCGCCGCGGCGAGCCACTGCATTCTTCTGTCCGATTCACCGGAGGCCGCGGCTCGGCTACAGGCGTTCTGCGAAACGACGGATGGCTTCAAGATCGCCGAGCTGGACCTGCACGAGCGCGGCATGGGGGAGCTGACCGGTGCGCGGCAGTCGGGGGGCGTGCCGCTGCGCTACGCCAACCTCGAAACCGATATCCCGCTGCTCGAAGCTGCGCGTACCGCCGCGGCCGCCATGATCGCCACCGACCCCGCGCTGGAGCGGCGCGAGCACTCGGCCTACCGGGAGCGGATTGTGACGCGGTATGAGAGGGGGTTTGAACTCTTCCGGGTGGGCTGAACCGAATGCGGAATGCGAAATGTGGAATGCGGAATTGAACTGATAGTTCGGAGCGAAACTTGACCACACATTCCACACTCCGAATTCCACATTTCGCATTGTCTCAGAACGCGACCCGCACCTCCACGCCCGCACCGCCGCCTACCGAGCCGACGCGAATCTGCGAGGGAAACGGAATGTTATCCGGCCCTGCCCCCGGATGCAGATCGATAATGAACAGCGCCGTCGTCGCGAGCAGGCTCGCCTGGGCGCCGAGCAGCCAGCGATTGGCACGCCGGTCGAATGTGCGCGACCGCTGATACAAGAGCTCCGCGTCGCTCCGCAGATAGCGGCCGTCCGGTCCCAGCGTGCAGGCATCCTGCGCCGAGCGGCAGATGGCGAGCAGCGCATTCCAATCGCGCCGCGAGTAGCGGTGCTGCTCCGCGCCGAGCAGTGTGAGCGCGACGGTGCCGGCCGCGGTCAGCCATTTGCCGTAGTGCGGGGCGGCACGGCGCCAGGTGACGGCAGATGGCTGATAGCTGATGGCAGCAGACTGCGCGTGAGCCGTCGGGACGTAACCGACGGCCACAAGAGAGAGGAGCAGCGTCGAGCGTCGCATCATCGATACGTATGAATATTGCCGCGACCGGCGACGACCACCACCTGCCGGTCACGCACCAGGGGCGGCTCTTCGATCGGACCCGTGACCTGGGCGCGCCAGCGGATCTCTCCGCTCCTGGGGTCGACGAGCAGCACCTCGCCGCTGACGCTGCCGACCAGCACGCCTGACGCGAGTGGCGTCGGGCCCGCGGTCGCGACGATGTCGAGCGTGTGACTGATGGCGCCGTCCGGCGTTGCCGCGGGAATCACCCACAACCGGCCATCCCGGGCGAGCACGTACAGCGTGTCGGCGACGATCGCCGGCGCGCCGTACACGGCATCGCCCGCCGAGCGGTCCCAGCTGACGGTCCAGGACGCCAGATCGACGGCGACGATCCGCCCGCTGACGGTCGCGAGGTAGACTCGGCGGCCGTCGGTCGCGGGCGTGGCGAGGACGGCGCCCGGCAATGCCAGGCGCGCGTGTACCGTGCCGTGGTCGCGGTCGAGCAGGTAAAGCGTATCGCTCGTCGTGGCGACGACGAGGCCGTGTGGCGTGACCAGCGGCCCGGCCCGCACCGCGCCGGAGAGCGCCGTTCTCCAGATTACGCTGCCTGCTTCGGGATCGAGCCGCGCCATCGTGCCGTCTTCGGTGCCGGCGTAAATGGCATCACCGTCGAAGGCGAGTGGCGCAGTGACGCTGCCGACGCCGCGGTGCCACAGCCGTTTGCCGTCGCGCAGCCGAATCGCATAAACCCGGCCCTGCGGTTGGGCTTCGGTCGCGATGTAGAGCCGGTCTTCATCGAGCAGCGGGCCGGCCCGGACCGTCCCGTCGAGCCGCGTGCGCCACCAGACGTCACCGCTGGCGCGGTCCACCAACACGATGGTGCGATCGGCCGTGCCGACCGCGACGACGGCTTCGCCGAGCGCGGGGCTGCCGCGGACACCGCGCCCCATCGACGCGTGCCACAGCGGCCGGGGGTCGGGATTGAGCGTCTCGCGCGCACTGGCGTCGTGCCGCTGGTTGCCGAGATAGGCGGGCCAGCCCGATTCCTGCCGCTCCGGGCCCGGTCTCATGACGGGAGTGCAGCCGGCGGCGATCGCGTTGACACTGAAAAGGCCCGCCACTAGTATGCCGCGCCTATGCCGGATCGTCATTGGATCGAGGAGCTGCCGCAGCACGCGGGACAGACAGTGTCCGTCCGCGGCTGGGTCACGACGACCCGGTCCAGCGGCAAGATCGCGTTCATCGTTGTGCGCGACGGCACCGGCCTGTTGCAAGCGGTTCTCTCCAAGAAAGACCTGACCGCGGACATCTGGGATGCGTTCGCGAAACTTACTCAAGAGACCTCGGTCGAGGTGACGGGTGTGGTGCGCGCGGAGCCGCGCGCCCCGGGCGGCGTCGAGCTCCAGGCGTCCGACCTGAAGATCCTCGGTCCGAGCCCCGAGTTCCCGATCACCCCCAAGGAACACGGCATCGCATTTCTGTTCGAGCACCGCCACCTGTGGCTGCGGTCCAAGCAACAGGTGGCGATCGCGCGCGTGCGGCACGAAGTCATCCAGGCGATCCGCGATTTTTTCTACCAGCGCCACTTCACGCTGGTGGATACGCCGATTCTCACCGGTTCCATCGGCGAGCACGCGGGGACGCTCTTCTCGGTCGATTACTTCGATCTCGGCAAGGCGTATCTCGCGCAGACCGGCCAGCTGTACGTCGAAGCGGCGGCCGCCGCGCTCGGCAAGGTCTACTGCTTCGGTCCGACGTTTCGCGCCGAGAAGTCGAAGACGCGCCGGCATCTGACGGAGTTCTGGATGGTCGAGCCGGAGGTCGCCTGGAACGATTCTGACGCCAATATGCGACTCCAGGAGGATTTCGTCTCGTATATCGTGGGTCGGTGCCTGGAAAAACGGAAGAATGAGCTGGCGGAGCTGGGGCGCGATCTCGCGCCTTTGGAACGCGTAGTGCCGCCGTTTCATCGCATCTCCTACACCGACGCCGTGGCGAAGCTGAAGGAGCTCGGCGGCGACATAGAGTGGGGTCGCGATCTCGGCGGCGACGCCGAGACGACGCTCGCCAAGCAGTACGACCGGCCGCTGTTCGTCTACAATTATCCGAAGGCGGTGAAGGCCTTTTACATGAAGGAGAATCCGGACGATCCGCGCACGGTGCTGAACAACGACTGCCTCGCGCCGGAGGGATACGGTGAGATCATCGGCGGCAGCCAGCGCGAGGACGATTACGACAAGCTGCTCGCCCGCATTCGCGCCGAGCAGTTACCGGAAGACGCGTATTCGTGGTACCTCGATCTGCGGAAGTACGGGACGTTCGTGCATGCGGGATTCGGGCTGGGCGTAGAACGCACGGTCGCGTGGATCTGCGGCATCCCGCACATCAGGGAAGCGATCGCGTTCCCAAGAACGTTGTACAAGTTGTGGCCGTAGACCCGGGCTGAGAGCCCGGGCTCGGCATTTGTGCGCCCTGTAAAGGGCGCACTCGTCGCGTTTATACTAGACGATATGACGAAGCCTGCCGTCTTCGGTTCGCACGAACCGAACACCCTCGCACAACTCGACGATGTCGCCAGCCGCGCCGAGCGTGCCGCGCTGATGGCGGACGGGCATCTGGGCTATGTCATGCCCATCGGTGGCGTGGCTGCCTACCGCGACAAGGTCTCGGTCGTGGGGGTGGGGTTCGATATCGCGTGCGGCAACGCCGCGATTCGGACCGATCTGGCGCTGCCGCAAATCCAGGGGGGGGGCCGGTTGCGCGAGCTGGCCGATGCGATTCAGGCGTCGCTGTCGTTCGGCGTCGGCCTCCGGAATCGGTCTGAGGATGCGCCGAGCGACGATCCGCTGTTCGAGGATCCCGCGTGGGACGCGGTCCCGGACCGTCACGAGCGCGACCGGTTGCGCGCCAAGGCGCGCGAGCAGCTCGGCACCGTGGGCAGCGGCAACCATTACGTCGACGTGTTCGCCGACGAGGCGGACCGCATCTGGGTCGGCGTGCATTTCGGCTCGCGCGGGTTCGGCTTCGGCGTGGCGAACGGCTTTCTGGCGCTGTCGCAGAACAAGCAGTGGGGCGAGCGCGCGCCCGAGCGCGAGGTGTTGCTCGACGTGCACGCCGCCGTCGGCGATGCGTACTGGCAGCTGATGAATCTCGCCGGCCGCTACGCGTACGCAGGGCGCGAGTGGGTCGCGCGCAAGGTTGTCTCGATCCTCGGCGCGCGCGAGGAGGAGCTGGTGCACAACCACCACAACTTTGCGTGGATCGAGGAGCACGGCGGCGAGAAGCTCTACGTGATCCGCAAGGGCGCGACGCCGGCGTTCCCGGGCCAGAAAGGGTTTGTGGGTGGATCGATGGGTGACGACGCCGTGATTCTGCAAGGCGCCACGCCGTCCGACGCCGCCACGTGCGATCTCCAGGCGCGCGCGCTCTTCTCGACCGTTCACGGCGCGGGTCGTGTCATGAGTCGCACGGCCGCCGCGGGGAAGCGCACGCGCAGGGGCAAGGTGCTGAAGCCGGGCGCGATCTCGCGCGAGATGATGCATGAGTGGGTGAAGGGGAAGGGTGTCGTGTTGCGTGGCGGCGGCACGGACGAAAGTCCGCACGTCTATCGCCGTTTGCCGGACGTGCTCAAGGCGCAGGGGTCCACGGTCGAGGTGTTGCATACGCTGCGGCCGCTGATTGTGGTGATGGCCGGCGCGGATGAATTCGATCCGTACAAAGACTAACTGTGGCGCGTTTTTTGGGTACGTCGTTTTCTGTCCCTCCGGACTATGGTGAGGCGATGCCTTTCACGGCGCCTCCCCTGCTCACTCAGCTGCGAACCGCGATTCGCACGCGGCATTACAGTCCGCGCACTGAGGAGGCGTACGTCCAGTGGGTGCGTCGCTTCGTGCGTTTCTGCGGCACGCGCCATCCGCGCGAGTTGGGTGCGGGTGACGTGACGCGCTTCCTGTCGAGCCTGGCCATGGACGCGAACGTCAGCGCGTCGACGCAGAATCAGGCGCTTGCCGCCATCGTCTTTCTCTATCGTGATGTGTTGAACATGCCCGTGGGCTGGTTGAACGCGCTCGTGCGGGCAAAGCGGCCGGCGCGGGTGCCGGTTGTGCTCACGCGGGACGAAGTGAGGCAGCTGTTCGCCCAGCTGCGCGGTGGCGACGCGGCGCGTCTCGTGCTCGAGGTTCTGTATGGCACGGGGATGCGGCTGCTCGAAGCGCTGCGCCTGCGGGTCAAGGACATCGATTTCGGGGCCAACGAGATCACCGTGCGGGGTGGCAAGGGCGATCGCGATCGGCGCACAATGTTGCCCGAGCGCCTGCGGGCGCCATTGTGCGCCGATCATCTGGCCGAGGTGCGGGTGCAGCATGAGCGAGATCTGGCGTCGGGTGCTGGTGGGGTCGAGCTGCCCGGGGCCTTATCACTCAAATACCCGACTGCGGGCCGAGAGTGGGGGTGGCAGTGGGTCTTTCCCGCGGGGCGGATGTACGAGGACGCCGAGACCGGCCGGAAACGGCGACACCATCTGCACGAGACCGTAGTCCAGCGCGCGTTCAAGGAAGCGCTCCGGGCGAGCGGGATTCCCAAGAATGCGAGCTGTCACACGCTGCGGCACTCGTTTGCGACGCATTTGCTGGAGACGGGCTATGACATTCGCACCGTGCAGGAGTTGTTGGGCCATCGCAGCGTGGAGACCACGATGATCTACACGCACGTGCTGAATCGCGGGGGATTGGGCGTCCGAAGCCCGGTCGACACGCTGTAATAAACCGTTTAGGCTGACCAGCCTAACTCAGGGTCTGCAGCTCAAACGACGCAATTAGACAGCAAACAATGATGGGCGGGGTATGTTAGACAGGTATGTCTAATTCACGTTAGGCGCCACCCACCCAATGCGAGCCGCTTCATGAGATACTCGGTCATCCTTTCTCTCGCCGGCGCCTTGGTGTGCACATCGGGCATCGCCGCACAAAAGCCGCAGGCACACCCGATCCCACCAGTCCTTCTGAACCACCTCTACGTAGTCCTCGATTCAGAAACCATGGCTGCCATCGTTGCCTCGCCGTTGATCACGGAGGAGCTCGGAACCTTCGAGACCCGCACGACGACGGCCAACGGGGGGGAGAAATGGACCGGGCACTACCTCCGGGGGCAGAACACCTACATCGAGCTCTTCGGTCCTGGCGGGTTCCGGGGCGCTCGACCAGGCATGGTAGGCATCGGGTTCGGCGTCGAGGACTCTGGCGGTGTGGCGGCGCTCAGCGCCGCCTTCTCCGCTCGTGGCATTGCGTTCGACACTTCCACGCGGGTTCGGCTCGTTGACGGCCGCGAAATCCCCTGGTTCTTCGTCGGGGCTCTCGCACTCCCCGACTCGGTGACGCCCACGCTGAACACCTGGGTGATGGAGTACCATCCTGCCTGGGCGGCGCACCAGGCGGCGACGGACTCTGTCTCGCCTTCGGAACGAGCTAGAAGTCTTTGGCTACGTCGTAGCGCGGCGCCGCGATCGCGTTCTTGCGCACGGGACCCAGTTCGACCTGACCGTCGTATCGGCTGCGCCCGCTCGGGGCGGACTCCGAGACCTACGGCTCGCCTTGAATCGGGTGAAGGACGGCCAGCGGGAATACCGGCTGGGCCCCCGGTCGGTCCTGCACTTTGACACTGGCCCTCGCGCCACATGGCGTTTCTTCTGATCCGGAGGGGTGGCGCCTAACACGCGCTTGAAGCTGGCGGCGCCCGTCCTCAAAGAGGTCGGTGAACGTTCTGCCTGCGGTGTGGTAGAATTCCATTTGTGAACCTTACAGCTCGGCGCCGCAGCTTAAGCGCGATTCGTTAGGCGGCCCGCACGCTCTCTTGTAACCTTGCAGCGGCGTGGTGGGTACACTTCCTCAGAGATTCCTCTTCCCGGAGCTACGTCCATGCGCCGCTCCTTCGTCGCCCTTCTCGCACTAATAGGCGCGTTGGCCTGTCAGTCGTTGCTCTCCCCACGTGACAACCTTGATGGGACGTGGGTACAGAGCGGCGTGGATACCTACGCCGAGTTGGTTCTCGTACAGCAGGGCACTGCCGTCAACGGCACCTTCAGTTACTGCGGCGTGCTGCGGGGCTGTACGACACACTACGAGGTCAGCGGCACGGTGGTGTTCCCGCTCGTGGTCCTACGGTGGAGGGAGTCGGGGGAGCTTGGGGGCAACCTTCAACGCTACGACGTGACGTTTGATGCCACGGTGACTGCCGACACGCTCGCGGGGAGGATGGCGCTAAATGGGCAACCGCCGGGGCCGACGACCTCTTTCCACCGCACGGCCGGGCCGTAGGCGCAACACGCAGTCCTTTTCATCGTGGGTCTCATTGTGTCCGCCCGATCCGACTCGGGCCGCCTAACAAGCGGCTGGAGCTGGCGCCGCCCGTCGTAGTAGAATTGCATTTGTGAAATACACACTCTGGCGGCGCAGCTCAGCCGCACCCGTTAGGCGCACACGCAATGACCGCTCGCCACATGAACGCTCTATTCATTTTGGTCGTCTTCTCCAGTCTCTCCGGCTGCGCGACCACGAGACCAGTCGTCGTTAATCCAACACCGGCCAGCATCCAGGAGTATTTGCAGAGGTCGCCGCGAGCCACATTGCTGATCAGCGATTCCTCGAGGCACAAACAATGGTTGTATGGCACCGAGATCGTTCGTGACACGCTCCGAGGACATCGGACGCAAACAAATCCGCCGCTTCTAGCTGCCGTGCCACTTGGCCAGATCACAGGTGTCGCTGCCTCACGGTATAGCACAGGGCGAACGCTGATGCTTTTGGGAGGATTGGTATCGCTAGGTCGCGCCCCGCCCGCAGTACTAACTGCTGCCTGCGTGCGCGTGGCGCCTAACAAGCGCTTGAAGCTGGCGGCGCGCGTAGATTAAGGAATGAATCTTTCGTCAGCGCGCCGCAGCTTAAGCGCGATCCGTTAGGCAGCCCTGCGAGGTCCGATGAAAATCATCATTCTGTCTGCTACAGTTCCTCTGGCTCTCGCGATTGCGGTTGTGGGAACGCAACCGAGCCAACGACCTCGCGTGACGGGCATCTACAGCGATATGCGCTCGTCCGCTCAGACCGGCGATGCGGACGGATACGAGATCTTCGTGCTATGGGGTGTCGACAAGGGCTTTGTCCTAGTTCAAGAAGCTGAAGGCGCACCGGGCTGTCCAGTCTTGGTCCCCGCGGTTCTCACGGATTCCACGCTAACATTTGACCTTCGTGAAACGATCCTACGCGGTCTGGGTCAGTTCAGCGGGCGATTTCAAGGAAATCAGCTGAACGGAAGATTCACCGGCGTTGCGCGGCAACTGGTTTTGGCTCGTGGCCGAAGTTTCTGGCAATAATGTGGGGCTGCCTAACAAGCGCTTGAAGCTGCCGGCGCGCGTAGATAAAGGAATGAATCTTTCTTCAGCGCGCCGCAGCTTAAGCGCGATCCGTTAGACAGCGCGACATGGTTCGGACCCTCGGCATCGCCGCCTTATTGACCAGTCTCGAGGCGTGTGCGCTTGAAGGCCAAGACCCCTATTCGCAGGCCACTGATTCGCTTGTGCCGGGCACATACCTCGTCCGGATCTGTCAGGCT
>WNFW01002177.1_pt1 | contig 13342 bp, 11 predicted proteins | sample 5400131 | NCBI WGS metagenome assembly WNFW01 (sample SAMN13153362, study PRJNA577476) | soil metagenome | isolation source: 20 cm soil or saprolite under grassland replicate 1 | place: USA:California | collected 2016-06-15 | reverse complement strand
CGCTGGAACGGCCGGCCGCGTCGAGCGACGCCGAAGCTGACGATCCCGGCGCCATCATCGACTGGCTCCTGAGTCGTTCTTCGGCGCGCGGCCGCTGAACGTCGCGTCCGCCCGCCCGCCGACGCCGGTCAGATTGTACAGGCGCGCGCAGTTGTCCCAGAGGATCTTGGCCTTGGTTTTGTCGCTCACGCCCTCGAGCGCGACGAACTCCTCGATCGCGCGAGGGAAGAGCCCGTCGGAGTGCGGGTAGTCGGTCGAGACCACGATGGTGTCGTCGCCGACCGCCTCGACCACCTGCTTGAGCACCTTCTCGTCGGCGTCGGTGGCCACGTAGCACTGCCGGAAGAAATACTGGCTCGGGAGTTGCGAAATCTGCACCTCCGAGCCGGGCCCGAATTTTTCCCACGCCTCGTCGAGCCGCCAGAGCCACCACGGGAGCCACCCGCAGGTGCCCTCGAGAAACGCGCAGCGGAGCCGCGGATGGCGCTCGAGCACCCCGCCGGCCGCAAAGCTGGCGAAGGCGAGCATCAGCTCCATGGGGTTGCGGCCGGCGGCGCCGATGACGCGCCCGTTGGGGTGGTCGAGGTAGCGGCGGGCGATGTCGTCGCGCAGCGACGACTGCCCGGTCGGATGGAAGCCGACCGGGACGCCGAGCTCCTCGATCGCGGCCCACAGCGGCTCGAGCTCCGGGTCGTGGATGTGGCGGCCGCGGACCGGGTTGGGGTTCCCGATCACGGCGACGGCGCCCAGCTCCCGCACGGCGCGCTGCGCCTCTCGGACGGCGAGACCGACGTCGTGGAAGGCGACCTGAGCGGCGAACTTCAGGCGATCGGGGTTGGAGGCGCAGAAGTCACGCGTCCAGTTGTTGTGGGCGCGGGCGAGCGCCGCCGCCACCTGGGGCTCGAGGTCGTCGTGCATGAGCACTTGGCGTCCGCGCGTGCCATAGATGATGGCGACGTCGATGCCCTCGATGTCCATCGCCGCGAGGTGCGACGCGGGGTCGTAGCCGCGCGCGTGCGCGACCTCGTAGTGCGGGTGGCGGGCGAAGGCGCGCCGCTCCAGGTCCTTCCCGACGACCGCCGTCTGCGGCCGCTTGGCCATCTCACCGATCTCCAGGTGACCGATGCGGATCGTCGGCTGGTTCGACGCGTTGTCGCTTCGGCGGACGAACGTCGGCGCGAACGCGCGGAACGGATCGTCCAGGTAGCGCTCCCAGAGGGTGTCCGGCTCCATCGTGTGCAGATCGCTGTCCATCACCCTGAATCCGTGCTTCATGACGGCGTCCTCGCTTCCTCTCGCGTGGCGATCAGGCGAACACGACGACGCCGCGCGCCACCTGGCCGGTCCTCAGCATCTCGAAGCCCTTGTTGATCTCCGCGAGCGTGTAGGTCCGACTGATCAGCTGGTCGAGCTTCAGGCGACCGTCGAGGTAGAGCTGGACGAGCTGGGGGAAGTCCACGGTCGGGCGGACCGAGCCGTAGAGCGTGCCCTTGAGCGTCTTCTCCTGGAGCGCCATCGTGTAGGGCGTGATGGGCGCGCGCGCGGCCATCGGCGCCATGCCGACGACGATAGCGGTGCCGCCGGGGCGGATCGCGTCGAGGATCTGGAGCGTCGTGGCCTCGCTGCCGATCGCGTCGAAGGCGTAGTCGGCGCCGCGGCCGCCGGTCAGCTTTCGCACGCGCTCGGCGACATCGCCCTCCTTGGCGTTCAGCGTGTGGGTGGCGCCGAACTCACGGGCGAAGGCGAGCTTGTTCTCGAGGAGGTCGCACGCGATGATCGTCCGCGCCCCGGCCAGGCGCGCCCCCTGGACGACGTTGAGCCCCACGCCGCCGCAGCCGATCACCACGACGGCCGCGCCGGCCTCGACCTGAGCGCAGCGCGTCACGGCGCCCACGCCCGTCGGCACGGCGCAGCCGATCAGCGCCGCCTGCGGCCAGGGCATGTCCTTGGCGATCGGCACCAGCATCTCCGCAGGGCACACGACGGACTCGGCGAACGTCCCGAGACGCGCCATCTGGTTGATGTCCTGCCCGTTGCGGTGTAGCCGGTGCGTGCCGTCCAGCATGACGAAGCGCGGGGAGGTGTAGCCGTCGCAGAGGATCGAGCGCCCGCTCGCGCAGTAGAAGCAGCGGCCGCAGTGCGGTCGGAACGAGAAGATGATGTGGTCGCCCGGGCGCACCGTCGAGACGCCGGGACCGACCTCCTCGACGATGCCGGCCGCCTCGTGTCCGAGCACCATGGGCAGCGGCAGGGGCCAGTCACCGTTGATGATGTGCCAGTCGCTGTGGCAGACGCCGGTCGCCATCACCCGGACCCGTGCCTCTCCGGCCTTCGGGCCGTCTTGCTCCACGTCGACCACTTCGAGTGGGGTGTTCGCCTTGTACAGGATCGCGGCTTTCATCTCCGCCCTCCGGTGTCGTGCGGTCTCGGTGCCGGCGCGCTTCGTGGGCGAAGTCTAATCGAATCTGCGCCCCGGCGAAAGGCCGCGCCGCGGCCGCGCCTTGCCGGCGCGTTCTACGGGAGCGCGATCGGCGGGCGCGGCGCTTGATCGAAGTCGAACGCCTCGAGGAACGCCGCCGCCCGGCGATCGCGCTCGGTCAGGGGCTCGAGGCCGAAGCGCCACTCGATGAATTTGAGGATCGACGCGTGGTCGTACTCGCCGGTCACGACCACGCCGCGCTTCGCGTACGGCGAGACGATGAGCGTCGGCACGCGCGTGCCGAGCCCGAAGGCGTCGACCGCGGGCGGCGGCACGTGGTCGAACCAGCCGCCGCCTTCGTCGTACGTGATCACCACCGCGACGCGCGCCCAGTAGCGGCTCGCCATGATCGCCTTGACGATCTCGCCGATCCAGCGGTCGCCCGCGCCGACGGTCGACGAGACCGGGTGCGCGTTCTGCCTGGCGTGCGGCTTCACGAACGCGACCGCGGGGAGGCCGCCCTCGCGGAGCGCCTTGACGAACTCGGAGGCGTCGCGGATGTGCGCGCGGCCCTCCGGGCTCTCCATGATCCGCTGCACGTACTGGAACGGGTTGTGATGGGGCACGAGCCCCTGCTTCACGGCGTCGGCTCCCCCTCCCCAGCCGGTCGCGTACCAGCGCCATGAGACGCCGCCGGCGTCGAGCCTGTCGGCGATGGTCGGCGCGGTCTGGGGAATCGGGAGGATGTGCGCGACGCGCTGGGGCGGGTACGGAGGATCGAGGTTGTTGACGACGTGGCCCTCGGGGTCGACGTCGCCGTCCCTCACGACGCTGCCATCCGGCGCGAGCTGCGCCTTCACCGCCGCGGGCGCGTCCGGGTAGGTCGCCAGGGTCGCCGAGATCAGGTAGAAGTGGTTGGCGAACGACCCGCCGTGGATCCCCTGGAAGTAGTGGTCGAGGAGCACGAACTCCTCGGCGAGCCGCCACTGCACGGGGATCGCCGCCTTCTCGTAGTAGCCCATCGTCGCGCCGCCGCTGGTCCCCTCGGCGACCCACTTGCCCATGGGAACGCCGTCGGCGCCGGGGCCGTACTGGCGCTGCATGTGGTAGAAGCGGTGGACCGGGTTGTTCGTCGCGTCGAACGGGCCGACGAAGCGGAGCATCGGAAACGGCGCGTTCGGGAGGTCGGGAGGGAAGCGCGGGTCCGGCTTCCCGTCGTGCCCGAGCGGGAGCGGCAGCGTCGCGTACGTCGCGCCGTTCGCGCCCGTCTGCTTGCCATGGTAGGCGGCGAGTCCTTCGGCCCCGGGGTACGTGCCGAACAGGTGGTCGAAGGAGCGGTTCTCGAGGAAGAGCACGACGATGTGGTCGATCGGAACGCGCGCGTCGACCCGATCGGCGCCTCCCCGTGCGCAGGCGACGGCGAGCCCGCAGAGAACGGCGACGCCGAGCAGCCGGCGGGCTCTCAGGAACACGGGTCCGAGCCGCTACCGGTCGGCCGGCCCCGCGCCCGGCTCCCGCTCGTGGCGATGGAACTCGCCCGGCGGGGTGATCGCGAGGCGGATCGTCGGACCGGTGCCCTTCGGCCGGATATGGTGGAAGTGGTTCGCGGGGACGAAGACGAAGTCACCGGCCCGCGCGCGGACCGGCTCGGCCTGGCCTTCGATCTCCCAGTCGATCTCGCCCTCGACCACGAGCCACCACTCGTCCACCAGGTGGTAGTGGCGATCGTTGGGATGGCCGGGAGGCTGGCAGATCAACGTGGACACGATCTGGTCGTTCACCACGATTTTCTCCGACCAGGGCGGCGCCCCTTTCGCGCGCTTGATGTCGTCGATCCGCGCGTGGAGCTTGTCGCCGCGCAGTAACCCCGTCAGCGTCGCCTGTGCCGTCTTCATGTCCTCTCCCCCGGGAAGTCGCGTTCGCCGCTCGCAACTCGTTCTCGGTTAGGCTACCCTACTGTGCGGCGTTCGGGAAAGGGCGTCAACGGACACGCAGGTCGCGAGGTGAGGAGGACCAGGATCATGTCGAGTTCGCACGCGCGCGTCGCGCCGACCCGCCGTGAGCTCCTGCAGGGCGCGTCCGCGCTCGCCCTCGGCGTCGCGGCGGCGCCCGCCGCGGCGTGGGCGCAGCGGACGACGGTCAAGCTGGCGTTCATCGGCCCGCTGACAGGCGGGACCGCGTCGAACGGCCTGGGCGGCCGGAACTCCTTCCTCCTCGCGGTTCAGGAGCGGAACGCGGATCCGAAGGCCAGGTACCACTACGAGACCGAGGTGCTCGACGACGAGTGCAAGCCGACGGTCGCCGTCCAGGCAGCGCTCAAGGCCACGTCGGACCCGGCGATCGTCGCGGGAGTCACGCACTACTGCTCGGTGACGGCGATCGCGACGGTGGACACCTACCACAAGGCCGGCATGCCGGCCATGGTCTGGGGCGCGGTCCTGCCCGAGATCACCTACGGGCACAAGTACGTGGAGGTCACCCGGGTCAACGGCACGATGATCAACCAGAACAACGTGGCCGCCGACTTCGCGGTGAAAACGCTGGGATTCAAGACCTTCGCGCTCATCCACGACACCACCGACTACGGCCGCGCGCACGCGAAGTGGTTCGGCGAGTTCCTCGAGAAGGCCGGCGGCAAGATTCTTACGACGCAGGGAACCGCGAAGGACCAGAAGGATTACGCGGCCGAGTTGACGCGCGCGAAGGCGGACCGACCGGAGGTCGTCTGGTACGGTGGCCTCACGCCCGACGGCGTGCGCGTGCGAGTGCAGATGGACAAGCTCGGCGTTCGTGCGCAGTTCCAGGGCACGAGCGGCATCAAGTCCGACACCTTCAACGAGACGGTCGGTCCGTCGGCGGAGGGCGCGCTCGCGTTCGTCGAGGGCGCGCCGACGGAGAAGCTGCCGGGCGGCAAGAAGTTCCTCGAGGCGTATGCGAAGGCGGCCTTCAAGGAGCCGTCGGAGGCGTACGGCCCCTTCGCCTACGTCGCCGCGAACCTCGTCATCGACGCGATCGAGGCGGTCGGCCCCGACCGCGCCAAGGTGGCCGAGCGGCTCAAGCGGACGAAGAACGCGAGCACCATCATCGGCCCCGTGGAGTTCGACGAGTACGGGCAGAACACCGTCCCCCTCATCTCCAAGTACGTGAGCCAGGACGGCAAGTGGGTGCTCTGGGAAGACTCGGAGTACGCCTCCGGCAAGCGCACGCTGCCCGGCCACAAGTTTAAGAAGATGTAACCGGCGCGCCCGGTGCCGCCGCTCGAGCTCCTCCTTCAGCAGGCGTTGAACGGCGTGATGCTGGGGGTGATGTACGCCCTCGTCGCCGTCGGGTTCACGCTCTTCTTCGGCGTGCTCGACGTGATCCACTTCGCTCACGGCGACATCTTCATGCTCGGCGCTTTCGCGGGGCTCACGGCGCTCGTCGGGCTCAAGGCCGCCGGGCTCGGCGGCTCGCTCCTGGCGCTCCCGCTCACCTTCGCCGCGGCGATCCTCGTCACCGGCGTGGTCGGGGTCGCGGCCGAGCGCGTCTGCGTGAAGCCGCTGGCAGGTACCTCCCCGCTGATGACGCTGCTCGCGACCCTCTCGCTCGGGCTGGTGATCCGCGAGTCCGTCCTGATCTTCTACCCGCGCGGCGCCGATCCCAAGCCCTTCCCGCAGCTCCTGCCCCAGGGCGGGTTCGAGGCCGGCGGCGTCGCGATCCGCTACGAGAACCTCGCCATCCTGGGGATCGGGCTCGCGGCCATGGTGGCGGTGGATCGCGTCATCAAGGGCACGAAGATGGGTGCGGCGATTCGCGCGGTCGCCCAGGATCCGGAGGCGGCGCAGATGATGGGGGTGAACCTCGATCGCACCGTCGACGCGACCTTCTTCCTGGGCTCCGGCCTGGCCGCCGTGGCGGGAATCCTCAGCGGGCTCTACTACAGCGAGATCCACTTCATCATGGGGATCACCGGCGGCGTCATTGGCTTCTCCGCGGCGGCGATCGGCGGGCTCGGCAACGTCTACGGCGCGATCGTCGGCGGGCTGCTCTTCGGCGTGCTGCAGACGACGGCCGCGGCGCTCATCCCCCGCGGCTCCGAGTTTCGGGACGTCGTCGCGTTCGCGGTCGTCATGCTGTTCCTCGTGTTCAAGCCGAGCGGCATCTTCGGCGAGAAGAGCGTCGAGCGCGTGTGAGCCGCGACCTGGCCCTGGTCTGGGTGGCGGAGGCGGCGGTCTTCGCCCTCGTGATCGCCGGCATCCTCGCCGAGCGTCCGTGGGCGCTCGGGGCCGCGGGCGGAGCGCTCGTCGCCGCGGGCGCGCTGGTGCGGTGGGCGCCGGGGCTCCGGACCGCGCTCGACCGGGCGTTCGCGCGCCGCCGGGACGCCGCGCTCGGGTGTGGCGTCGTGCTCGCGCTGGCGCTGCCGCTGGCGCTCCGGTCGAGCCCGTACTGGACGTTCGTCGCGACGCTCGCCCTCCTCTACGTCACGATCGGCCAGGGGCTGAATCTGCAGATCGGGACGGCGGGCGTGATCAACCTCGCGGGCGCGGCGTTCGCCGGGCTCGGCGGCTACTCGGTCGGCCTCCTGACGGTCGCGGCGGGCTGGCCGTCGTGGCTCGCCGTGCTGGTCGGGCCGTGGGTCGCGGTCGCGGTGGGCGCGATCCTCTTCGTGCCGATCCTCAAGACCCGCGGCCACTACCTGGCGCTCGTCACGATCGCCTTCGTCTTCATCTTCAACATCCTCATGAACAACCTCGAGTTCACGGGCGGCCCGCAGGGGATCAAGAACATCCCGACGCTCCGCCTGTTCGGCTACGCCTTCACGACACGGCCGGTGCTCGCGGGCGTCGCGCTGCCAGCGCACGCGAATTTCTACTACGCCGCGCTCGTGGTGGCCGGACTCACGACGTGGGTCCTCCGGCGCCTGCACGACTCGTGGCTCGGGCTCGCGCTCAACACGCTGCGCGACGACGAGATCGCGGCGCGGTGCAGCGGCGTGGCCGTCGCGCGGGGGAAGCTGCTCGCGTTCTCGATCGGCAACTTCTTCATCGGGCTCGGCGGCGCCGTCTACGCCGTGATGGTCGGCTTCGTCTCGCCGCCCGACTTCGATTTTGGCTACTCGCTCGTCATGCTCTCGGTGATCATCATCGGCGGTGTCGACTCGATCCCGGGCGTGATCCTGGGCGCCTGCCTGCTCGTGCCGCTGCCCGAGCGCTTCCGGTTCCTCCACGAGTACCGGCTGCTGCTCTACGGCGTCGTGATCGTCGTGATGCTCCTCTACCGGCCCCGGGGCCTCTGGCCCGCCCAGGTTCGGCGGTACCGGTGAGCGCCGCGGGTGCTCTGCTGGATGTGCGCGGGCTCACCGTGCGCTTCGGAGGGCTCGTGGCCCTCGATGGCGTGGACGTCGCGGTCGCCGAAGGGGAGACGGTCGGCGTGATCGGGCCCAACGGTTCGGGCAAGACCACGCTCTTCAACGCGCTCACCGGGCTGTACGCGCCGGCCGGCGGGGAGATCGTCTTCCGGGGGCGCAGGCTCGCCGGGCTCGAGGCCCACGCGATCGCGCGGCTCGGGATCGCGCGGACCTTCCAGGCGAGCCGCCTGTGCCTCGACCTCTCGGTGTTCGACAACATCCTGATCGGCATGCACGCGGGCCGGCGGACAGGCCTCGTCGATTTCGTGGTCCGCCGCCGGCGGTTCCTCGGCGAGATGCGCGCGGCCCTCGAGCGCGCGTCCCACCTGCTCGCGTTGTTCAACCGCGACCTGCCGTCACGCGGCTTCGAGCGCGTCGGCCAGCTCCCGCAGATCGACCGGCGGCGCGTCGAGATCTGCCGCGCGCTCGCCGCCGCGCCGACGCTGCTTCTGCTCGACGAACCGTCGGCCGGGATGAACCCGGAGGAGACGGCCGAGCTGATGCGTGACCTCCGCATCGTCCGCGAGGAGATGCCCGGGCTCTCGGTGGTCATCATCGAGCACGACATGTTCGTGATCGAGGGCGTGAGCCAGCGCGTCGTCGCGTTCAACTACGGCCGAAAGATCGCCGAGGGGAGCTTCGCCGCGGTCGCGGCACACGGGGAGGTGCGTGCGGCGTACCTCGGCACGGAGGCGGTCGGTGCTTGAGCTCCGCGGGGTCTCGACCCGTTACGGTCCGATCACGATGCTGCGCCGGGTGTCGCTCGGGGTCGAGGCGGGGCGGATCGCGTGTCTTCTCGGGCCGAACGGCGCGGGCAAGACCACGCTGATTCGGACCGTGCTCGGCATCGTCCGGCCGGTCGAGGGCAGCGCGTGGTTCGAGGGCACGCGCGTCGATCGGCTCCGCACCCACGAGATCGTGAAGCTCGGCATCGGCGTCGTGCCGGAGGGGCGGCGCGTCTTTCCGAAGATGACCGTCGAGGAGAACCTCAGGATGGGTGCCTTCGTCGAGTGGGCGCCCGCGGACTACGCGGAGCGGCGCGACCACGTCTTCGCCCTCTTCCCGCGGCTCGCCGAGCGGCGATGGCAGACGGCGGCCACGATGTCGGGCGGCGAGCAGGCGATGCTCGCGATGGGCCGGGCACTGATGAGCCGGCCGAAGCTCCTCCTGCTCGACGAGCCGTCGCTCGGGCTCTCGCCCCTCCTCGTCGAGCAGCTCTTTGGGATCATCCGCGCGATCAACGGGGCGGGTACGACGGTCTTTCTGATCGAGCAGAACGCGCGGAAGACCCTCGAGATCGCTCACCACGGTTTCGTGCTCCAGAAGGGTGAGATCGTCGGACGCGGCACGGCGCGGGAGCTCGCCCGGTCCGAAGTCGTCCGCCACGCGTACCTCCGGGCCTGAGCCCGCGATAGAATCGGTGTGCGATGGCGGGCGAGTTCGCGATCCTCGAGCGCATCCAGCGGAAGGTGCTCTGGCTCGCCACGTGGATGGTCCACACGGCCAACGCCCGCCCGAACGCCGACGGGACCAAAGTCGGTGGCCACCAGGCCTCGTCGGCGTCCGTCGTCAGTCTCCTGACGGCGCTCTACTTCAAAGCGCTCCGGCCGGGCGACCTCGTCGCCGTCAAGGCGCACGCCGCGCCCGCGTTCTATGCGATCCAGTACCTCCGCGGGCGACTCCCGCGGGCCGCGCTCGCGGAGCTCAGATCCTTCGGCGGGCTCCAGGCGTATCCGAGCCGGCGGAAGAACCCGGAGGTCGTGGACATCTCCACGGGCTCGATGGGGCTCGGCGCCGTGCAGGCGACGTTCGGCGCGCTGGCCGCGCGCTACGTCGTCGACCACGGGGGCGCGGACGCGCCGGGGCGCGTCATCGTCATGGTGGGCGACGCCGAGCTCGACGAGGGTAACGTCTGGGAGGCGCTCGCCGAGGAAGCGGTGAGCGGGCTCGGACGCGTGCTCTGGATCGTGGACGTGAATCGCCAGGCGCTCGACCGCGTCGTTCCCGACGCGCGCACCCGCCAGCTCGGCGCGATGTTTTCGGCGTGCGGCTGGCGAGTCATCGAGCTTCGCTGGGGGCGGCGACTCCGCGCCGCGTTCCGCCGGACGGGGGGCACGCGCCTGCAGCAACGGCTCGAGGCCATGCCGAACGCCGAGTACCAGCGGTTGCTCCGCCTGCCCCCCGGCGCCGTGCGAAAGACCCTCGTCACGGGAGACGGCGGAAAGGGCGACGCGACGTTGGACCGCGCCCTGTCGCGACTGGCCGACGACGAGCTGGCGGCGCTCGTCGCCGATCTGGGCGGCCACGACCTCGCGGTGATCCTCGACGCGTTTGACGCGGCCGAGGGCGAGCGCGCGCGGCCGAGCGTCATTCTCGCCCACACGATCAAGGGCTGGGGGCTGCCGCTCGCCGGCGATCCGCTGAACCACACGATGCTCCTGACCGACGCCCAGATCGCGGAGCTCCGGGGCTCCCTCGGGATCGCGCCGGGCGCCGAGTGGGACGGGTTCGCCCCGGAGAGCGACGAGGCCGAGTGGGCACGGCGGCTCCCGCCCGTTTTTTCATCGCCTCCCGCCCGTGCCGTCCCCGAGGTCCCCGTCGAGCTCGACGAGGCCTATCAGGCGGAAAGCTCGACCCAGGAGGCGTTTGGTCGGGCGCTCGGCGCGCTCGCCCGCCTGCCGGTCGCCGCGTCCATCGTCACCGTGTCAGCCGATGTCGCGGTGACGACGCACCTCGCGGGATGGATCAACAGGAAGGGCGTGTACTTCCCGACGGCGAAGCCGCCCGCGTTCGCCGATCTGCCGCTCGCGGTCCAGTGGAAGGAGTCGCCCGCGGGCCAACACATCGAGCTCGGGATCGCCGAGCACAACCTCTTCCTTCTGCTCGGCGCTCTCGGGCTCGCGCGCGAGCTGTCGGGCACGACGCTCCTCCCCATCGGGACGCTCTACGATCCCTTCGTCCCGCGCGGGCTCGACGCGCTCTACCATGCGCTCTACTCCGGCGCGAAGTTCGTCGTGGTCGCGACCCCATCCGGCGTCAGCCTGGCGCCCGAGGGAGGCGCCCACCAGTCCGTGATCACCCCCGGCGTCGGGGTCGCGCTGCCGGCGATCGCCTACTTCGAGCCGGCCTTCGCGCGGGAGGTCGAGTGGATCCTCCTCGACGCGCTCCGCGGCCTCGCCGACCGGACGGGCGAGAGCGTGTACCTCAGACTGTCGACGAAGCCGGTGGACCAGTCCCTCGCGCCGGCGCCGAGCGCCGAGTATCGGGCCCGCGTCCTCCGGGGCGCCTACCGGCTGATCGATGCCCGTGGCGAGCCGGGCTGGGATGCGGAGGGCAACGCGGTCCACGTCTTCGCCGCCGGTGCGATGGTTCCGGAAGCCGTCCAGGCGAGCCGCCTCCTCCGCGCGCGCGGCGTGCTCGCGAGCCTCTTCGTCGTCACGAGCCCCGACCGTCTCTATCGCGACCTGCGCGGGCGCGCGACGTACTTGGAAGCGCTCGTCGGCGCCGACGAGGAGGGCGTCCCGATCGTGTCGGTGCTCGACGGCCACTCCCACGCGCTCGCGTTCATCGGTGGGGCCCTCGGCGTGCCCCAGCTCGCGCTGGGCGTCGACGACTTTGGCCAGTCGGGGACGCGCGCCGACCTCTATCGGCACTATGGAATCGACGCGCCCGCGATCGCCCGGGCCGCGACCGTGCTCCTGGGCGGCTGAAAGGCCAGAAAAGAGAACCGGGTCATCTTCACCGTGCAGCCTTTTGCATCATATTTTGTGTTTTGTGCATAAATTTTCACTTATTGACTGGGATCTCACCGTTGCCCATCCCTTAGGCCAGACAGAGCCCGCACACCCCGTCAGCAAATTCCGGAAGTCGCGACACAGAACGTGATGGACGTTCGCGCCCTCTCTCGCTCGGCGTCTATGGCATAGGGCTTGCGGAAGCCTGGGCACTTATTAGTTAGGAAGGAGCCCAAGAAGGAGGCCAAAGATGACGACGAGACGACAGGGGTTCATCATAACGGTGGCCGCGCTGGCAGTGTGCTGGGCGGCGGCCGCGGGCGAATCCGCGCAGAAATGCAAAAGCACGAATCCCAAGCAGGACTTCCCTGCGACGGGGCAGACGACTTCCTCACCACGACCTCCTTACCACGCGGGCGACGACGGGGACATCCAGGCGGGCGCCACGCTGAGCTACACGGACAACGGCGACGGGACGATCACCGACAACAACACCTGTCTCATGTGGGAGAAGAAGAGCGACGACGGCTCGATCCACGACAAGGACAACGCGTACACGTGGGACAACGCCTTCGACATGCACCTGAATGGCATCAATGGGCTGAACACCACGAACTTCGCCGGGTACAACGACTGGCGCCTCCCGAACGTGAAGGAGCTTCAGAGCATCGTGAATTACGAGAAGTTCAGCCCGTCGGTGTCGATGGAGTTCAACAACGGGTGCCCACCGACACCACCGACAGTGACCTGCACGGTGACGGAGTGCAGCTGCACCGCGTCGTCTCTCTACTGGTCGGCGACGACCCCCGCTAACGATCCCACGGACGCGTGGCTCGTGTTCTTCGGCATCGGTTTCGTGCGCAGCGACGGTAAGATCTTCTCCAACTTCGTTCGCGCCGTGCGGGGCGGCTCGAACCTGGGCCCGCAGTAGATCATTTGGTCATTCGAGTCATTTGATCCTTTGATCTGGGGGTCTGGGGGGCTTTGCCCCCCAGCCTTTCGCGCGCGTGGCGCAGGTCGAACACCTCCCCATCTACAAGCGGGGCTACGATCTATGCCTCTACCGCGCTCAGCGGGGAGGACGGCCGAGCAGTTCGTACCTAGCGCGCCAAGGGATGCAAGACGTCGATCGCCCAGCCCACGTCCAGGCGCTCCCCCAACCAGCCCGGTGTGGCGGTCCGCGCGTGCAGGATGAGCCCCTCCGTCTCGTGCCGCGCTCGCAGGACCTTTACCGGATCGCAGGGCACCGTGGAAGGAGGCGGCACCTCGGGCAGGAGCCGCCCATCCGGGCGGCGGAACCGAAGCTCACCGTCGGGTTGGCGATCGACCTGGTAGCCCTCTTCGTGAACCGCGCGGTGGTGCCGGCGACACAGCAAGGCGAGGTTCGAGAGCGTGGTGGGGCCCCCTTGCGCCCAGTGACGGATGTGATGTCCCTGGCCGAAGCGGACCCCGCAGCCCGGGAACCGACAGCCGCGGTCGCGGTGATGAAGCGCTCTCCTCAGCGCCGGCGGAATCGTGCGTGTCCGGGCCCCGACCTCCAGCAGGCGCCCGGCTGGGTCGTGCCGCATCACGACCCGGCTCGCGTCGCACGCCAGGCGCTGCGACGTTCCGGCCGGAACGCGCAGCCCGTCCTCGAGGACGGACTGACCGGCCTGGTCGGGGTCGGCCAGGACGGCGGCATCCACGTGGACCACCACCTGGTAGCGTTCTCCCGGCGCGCCGGGATCGATGCCGTGCTGGAGCGCGCTCTCGGCGAGCAAGGCGATGGCATCGGCCTGCTGCTGCTCTATCGTCGGCGGATCG
>WNFW01011229.1_pt1 | contig 13348 bp, 7 predicted proteins | sample 5400131 | NCBI WGS metagenome assembly WNFW01 (sample SAMN13153362, study PRJNA577476) | soil metagenome | isolation source: 20 cm soil or saprolite under grassland replicate 1 | place: USA:California | collected 2016-06-15 | reverse complement strand
CACGCCGCTAGGGAAATAGCACTACTTCTGGACTTCGTCATTCCGAGGGCAGTCGAGGAATCTGGTGGCGTTACGCGAAGTTAAAATCGATCTACTTCCCGCCCTCTAATTCATCTGCCAGCGGGCTAGCATCATAAACTTTCCTTAAAGCTTCACTGATGGCCGCAGAATCGACGGAAACGGCGCGCGCTTGTTTGTCGGAGAAAATGCAATCCAGCACGAGCGATTGAATGTTACCGTCGAAAATTATGCCGACAAATTCGTTCGCTTTGTTGACTACCGGACTGCCACTGTTGCCGCCAATGATGTCCGCGTCGGAAACGAAATTAAACTTTGTTGCCAGATTTAATCTTGCTTTGCGCTCGATCCAGCGGGGAGGGAGATCGAAGGGCGGCTGGTTGTCGTGTTCGGCCGAGTGCTGATAAAGTCCGGCGAATTTCGTAAAAGGCGGAATTTGTTTCCCATCTTCTTCATAACCCAGCACTTTTCCGTAGGATAAGCGCAGGGTGAAGGTAGCATCCGGGTAATTACTCGTCCCCTCAATCGCGAAGCGCGCGTTCGCAATTTCGCCATAAGCTTGCCGCTTGATTTCCTCCTGCGTCTCATGGGCTTTGCGTGCTTCCCGAGCCGGCGCCTCGATCATCCGCGCGAGATCGATCATTGGATCGTGCGCCGCCTCCAAGGCGGCGGCATCTTTTCCGTAAAGCTCTTTGCGGAAAGATACGTCCTTCAACCTTGTTCCCTTAACCAGTTCGCTCGCCCTGGCATGCGGCGATTTTCCCGCCAGCACTTGCGCGACCAGCGGATTTTCCGCGCCGAATCTCTCCGCAAAATCGATGAGTGAATCCGTCAGGCACAGAATTTCGTAATCGTCGTAGACCGGTTCGGTGGAGAAAAGTTCAAGCTCGAGCGATTCTTTCGCACTATCGCGAAATACAGCGATTCGTTCGTTGTTTGGTTTAGCCCGTTCATCGATCGCCCGCGTAAGCAGACGCGCATATTTGAACAGATTTCCGTAGAGGGCGCGCGGCCCGCGATAGCCAACCGGATTTGGGCGTTCCTGCTCCAAATAATCGTAACGCGGAGCGATTTTTGCCAGTTCTGCCTGCGCCTTTTTGATCCGGTCGAAGGCCGTAATCGTGTCAACCAATTTGGGATTCCGCAAAATCGCCGCCCGAAGTTTTTCGGCACGATTTTGCAAGGCCGACCAAATTAACGGATCAAGCAGCGCGGCGATGTAACCACCGTAGCGTTTGCGATTATTCTGGTCGCTGAAAAGATCGTCGCGGCATCGGCGGGCATTCTCGAATGAGCGCTGGCCCCACGCCAGTAACATCACTTCCCTTCGGTTAAACATTTGCAGCCAGGTCGGCACCTCGCGATCGCGCCGATCAGCTAACTCATCGATCGTGAGCTGCCGGTCGGTTCTACCGGGATGACCGCTAACGAAAGTTAGCTCACCATCGCTCGGTCCGCTCGAATTCCATTTCAGGTAATGCTCAATCCGCGCAGGCTGCCCATTTTCATAAACCCGGAAAATACAGATATCGAGATCGAAGCGGGGATATTCGAAATTGTCCGGATCGCCGCCGTAAAAAGCCATCTGCTGCTCTGGCGCGAAAACTATCCGGACGTCCTCGTAACGTTTGTAACAGTAAAGATGATAGAGCCCGCCTTGATAAAGTGTGACGACATCGGAGCGCAGGCCGGTTTTGTCTTTGCTTTCCTTTTCGATCTGCGCAATCGCATTCTCGCGTGCCTTGCCTGCCGTATCGGGAGGCATGCCGGTTTTTACGGCTGCGTTTACTTGCGCGGTTACGTCTTTGATCGATATCAGCACATTGAGCTCGAGATCGGCGCATTTGATTTCTTCCGCGTTCGTCTTCGCATAAAAGCCTTCCTTTAAGTAATTGTGCTGCTCGCTGGACGCTTTTTGCAGCGCGTCCGCCCCCACGTGATGATTGGTAATGCAGAGTCCGGTAGCGGAAACGAATGACCCGCTTCCACCGGAATTAAATCGGACGCTCGATTTTTGCAGATGCTCGAGCCACTGCGGAGTCGGCTCGAATTGATACTTTTCCTTGAGTTGCTTGAGCGGCGGACTGTTGAAGAGCCACATCCCTTCATCAGCTCGGGAGGAAAGTGCAGTGGCAACGAGCATGGCAAAAATGAGTCGGAGCGAAATCATCGGCGAATGTAGAACGCGAATAGTCTTAATGAAAAGCTGGCGTTGCTTTCAAAAAAGTGGCGCATGGGACTCTTTGCGGTTATTCAATTCGCGGAAGTGACATGGTAGCCACCTCGAGCCCGATCCGACCTTGCCGTGGGATTGCGAAAAGTAGTTCTCGCTACTATGGCGCGGACGTAGTTCATTCTACCAATGCCAAAGAAAAATTCAGACGGTTCGCACCGCGCCAGAGTGCTGGTCCTGGTCGATGAATCGAACGTCGGCAGTTCGGTGCGAACAGCAGGACGCGGCCTTGATTGGATCAAGTTGCGCGATTTCCTGGCCGGCCCGGCTACGGGCCGCGACTTAATCGAGATGGTGGTTTATGCCGGGTTGCCACCGGCGACCCCGGCATGGCAGGACGAGCGTGATAAGAAAAACAAGTTCGTCCACTGGTTGCGCTCGAATGGATTCATGGTCGTGACGAAAGATGGGTCGCCCGCCGAAGAAGGGCACTACAAGGCCAACGTTGACGTGATGATGGCGATCGATGCAATCGAACTTTCCGTCGAGATGCGGCCGGATCTCGTTATCCTCGTAACCGGTGATGCCGATTTTGCATATCTCGCCATCAAATTGCGGCGGCACGGGATCCGGGTGGAAGTAGCCTCGGTGGCAGCAAATCTTGGAAACACATTGAGGTCGGCCGCGAACGACGTAATTGACCTGGCGCCGTTGCTGCGAACCTTCGAGATTAACGTTCAGGATTCTGCATCGCGACCACGCCCACAACAGCAGCGGCGCCGCCAGCCGCGGTTTCGTCCGCTCGCGCCTCGAAACGGTTAACAGAACGTAGATCGGCGCGAAAGCATTCCCCAAAAAGAGAGCTAGCATTCTTCCGTTTTCAGCCGATAGTGCGTGCTCAGCTGCGACTTTCCGAAGCGCGATCTGATTCTATTGCGCCTTGGGAATTAATCCTCGTCAGCCTCTTGAATTGTTTTAATCGATTATGAACGCCCAACTCCTCAAAGCCGCCAGCGAAGTAGTCCACAATCAGCAAATTCTTGTGAACATCGTTTCACGGCGTGTCCGCCAGCTCACCCTCGGGCATCGTCCGCTCGTCGAGTTCGCTCCCGGAATGGGTCATGCCGACATCGCACTGACTGAAATCGCGAACGGCAAGCTGGCGTTCGAATCCACGTTTGGCCAGAACGGAGATGCGCCACCGCAAGTTGTTCCATTTCCGGGAATTACCGCAGGCAAGAAAGCGAAAAAAGCCGCGTAGAAGGCGCGAGCTGATGAAGCGAAAAAGCTTGGAGGTGCCTGAGGGAAGGCGCGAGTTAGGACCTTATGGGACACAATCACGGAAGAGACAACGTTAGGAAACGCGCGGCACGTCGCAAAAAAACCGAGCGCCTCGCCCTGGCAAAGAAAAAGCAGAAACAGGCGAAATAACTTCACCGCAGAGATCGAGAATCCGAAGTCGGAAGAAAAAGCCGCGAGTTTGAAGCGAGGCGGCAACTTCCTGGTGGTGTTTTCGCGCGCGAAATTTTCGTCGCCCTATCTAATATAGGAATGGTGTCTTCAACGCCCCATTCCGGCCTCATCCTGCATACCAGCAACCGCCTTGAGCGGCTGGCCGACCAGCTGGCGGAGCTTATAGCCAATCCTCTTAGCTCTCCTCTCCTGCCGGAAATTATACTGGTGCAAAGCAACGGCATGCGCCGCTGGCTCGAACAACAGATCGCAGAACGCCATGGCATTTGCTCGAACGTGCAGTTTCCCTTTCCACAAAAATTCTTTCACGATCTTTTGCAGAACGCTTTCCCTCAAGCGGAAGCGACGAATCTTTTCGATCAGGAGGTAATGACGTGGCGGATCATGAAGGATTTGCCGCGCCTTGCTACTCGTCCGGAGTTTGCTGCGATCTCCCATTACCTCCGCGGTGAACGCACCGAATTGCGCGCCTATGAGCTGGCCCGAAGAATCGCTCACGCTTTCGACCAATACCTCGTCTTTCGCCCGAAGATGATTTTGGATTGGGACGCAGGCGAGGGGAACGAGTGGCAGCCGATCCTTTGGCGCCAATTGCAGCAGGCCGCTCCGGGTCAGCATCAAGCGGCGCTCGGGTTGCGATTGATCGACGCACTCAAGCGTGATCGCGCGCCGGTTCCGGAGCGCGTCTCGATCTTCGGGATCTCGACCCTGCCCCCGTTTTACATCTCGCTCATCGGAGAAATTTCCGCGCGCTGTCCGGTCCATCTTTTTGTAATGGAACCGACGCCGCTTTGGTGGGGCGATATCCGTTCGAAACGCGAAAAAGCACGAGCGAAGCAACCAGAATTGTTCGGGTTTGACGAGGAAGACCCAGGCGACAACGAGTTGCTGAGCGCAAACGGAAAAGTCGGTCGCGATTTCCTGAATCTCATGGCTGAGCTCACGCCGGTGGCAGAAGACGAAGATTTCGTTTCACCGGCGGAGAAGGAATTCGGAGCCGCGACACTGTTGCTGGAAATTCAACGCGACATTTTCGAACTGAAATCGGGCCCAGCCAAAGTGAAGCGATCCATCGCGCCGACCGATCGGTCCCTGCAAATTCATTCCTGTCACAGCGTGGTACGGGAGCTGGAGGTTTTGCACGATTACCTGCTCGATTTGTTGCAGCGCGATCCGGCACTGAAGCCGAAAGACATCATTGTGATGACGCCGGACGTTTCCATTTATGCGCCCTTTATCGATGCGGTATTTGGTGTGCCGGAAAATCCGAAGCACAAAATTCCGTACACGATTGCCGATCGCGAACCGCGCGCCAGTAGCGGAATCATCGATACCTATTTTCGGGTCCTTGAAATTTTGTCGGGACGTTTCACCGCCGGCGAAGTCTTTGCGATTCTGGAGGCACCGGCGGTGCAGCGCTGTTTTCAGATCGCAGCCACAGAGACGGAAACGATTCGCCGCTGGGTGAACGACTGCGCGATCCGGTGGGGGATCGACGCGCAACATCGCGCCCGACTTGGCTTGCCCGCATTCGCCGAAAACAGTTGGCGGCAAGGGCTCGACCGGATGCTGCTAGGTTGTGCGCTCCGACCGCAGAACCGGGAATTGTTCGATGGAATTTTGCCGTTCGATGAAATCGAGGGCTCGGATACGGAAGTCCTTGGAAATTTTGTCGAGTTTGTGGAGCGGCTTTTTTTGCGCGCTGGCGGATTCAGCAAACCGCGCTCGCTTTCCGAATGGCAGCGCGATTTGCGCGAAACACTCGATGCTTTTTTCGAAGCGGAGGAGGCGGCGCAGCGCGAATTGAACCGACTTCGCGCCGCTATCGCCGCGCTCGGTGAAATTGGCGCGGCCTCGCAAAATGAAAGCGCAGTCCCGCTCGATGTCGTGACCGCGCAACTGGAACATTCTCTCGACGAATCCAGCGGCGGCGCCGGCTTTCTGTCCGGCCAGCTGACCTTTTGCGCGCTCAAGCCAATGCGCAGCGTTCCATTCAAAGTTATTTGCCTCCTCGGGCTGAACGACACGGCCTATCCGCGACATAATCGCGCCCCGGGTTTTGATCTGGTGGCGCGAGATCCGAAACGGGGAGATCGAAATATCCGCGACGTTGATCGCGAGCTTTTTCTGGAGGCGCTTCTTTCCGCGCGCGAAGTTTTCTATCTCAGTTACGTCGGGCAGTCGTTGCGCGACAACAAACCGCTGCCGCCAAGCGTGCTGGTGAGCGAAGTGCTCGGTTATGTTGCGGAAAATTTCGAAACGCCCATCGGTGAGTTTGTAATCCAACATCCGTTGCAGGCCTTCAGCCCCCGCAATTTTCAAGCTAATGGCAGGTTGTTCAGTTACTCGGCGGACAACTGTGCGGCCGGAATCATCTCGTGGAAATTGCTAGGCTGGTGGAGTTTTTTTCTCATTCGGCGAAATTTTTCGTGCGGCATCGGCTGGGAATCGACCTGCCACGCGATCGTGAAGAAGTGGAAGATCGCGAGCCGTTCGCGCTGCATTCGCTCGATCGTTACAGCATTGAGCAGCAATTGCTGGATGATGCCCTCGATGGGGTTGGTCCGGAAAGCGCGCTCGCGTCAGTACGGGCGTTGGGGGTTTTGCCGCCGGGTGGGACGGGTAGACTAATTTTTGATGAGTTATGTGCCAATGTGACGACGTTCGCCGACGCCATTCGTCAGCAGGTCGCGGTGCGAGCGCAACAGGCAACTGTTGTTCATGCGGACATTGGTGATTTCACTTTGGGCGGTCGAATCGATCGCGTCCGCGGCGACACTCTGCTGCATTACCGGTTAACGAGATTAAAAACGAAAGATTTCGTGCGGATCTGGATCGAGCATCTGGCGCGGAACTTGACCGAAAAGAAGCCCGCGCTGCTTTTTGGAAAAGAAGGAGACGAGATCGCCGGTTACGAATTTCCGCCGATGGAAAATGCGCGCGAGGTTCTGACCGACTTGCTGACGATTTATTGGGGCGGCCTCCGCCAACCGCTGCGGTTATTTCCGCGAAGTTCCTGGACGTTTGTGGAAAAAATCGTTGCCGGGAAAGATCGGAGACGCGCGCGCTACTTGGCGGAAAACGATTGGAAGAGCAACGAGTACGACGACAAGAGCAGGGGTGAGCGCGACGATGGCTACATCAAGCTGGCGTTCCGCAATACCGATGACGTCCTGGATGAAGAGTGGGAAAAAATTAGTCTTCTTGTTTTCAAACCGATTTTTTCTGCGCGCAAACGGCGATGAAACCGGAATTCATCGCCGCACAGACTCCACTGGAAAAGGGATTCACCGTAATCGAAGCGAGCGCGGGCACGGGGAAGACAACGACGATATCGGCCATCGTTTTGCGATTGCTGGTAGAGCAGGGGATCCCGATCGAGCAAATCCTGGTTACGACCTATACGGAGCTTGCGACCGCGGAATTGCGTGGTCGCATTCGCGACACAATCCTGGACGCGCTTACCCAGCAGCATCTGCCATTCGTCCAGGAGATCATCAAGAAAGCTACCGACCGAAAACAATTCGAGCGCAAGTTAAAACTGGCGCTGCAAAGTTTTGATGAAGCTCCCATTTTCACCATCCACGGTTTTTGCGCGCGCATTTTAGCCGATCGCGCATTCGAAAGCGGAGTGCTGTTCGAGACGGAGCTGGTGACGGATCAATCTCGTTTCGTGCATGAAGTCGCGGACGATTTTTGGCGCGCTCATTTTTACTCTGACGACACCATTATGGCTGGGTTGGTGCGGGAGCGACTGACGCCAGCGCATCTGGTTGAGTTGCTCGTTCAGCTAACCAACAATCCGAGTTTGCGCGTTTCGCCCCCTTCCGAGAATCGCGCTGCTCTGGAAAAGAAAATTACCGAATTGTGCCGCGCCGGCGGCAATCCCGAGGAAATTGCACAATTGGCGGAACGTTTCATTGTCTCGCTGCAATCAGAATTTTGTGAATGGGCGCGTAAGGAGTTGCGCCGGCGGAAGACGGATCGGCGCGTCCAATCCTTTGATGACATGCTTACGCGACTAGACGAAGCATTGCGGGGCGAGAGCGGGAAAGAGTTGCGAAAAAGTTTGCGCGAGCGTTTCACCGTCGCGCTGGTGGATGAGTTCCAAGACACCGATCCGGTGCAGTATTCGATCTTCTCGCAGATTTATGGCGGTAGCGACAGATCCGTATTTTTTATCGGCGATCCCAAACAAGCAATCTATGGATTTCGCGGCGCGGACGTTTTTACTTATTTGGAAGCGGCAAAAGTTGCGAATCGCCGTTACACCTTGGGGCGGAATTGGCGTTCGGAAGCGAAGCTCCTCGATGGAGTAAACGCGATTTTCCGCCGGCGCGGCGATCCTTTTGTCATTGAAAGCATTGATCTTTCGCCGGTAACAGCATCGGGAAAAGCCGACGCGGAGCCGCTTACGATTGGCGGCCGGCGGGATCAACCGCTGCGTTTCTGGATCGCATCGACTGACGACAAGGCGCGAGTAGAAGAAGCGGTGGCGGCAGAGATTGCCTCATTGTTGGCCGGGGAAACAAAAACCGGGGAGAGGAAAATTGAGCCGCGCGACATCGCAGTCCTGGTGAATAACAACACGCAGCCAGGCTGGGTTCAGAGGGCGCTGGCAGATTATCGAATTCCATCGGTCGTTTACAGTGCGGCCAGCGTTCTCAAATCCGGCGAGGCGTCGGAGTTATCGCGGGTTCTGATGGCAGTGTCGCAGCCGACGCAGGAAAGAATTGTTCGGTCTGCGCTGGCGACAGAGGTGTTCGGCCTGAATGCGAGCGCGCTGGAGAATTTGTCGAGCGATGAAGCGGACTGGGAAGCGACGCTCAATCGCTTTGCCGATTACCACGTGCTTTGGCGCGACCACGGTTTCGTGCAAATGATGCGGGCACTTCTCATCGGCGAGAAAGTGCGGTCGCGTTTACTGCGCTGGCGGGACGGCGAACGGCGGCTCACGAACGTTTTGCATTTGATCGAACTGTTGCATGCAGCCTGTGTTGAAAATCGCCTCGGCATTAATGGGCTGATCAAATGGCTGGCGCGGCAAATTTCGCTCGGTGCCGAATTAAAAGACGAACATGAATTGCGTTTGGAAAGTCGCACAAACAAATCCGGAGTCGCGAAGAGCTGGCGGAGATGGTTCGCCAACTTTACGTCGGACTTACCCGGGCGAAACATCGCAGCTATCTGATTTGGCAGGAAAGGAAAGCAAAATCGAAATCGGCTCTGGCCTGGCTGTTTTCAGAGGGAGCATCGGCCGACGCATTTCTCGAAGAAAAAGGCGAGTCCAACACGAGCGGACGTGTGCGGGCCGCATTTGGCGAAAGCGATGTAATTGCGGTTGAAGATTTACCCGAAGGCGGAGCAAAGGTTTTCGCACCGGCACCGGCGTTACGAACATCGCTGGCGCCGCGAGTTTTCGATAAGGAGATCGATCGGAGTTGGCGGATTTCTAGTTTCAGTTCGCTGATCAGCGGGCGAACCGAAGAACCGGAGGTACCTGATTATGATAGCGCTGAAATTGGCGTCGAGATTGCAGAAGAGCCGGTCCTGCAAACGCAGGGCATTCACGCATTTCCCGGCGGGATGCGGGCCGGGACCTGCCTGCATTTGATTCTGGAGGAACTTGATTTCGCCGATCTCTCGCAACTGCGACCGCTCGTTGCGAGAAAGCTGAGCGATTTTCATTTCGAAAACTTCGATGAACCGGTGTGCGACACTTTGGAGAAAACGTTGCGGCTTCCACTTGGGGAAGATGGCTTCACGCTTTCCCAAGTCTCGCGCCCGTCGCGTCTGTCGGAACTGGAGTTCATTTTTCCAATTACTGCATTAACCACAGCACGTCTGCGCAAGGTGTTTCAGATGGAGGAGCTGCCACTTGCGATCGATCGCCTGCAGTTCGCGCCGGCCAATGGATTCATGAAAGGATTCATCGATCTAGTTTTTGAGCACGAGGGACGTTTCTATTTTGTAGATTGGAAATCGAATTGGCTGGGTACGGACTCTGCCAGTTACGCGCCTGAGAATATTGCAACCGAAATGGCGCGGCATTTTTACAATTTGCAGCTTGGCATTTATGCGGTCGCGCTGCATCGCTACTTGCAACGGCGTCTTCCGGATTACGAGTACGAGAAGAATTTCGGCGGCGCCTTCTATATCTTTCTGCGCGGAATCGATCCGAGCAAACGGAACAACGGGATATTTTCGACGCGCCCGCCGCGCAAGTTTGTGGAACAACTGGATGAAATTTTTCATGGCAACTCCTGAGCTTGAAGTTCATTTCATCGATCGGCATTTTGCGGCGCTGATTAACCGGCTGGCAAAGATTCCATCGCCGGAACTGGAGTTGGCCGCCAAATTGGTCAGCAATTTTCGCGAGCGCGGAGATGTTTGCGTAGCGCTGCGAACGATTACTGCCAGCGACGCCTCAAAAAGCGGAGCTCCGGATATTCCGCCGCTGAAGAGTTGGGTAAAAAAATTGCGCGCTTCGGGTGTTGTCGGCAAACCGGGAGAATTTGCGCCACTCATCCTAGATGAGAACGAGCGACTTTACCTTCAGCGTTACTGGAAATATGAGGATGAACTAGCCCGCAATCTTCGGGCGCGCTTGAGAGATAATCCGATTCGCGACTTCAACCCAACCGAGTTAGCCAGCAATTTGGCCAAACTCTTTCCCGCTCAGTCAGATTTGCAAAAAGTGGCGGTTTTCGTCGCGGCAGCGTCGCGACTTTGCGTCATTTCGGGCGCGCCCGGGACGGGAAAAACGCGCACCATTGTTTTGATCTGTGCGCTCCTGATCGCACTTGCCGGAGAACGCGAGCTCAATTTTGCGCTGGCCGCTCCAACCGGCAAAGCGGCGGCCCGACTTAAGGAAACAATAGCGCAAACGCGGCCCTTGCTGCGGTTGCCTGGCGCGATTGATGCAAAGCTTCCGGCGGATGCGTCAACCATCCAGCGTTTGCTCGGAGCCAAAGGCGATTCGCCCCATTTCCGGCACGATGCCAAAAACCCGCTGGTGGCGGATGTCGTGATTGTAGACGAGGCATCGATGATCGACCTGGCGCTATTGGCGAAGCTGTTCGATGCCGTGCGACCGGACGCGCGTATCATTCTGGTCGGCGACAAGGATCAACTCGCATCCGTAGAAGCGGGAAGCGCCTTTCGCGACATTTGCACGCCTGGTTTCGAGCTCGGAGTCTCTGTCTCGTTAGCAGAGGCATTCGCGAAATGCACGGGCGGGGAATTGGAGGGAACGAGTGCGAGCGAAGCTCCGATTCATTCCGTGGTCGTTGAATTGCGGCGCAACTATCGTTTCACGCCAGAAACGGGAATTGCCGAACTGAGCAGTGCTATTAATCAAGGCGATGCCAAGAGCGCAATCGCGGTATTAAAAAAGGGCGGCCGAATTTGCTGGCGGCCGACCCCATCGGCAAAAAATTTCGAGCGAGAACTGCGCGAGCGCGTCTTTCCGCGATTTGAGAAGTTTTTAACTCTGACTGATCCAGCAGAAGCTTTGGATCAACTGGCGGAATTCGCCGTCTTGTGCGCGTTGCGCCGCGGGCCATTCGGCGCGGAAACAGTGAATGGGTTGCTGGGGCGGATGCTGCGGGAGATGGGGAGTGTCGAAGATGATGGGCCGTATCATGCGGGAGAGCCGGTCATTATTGTACGAAACGATTACAATGTCGGTCTTTTTAATGGCGACCTCGGGATCGTGCTGCCGGATGCGACGAGTGGCGAGCGGCGGGTTTTCTTCCGCGGCGAAGACGGAGATGTACTCAATTTTGCGCCAGGACGTTTGCCGGCGCACGAACCCGCTTTTGCTTTGACCGTGCACAAGAGCCAGGGATCGGAGTTTCGTGATGCCCTGCTTATTTTACCGGAAAGAGACGGGCCGGTGTTGACGCGTGAGCTACTGTATACAGGGGTAACCAGGGTGCGCGAGACAGTGGAAGTCTGGGCCACGGAACATATCTTAAGGCAAACCATCGAACGAAAAATAGAACGGAATTCAGGATTGCGGGATCGTCTTTGGAAGAAACCGGCCGGCAGTTAATCGTTGACTTGGCTGGCCTAAATTTGAGACAGTGCCGCGTGAATTTGAGGCAACCATAGGGGAAATAATGGTTGGGAAATCGACAACTCACCATGGGATTGGGGACGGAAGCGGCCCAGTTTTTTGATCCCCCAAAGGCCAGAAACGATGCCAGTCAGGCACCCAATCACGCGAGAGAGTCGAGTAATTTTTTCGAGCGGCGAACGCGGATTCACCGCCAAAGACGTAGTCGATTGCGCGCTCGTGCGCGGCGAAATCGATCCGTTGTGGAAAGAATTCTTGCGATTGGCTGAGTGCGATCGCCTAGCGAACGAACGGGAGTTGGAATTGGACGATTCGGCGCTCGATTCTGCGGCGATTGCATTTCGTTACAAGCATGACCTGATCACGGCGGAGGAAACCGAGCGATGGCTCGAGGATCGCGGAGTTTCGCTGGCCGAATTCAGTGATTATTTTGCTCGCCAATATTGGGGGCGCTCTTACAGCGGCACGCTCGATCCGCCCAAATCCAGCTATCAAACGGCGTCGCCAGAAGAGAAGGATCTTTTTCTGGTTGATCTAAGTCTGTCAGGCTCACTGGACCGAATGGCGGAACGACTAAGTTATCGAGTTGCGGCACAAGCAGATGAAGCGAGCGATAACAAGGCAAGTTTGGAGGACGAGCGTGCCCGGTTTTTGGCGGCGGCGAAGATTGATGAGGGCGAACTGGCCGATTGGCTGGCGCCTCTTGGCCGGGACCAGGAATGGCTCGATGAAACACTCGCGGCCGAGGTGGTCTACCAGCGGCGTGTTTCGCAACTTCTTACCGAACAGGCGCTCCGGAAAGAGCTGGGGCCGATGCAACCGGCGGAAGTGGTTGCCTGTGTGCGGAACGACGGCATGGAAATGAGCGAAGTAGCGGAAGAAAGCCGGTACCCGTTCCACCACAGCGAAGTTTTGCTGGAGGACGTTCCCCTCGAACAGCAACAACGGTTCTTAAGTGTAAAAGCCGGCACATTGTTCGATCCCATTCCGCGAAGCGACGCCTTCGAAGTTTGGAGGGTGAAAACGCGAACCGAACCGTCCTTGCAGGACCCGGTTATTCGCGCGCGCCTGGAGAGCCGCATTGTTGACCGTTGTTTCAATGAATTGCTAAGCAAATACATTGATTGGAAATTCTTCGTGCCTCCTAGCGAATGAACGCAAAAGATGTCGATTTGCTGCGGCGCTCCGATCTCTTTCGGTTTTTACCCGACGAGCATTTCGAGAAAATCCGGCCGCTGCTTCAGGAGGAACGGCATGACTTTGGCGATTTGATCGTCAAACAGGGCGAGCCTGCCAGCGCCTTTTATATTTTAATTTCGGGACGCGCCCGGGTGGTGAAATCGGGATCGAGCACCGGAGAGGAAATTGTTCTGGGCACGCTTCGTCCGGGCGATAGCTTCGGTGAGGCGGCGCTAACGGAAGGAGGGACGCGCACGGCGACTGTTCGTTGCAGTACTTCGGTCGAAGTGCTGCGACTCGATCGGGCTGAGTTCCAGGCGCTGACCGAAACGGCTCCGGAGTTGAAGGAACACATGCAGGTGACGCGGCGCGCACGCACGCTGCAAAGTTTCCTTTACGAATTCAGCAATTTCGGGCGACTGCCT
>WNFW01002491.1_pt1 | contig 13359 bp, 12 predicted proteins | sample 5400131 | NCBI WGS metagenome assembly WNFW01 (sample SAMN13153362, study PRJNA577476) | soil metagenome | isolation source: 20 cm soil or saprolite under grassland replicate 1 | place: USA:California | collected 2016-06-15 | reverse complement strand
CCGGGTAGGTCATTGACGGTGGTGTAGCTGTTGCCGATGAAGAGAACGCGGGTGCATGCCGGGGCGCGTTCCTCACTCGGGCAACCGGTGTTCATCGTGACGATCAGGAGGCCAAGCGTAACGACGGCGCCCACGCCGGCCACGATCACCATCGACCTGGTTCGCAGCGAGGCCACGCGGCCATCATGCGCCGACGAGGTGCCGAGCCTGTAGTCTTAACCGCCTTGTCATGAGCCACGAACAACGATTCGTCGACCGGCTGAATGCGGGCGAGATTCTGGTCGCGGATGGCGCCACCGCCACCAACTATCAGCAGATGGGGATGGCGATCGGGATCGCCCCGGAAGAGTGGGTGTTCGACGAGCCCGACAAAGTCCGCGGTCTCCACGCCGCCTTCATCGACGCCGGTGCCGACATCATCCTCACCGATACCTTCGGGGGGACCTCGCTACGACTGCGCGAATCGCGCTATGCCGGGCGCGTGACCGAGTTGAATCGCCGAGCCGCCGAGCTGGCGCGCACGGCGGCGGCGGTGCGGCACGGCGTGCTGGTGGCCGGCTCGATGGGACCCACCGGGATGCTGATCGAACCGCTCGGTGAGCTGACGGCCACCGCCGCTGTCGATGCCTACCGGGAGCAGGCCGCCGCGCTCGAGGAGGGCGGCGTCGACCTGCTCTTATTGGAAACCTTCTTCGCGCTCGATGAAGCGCTGGCCGCCATCGAGGGGATTCGACGCGCCAGCGCGCTGCCGCTGGCCGTCACCTTCAGTTTCGACCAGGGCACCCGCACGATGATGGGATTGAGCCCGACCAGGATGGTCGAGGCGATCGCTCCGCTTGGCGTGGCGGCCATCGGCGCCAACTGTGGCCGCTCGCTCGCCGACATGGAACGGGTTGTCAATGAGTTGGTGGCCGTCAACGTCGGCATCCCTTTATGGATCAAGCCCAATGCCGGCCTGCCGCGCATGGTTGGTGACGTGGCGCACTATGAGACAGGACCGGCCGAGATGGCCGATTATGCGATGCGCTTCGTCCAGGCCGGTGCCCGCGTCATCGGCGGCTGCTGCGGCACTTCACCGGAGCACACTCGGTCGATGATCGCCGCGGCATCTGAAGGACGCCTTCGGGTCCGCGGGCAGCGCTGAGTCCACCTCCCAGCGCTGACGCAAAAGAAGGAGCAAACCGCAGTTGCGGGGATTGGGTCCCCGGCCGAACTCGCTCTAGAGTGGAAACGTGACCGAGCCACGCGAGATCGTCGTCATCGGCGGATCCGCCGGGGCGATCGAATCGTTGCGCGCGCTCTTTTCGCATTTTCCCGCCGATCTCGCCGCGGCGATCTTCGTCGCAATCCACACCAAGCGCGATGCGGACAGCCTTCTGCCGAAGATCCTCACCCGGTATGGGGCTCTTCGTGCGGCCGTGGCCGTCGACGGCGACCAGATTCTTTGCGGCCGCGTCTATGTCGCGCCACCCGATCTACACCTGCTGGTCGAGCCCGGACGCGTCACTCTAAGCGCGGGCCCAACAGAGAACGGCCATCGCCCCGCGATCGATCCGCTGTTTTGCAGTGCCGCTCGCTCCTACGAGGATCGCGTCATCGGCGTGGTTCTCTCTGGCACGTTGAATGACGGAAGCGTGGGCTTGCGGGTGATACGCGACCACGGGGGCACCGCCATCGTTCAGGATCCCGACGATGCCCTCTTTCCGCAGATGCCGCGAAGCGCGATCGAGATCGGTCATCCGCAGCACGTGGCGCCTGCGGCGGATATCGCTGGACTGATCATCAGCCATGCCGGCAAATCTGAAACGATTGGGAGTGAGTCGGCAGCGGCCCGGTAGCAAGCGGCTACTCGACCGCCTCCATCAGCAGGATCACGCTCCGGGCGCCCTCGAGACCACCCATCGCCGTGCACTGCACGCGGCAGGTGAAGCTCTTTCCCCGGCGATTGGTCGCCTGCACCGTCATTTCGTGGAATCCGTCGCTGCCATTGAGACATTTCTTGATCGGATTCGCCAGCTGCGCCAGCGGCAGCCCGATGTCGAGTCCGAGCAGCGGCTGGCCGAGCGTCTCGTCGGCCTGAAGGCCCCACAGGTCGACGGCGCGCCGGTTCCATAGCTGAACCCGCAGGTCCTTGTCCAGCACGGCCACACCCAGCTGGAGGTTGGCCATGATCAGCTCCATGAAGGTGTTGACGCGGTCGAGCTGGATGCTGCGTTCCTGCAGTTCGGTATTGATCGTCTGCAATTCCGTGTTCGTCGATTCCAGCTCCTCGTTCATCGTCTCGAGCTCCTCGTTGCTCGATTGGAGCTCCTCGTTGGTGGTTTCCAACTCTTCCACGGTCGACTGCAGCTCCTCATTGGTGGTCTCGAGCTCTTCGTTCGTCGACTGCAATTCCTCGGATGCGGTCTCCAGGTCATGCTTGGACCGCTCGAGATCGCGATAGACGCGGTTGTATCCACTGACGTCGGTAAACGAGATGCTGGCCCCGAGCGGGGTCCCCTTGTCGAGCAGCGGGACGACCTCCACGTCGAAAAACTGGGTCTCGCCGTTCGAACCCCGCCGCTCCACGTCGCGGACACTCGCCGGCCGGCGCTGCTGGTATGCCTCGTCGATCATCGAGCGCAGATCCACCGGTCGGTAGGAAATCTCGAGATCCTGGAGCGGCCGGCCGATGTCGGGAGTGACCAGGCCAAAGGCGGCGCGCGCGCGTTCGTTGACCGCCGTGACAAATCCGGCGGTGTCGACCACGATGTGGGCGATCGGCAGCGCGTCGGCCACAAGCTCGCGGACGCGACCTTGCCGTGAAAGATGGTTGGGGGGATCCAGGTTGCCGCCCTGAGCGAGGACGACCAGGCGATCCCGGATCGTGGCCTTCGGCACTTTGTTGAAGACCCGATGCTTGAGATCGACCGGGGTAAAGAGCTCGCCTCGCCGCAAGAGCATCTCGGCCTTGCCCAGGAAGAGGAAGCCCTTCTCGGTCAGTGCGTAGTGGAGGCGGGCCAGGATCTTGGCCTGCGCCTCCGATTCGAAGTACATCAGCGTATTCCGCGAGATCAGCAGATCGATGCGTGAGATCGGCGCATCCTGCAACAGGTCGTGGCGCCCAAAGATGATCGAACGGCGAAGGTCGCCGCGGAGCAGATAAAAATCGCCCTCGCCCTCGAAGTATTTCTCCCGGAGGGCGGCCGGCACTTCCTCCAGTTCCTTGGCGGCGGCTCTGCCCTGGCGCGCCCGGGTCAGTGCATCGTCGTCAACGTCGGTGGCATAGATCTTCGTTCGTTGCCGGTACTCCGCGACGCCAAGCGTTTCGCAGAGCAGCATGGCGACGCTGTAGGCCTCTTCGCCCGACGCGACGCCCGCACACCAGACGCGGATCGGCTCGGATGGTGCCTTGCTCGAAATGATCCTGGGCAGGATTTCCTGTTGCAGGTATTCCCACGCCTGGGCATCTCGAAAGTAGCTGGTCACATTGATCAGGATGGTGTTGAAGAGGGCGGCGAATTCGTCGGGGTTCGCCTCCAGGTATTCGAGGTAATCGGCATAGTCCTTGACGCCCACCTGCGCCATCCGCTTGGTCACCCGGCGTACTAGCGTCGGCCGTTTGTAGCCGCTGAAGTCGAAGCCACGGGTATCCCGAATGTGCTTCAGAAGGCGTGCAAAGTCGGGACCGGTCGGCTCCTCGCTCACCGAACCACACCCTCCGTCACCAGGGTCGTCAGTGCCAGGGGGATCTCATCGAGCCGAAGGATGAAATCGGCATGGCCCGATTTGATCGCTGCGGCCGGCATTCCGAAAAACTCCGCGGACTCCTGGTCCTGGGCGATCACCGTGCCCCCCATCTTCTTGATGGCCCCGACGCCGAGCGATCCGTCGCTCCCGGTTCCGGTCAAGACGACCGCGATCGCCCGCGCTTCGTAGCTCGCCGCTACCGACTCGAACAGCAGGTCGGCGCTTGGTCGGACGAAATGCACCAGCTCCGAGTGCGAGAGCGATAGGCTGCCATCGCGATTGACGAGGAGGTGGCGATCGGGCGGCGCGATGTGCACCGTACCGGGCCGGATCCGGTCACCTTCGGCAGCCTGCACCACCTCGAGGGGAGTGCGCCGCCGGAGAATCTCGGCCATCAGGCTGCGGTGGCGCGGGTCGAGATGCTGCACGACGACGATCGCCGCCGGAAAGCCGGCGGGCAGACTTTCCAGGATGTGACTGATGGCCGCGATGCCACCGGCCGACGAGGCGAGGGCGACCACATCGAACTGCGCGCCAGGAAAGTTCCGGGAGGTTTGCGGCGAGTCGGCTCCCTCCGGCTCCTGCGAGCGTGACACCTGTTGGACCAACTCCTCCCGCTCCCTCGGTCCATGCTACCCCTCCAATCTCGTTAGTGCGCTTCGGCCGAGGAAGCGTAGTATCAAGCCGATGGCCCGCGTGAATACGCCCAGCCAGCCGATGACCGAGCTCTACCTGATCCAGGGCGAGATGCCGGACACCAGGGACCTCGATGATGCCCGGCAGTGGGTCACGATCTACCGCGAGTTGGTCACCTTCGCCGATCGGACCTTGAGCCGGCTTCGCCGGGAGAAGGGCGGCAACCTGGAGGCCGACGGCTCGAACGCCAGCGACGCGGATGAACGCGGGATGGAGGGCCACCTGCGGCGCTTGCAATTGCGGCTCGATTTTTGGGAGCGGCGCCTGTGGGAGCTTGCCGGCCTCGATCTCGATGTTCGGCGGCGCGTCCTCAATTACGCCGGCCAGCGGCTGACCTTGACGCGTCGGGAGGCCGAATTGCTCGCGTTCCTCGCCCGGCGACCCGGCCAGTTCTTTCCGGCGGCGCAGCTTGTCAGCCTCGCCTGGGCCTCTCCCGAGCTCTCTTCGGAACAGCTTCGGACCTACGTCGTCCGCCTGCGGCGGCATCTAGCAACCACCGGAGTGCCGGCTCGGCTGGTCAGCGAACCGCGCCGCGGCTACGGACTGGTCTTCACCGCGTGACCCGCGGGCTGCCGAAACCAAGCAAGGTGCTCCAACTTCGACCCCGGCGCCCGGCGGCCGACGAGCCGGCCTCCAGGGTGGCCATCACGGTCCGCACCCACCTTTCGCTTCTGCAGGGATACGCCGACATCATGGAGGGCTTGTCCCCGGAGCTGACGCGGGAGATCCTGTGCGTGATGGCGGAAAAAGCGCGTGAGCTCGGTTCATCCCTTCAGCCGTTCGTCGACCAAAGGCCGTCGGCCCGTCCGGCGATCGGCGACTACCGTCGCGTCCGGGAGCGCACCCGTCAGCTGATGACGGAGTATCGCCAGCTGTTGGGGCGGCTTCATGACACCCTTTCGGAATCGCACGATTACGTCAAAGGCGCCGGAGGAACGCACAGCTAGCTGCGCAATCCGTGACCGTCGTCGAGTTGCGCGTGCTCGACGGGCCCAACCTCTATTTCACAAAGCCCGCCATCAAGCTCACGCTGGGCGTCGCCCCCTGGCTCAGCCTCGCGGAGGAGCGGGCGCAGCGACTCACCGAGCGGACCGGCTTCAGACCGGTCGCCGCTCCGGGCGCGCCGAACAGCGATCAGCGACGGCGCTACGTCGCCCGCTTCGCGGTGCATGTCGCGCGCCTCCTGGCTGACGCCACCGCGACGCACCTGGCGATCCGGGGCCGGCCCGGGCCCGGCGCCGAGGAGATCGTGATCGCCTTCGTGTGGCGCCGGCAGCGAGCCGCGGAAGTGTTTGCGCGCGAGCTCGCCCCGCTACTTGAGCTGGCCCTCGACGCTCGACGATCGCTGGAGGGAGCGATCGCCGCGGCGGTGGATCGCCTGGACGGAACGGAGCCCGGCCCGGCGCCGACGGTGCCGCGCCCCACGATTCCCATCATCGCGGTGACCGGAACCAACGGCAAGACCACCACCGTGCGGTTGATCGCGCAGCTGGCCCGAACGGCCGGGCACCACGTCGCCTACACGACGACGGACGGCGTCTATCGCGATGAGGAGCTGATCGAGGCGGGCGACTATTCCGGCTTCAGCGGGGCGGCGCGGGCGCTGGCCCAGCCGGGCATCGACCTCGCTGTGCTGGAAACGGCGCGCGGCGGGATCCTGCTCCGTGGGATGGGCACCGACCACAACGACGTGGCGGTGGTGACCAACGTGACCGAGGACCACCTCGATCAGTACGGGATCCGCACGCTCGACCAGCTGGCGGAGGTCAAAGCCGCGATCACACGGATCACGCAACCCGAGGGCTGGGACGTGCTCAACGCCGACGACCCTCGGGTGCTGGCGATGCGGCGACTGGCAGCCGGCCGGCCCTGGCTCTTCTCACTCGACGCCGACCACCCGGCGATCCGCACGACCCTCGCCGAGGGCGGGCGCGCGATCTCGGTTCTCGACGGTGCCCTGGTGGTGATGACGTCTCGCCGCCACGCGCACCGGCTGCTGCCGGTCGAGGAGGTGCCGGTCACCCTGGCCGGGATCTCCAGCTATAACGTGCGCAACGCGATGGCCGCGGCGGCCGCCGCGCTCGGGGCCGGCCTTCCCGAGGAGGCCGTCGTCGAGGGGCTTCGCACCTTCGTGCTGGACCCGGAACGCAATCCCGGGCGGGCCAACCTCTTCGAGGTCAATGGCCGCATAGTCGTCATCGATTACGCCCACAACGAAGACGGCATGCGAGGCCTGATCGAAATCTGCCAGGGGTTGCGTGCGGCGGACGGCCGCATCTTCCTGGCGTTTGGCTCGGCCGGCGACCGGACCAACGCCATCCTCCACCGGCTGGCATACACCGCGGCGCGCGGTCCTGACCAGGTTGCCATCGCCGAGCTACACCGCTACCTGCGTGGACGCGATCCCCAGGACCTGGTCAACCGTCTGCAGGCGGGACTCGAGGACGGCGGCAAGCCGCAGGCACCGGTGTTTCCCAACGAGCTGGAGGGGCTCGAGTGGATGTTGACAGCATCGAAGCCGAATGATGTGATCGCGATCACCGCCCTGGCGCAGCGGCCCGAAGTCTTCCAGTACCTGCGCGACCGGGGCGGGACGTCCGTGGGGCCATCCCGCATCCGGGAATTGGTCCGGCGCGGGCGGGGCTAAGTCCCGGGCGAGACGGGAAGCGCCCGGCGCGCCTCGAGGATGCGCCAGGTGTCGGCGGGCTTGTCAACGCAGAGCAGCACGACGTCGCCCGCCGCCGCGCGGCCGAGCGCGGCATCGATCGCCGGCGCCTCGTCGATGATGACCTCGGCGCTCTGCACGCGGCTCTCGGCCGCGGCTTTGATGCCCTCCATCACGTGCTGGGCGATCTCCCCCCGCTGACGGCCGCGCGGGTTCGCGTCCTCGCGCACGATCAGGATGTCGAAGACGCGTGCGGCGACGCGCCCGAGCTCGCGCATGTCCTCGTCGCGGCGATCGCCCGGGGTGGCGATCACGGCGATGCGGCGGCCCGGCTCCGGTCCATTGACGCCCGGCGCGGTCAGCCTTTCGACGAAATCGCCGGCGAGCTCGAGGCCGTGCGGGTTGTGGGCATAGTCGACGATCACCTTTACGCCGTGCAGTTCGAACATGTTGAGGCGTCCCGGCGCTTCGTGGAACGACGGATGGAAGCTGCGCAACCCCTGCCGGATGTCATGGAGGTGGGCGCCGGCGGCGTGGGCCGCCGCGGCCGCGGCGATCGCGTTCTGGACGTTGGCCCGAGCCCGCCCCTCGAAGGTCGCCGGGATCAGATGAACCCAGGCGATCTGTGTCGTCCTTCGCCCTTCGCGCAAGACCATCATCTCGCCCCCACCCGGCTGTTTTGCAATGACAAACGCCTTGCGACCGCGGCGCACCCAGCGCTCCACCAGCTCGTTGTCGTCGCGCATCGAGAAAAGGATCACCGACCCGCTGCAATGGGTCCGCATCTCGGCGACCAGCTCATCGTCGGCGTTGAGGACGGCGGTGCCGCTGCGTGGGACGGCCTCGACGATGACCCGCTTGATCGCGGCAAGCTGCCGAAGCGAGTTCACCTCTTTGATGCCGATGTGGTCGCCCGTGACGTTCAGCACGACCGCGACGTCGTTGGCGCTGTAGCCAAGGCCCTCGCGCAGGATGCCGCCGCGCGCGACCTCGAAGACGGCGAAGTCGACGCGGGGATTCTGCAGCACCATGCGCGCGGAACGCGGGCCGCTGGCATCGGCCTGCTTGACGAGCCGGCCGTCGATGTAGATGCCGTCGGTGGTCGTCAGGCCGATCTTGTGGCCGAGCCCCCTAACGATATGGGCGATCATCCTGGCCGTCGTCGTCTTGCCGTTCGAGCCGGTGACGGCGACGATCGGGATGCGCGCCGGGGTTCCCTGGGGAAAGAGCAGGTCGATGACAGCCTTCGCGACGTACTGGGGCTCGCCTTCGGTGGGGTGGGTGTGCATGCGAAAGCCCGGGGCGGCGTTCACCTCGACGATCGCCCCGCCGGTCTCGCGCACCGGCTGGCAGATGTCGGGCGTGAGGAAATCGATCCCCGCGACGTCGAGGCCGACCACACGCGCCGCCTCTTCCGCGATCTCGACGTTGTCGTGGTCCGCCTCCATGGTGCGGTCGATCGAGATGCCGCCCGTAGACATATTGGCGGTGGCCGCCAGCTTGACGACGGCGTCCTTGGGCGGGATCTCGTCGAAGCCGAAGCCCTGCCGCTTGACGAGCTCCTCGGCGGCCTGATCGATCTTGATGCGGGTCAGGACCTTTTCGTGGCCGATGCCGCGACGGGGGTCGCGGTTGGTGATATCCACCAGCTCGCGCACACTGTGAACGCCGTCGCCGATGACGTGCGCCGGGACCCGTTCCGCGACCGCGACCATGTGACCATCGATGACGAGCACGCGATAGTCATTGCCCTTGATGAAGCTCTCCACCACGACAACGCCGCTGCGGGTCTGGCGGATGGCCCGCTCATAACTGCGGCGCACGTCTTCCTCGGTCCGCAGGTCGAGGCTGACGCCACGCCCATGGTTACCATCCAGTGGTTTCAGGACGACCGGGTAGCCGATACGGGCGGCGACCGCCGCGGCCTCATCGGCCGACCGGACGGTTTCGCTTTTCGGCACCGGTAGCCCGGCGGAGGCGAGTAGGGATGTGGTCAGCTTTTTGTCCCCGGCGATGTCGACGCCCAGCGCCGAGGTGCGGGAGGTCATGGTGGCGCGGATTCGCTGCTGGTACTTGCCCTGCCCGAGCTGGACAAACGACTGGTCGTTGAGCCGGATGTAAGGGATGTCCCGGCGGGCCGCCTCGTCGAGAATTGCCTGGGTCGAGGGGCCGAAGGCCGCCTGGTCGGCCAGCAGCACCAGGCTTTCGAGCTCGGCGACGAAGTCGAAGGTCGGATTCGCCTGCACCAGGTGATTGAGGAGCCGGACGGCGAGCTTGCCGGCCGCCAGCCCGACTTGCTCCTCGTTGTAGCCGTAGACCACGTGGTAATAGCCGGGCGTGCCCGCCCGCCGCGTCTTGCCTCGGGTCGTGGTCGCACCCGTTTCGCGCTGGAGCTCGAGCGCGACATGCTCGGCGACGTGGCCCATCCAGGTGCCGTCGCGGAGGCGTTCGATGAAGCCGCCGGGGCGGTGGAGCGAGCAGCCGTGGTCGTGAAGACCGGGCAACAGATCGATCAGCGCGTCGTTGAAGGCCGGTATCGTGTTCGAGGGCCAGTGCTCGAGGGAACCCAGGTCGACGAGGAGGCGGATCGCCGGGTCGTACGACCAGTGGTTGGGGCCGCGCAGCACCTGGCTTTCGAGGATTTTGAGATCGGGCTTTAGCGGGGGTTTCTTCTCGACAGGCTCGTGCTTGGCGTCCTCGTCGCGCTCGACTCGCGTCTCCATGCGCGAACGGCTCACTCGGACGCCTTTCGATCCTCGAGGCGGCGCATCATCTTCTTCACGCGGCCCTGCGCCAGCCGTGCGATGTGCTCGTGTTTGGCCACGAGCAAAGGCAGGACACGTCGTGCGCGCAGGTCGAATCGATAACCCGCGGGGAGTGAATGGAGCCGGGCGTTCGACACCATCATCGGCTTGTGGCCCGTGGTCTGGAACGCGTCGGTGATCACATCGGTCCCGTCGACGATCGTCACCGAGCCGCGCCCGATGACTTCGAGGACGTCGTTGGCGTCGATGATGGCCGCCGTGTCCTCGTCGAGCCCGAGGCCGATCAGTGAGGGAGATTGCGCTACAACGGCGAGAAGCCGGCCAAGGCGCGTGCGCTGCTCGAAATGCTGGTCGACCACGACGTTGACCAGCAGCCCGAGCCCGACAGAGACGTTTGCCATCCGGTATTTGGGAGTGGCGCCCGAGCTACCGAACGCCATCATGTGCGTGGCCACCGCACTCGCACCGGCGGATGTGCCGGCCACCACAACGCCGCGGCCGTGCGCGTCGAGAACGGCGGCGCCGAGCTTGGTTCCGCCGATCACCGAGGACAGCCGGAGCTGGTTTCCGCCGGTCATGAAGATGCCGGTGACGTCTTTGAGTGCCTCGATCGTTTTAGGGTCGTTCGCCTCTTCCCGGGTTTCGGGGCGGAGTCCGGTGACCTTCGCGGCGCCGGCTCGCGCGAAGACGTGGCGGTAGAGTTCGGTCGCCGCGTCGCCGAGGGAGGAGGCGGTGCTGATCACCGCGATCCGCGCCTGATCACCGCCTGCAAGCTCGACGAAGCGCGAGAGGATGACCCGCTCGCCCAGCTTGTCCTCGGCGCCGCCGATGACCATGACCGGCCCGACCGGGCCTCCGTCAGTGGTGGGAGCGAGCCGCTGCGGGGCCGAGGCGTCGGTCATTCACGTCAGTGTACTGGCGGCCGTATTGCAGCGCCTCGAGTTCTTTTGCGAATTCTTATATGATTGGTATCACATCGTCGGACGGCCGGTATTCGTGATCGGCCTCGCCCTGGATCGGCGCCGACGTCGCGACTGTACGAGAATCGTAGAATAGCGATATCAGGTCGTGAATACAATGATCCACTCCAGTACGGCTCCGCCGCAGCGCCCGGTCCCCCGCCGAGTGAAGCCACGCCCGGCGAACGAGTTGCTGCCCCGAGTGCTGGAGGTGCTGCCGGTGGGGGTCGCGCTGTTCGAACTGGACGCCGACGGGTTCAGGTTCCGTTACGGCAACCAGCTGTTCGCCCGGGTGCTGGCGCTCGACCGAATGCCAGCGGACGGGCAGCTGGTCGGTGAGGTTTTCAACCGGGCGGAGCACGACGCCGTCATCGAGCTCTTCAAGCTCGTGCGCGTCAGTCGCGAGCCGCAGAGCTACTTCACCGCGGAGGGGGAAAAGACAACCAGCCGGATCCTGAACATCGATGCCTATCCGCTCCTGAGGGTCGGTCGCGTCAGTCATGTCCTGGTGCTGGCCGAACGGACGCAGGAAAAGCTGGAAGCTCGGCACCGGCAGGAACTCGAAGCGAACCGGCTGCGCAAAAAGGCGGACGAGCTTGCCAGTTTGGAAAAGGCGAAGTCGGAATTCCTGCGCCTGGCGTCACACGAGCTTCGCGGGCCGGCCGCGACCCTGGGGGGTTACCTCTCGATGATCGAAGACGAGTCTCTGGGGCCGGTGCCGCAACGGTTGAGGCCGGTGCTGCCGATGTTGCGGGCGAAAGCCTCCCAGATCAACCTCCTCGCCAACGAGATGGTCGAGGCGGCACGCCTCGAGGATGGCCGGGTGCAACTGAAGCGCAAGCGGGTCGACCTGAGGGAGATGGTTCGTCGAAATGTCGCCACGGCCGAAACGACAGCCACGCCGCGGCATCGAGTGCGTTTCGACGACCGCATCGGCGGTGAGCTCTGGGTGCTCGGCGACGTATTGCGGCTGGAGATCATCATCGCGAACCTGCTGGACAACGCCATCAAGTACTCGCCGAAAGGGGGAGACGTCACCGCCCAACTGTCGATGTCCGGCGAGGTCGCGGTGCTAAGGGTCCAGGACCATGGCATTGGTATCGCGCCCGAGGACATGAAGCGACTGTTCGTGCGCTTCAGCCGCGTATCAAACCTCAAGGACGTGCCCGGCACCGGGCTGGGCCTCTACCTGGCCAGAGAGCTGGCCCGCCTCCACAAAGGCGAGATCGCCGCGACATCGACACCCGGTGAGGGCAGTGAGTTCGTCCTGAGTCTTCCCGTTGAGCCCAGCAACAAGTAGGGTCTCCGATCAGCTGACGCTGCCGGCGCTGCGCGAGGCGGCCGCCGGCTGTCGCGCCTGTGACCTCTACAAGACCGGCACCCAGACCGTCTTCGGCGAGGGTGCCGAGCACGCCCAGGTCATGTTCGTGGGCGAGCAGCCCGGGGACCGGGAGGATAGAGAAGGAAAACCGTTTGTCGGCCCAGCCGGACGCGTGCTGGATGAAGCGCTCGAGGAGGCGGGCATCGACCGCAGGCAGGTGTATATCACGAACGCCGTCAAGCACTTCAAATGGAAGCCGCTCAACGCCTGCCGGCCCTGGCTGGATGCCGAAATCGCGATGGTGAAGCCGCACCTGCTGGTGCTCTTGGGTGCGACCGCGGCCCAGGCGCTGCTCGGCCGCGACTTCCGCGTGAGCGTGCAGCGCGGCCAGCTCATCGAGCGGCCCGGTCTGCCACCAGTGATGGCGACGGTGCATCCCTCATCGATCCTGCGCGCGCCCGACGACGAGACTCGCGCACTCGAGATGCGTGCCTTCGTACAGGATCTCAAGCGCGTCGCGCCGCATCTTCAGCGCTAGGTCAACGCCAGAGCAATCGCCAAAGGCCGGCGCGGCCGAGCGCCCGGCCCACGATCTTGTTCTTGGCCCGCCGGGCGATCCGCTGCGGATCGCCCGAAGCCAGCGTCGAGACGTCGTTCGCCAGCCGGGCCGCCGCGTACATCTGCGAGACCAGCCCGCGACGTCTCAATCGAAGACCTGGCCGATCAGACCGCTCGCATCACGCTCGAGCTCGCCACGCTCCGCCTCGTGCGCCTCGATCACGTGGAGAAGTTGCTGCGCCTGGTCCGGGTCGTGGAGGCCAAGCACGAGTCCCAGCGACAGCCAGTAGTCGGCGGTTTCGAGCAAATTCGCGTGGGTGTCCTCCGGCGTCTCCGCGAGGACCTCGCTCATCGAGTCGATCAATGCCCGGCCGTACTGGGCCCATTGCGAATCGACGGAAGCTTTCATGGAAACAGGGTAAACTGGCTACCGCCTCCGCGGGGAGGTGGCAGAGTGGTCGAATGCGAGCGCCTGCTAAGCGCTTGAGCGGGTGTTTCCGCTCCCCGGGGTCGAATCCCGGCCTTCCCGTTCTTCATTACTTTTCGCCTGGGCCGCCGAGGTGGGCGAAAGCGTCGCAGTGCGGCTGGTCCAGATGTACATATCCGGGAGCCCGTTCATGCCGAGCGTCTGATTGATCTCGCCGATGTGATACGCGTCGTGCGTCA
>WNFW01005772.1_pt1 | contig 13362 bp, 9 predicted proteins | sample 5400131 | NCBI WGS metagenome assembly WNFW01 (sample SAMN13153362, study PRJNA577476) | soil metagenome | isolation source: 20 cm soil or saprolite under grassland replicate 1 | place: USA:California | collected 2016-06-15 | reverse complement strand
CAATCTGAGCTGGACAGCGTCGAGCGGAGCGACCAGCTACAACGTGCTGCGTTCGACCACCAGCGGCGGGCCGTACACTTCGATCGCCAGCGGGGTGATCACGACAAGTTACACGAACACGGGCCTATCGGCCGGGACCACGTATTACTACGTAGTGCAGGCGGCGAACTCGACGGGCATGAGCGGTAATTCGAGCCAGGCATCGACTACAACGGTAGCGGCAGCGCCAGCAGGGCTGACGGCCACGGCAGCGTCGGGGAGCCAGATCAATCTGAGCTGGATGGCCTCGACCGGGGCGACCAGCTACAACGTGCTGCGCTCGACCACCAGCGGCGGGCCGTATGCGCAGGGTGCTTACGGCGTGACCTCAACCAGCTACTCGGACACCGGCCTGACGGCCTTGATCACGTATTACTACGTGGTGCAGGCGGTGGACGCGGGCGGCACCAGCGCGAACTCGAGCCCAGCGTCGGCCACTACGCAAGTGCAGTCCGTCAGCGTCACGATTTCGCCCACCTCTGTGGCCCTTGCGCCTAACGCCACACAGCAGTTCACGGCCACAGTTACCGGCTCCAGCAACACTGCGGTGACGTGGGAGGTCAACGGCGTCACAGGAGGAAACTCGACCACTGGAACGGTGAGCACGAGCGGACTCTACACCGCGCCGGCAACCGTGCCAAACCCCGCCAACGTGACCGTGACGGCGGTCTTGCAAGCAGACACCACCAAATCCGCCTCAGCGACCGTGACCATCTCGAACGGCTTGGCGTTCTATGTGTCCACTACTGGCAATGACGCCAGCAGCGGCACCAGCGGGTCGCCCTGGAGAACCATTCAGCACGCGGCCAATATGGTCCAGCCCGGAGATACCATCTATGTTTACGGCGGAACGTACAACGAAACCGTCACCATCAACGCTTCAGGAAATTCGACTGCCGGCTACATCACCTTCCAGAGCTATCCGGGGCAGACCGCGATTATTGACGGCACCGGTCTCGCGGTAAACGGGCAGACTGGCTTGATCAACATCCAGGACCAGAGCTACCTCGTCGTGAGGGGCTTCGAGATACGAAACTACTCGACTAGCAGTACGGCCAACGTGCCTATCGGTATCTACATCACCGGCGCGGACAGCTACATTCAAATTCTTAACAACCACATCCACAACATCAAAACCTCGGCGTCAGGCTGCAATGCCAATGCGCTGGGGATAGCCGTATACGGCGATAACGGCAGCAGCTCCATCAACAACCTGACGATCAGCGGGAATGAACTCGACCACATGACCACGGGTTGCAGCGAGACCATGTCACTGGATGGAAACGTACAGTACTGGACGGTGAGCGACAATCTGATTCACGACAACAACAATATCGGCATCGACGCCATTGGTTTCGAGGGAGTCTCCCCTAATCCCTCCACAGATCAGGCCCGGGATGGATTGATCGTGGGCAACACCGTCTATAACATCACGTCGTATGGTAACCCGGCGTATGGGAACCAGTACGCGGCCGACGGAATCTATGTGGACGGTGGTACCCGCATCACGATTGAACGCAACGTGGTGCACAACACGGACCTCAATGTGGAGCTGGCCAGCGAGCACTCAGGAAAGGTGACTAGCTACGTGACCATGCGAAACAATTTGATCTATCAAAGCAACTCGGTGGGCGTTTCCATCGGCGGATACGATAGCAGGGTAGGCGGCACTGACCACTGCACGATTGTGAATAACACGCTGTGGGACAATGACACGAAGAACACCGGCAGTGGCGAGTTCCAGATTCAGTACTACGCCACCAACAACGTCTTCAAAAACAATATCCTGTACGCGAGCTCGCAGGGCCTATTCTTGAACAGCTACACCAACTCCGAGTCCAACCCCGTGGACTCCGACTACAACTTGTTCTACTCGTCCGTGGGGCCATTGTCGGGCCAGTGGATTTGGAATGGGGCGACCTACGCTGGATTCTCGTCGTATCAATCCGCCACCGGCAAGGACGCGCACTCCCACTTCGCCGATCCTCAGTACTTCGACCTCTCATCCACGCCGCCGAAGTTGGACGTTCAGTCGACTTCGCCGGCTGTGAATGCGGGCATCAATCTGGGTTCGTCCCTTGTCGGCACCGTGGATTACGCCGGCAAGCAGCGTGTCAACGTGAATGGCCAAATCAATATTGGCGCCTACGAACAGTAACCGCTACAAGTGGCAGGAGCGGGCGTCCCCGGACGGGTTCTGATTGCCCGCTTTTTCTTATGCTGGCCTTTGCTCGGATGACTTCCGCCGACGTTGTCGTCAGCAAGTGAAGTTTCCCGACTTCTCAGCCGAGCAACCTTGAAACATAAGCATTCCAAGTAAAACGTGTGCTTTGTTGTGAGTTTGTAAGGTGCGCCGCCGCTACAAAAAAACAGGTGGTTCTGCCGTTCTGCTGTGGCAGGACTGTGTCAAAACCCCATCCGTTTTGATCATTGGGGTTAGCCTTTGAGCGAAAAGCAGATGCCCCAAGTTGTTGGAAACAAACAAAAATGGAAGGAAGAAGGAAGCAAGCGAGGGTTTAGAGATTTCTCGGCGGCTTGCAAAGCACACGCTATCGCGCCGTAGTGAAACGTACAAGTCGTGGCAAATCACACTAAATTGCGAACAAAAACAGCTTGCTGCGTCTTGTGGCAACTTGCAACTTTTTAGCGGGTTGCGTCGGCTCCGGCAAGATTTCCTAGATTTTATTTCCCGCTTAGAAGGCAGTTGTCCACTTTAATCAGATCTTGCCGGAGCGACCGTAAAGCAGGGGAAAATCAGCAACTTGTAATTAACGGCGACAAACTACTTACTCCTTTTTCTTCAGCTTTAAGCAGGCGTTTAACCGCGATTTGTCACCATTAGTATTACATTTCTAGGACAGACACCCTGCACCATCGGAACGATCGGGCTCAAGCATGGCGCGGCTGGGAACCTTGTGGCAAGCATAGCCGAGGAGGCGAGGGCCGCTCGTTTTGCCTCACCCGGACTCTGGGCGGCCTATCCTAAAACGGACGGGAAGGATTTGGATGCCCGCCCTCAGTAAGTTGGCGACCTCGAGTATTGCGGGTGAGAACAGTGGGCCATGGAAACGGCCTTCGCGATTATGGCGAGAATAATTTGATCGACTAAACCTTTTGTAGGCAGAGATTTCCATTGAGCCAATTGGAACAATCACCGGATTGCGGGCTCCCTTGCTGGGCGCTAGCTTGAGTGCGACTTCCCGGGCTCAGGTTCCCTGTACGCGCGATGCTATCGGGTCGGAGACCGTCCTTCTCCGCTGGACTGGCGTGCGCAAGCCTAGCTAAGCTAGGCGTACACAGCTCGCCGAGCCTTGGTTATCACCTGTGAGGGTTCGAGTTTCCCCTTGCCGATCCGCCAAACGAGGCGGAAGCGTCCCGAACACTCGGGGCAGGTTGCGACGCCGAAGGCCACGGGGCGATGATAGCAATGGATCAGCGGGTCTGCCATCTGGCTTCATGGGCGACTTATGCTACCCATCTTCGCTCGGGCAACTGGCAGGCGTGTGTGGCGTAATGACATGTATCGGCTGGAAGTGTGGGAGCCCGATGCAGACGAAGCCGAACATGGCCTTCGCACGGAGTTCGCTGACGGCATTTATATCGTGACGCTTCATGAAGATACGCCGACCGACTGGCTCGATCTGGCAAGAAGGGTCAGTGTCGCCACTTATGAGCAACATCCTGGCCCTGACTTCATGCCCGCGAGCAATTACGACTCAGCCATAGCTGTGGCGGACCGCCGCGTAGTGGGGGGCACACTGGTGAGATTAGAGAGCGCCCCTCGCTATCGGTGGAAGGTTCAATTGCGACCGGATGGCGAGGCCTATACCGATCTGGGTTCATCCCGCGCGTCGAGGGGAAGGGTTTGGCGGACAACTCGTTCGTGCTGTTGCCGCGCACTACGATCTTCCTTTGTCGAAACTATGCTTTCGGTTGCCGCTTTCGAAGCAAGCGGTGCGAATGGTGCAGCGACTCGGCTTAAACACGATAATGGGATGTGACTAACTTCGCGATGCTAGGAGTGGTCCCTCTTTGCTGCGTCGCGTGGAGTCTGGGGAATAGGATTCTTGAATCGAGTCATGGGTAAAGTCGGCCGAAATAACCCCTGTCCCTGCGGCAGCGGAAAGAAATACAAGCGCTGCTGCCTTGCCCGTTCCGGTGGCGATGGTGCGGAGGAAGAGTTTAGCGCTGAAGATCGCGCTTTCGCGCTGGAGGAATTGGAATGTTTTGTGGGCACAAGGCTTGGACGAGAAGATGACTACGCTTATGAGCTGTTCTATGCGAAATGGGAAGATCGCATGGAGGAGATCGATAACCTCGATAACCATTGGGTCGAGCTCAGCGAGTCGGTTTATGAGATGTGGTTCATGCTCGATTATGAGCTTCCTCAAGGCGGATGTCCGGCGGATCTCTTCCTTGGGCGGAACAGGGATCTGAGCACAGGGGTTCGCCGCTACGTTGAGGCTCTCCGTAATTCTACGATGCGACTTTACGCGGTCGATGATCTCTACCCTGGCGCCTCCCTCGTCTTGAAGGACGTTTTGACCGGATCCCGAGTGACCGTGAAAGAGCGGCTTGGTTCGCGTCACCTGCACAAGTATGACCTGATCGCGGCGCGTATCATCGATCGGGGCCTGTCGGGATTGCCGGAGATCGAAGTGGGAATGCTTGCGTTTCCGCCCGTGATGAGGCAACACGTTATTTCTGTTTTCTCCGAGTGGCACAAGGCGTACCGCCTTCGGCGCCCTCATTCGGCCGAAAAAGAATTTTTCAAGAAGGCCCCGGTGTTCTTCCACGAGGTTTGGCTGGACAGCATATTGGATCCTCCGATTCCACGCCTTAAGAATGCGGAAGGCGAGGAGCTGTCAATCACCCATGTCCAGTTCGATGTCCTCAAGGCAACTGAATTGGAGGCCGCGTTGGACGCGTCTCAGGATCTGGAGCGTGAGCGTGAAGGGACTGCCTGGCTATGGTTTTCGCCGAACGACAAAGGCGAGCGAGCCGGGGTCGGACGGATTGTTCTGGCGGGGGATCTCCTGGAACTGGAATGTCTGTCGGCCCAGCAGGGGGAGCGCGGCCGAGCCCTGCTCGAACAGCTAGCCACGGCCATGATCCTCCATCGCTGCACATGGCAAGAAAATCTGGAGAGGATCCTGCGCGATTATATTCGGGAGGAGCGACAACGCGAACCCGATTTTGGCGTTTGCGGGGGCCAGGAGGTTCGCCATGAGGAGGAAGAAGCCTTCTTCTTGGACCAGATGGCCCGCCACTACAGACAATGGATCGACGAACCTCTTCCTGAGCTGGACAATCATACCCCTCGCGATGCCGCTCGAAATCCTGCACTCCGCCCGAAGTTGGTTGACTTGATCCGTGAACTGGAAGGCGAATATCACCGCAACCTCAAATCGCGAGCGCCCGCCTACGATCCGTCATGGTTGTGGGCGGAATTAAATCTCGACGACCGTTCTGCGGCGGTGCATCCTCCTCCGCTCGCGCACGAACGCCTCCCGTCGTTCCTGCCCGGCATTCAGGAACTCTGCCGCAAGGTTGCCGTGCAGGTGCGCCGACGGACGGGGTTCAAGGATGCGTGCACTATTCTGGACGCTGATGAAATCCAGAGGGATGCGGAGATCCAGCGGTTCCTCCTTGAAGAATGCGGAGCTCCTTACGCAAAAGACACGCACGCTGGTTCCGCCGGGGAAACGGCTGTCGGACTGTCTGAATGCGTGCGACCTCTTGTAAATTTTGAAATCCACCGGCGAAAGATCTTCTGGGTTGATGAGTCGCTCGCCTACATGCTGGCGAAGACGGATTTGGATGTGACGGGGGCCGAGGTGCGCGTTCCCTTTCCCAGTTTCGCGCTTGTTTTTACGGACCGGTACACCCTTTCGCTGGCAGAACGAATGCTCTCGGCGGACCGGGCGTCCCGGCTGGGGGGCTATCTCCTTAAGGTAGCCACCGTTTACGTCACGGAGGAATGCGGGAAAGATCGGCGGGCGATCTCGCTGACGTATGCGTTCGATGCGCTCGGGGCCGATCCTCCTCACTTGAGCATCCAGGAAATTCCGCTCGCGGACAACCGACCCATCAGCCATGCCCTCTCCGAGCTCCTCACCGGACCGCGAGCAGGGACTCGAAATCGCCTCGCACCGGAACTCTACCCTTGGCATGCGCTCGTGCACCTGGTGATCAACGCCATACTTTACGCCACAAGCGCCGGCGTTGCCCCGGAGCTTCGGCCCAGGGCCGCCTTGATGAGCTCAAAGCGCGAGCCACAACCGTCGGCCTCGCCGGTCTTCAGTTCCGAAGACGTGTATTTCCTTCCCGGCAAAATTGAGATATCCCAAGTACGCAGGCTGCAGTCTTTAGAGCGCGTCGGGGTCGGCCGACGGTTGCTCCATCGGTTCATGGTTCGCGGCCACTGGCGCCACGCCCCGCTCGGGTGGAAAGATCAACGCGTGCGCTGGATCAACCCGTACTGGAAAGGACCCGATATGGCGGCTGTCGTCGAGCGCGCCTATCGTTTGAAGCCTTAGCATAGCATTGGCAAGTTAGGACGGGTGGCTATGCACCGGTTTGAGTCAAAACGCTCTAGGTGCCTCGGGGTCGTCCGCGTTTCCCCGAGAAGAGGGCGGAGCATTTTCGCCAGCGGTCCCGCCGCGGGGCCGCTTTGTCGGATAGCCCGTAGTGGTGAGGAAACCACCAAGGTTCACCGTGAGCTTAAACTAGAAAGACGCACGCCCTCCATGGGTATCACAGCCGACGGAGCGTTTAGATCTCAAAACGGTTCCGCTCGACGGCATTTTGAAGCAGGCGGTCGATCCGGAATTCGAATCGGTCCCTTCCTGCTGAAGACCGCCATTGCATTGGCACTTTGCTTTGGACTTACACTCCTCCGCTGACACATTGGAATGTTGACTGCCTCGAGAGCACGTCGGTTGGGAATTTCTTCGCAACGCGGCCTGGCTCCCCTCTGACAATGGGAGAGGGTCTGACCTGAAGTTGAGTTTCCGATCCTACAGCACACTTCGCGATGCTGTCAGGCGAAGTGAACCGTCAAGCGCCCGCCGCATGGCCGCGCCGCCGGTTCTGTTTCATTTCATGCAACTCCAGCCAAGAAACACGGTCGCACCGGCTGTAACCGAGATCAGCAGCCCAACAACGTTGTGCCAGACCGGGGCACGTTTTTCCATTAAGGAAACCATTGTGTGGTTCTCCTGCACATGTCGTATGGTCGTTCACCAAGAAGTACGTAAATTGACTTCCAAAAGTCTCCTTCAACTGATGGAGCCGAGCCCGCAAGTGCTGGTAAGTTCGGCAAATCGGAAACTTGGCGGCTAGTACTTGAGCCGTTGATTGACTTGAAAGCAGCACCTGAACGCCGTGCTGTTCGGCGTAACGTTTCACCTGTTCGACGATACGGGAAGGCGGCAGCGCGAGTTTGCTGCTTTCTTTGGTAGGAGTTTGGCCTGCTGTAATTCCGTTCATCCAAATGATTCGCGTCCCAGTTGGCAACAGGGAAATCTTTCGTTCAAGTTGGTCTGTTCCCGTGAGGCGAGATTTCTTGTTGAAGATAACCTCGACAGGGATAGTGACTCCGCTTGGGCTGGGAAGTAAACAGAAGTTCCATGTACCACCCGATTGCGGCCAACTGTAGAGTTCGTAAAGTCGCGGTGATGGCTGAGCAAAGCCGTTCGGGGCCTGAGCAACTCCGAGAGGGATTGCTGCAAAATTCACGGCGAGGACAGCGAGTACAAATCTCATTTGGAGCAATTGTACCTAACCTGCGAGGTTCGTACTATGCGTTACTTTACCGGTAACCGCGTTCAGGACGTAGCCGCCCGTGCGGCGGACGCTTCGCGTGAGGTAGGGAGCATTGGTTGCTTGATGGCTTGATGTAAATGTGGGTCACTGGAGGTGTTCTTGTGACCCATCTTCGCAAAATGATGCTGGAAGAACTCGAGCGCCGTAATTACGCTCAACATACCACACGTTCCTACATCCGCACGGTCGAGGGTGCATCCGATGCTGGCCCTGGTGCAGCAGCCTTTCCACAAACCATGCTGGATTAGAGCCTTTTGTTTCGCCGGAACGGCGAGTGGCTTGAGCTCAATCGCGTAGAGGGCATCATGATTGGCGAATCAAACTGAGCGTTCGGGCCATGGGCAAACCACACCACCAATTTATTAAATAAGTTAAATATATACCATGAATTTGGCCTTGCGTGCCTTGCGTGTCATCCAAATTTGGAGTAATATTTAATCATAAATGGAGACACCGTATGACGACGCTGCAACAGGCCGTTGTTGGTTTTTCGTGGGATACAGCTGTCGATCTGTCAAAAAAGGAGAACCGAGCCCGACTCAGCTCGTCTGCAATTACAGGCCTTCTGCGAATCGCGGAACATTGGAAATTACGTGACGATGATACCCGGGTCCTGCTTGGTGGCATGTCCAGCGGCAGCTTCTACGCACTGAAAAATCGAGCCATCAAAACACTGGATGAAGATCAGCTCACCAGAATTTCGCTCTTGATTGGGATATATAAGGCTCTGAACATTCTTTACAGCCAGAAGCTGGCAGATGCTTGGATAGCGCTGCCGAACACGAATCCAATGTTTGGTGGAGACTCGCCGCTTAACTATTTTAAGAAGGGCGGAATACCAGCTTTGCTAAGAGTTCGCCAATTGTTGGACGCACGTCGTGGCGGGAGATGAAATTTCCAAAGCAGAGCCAGGTACAACAGGACAGAACTCACCGTCTCATCCCATATCGTTACAGCGATCGTGGTAAGCCAATTCTCAATCGGATCGCACAAAACGGCGTCGACCTGCTAAGCGACCTCACGGAACTTGAGGGTGCCACAAACGATCGATTGCTTGGCGAGAGTGGCAGGCTTCCTGGCGTAAGTGCTATTGAGCTCGTTTCCGGCTTTCGCCTTGCGCATATTGTTAATGCATCCTTCACTCACGCGCATCCGCTTGGAGGAAGGTTTAATAGCGGAGGACGAGGAGCTTGGTATGCGGCTTTCGAAATGCAAACTGCACAGGCGGAAGTGGCGTTTCACAGAACCCTCGAGCTAAAAGAAATTGGATGGAAAGTTGAAGAGGTCTCTCCCTACGTAGACTATCTTGCCGATTTCAGATATGACTTTCATGACATTCGAGGAGATCCGCATTTTGCGAACTGCGTAGACCCGGACACCTACTCTGCCTCCCAAGCACTTGGATTTGAACTATTGACCAGTGGCTCTGCGGGCATTGTATATCCGAGCGTACGGTCCCAAGGTGGCACTTGTATTGCCTGCTTCCGCCCTCCGTTGGTGCTGAACGTGCAAGAGGGGCCTATGGTGACGTTTACCTTCATTGATGCAGAAATGTCGTCTGTTGCAATTGAAAAACAAAAGCCCGAAATCGGTTGTCGTGAGCTCCGCGATCCCTAATCTTATTTTCGCAATGCGGCGACATTGCGATTTTCGACAGTGAGTCGCGGCCAGTTTGAATCGTCTCCTGACTAATCGGCCGTAAGTCCAAGCTGCTAGTAGGCGGGCCCGCGCGGCTCCAAATGCAGCACACACGGAAAGCGACGAGAGTGGTTCGGACACGTGGTAGTTGCCGTGTCGCCGGCAATTTTCGGCAATTCGGGAGTTAATTAGGCATTTGGCGAGTTTCAGAATCGTTGCCAGGGTGTATACGACTCCCGGTATTGGGTTTCGGACCGGAGAGTGCTAACCCAGTGCTAACCCAACTTCCACGGTTTTCAGGGCCGGATCCTTTGTTTTCTATGACTTAGGATTTTTTTCGTCACTACCTGCGCTGACCTGCCACGTTTTGAGGGGCTGCATCACCTGGGCGGGAATGCCAAGCGTGGCGTAAATTTGGCAGTGCTTCAGGTTCAGGGTCTTTCACGGGACGGTATCGCTGGATCTCCATCGGTCCCCTGTTCGATGATCTTGTTGTCAAGGCATGATGGCTGAGTGCTGAAAGCTCCAACGCTCAAGACTGGGTGCGGTTCTGCAGATGATGAAAAATCGGCCGCTCCATCAGCGGACTCTTGATGTCGCGGAAGGCATCCTCCACCCGCGTGAGCAGGGATACCGATGGAAACCTTTGCAAAGCTGTTTGGCAGCCTGCTCGCTTTGGTATACCACTGTTTCGACCGCATCGTCATCCAGGGTTATCTCCCGCTACTCACCCGGGAAGCGCATATCGTCCATTTCTTTCGCGACGTGCACGGCATCTATCCCATTACCAAACAGGCTTTGGCGCAAAGAACGAAAGAATATCAGCGTTGGGTCGAAGCCTTCGCTCGCAACCACCATATTCCCCTCCAGTGGCCCGAAAAAGACATGAAGAAGAAAGGCCTCAAGCAGGAAGACTACGTCCGACCCTACGGCCTGGCCATGGAACGTGGTAAGCGCTTCGGTGTCTATTTCATCTTCAAAGTCATGGAACAGGGCCCCACCTTCCGTTCCTGCCCGCCCAAGTACCCTACCGACGATCCCCATTACCGCATCCTCAAAAGGGAGTGGTCTCGCTATACTCACTACTACTTCTACATTCGCGATGAAGTGCTCGGCCCCATGATCCTGTGCGTGGGCTCTTTTCTACCCTTCCCGACTCGCTACTGGATCAACGGTCACTCCTTCATCGCCAACGAACTCCAGCGTCAGAGCATTCGTTTCCGCAAAGACGACAATGCCTTCCTCGGGGTTTCCGATCCCCAAGCGCTGCAGGCTGCCGCCGATCGACTGAGCCCCGAGATTATCCGCCCGCGCCTGGATTATTGGACCTTGGTGTTAGGACCCAAATTTTCCAAGAAGGATTGCGCCGCCATTCCCTTGCGGCGAGAGTATTCACTGAATCAGGTCGAATATTGTCGTAATTTTATCTTTCGACGTAATTTCCCAATCCACAAGATCTTTGAGCGCTCCGCCGAATTGGGGGTCTTCTGTCTGACCGCCGATAAGATTGCTCAGCTCTTCGGCGTACGCAAGCACAAGCGGCTACGCGGCAAACTGCACAGCATGTTAGAAAAACTCGATCATGGACATCATGTGCTGCGGATCTATTGCAAAAGCCTGGTGGCACGCCTGTATGAAAAGTTCTCGACCTTCCTCCGCCTGGAGATCTGCGTCAACCGGCTCAAAGATCTGGGTCTGAACAAGGGATTGAAGAATCTGGACGCTCTCCGTAAGAAGCTGCTCGAAGTCACCGATCGTCTAGCTGGCATCGAAGGGGAATTGCTCAATGTCCATGTCGACTTTCCCCTGTTTCAGCGTCTGGCTCTTCCCGTCTCCAGGGGAAAGAGCAAAATCCCGGGCATCAAGATTCACGACACCGCATGATGCGCCTCCTGGAAGTGCTGCTCCACGGTGGGCCGCAAGTGAACGGTTGGCGTACCGTCCAGATCTGGGAAGCCCTGCTGACTGCTTTTGCCCTCTCTCCGCAGGCCTACACCCTCAATCAGCTCCGCTACGACCTGCGCAAAATGAAAGGCCACGGCCTGCTGGAGCGAGTGGGCAAGCACTACGCCTACCGCCTCACCGAAAAGGGAACCCGTGTGGGCGCCCTGTTCATCCTCTTCCACAAGCGCATCTGCGGACCCCTGGCCAATAGCTTGTTTCATCACCGACCAACATCCAGTTCCACGCCCCCGGCCAAAATCGAAGTCGCCTATCACAAAGCGGATGCTGCCATTCAAGACCTCATTGATCAGCTGGCTGCTTAAGAAAAATCTGAGAGACAAATCCTCAGATCAGTCGGGCTAGAAGCTAACACCGTCATTCCATTTAGGGTGTCATCAGTTCAAGATTTCAATGCGGGTTTAACGACGAATGGAATTATTGATGGCGGCATCACCTATCTTGGACATGGCGCGCACCAAGTGCAGCCAGACGGAAGGGACATTATGTTACTCGCCTTGGCACCAAATCCAGGCATCGACACGAACGTCTCAGTGGTCAATGGCCTCCCGCTCCAATAATAGTCCGGAGTTTACGGCAAGTACATCCGCGGCGCGAGAAACGTACGAAACATACCCGAAATCGTGTCCCAGGGCCCGAGGACTGTCGGGTTTTGTGGGCATTTTCGATCCCCTGGTCCCGACGCCGCCTCAAGGGTCAGGACAGGGAGATTGCTGAATCCAAGTTCGAAAATCGTCTGCCAGGGCCGACCATCTTTTTTAGAACAGACTTATAGCCGCTGACCGCCTGGTGTTGGGCCAGGAGGTCGGCGGTCCAAATCAAATCGCCCAGACCACGCTATTGCTCGCACTCTCATAGGCTTACATTTCGATTGCGAAGTGTTTTGCAACACGTGGAACTTGTCCAACTTGTCTAACAGCTTGCTATATAGGTGCGCATAAATAATTCGACATCCATTTTAAAAAAAGGGATGAAGCAGGGCTTCGATCTCTTGCGGATGGTGTCGAACGTAATCGAATCTGCGGAAGAGCGCGTCACAAAGATCCTGAGGTCGTTCAAAGAAGCGATTGTGCGTGACATACTTACGCGTGTAGTTCCAGATTCGTTCGGTCGCATTCAGTTCCGGCCAGTAAGGTGGAAGCTGGAAGACTTCCAGATAGCGACGGTTCGCTTTGAACCAGGCATAGGTTTCCTGTTTTTTATGATACGAAGCATTATCTTGAATCAGATAGATCCGGTGGCGGCGTCGGTAGAAGGCGGGCACGACCACCTGCTCCAGAAAAGCCAGATAGGTCTCCCACTGAAAATAGTCTTCCTGATGCAGGTAGATGAAACCGGCGTTGTCTAGACGGACGGCTCCGAAAATCTTTTGCGTGTGACGCTCACCCCGAGTCGGAATCTGCGGCTGGCTTCCCCGTTTGGCCCAAGTGGCATGCAGCGTGGGCGTCTGCCGAAACGAAGCCTCGTCTTCGAAAACGATCACCGCGCCTTCGTTTTTGGCGTTTTTTTTAGATTCGGATAGGTATAGCGCACCCATTTGCGCTGTTGCTTGAGATCGGCCTGAACCAGCCGAGTGGTGGGCCGTTGCATCGAGTAGCCCAATTGTTGCAGCAATTTGCGCACATGCCCAGGGTGATACGGTTGTCCGAACTCCTCTTCGATGACTTGGCGCACCAGCGGACTGGTCCAGATCCCGGTTTCCAGACCGTAAGCGGCCGGCCCGCTATCGAGAATATCGCACAGCTTCTCTCGCTCTTCCGGGCTCAAACCGCGGGGCCGCCCGCTCCGATGTCCCTCCCATAAGCCTTTCTGGCCATACCGATTCCAGTGATCGATCCACAGCGGAACCGTACTGCGATGCACCTTCAGGTGGTGGGATATTTCTCCCGTCGTCTG
>WNFW01002678.1_pt1 | contig 13365 bp, 12 predicted proteins | sample 5400131 | NCBI WGS metagenome assembly WNFW01 (sample SAMN13153362, study PRJNA577476) | soil metagenome | isolation source: 20 cm soil or saprolite under grassland replicate 1 | place: USA:California | collected 2016-06-15 | reverse complement strand
AATTGCCCGGTGGCAACGCGTGGCGTGAACACCAGGAGGACGGCGAGGGCGGGTGCCCAGCGGCCCCGCCGGTTCAGGGGCCGACTCCGGCCGCGGGCGAGAGGAGCAGCACGGTCTCGGCGAGCTTCGGGGCGTTGCGACGCGCCACGTCCGCGTTGGCGGCGGCGCGCGCCGCGCGTCGACGCGCGTTCTCCGCGATGTTCGCGGGCAGGGCTCGCTCGTGGCGGGAACTCAGAAGCGCCGTCACGCCGACGATCCCCGCGGTGCCCGCCACCGCGACGGCCAGGCCTCCACCACTGCGTCCCAGCTCGCCGTTCGTGGCCGCGTCGGAGAGGACAAGCGCACCAGCCGCGACGGCGAAGCCCTTCACGAGATCGGCGCGGCCCCCCCCTGGTTGGACGCGCTCGGGGAGCAAGTCGTCCGGACCGAGTGCCCGGAGGGTGTCCTCGAGCGGTGGTGTCTCATGCGCCACGGTGAAGTAGACGCGCGCAGAGTCGGTCCGACCGAGCAGCGCGCTCCGGGCGACGAGCCCGAGCTCGTAGCGCCCTGGTGGCGCCACATGTCCATCGGCGAGCAACCCGTTCCACGAGACCTCTCGCAAGCCGTCGTTGACTGCGTTCCAGAGGATGGTGGCGTTCGGGTCTGCGATCGGTCGCAAGGTGACGCGAAGCGACGCGGAGTGGGTCGTCACGACCGTGAACGTGGCGCGCTCGGTGCGGGGATCGAGGCGCGCCGGAGCGACCGGTCTGGCAGCCACGGCGAACGTGAGGCGTCGCGCTTGCTGGAACAGCGTGATCTGCGCCGGCGTGAACTGCCGGGCATCCAGATCCGTGAACGCGTCCCGCTCGATGGCGCTCCGGAAGTACAGCACTGCGGAATCGCGGGCGCCGAGCAGCGCGAGCGATGCGCCGAGATAGGTATAGGCCTGGACCCGCTGATCCTGCGTGACCTCGAAGGCCCAGCCGGGCGACACGATCTGGCGCAACAGCGGCACCGCTCGCTCGATCTCGAGCCGCTCGTACAGGTCCTGCGCCTGGTGCAGCGCCTCGGCGGTGGACGCCTGGGCGGAGATCGCCACAGGCGCTGCCACGAGGAGCGTCAGCCAGGCGGCGAAGCGCCTCACTGACGCTGCTCACCCGCTCGCAGGGTGATCCGACCTAAGGAGAGCGTGCTGCCGGCCGTCACGACGAGCATCGTGTCGAACGCCTGAAATCCCGGCGCTCGGACCTCGAGCCGCCGCTCGCCCACGCCGAGTGGGAGGTCGAACGCACTTCCCACGCCCACATGGCGGCCGTCGACGATGATCTCGGCATCGGTGGGGCTGGTCATGACCCGAAGCTTGCCTCCGGCGGGCGCCGGCCGCTCGGCCGGCCGCGGCGCGGCTGAGGGCGTGACTCGCAACGGAGGGGCGGTGGACACCGCCGCCGGCGGCGAGGGGTTGGAGCTCGGGGAAGAGGAGGGGGGGGGCTCGTTCCGACCCGCCGTCAGGCGCATGACGCCGACCGCGACTCCCATGAAGACCACGCCGGCAACCGCGAGGGCGGCTGCGAAGAACAGGCGGCGCCGACCCGCCCCGCCTCGGGGAAGCAGCTGGGTAGCATCCGGGAGCGGAGGGAGGGGGCGTGTTTGCACTTTGGGGACGACGAGACCCTGGGCGAGCTGGCGGAGAATGTCCTCGCTCTCGCGGCGATCGGCTGCGGAGAAGGGCATGGCCTCGAACGCGGCCAGCATGTCATGCGTCGTCGGAAACCGCGCGGCGGGGTCTTTCTGGAGGACGCGGTTCACGATTTCGACGAAGGCGTCTGGCACGTCGTCGCGTGTCGCGCGAACATCCGGCGGAGCCGTGAAGAAGTGGTGCTGCATCACGCCGGCGATGGTATCGGCGGTGAACGGAAGCGAGCCGGTGAGCGCCTGGAAGGCGACAATGCCGAGCGAGTACTGATCGCTTTGGGGTCCGGTGCGTCGGCCGGCGCACTGCTCCGGACTCATGAACGCCGGCGTGCCGATCACCGCGCCGTCGACGGTCAGGTTTACGTCCGAGGAGCGCAGCGCGACTCCGTAGTCGGACACCAAGACGCGTCCGTCGCGGTCCACGAGAATGTTGGAGCCCTTGATGTCACGGTGCACGATATGGCGGTCGTGAGCGTAGGCGAGCGCACGGGCGGCGCCACGCAAGACGTGCAGCGCGACCGGCACGGGGAGCGCGCCCTGCGTGTCGAGGATCAAGCCGAGCGAACGACCCTCGATGAACTTCATGGCGATGAAGAACACGCCACCGAGCTGTCCGACGCGGTAGACGGGGATGATGTTGGGATGATCCAGGTCGGCCACCATGCGCGCTTCCCGCTTGAATCGCTCGGCGGTCCGAACGCTCAGGCCGAGCTCGGGCGGCAGCACCTTGAGGGCCACGGGACGCCGCAGCGTCACTTCGGTCGCTTTGAAGATCACGCCCATACCGCCGCGGGCCAGCTCGCGCTCGACGTCGAACTCGCCCGCGAGCACCATGCGGACGCGGTGCAGCAGCTCTTCGGGGTCTTCCGCGTCGACGATGACCGTCGCGCCCTGCGGGTCCACGACCAGCGTGCCGCAGCTCGCGCAGAAGCGCGCCCCCGCTGAAAGCTCGGCGCTGCAGCGGAAACACTTCACGGACACGTTGGCGGGGGTGGCCCCCCCGAAATGCGGATGGTGTCGACAGCGGTGGGCGCCGTGTCCGTGACCATCGAATTGATGAGGTAGGTCAGCAGTTGCGCCTCCCCGCTATGGCAGGCCACGAGCGTGTCCCCGATCGGCGTCAGCGCCAGCACGGTGTTGTCGGAAGTCGAAAAACGAAGCCGCGGGTCTGGCAGCGGCTCGCCGTCGGCCACCACGGACACCGCAACGGCTACCCGGTCGCCGGTAGTCAGCACCGTGGCACCCAGATACGTGATCACGACGTCTTTCAGCCCCTCCGCCCGGAAGACGTCGGGGAAACCGCAGCCCCCAATGAGTGCTGCCACCGCAGCGGACGCAAGCGATCCGATAAGCCGCATGCGAATGCCCACGCGAGATGAGCTCAAAACCGACCTCCGCACAATGTGGTGGGGGCGTGACGACGCACACAGGATTCAATGCGATGCCCGCCGGAGCAAGAGTTCGCCGACGCTGGGGTGTAGATGCCGAACCAGCCAACTGCCATGCGCGCAGCAGCTTAGCTTCCGCGGAGCGCTCGTAGAGCGCCTCGCGCCCGGCAAGGTGGAGGAGAGTGGCTACGGGAGCAGCGCATAGGAGGGTGATCACGCGATGCCCTCCCGGTCGCGCGTTGGGGGAACCGGCTCCCGGCAGCCGGCCGCGCAACCTGTCTTCACGAGTAGCGGCGGTCGGACTCGAACCGACGACCCGCGGATTATGATTCCGCTGCTCTAACCAGCTGAGCTACGCCGCCAAATTGTCGCGGTGGAACTTAGCCAGCGAGGGTCACCTACGGGAGGGCCCTCGCTGCAGAATGCAAGACGGGTGCGCGCACCGTTGGGCGCACGACACACCCGTTGCATCCATCCCACATGCTTTCCTCGCAGCGGCGTCAGATCCATCAGAATGTCCCCCCGCAAAACGCGCCGACGCGGTGCGGCGCTTGCATGCATGACGGAGGCAGGGAGGGCCCATGAAATCGCTCGGCCTTGCACTGCTCACCGTGATGGCCGTGGGCTGTCACTTCGACAAGCTCTTCAACGCCAATGGGGGAAGCCAGGCGCAGCCCGGCGGGACTGCGCCCGCAGCGACACACTTGATCTTCGCTACGCAACCAACCAACTCCTCCGCCGGAGCGACGATCTCGCCGCCCGTGCGCGTCGCGGCCATGGATGATCAGGGCGACACCGTGACCACGTTCCACGGCACCGCCGCCATGGCGATCCAACGCGATGGCAGCGCCCTCGGCGGCGCCAGACTCTCGGGTACGACGACCAACGTTCCTTTCGTCAACGGCATTGCGACATTTCCCGACCTGCGCATCGACCAGCCCGGACTCGCCGCCTACACGCTCAAGGCACGAAACGGCGAGCTGAGTGATGTCGAGAGCGGGTCCTTCTACGTGGGGCCGTGATGCGCTGTCCCCGCTGCACCCTCGCCGAGCTGCCCGACGGCACCGAGACCTGCGTGCTGTGCGGCTACTCGTCAGCGAGCGTCGCGGTCGCGGAAGCCCCCCCCCCGCCCGCGCCCCCGCCCCCGCCCCCACCCCAACGTCTGTCGCCCACCGAGCTCGACGCGCGACGTGAGTTGGCGCGCGACTTCCGGATCGACAGCCTGCTCGAGGCGCCAACCGGGCAGATCGTCTATCTGGCCCGCGACAGCCAGGACCGTCCTATCGCCCTGAAGGTGGTGCCGCGAACTCTGGCCGGAGCGGGGGCCGGTCGCTTCGACGCCGCGGCGACCGGCGCGGCCAAGCTCGATCACCCGCACATCGTCCCCATCTATGGGCACGGCGCCACCGACAATTTCTTGTGGTGCGCCACGAAGCACGTGGAGGGCCGCGCGCTCGGCAGCATCCTCCGCGGCGCGGGGCCGATCGAGCTGGCGGCGTGCCTGCGGATCTTCGAGCAGGTCGCGAGCGCCCTGGACTACGCGCACCGGCGTGGCGTGGCCCACGGGGCCCTGACACCCGATTGCATCATCGTCGATGCCAATCAGTGGGCGCTGCTCAACGACTTCGCCTGGACGGGCGTGCTCGAGACGCCCAACTCCCCGATCGACGCGGATCAACCCGCTCTCGCGGCGGTGGTCCACGAGTGTCTCACCGGATCACCGCCGCGCGACGGCCGGCGTGGCGCTGGAGAGCCACCCGACGAGGGCGGTGCCAAGCTCCCCCTCGCGGTTTCGCAAGCGCTGCGTCGGGCTATGAGCAAGCGGCCGGCCGATCGGTTCTCAAACGTCCTCGACTTCGTCGCCGCACTCGGAGGAGACACCGCGCGGCCGGACGGGCGGAAGGCTTGGTTCAGCACGAACCCGCGGAAGACTCGGGGGAGCGGGCCCGTCGTGATCCTGGACTCCGACACGGACCCGCGGGCGAGCCGTCTCGGCCGCCGGATCGGGGCCGTCCTGGCAGGCCTTGTGATTGTCGGGGGTGGTGGTGCCGCGTGGCTCGGCATCTCATCGATCCCGGCAGCCCCGACTCCTCCCCCCACGAGGCCTCGCTCCGAGCCACCACCCGCAGTCCACCCCTCCCCCGCCGCCCGTGAGCCCGCGCCGGACGTGTCAGCCGTGCCGCCGCCGTCGAGTGCGGGTCGCGACACAGAGATGTCGTCGCCCCCGCCGTCGTCTCCGCGCGCGGCTCCGCCTCGGCGCGTGGAATTTCCGCCGCAGCGCGCGACGGCTCCGCCGGTCGAGCCACCCCCGGTGACACCTGCTCCTCGTCCCACCCTGAGCGGCGCATCGGCGCTGGTAGAGCCGGGGCTTCTCTCGGTCAACGCGATCCCCTGGGGCAGTGTGTTCCTGGACGGGCAACCCATCGGGAACACGCCGCAGATCGATCGCACGATCCAGCCTGGCCAGCATCGGTTGCACGTCGAACGCGAGGGATTCAAGCCCTACGATCGCATGATCCAGGTGGCACCAGGGCAGCGCCTGCGGATCACCGATATCGCCCTGGTGGAGCGCTAGCCTATGACGCGAGCTGCCGGCTTCTTGGTTCTCGCCCTCTGCATCTCCGGCGCGCGGATCATACAGGCCCAGTCGGCCGGCGACCTGCTCGGACAGGGCGTGCGCGCCTACCAGGCGCTCGAGTACGACGCGGCAGCCGCGCTGCTGCGGCAGAGTCTCGGCCTCACGTCGCCCGCCCCGCTCGCCGACTCGCTGCGGACGCGGGCGCTCACATATCTCGCCGCGACGCACTTGTTCCGGGGCGAGCGCGACTCAGCGGTGGCCGCGTTCCGCCAGGTCATCTTCCTGAACCCGCGGTATCGTCCCGACGAGCTGATTTTCCCCCCCCAGGTCACCAATCTGTATCAAGAGGTCCGCCGAACGACGCGCACGATCGCCGTCGTCGTTCCTCCAGTGACGCAGCTGCGGTCGCGGGTCGACCGGTTCAAGGCGATGGTGCTCACCAGCTCACTGTCGAATGTCGCAGTCACGCTGGCGCATGCGGACGGGTCAGCGCTGAAGGAATTGTACCGGGGGCCGGTAGCCGACAGCCTCCTGGTGACGTGGGACGGCCTCACCCCGTCCGGTGCTCCTCCCGACGGTCGTTACGTCCTGCGGGTCGCTCCGCTCACGACGGAACCGGACGCGCCGCGTGCGCGCCAGGTAATGCTCGACGTCAGGCAGGACGTGCCCGATACGCTGCCCTGGCCGGCGCCCCTCACCACGCCCCCGCTGCTCCCGGAGCGGACCTCCGGCGGTCCCGCGCTCCGCTCGCTCGCCACCGGACTTCTGGCGGGGGCCGCGGTGGTGGCGCTCCCGGCGGTCATTGCCCCCGCCAAGGACATGAAGGGAGGCGGAGCGGACGCGCGGTACGTGGTCGGCGCGGCGGTCAGTGTCTCTGGGCTCGTCGCGTTCTTCGCGCAACGACCGCGCCCCCTCGAGGCCAACGTGCGGGCCAACGCGTCGCAGCGCGATGCCTGGATGCGCAAGGTCGACCAGGTGAAGGCGGAGAACGCCAATCGACTGCAAAAGACGCGACTCGAGGTCCGCGCAGGACCCGTGACCGTCGCGGAGCGAGGGGCGCCATGAACGCCACCCGTCTCCTCTGGTTCCTGGCCGTCGGCCTACCGGGCGCGGCCGCGTCGCAAACGGCGCCCAAGATCGCGGCTCGCGGCGACGTCGGGATGGTGTGGGTCCATGCGGACGGGGGTGTGGGAGTCACCGAGATGAAGGGACCCGTGCTCGCCGGGGAGGGCCGGGTGGTCTTCCCCGGACTCGCGGCGGGTATGGGGCTGCTCTCGGGCACGCTGCAGCCGCCGGGCGGAGGAAATGCGCAGCACGACCTGATCGAGGGGCGGCTGTTCATCGCGGCCCGGGCCCTGCCCTGGCTCGAGCTCAGCTTCGGACCCGCGGTACGCGCGTACCTCACGGACTCCACGACCGAGCGCTGGGTAGTCTGGCAGGGGCGGGCGCACGTGGACGCCCCGATCTTGCCGCAACGTCTGACGAGCTACCTGGAGGCGTGGAGAGCGTTTTCGTCACAGGTGAACCTGGCGGCCGGCGCCGGACGCGTCCAGGGAGGCGAGGCGGGCGTCGTCTACCGGCCGCCCCGCCGCACGTTCTGGTTCCGCCTCGCGTACCATGTGGACGATGCCGCCATGGGCACCAGCGGCGTAAGCGAAACGCTGCAGTCGATCAGCGTGGGGGTGGGAGTGGGAGTGCCGTAACAGACGCTCCCACTTCACTGGGTCCGGACGACCCACAGCGTGGGCCTAATCCCGGATTGGATGATGCGGTCGTACCAGTCGACGACGCGCTCGGCAACCGCGGGATGGGCCCCCGTGGAGTTGAGGGTCCAGTAGGCCGTGCTACCACCCCGGACATTCCGCGACCATGACGCGTCGGCAAGGGCCAGCCCATACGCGAAGTAGAACCACCCAAGTCCGGCTTGCCGAGTGAGAAAAGTGCCGATGCTGTCTGAGTTCCAAGTCGTGATGCTCAACCCGCCCGGCACCCACGCGGTGCCGTTTCCGTTGTTGCGGTCATCGATGGCGAGGGCCGTCGCGAAACGGACGAAGAGCGTGTCGTAGTTCACACCGAGCAGCGCCGAGATGTTGGCGGTGCCTGCGAGCGTCGGGCTCTTCATGATCCAATCACGCGTGAGCGGGCCGAGGCCGCCGGGGTATGCAGGCCCGAACTGATCACCGATGTAACGCTGCAGGATCCATGACGCGCCATAGAATGCGGACGGATCGCACGGGACATTCGCAAGGTCGCCACCGCCGTACACGGTGCACAGGTCCGGTGCTTGGAGCGCCTGGCTGTGTGGCCCCAGATCGCCGTAGTACTCGGCCCATCGGAGAATTTCGTCGGGATACCAATCGACCCCCGTCGGCCCGAAGGCCACGCTCGAGCCGTAGTTCTGGTAGGACGTGTTTCCCAGCACGGCGTGACCGGCGAGTTCCTCAGCAAACGTAGCTTGCCCCTCCGCTTCCCACGACGCCAGGGGAACGCCGTCGTTCAGAACCAGACGCTGAGAGAACTGGATGACATGGGTGACCTCGTGAGCCACGAGGAGCGGCATCTGCGCGACGACGTCACTCCGTTCGTGGGCACCGGACCCCGTGACGTTGGCCGGATCCGGCACCTCCCCGTAGTACAGCTCGGCGACGTTGGACTCTGGGCACGACGAACCGGGGAAGAGATCGCCCGCAAAGACAAATCCGAGGAGACCTGGCACCTGGTTCACCCGCCGCGTGAGTACGGCGACGATGCGGCCGTTGTTATCGAGGTCGGTGGGATGGCCGAAGTGCGTCGTGTCACTGGCGTAGATCTTTGCATCGAACACGTCGCTGGCGCTCTGAATGTCCGCTTGCGTGAGCGAGTCGGTCGTGGGGTTCTGAACGTCGGTGACCCAGATGCCCGCACTACCTACAGCTCGTACCACGGCGTGGATCGTTGCATAGGTCGAACAGGGGTCGGAGCTCAGGAGATACGGCACGTGCACCGTGAGAGTATCCCCCAACACGGGGGAGAACGCCTGCGGCAGGCCACCGCGCGGCGGCACGAGCCCGCGCCGACGGCGCATACCGGCGGCAAGCGCGCGAAGACGCGGAGCTTCCCACGCTCGGAGTCGCGCTTCCACGCGACGTTGCGCGTGCAAGCGGACCCGCCGCCGCTGCATGTCGAGCGCGCGGCCTTTGACAGCGGTCCGTGGCCGCGCGCGCGGGACGAATCTCGGTCCGCGATTCGGAGCCAGCGCCGACGGAGCGGCGACCGCCGAGGGGGCTCCGAGACCCGCCCGGTTGATCGTACGGAAGACCAGCACTGACTCGGGCGCTTCGGCGGGCGCCGACAAACCCAGAATGTAGGACTCCGGTCCCGTCGCTCCTGCTCGAAACTGCAGGCAGAAGTCGGCGGGGTCCTGAACGATCGCCTCCTCTCCCACGGCAAGCGTCAGAAAGCCCTTGGCGGGATACAGAGGAACGGAATCCGGCAGCCCCGTCAGCCCTCCTGCCTGAATCGTGATTCCGACAATTCTGGCGGGTGCACAACCATAGGTCGGCACCGTCACTGTGAGGGACGTGGTGGACGCGCTCGACACGGTGGCCGGTATGCTGTCGATCCTCACCAAGTTGGCAGCGGGTTCGGGATCGAAACGGCTCCCCGTGATGGTCAAGGAGACTCCTTCGACGAGCGTGTCGAGGGTGACTCTCACGATTGCAGGAGCCTTGGGGTTGACGCTCGCTTGGGTGACGAAGCCAAGCCCCGGCATCGCATTGAACGTCGCGGATGCGAGCTGAATTCCCGGCGCGCCACCGAGCGTCCACATCGTCTGCGCCTGGCCGCTCATGTCGGTGGCCGCCGTTGCCGGTGTCATCATGCCCCCGCCGGTAGTCGCAAAGGTGACAGGCACATCGGCCACGGGATGACCGAGCCGATCGTTCGCCCGGACGACGAGCGGTTGGGCGAGCGCTTCTCCCGCGACTCCATCCTGATTCTCACCGCTCACGTGCGTGAGGGCGTACGGGAGTTGCTCGACCGTTACCGAGCTCTCCCCGTGTGCGGTGTCCGCGACGACGGTGATCTGAGCGGTGCCGTTCCCAACCGCCGTGACGAGCCCGGTAGGCGACACTGTAGCCACGGCCGCGTTGGTCGTGCCGAAGGTGGCGGTCACGCCGGTCATGGGCTGGCCATGCTGGTCTCGCACAATGGGTCCGAGTTGTTGCGTCGCGCCGAGCGCGTCGAAGATCATGCTGGGAGGGAGCCCGCCCACCACCGTAGCCGCCGGCGGCTCGGTGCCGCTGTCGTGGCAAGCGCTCACAATGCTGACCGCGGCGATCAGCATGGACCCGGCGAGACGGCGTTTCACGAGCTTGAAATCGTTGCAATCCACGGCCAGTCGCCAGGGCTCAGCGTGGGGGTGGGAGTGGGAAGCTGGTAACCGGCAGCCGCTCTCCGGCGATGTCGCTTTCGTCTCCTGTGTCCACACGCGGCACCAGCCGATAGAGCAGCTCGCCTCTCCGGATCATCCCGAACTGCTCACGGGCGGCGCGCTCCTGGGCGGCCGGGTCGGTTTCGAGGGCACGGGCGAGCCGCTGGAGCGAATCGAGCTGGCGGTCCAGATCGCGCACCGCGCGGCGTTCCGCCCCGAGCTGGCTGCGTAACTTGAGCCAGTCGAGGGTGCCGTACTCCCCAGCCTGGAACGCGAGCGCTGCCAGCACTACCGCCGCGGCGATTCCGATCAGGCGAGCGCGCGTCACAGTCCGTACAAATTGCGGCCCGGATAGTAGGCGGTGTCGCCCAACTCTTCGGCGATCCGCAACAGCTGATTGTATTTCGCGACCCGGTCCGTGCGCGAGGCGCTTCCCGTCTTGATCTGTCCCGCGCCCGTCGCCACGGCCAGGTCGGCGATGAAGGTGTCCTCGGTCTCGCCGGAGCGGTGCGAGATGACGGCCCCGTACCCGTTGGAGCGCGCGTGCGTAATGCACTGCAGCGTCTCGGTGAGGGAGCCGATCTGGTTCAGCTTGATGAGAATCGCGTTCGCGACGTTCTCTTCGATGCCGCGATCCAGCCGCTCGATGTTGGTGCAGAACAGGTCATCGCCCACGAGCTGGACGCGGGCGGACAGCATCTCGGTGAGCTTCGCCCACCCGGACCAGTCGTCCTCGGCGAGCCCGTCCTCGATGGAGACGATGGGGTACCGGTCGATCCAGCTCTTGTAGAGGGCGACCATCTCGTCGGATGACTTGGTGCCGGCCCCGCTCTTCTTGAAGACGTACTTCCCGTCCTGGTAAAGCTCCGACGCCGCGGGATCGAGCGCGATCGCGACATCCTTCCCCGCTTCGAATCCGGCGGCCTCGATCGCCGCCATGACCGCTTCGAGCGCCGCTTCGTCGGTCGCAAGATTCGGCGCGAACCCACCCTCGTCCCCCACCGCGGTGGAGAGATTCCGTTTCGCCAGTACCTTCCTGAGGGCGTGGAACACCTCGACGCCCATGCGCAGGCCGTCCGGGAAGTTCTCCGCGCCGATCGGCACGATCATGTATTCCTGGAAGTCGACCGTGTTGGCGGCGTGGGCCCCGCCGTTGAGGATGTTCATCATGGGCACGGGCAACACATTCGTCACCGGACCGCCGAGATAGCGGTACAGCGTGAGTCCTGCTTCCTGGGCCGCGGCGCGCGCCACGGCCATGGAGACCGACAGGATCGCGTTCGCGCCGAGGTGACTCTTGTTGGGCGTCCCGTCGAGGTCGAGCATCGCGTAGTCCACCGCGATCTGCTCTTCCGCCGACATCCCCTCGAGCCGCGGCCCGATGACCTCGTTCACGTTCTTGACGGCCTCGAGCACGCCCTTGCCGCCGAACCGCTTCTGATCGCCATCCCGCAGCTCGACTGCTTCGTGCTCGCCGGTCGAGGCGCCGCTCGGCACCGCGGCTCGACCGGCCGCTCCACTCGAGAGGGTCACATCGGCTTCGATCGTCGGGTTGCCCCGGCTATCGAGGATCTCGCGCGCGCGTACGGAGATGATCGTGCTCATGATGGCCCGTACCCTAGTGGACGACGCCCTCGGCGTCAACGCGGGCCTTGAGCGCGACAATCGCCGCGTGGACGCGATCCCGCAACTCCTGTCGTTGGTCGACCGTCATGCCGCGCGTCGAGATCGCATCACCGATCACGATCCGGATGGGCCGCGGCCGGAGGACGAACCCGCCCTTCGGCAGGATCTCGAAGGTGTTGCGCACGTAGAGCGGCACCACCGGCACCTGTGCTGCAATCGCGAGCCCGAACGGCGCGTTCTTGAAGGGCAAGAGCTCGCCCGTCCGGCTGCGCGTGCCCTCCGGAAACAGCACGGCCGATACGCCGCTCCGGATCACGTCCGCGGCGCGATGGTAGGCCTCCAGCGCGCGCGCCGGGTGTGCGCGGTCGATCATGACATGGCCGGCGGCGAGCATCGCCCGGCCCAGCAGCGGAATCCTCGCGAGCTCCTGCTCCGTCGGGAATGCGGTCCAGCCCCTCGACCTGCACCGGGGTTCCGGCGGCCCGGAGCAGCTGGCGGGACCAATCGCTTGTTCCCCAGTCGTACACGCCTCCGGGCCGCCGTTTCACGCCCAGCAGGGCGGCAGCGAGCACGCCCGTCGAGTGGATCACGCTCGAGACCACCAGCACCAGGTAGAACCACACCGTGCGGATCATCGCGCCGGGAAATGATCGTAGCCGCGCGGAGGCGCGACCGGTCGTCCGTTATCGGTCATCTGGACGCCGCGGCCGTGAGTGCACGTGCCGATGCGCGTGAGCAGCAGACCAGTCGCCCGGCGGAACGCGCGCGCGTCGCGCTCCGCGAACCGGCGCGGCAACGCGACGAGCAGCTCGTACTCTTCGCCGCTCCGCGCGGCGCCGAGGGGCGCGACACCGGGCCAGCAGGGCACCCGGTCGAGCTCGAGCGTGACGGCGACGCCCGATGCCGCCGCGACGTGCCCCGCGTCCCCGGCAAGTCCATCCGAAATGTCGATCATCGCCCGAGCGGCGTGCCGCGCCAGCCAGCGTCCGGCGGCAATTCGCGGCACCGGGTGCGCGAAACGGCGGCGTACGCCGGCGTCGAGGCGCCGGCCCGTTTGAAGCGCCCGCAGTGCGAGCCCCGCACCGCCGAGTCGTCCGGTGACCCACAGAGCGTCACCCGGGCGCGCGCCGCTCCGCCGCACCGCTCGCGCGACAGTCCCGAGCGCGCACACGTCCACGAGCAGGCGTGGAGAGCGTGCCAGATCGCCTCCCAGCACGCGGGCCCCGACGCTCCGCGCGGCGGCGCCGACGCCGGCCATGAGCTCGACGGCGTCATCCGTCGTCCGTTTGCCGCGGTCCCGTACGCCGAGGGAAACGAGCACGCCCAACGGACCGGCGCCTTCGGCGGCGAGATCGGAGAGCGCGGCCGCCGTCGCGCGCCAACCGATCTCGCGGAGCGTGAGCCAGTCCGTGCGAAAGTGAACGCCTTCGAGCGACAGGTCGGTGCTGATCGCGAGCGTCCGCGCGCCGAGCGACACCAGCGCGCAATCGTCGCCCAAGTCTCGCCCGCCCGCGGAGCCGAGCTGCGCGAACACGGCGCGCAGTGTGTCGAACTCGCCACCGGGACCCAGCCGGAGCCCCCTCACGCCGTTTCGGGCGGCTCCAGGACCGTGAGCACCGGAGGCCCGACGGGACGCGAATTGGTCCAGGCGCGCCAGATCTCCGGCAACGCCGCGAGCACGTCCGCCGGAC
>WNFW01006122.1_pt1 | contig 13366 bp, 14 predicted proteins | sample 5400131 | NCBI WGS metagenome assembly WNFW01 (sample SAMN13153362, study PRJNA577476) | soil metagenome | isolation source: 20 cm soil or saprolite under grassland replicate 1 | place: USA:California | collected 2016-06-15 | reverse complement strand
CCAGCGGCACAGGAACATAAAGCCCATGTCCTATCCGCCGGAGCCAGCCCTGCTGTTTCCATCGTGATAGGAGCTTGGCTGCGGCACGCCTCTCGATCCCGAGTGTCCGAGACGTGACATCAACCGACACGACTTCCTTTGCTGCACGGAGTACTGCACCGAGGCGTGCGCGGTGAGCTGGCAATGAATCTTTCCGCGGTTGCATAGCTATACGATAATACTATAAGTTCGCATGTTATGGGAACTTGGTGCATTTATATATAGTCAGATTGCCTTCGGAGGCCTAAAATCCTCTGCGGAATGAAGAGCCTGGTCATTTAAGCCGCTGCGCGAACCATCGGGAAGCGGAATGGTAGGACTAAACAATTCGGATGGTTGCGGGCCCTCGCTTTTAACTAACGACGCCTCGGGACCTCATCTGGCATCTGCGCGTTTAGTTGATTAGCAAACCAACGGTTTCGGTACAACTTCGGTACAATTGAGGGCGAGATTTCGGGAGAGGGAGCCTGTAAGCGACGCTCAGCAAAAGCTTTGTAAGATTTGCCCTCTTTGTTAGAAGGCAGACGCTCTATCCAACTGAGCTACGGGCGCACTGCGCGTATTGATTCTAAACCATTTATCGAGAAGAAGAGCACGATTTTGGGCCGTTTACCCTCTGCCGAAATGGCAGACGCTCTATGAAACTTAGTTACCGACTGATCCTTTTCTACTCATTTGATTCTACGAAAGTTGTAAAACCAATTCGACCTCCGATTCCTCCGGAATCTTGGAGCAACTCGGAGCAAGTGGAACGGGCGGAGCGGTGAAACCGACGCCCATTGACTGCTGTGGTGCACAAAAATTCCATCCGGCTCCCATCTGACAGAGATGTTGGCACTTATTTGTTCGGCTTCCTTGTGCTCGGAGACCCCAAAAACCAATCCTGCTAGCTGTAAATGCTTTTCAGCCGGACCGACTCTGTGCCATCCTGACAGCCCATGTTTCGATCCTTTCTGAACGCTAAGCACTCGTTGGATTCTCTGCTTAACTTGATCGCCGATCTGGTCGCGGACGGGCTTCTTTTCTGCCGTCTCCTGTTCCGCTCGCGCACAGCCCTTAGCGCGGAAGTCTTGTTCCTGCGAAAGCAGCTGGCCTTCTATGAGGAGAGGCAGGTCCAACCGAGACGATTGAACGACTCCGCCCGTTTCTCTCTCATCCTCTTGTCTCGCCTATGCAATTGGAAAGAGGCCTTGGTAATCGTCAAACCAGAGACGCTGATCGGGTGGCATCGCAAGGGTTTCCAGTTGTTTTGGAAATGGAAGTCGCAAGCGGGCCGGCCACGACTTCCTGAGAACATCCGCAAACTCATCGTGCAAATGGCACAAGAGAATCCAACTTGGGGACAAGCGCGTGTGGCAGCGGAGCTTTCGGTGAAGCTGAGTATCTATGTTTCTCCACGTACAGTGCGCGCCTATTGGCCTCCAGAACCGGAGCGACGAGGCAACGGGAGGACCTCTTCGCAGAACTGGAGGACGTTTGTTCGCAATCACGCACAGTCCATCGTCGTCTGCGATTTCCTGGTCGTGGTGACCGCCCGGTTCCGAACACTCTATGTGTTCCTCCTGATGGAAGTCGGGACACGGCGCATCGTGTATTGCAACGTTACCGCGCATCCAACGGCAGCCTGGACCTTGCAGCAGCTTCGGGAAGCGATTCCGAGGGATCATTCCTGCCGTTTCCTCATCCATGACCGTGACTCGATCTTCTCGGCTGAAGTGGACCAGCAGCTCAAGGCTTTTGGACTGCGGGTGCTGCGCACGCCTGTTCGTGCATCAAAGGCGAACGCCTACTGCGAGCGATTAGTGGGAAGCATACGCCGGGAGTGTTTGGATTTCATGATTCCGCTCGGCGAGAAACATCTGCGCAGAATTCAGGCAGAGTGGGTGATGCACTACAACCAGGGGCGCCCACACTTGAGCCTCGGACCGGGGACTCCTGAACCTGCCGCGGTATTCCTACCGCTGCAAGGTCACGACAGACATTCCTTCGCCAAAGACTGCAAGGTCGCGGCTCGCGCAGTTCTCGGCGGTCTCCATCACGAATACCGGTGGGAAAGGATCGCCGCGTGAAGGACGGGAAGAGCTCAGCGGACACTGCGCTTTGATTGCGTCTCCCCAATTTCTAATGCCTTTAAAGGGGGGAAAGCCGGTGCCTTTCGTTTGCGCGAGACAAACGGGTTGGGGGTTGGGGTAAACGCTCGTTGGTTCCTATCTGACCCAAGTCCTCCAGCACGAGCTCGAATCCTTACGACCGCTTCTGGCAGACAACTATGTGTATATATAAGGTTGAGCGGATGGTTGTCTCTGGGATCGGTCAGGCTTCAAAACTGGGCACAATTATTGCGCAGCACAACCCTGGTATATACCGTAGATGAAAATCTCGATGTACGGATACAGGTATATATACCTGTATCATAAACGTTAAACCGCTCAAAATGAGTAGGTTATACTAAATTTCACCGAATCAGGCTATTTCAGCAAATGCTGAAATAGCGCTAGATAGTGAAATTTCTGTCCAGGTTTCACTGTTTGTGGTAGTTTCAACGTATGTTGAAACAGGCCCCTCCAGTGAAAGAGATCGAACGCTTAGGTGCCGAAGCGATTAAAGCTCTGTTTCAGGAAATCGCTGTGGTCGATCTCCACTCGCTCGAAATTGAAAGCCCCGCGCAAGACCAACGCGTGGACCTGGTGGCATCAGTCGACGTTGCTGGAGAGCATTATGTCTTGGTCTGCGAAGCGAAACAAAGCGGACAGCCACGCTACATACGGGATGCCATCTACCAGTTACGAGACTACCTCCGAGAATTCCCAAAGCCCGCGACTCCGGTTGTAATTGCGCCATACCTTTCGCCGGAGTCGCGAGAATTGTGTCTTCAGAACGGAGTTTCGTTTCTCGATCTTGAAGGTAACGCGCGGCTTGTGTTCGGTACAGTCTTCATCGACCGGGTACGGTCGAACAAACCAGCACCTGAACTTCGCGAGCTAAGGTCCTTATTCAAACCGAAGTCTGCTCAAGTGCTACGGGTTCTGTTTCGGGACCCAAAGAAAAGTTGGAAGGTCGCGGATTTGGCCAACGCTGCGTCGGTAAGTCTTGGCCACGCAAGTAATGTACGGACCGCACTTCTCGATCGCGAGTGGGGAGCACTCGACGCGGAAGGACTTCATCTCAGGGCCCCAGACGAATTGCTTGACGCGTGGAAGGCTGCTTACGTGCCGCCAGTTGCAGAGCGAGTTCCTTTCTACACCACGCTGCACGGCAGCCTTCTGGAGAGTCGGGTGAAAGAATTCTTCAACTCTGCGCCGAACGATATCCGTGTGGCGCTGGCGTCTTTTTCGGCGGCGCAATGGATCGCGCCCTACGGCCGAACGGGCACCCTGTATCTGTGGTCCGAAAAAAGAGCGATCGAAGATCTCAAGGAAAGGCTCCAACTTTCCTCGTCGCTAAAAGGCGAAAACGCGGTCGTGTCCGTTCCACAGGACAACAGCGTCTTTTTTGACGCCTATGCACCGGAGCATGGCATTCGTTGTACCAGTGCACTCCAAACGTATCTGGACTTGTCGAAAAATGGAGAGAGAGGCGAGGAAGCAGCGGAGCATCTACGCCGCATGCGGCTGAGATGGCAAAAATAAATCCTTCAGATCCACAATCAGCAAATCAATATGAGGACCGCTCAACAGAGGCTGTGAAATCGGTCCTTGTGGAAATAGGGCAAATCCTCGGCAGTTTCAACGGCAAGTACGCAGTGATAGGAGGAGCCGTACCTTGGCTCCTCCTGGACAACCATGAGATGCCCCATGTCGGTACCCTTGACGTGGACTTGGGGCTTGACGCGGAGGCGCTTGGGGAAGGCGAATACGCTCGCCTCGTGGAGACCCTGATGGGGCACGACTACAAACAAAGCGTGGAATTGCGAAAATTCCAGCTCGTCCGCACGATCACTCCCGCAGATGGAGGAAATCCCATTGACGTGATCGTCGATTTCTTGATGCCAAGAGACGCAGTCATCGAGAAGAACAAACCACCAATCGTGGAGGATTTTGCGGTCCAACGAGCAGACGGAGCGGACCTCGCTCTGCACTTTAATGAACTGGTAGCGGTACGCGGCGCGATGCCGAATGGCGGAACCAACAAGGTTGAGATTGCGGTTTGTTCCATTCCGGCCCTGCTCGCGATGAAAGGACACGCGGTCAATGGACGCTACAAGCAAAAGGATTCGTACGACATCTACTACTGCGTACGGAACTATCCAGGAGGTATTGCAAGGCTCGCCGAAGATTGCCGACCGCTACTGGAACACAACAGCGGCGCGCAAGGCTACGGTTTTGTGAATGAAAAGTTCGACACGGAGGACGGATTCGGACCCACATGCGTTAGAAGATTCGTCGAAGAATCCAAGATTTTGGGAGATCGGACTGCGGAGCAGTGGCAGCGAGACGCGTTTGGCCAAGTCGACGAGTGGCTCCGGACGCTTGGTCTCAGAAAATAATCGGGTTATCAAACGTTGGCCCGCGCGGATGCGGAATCGATCGTGCCGCAACGCGGGGTACAACGAGCCTTCTTCGACTTGAAGAACGTCATCCGATACCCGCTGAATGGAATTGGCGATTTAACCGTATCAACTACACAGCAAGGTGGGGCGGGAAGGGACGGGTTCTTGCCATCCTTAAGCGGTCAGTTTCGCCGGGAAACTCATCGCTCCCCGAGCCACCGTTGCGGTAGACTTCGAAATACTCCCCTCGCCCGCGTGGGAAGCAGAATCTCGCGAATGACCTCGCGGCACTTGGTTTGCTGCTCGCCCGCAAGACGAGAGACCGCCACCCATCGATCCAAGATTTCATGCTGGCCAACGATTCCTGCACCGTTGCCTGCGAGGTTTCGGTCTACCTGACAGCCGAGGAAATTGGCTATTACAAATCCAGGCGATTCTTCGTGACATTGCCGGAATCGTCCAAGCCGATCACCGGGCCATCGATGTAGTGCAAGCCAGAAACGTGTGCCTGGCGAATTGTAATTTCGCCAGGCACAGGGGATGTCACAATGTTACATCCTCGCGCTGTATGTTGTTCATTTCAAAGGCACTCTTAATTCTGGCGAAGCACAACCGCGCCATACGAGGATAGACATGCAAAATAACACCCAGATGCTTGACGACAAACGGACGCTCCGTGAGCTGAACACTCGGATTGGGGATGCAGAGAGCAAAGGCGACCGTGACTGGCTTGCTTCCATTCTGGCACCACACCCTGCCTTCCAGCGGGCGGACGAGACGAGGACGGTCGATGATGAAGCGGCTTTCCTCCAGAAGATCAAACCTGGAGGCGCTCGGGTAACCGAGATCATCGAGCCGATCCAGTTCTATGGAGGCCGGGCGGTCGTCAACTGCATCGTTACGATCGGAGGCCAGAGTTTCCACAATCTTCGCCTGTTCGTTCGACGCGGCGGAAACTGGAAGCTCCTGGCTTGGGCCAATGAGCCGGCGTGATTCCCGGAGGAAATGCTGATTATGGGAAAGAGCAAACTCCTCGAGCGGAACTGCGGCTCATTGGTATCGGAGCGCGGTGATCGGATCGACGCTTGTCGCGTTGTGCGCCGTATCCAGCAAGCGGCAAGCGCAACGAGTAGGAGCATAGAAATGATCGCTTTTTGATTGATCAGTGATTTTCGCTCGTCATGGCGCAGTCCGCGTCCGTTCCGCCAACATCAGCAACTCTTGGCTTTCCTTATGGGACAGCTGAGCCATAGCTTTGTCCAAACTCAGCCACGTGTGCTTACGTGCTTTATCGCTAGGCTTACCGGGCTCCAACTCCTCCATCAGATAAAAGCGAGCGGTGACCAATTCTCCGTTTACAGAGAAAGAAACCTCGCTCAGGTCGCCCTTAATGCATGCCCACGCTCCGGTCTCTTCACGTACCTCGCGCACCGCAGTCTCCGGCATTGGTCCTCCAGCCTCAATGTGCCCCTTCGGCAGAACCCATTCTTGTGGAGAGTTCTTTGCTTGCACCAGCAGATACTCAATCCCATCGCCTACTCGCCTAGAGACAACACCACCGGCATGCGAGGCTCGATGCTGCGTTGACGCCAGCCGATATCCGTTGTCTCGCTGGCTTTCCAGTACGATCATGTACCAATAGGCTTGGTTTGTAGCTTTCACTCGCTGATCTACATACCTCCAAAAGGCCAATATCAGCAGTGGAAGCACCACAATCACGATTGCCAGTCGGTTCGTCAGCACTGCCCACGGAATCACAATTGGCAGTACGACCAACAAGCTTCGAAAGAACTTGGAATCAGCCTCGAAGCGTTGCACTGTCGCCAGTGCTTCAGGGTGCTTAAGCGCCAAAGTTGCTTTGCATGATTGGAAAGCATTGATCGCTGTTGATGCCTGCAGGGGATCCAGATAGTGGCCCTTGATGCGCACAGCATGAACGAGAGCGTCGTCCGCCTCCTTCTTGATGAACCATGCTGCCAGACGTCTGGTGACCCATGGCGAGAGCGGTTGTCCCTTGGCTAAGCGTTTGACCTGTTCCTCGAATGTCGCTTTTCTAATTGGATCGTATATCCGATCGTCCAACAGCCAAGAACCCAGCAGGAAGATGAAATGGCCCAGAAGGTAGCTAGTGAACAGGAATACGACCCAACCTTCCGTGCCAGCGGGTGCTTGATAGCCCTGTCCGAACAAACGTGCTCCAACATCATCCTTCAACAGGTATGTCAGGAGCGCTCCTGGCAATAGAATCGAAAAGAAGTCGATGACGCCGATAAAGAATTTCTGAGGTTCAGCCGCCATCGTTTCACCTGCAACCAGGATGCCAAGTGCTGGCCTTCGTCCAATTGTCGATCTTCGGAAGCAATGTTCCACCCATCTCGACGAATTTGGGATGCGTTATTAAATTAACGTCCGTTGTTCACTCATTCTAGGGATTCGTAGCAGTCGGGTGAGAACGGCGGCGAGCAGAGGCAGTAGAACACAAGGTCGCTGTCACCTACATTGGTTATGCGTTGCGATGTTCCCGCCGGAATCACCGCGACATTGCCGGCTATCACTGGCTCTGCGGCCAAATCGCCCAGCTGTATCACCCCTTGGCCTTCGACGATCAAGTACCTTTCATCGACACCGCGGAGGCGGTGACGCTGCGTCGTTACTCCTGGCGCAACCGTTGCGCGCGCGATTGAAAGATGAGGGTCACTCGAATCATTCCAAACCTCGAGAATTCTGCAGCGCTCGGGCGTCATAAACTCCGAAGCCGCGTCTGGCTTTCGAACAAGCACGTGCATTACAACTTGCTTTGAGGCGCCTTCCAGCATCCCTGATAACTCCTTTCCTCTTTAGTCGTTGACCCGTTTCGAGCACGGCCACACCCCTGTGTCCGTCCCTACAAGACAAAATGGTCGTCGGCGGACCAGGCCGGCACCGGAGGCCAGCCGAGTGATCGCATCAACGACCGCCACTCTTTTTGTTGACTCACCAATGCAGTTTCTAATGCCTTCGGTCGATCAACTCCTGAGGTGCTGGGCGACTCCGACTTTGCTGCCTCCGACAAACCTGGCTCGGCGGCTATACGTGGCCTCGGCGCTCTCAGGGCGCTAACACGCCCGGCCACTCCACCTAACGCACCATCCACCAAGGCTCCTTTTTTTCGGACCGGGGACTAGCCTCGCCGCGGAACACGTCGTGAGCCGTGCGGCATCGCAAAACAAAGCGAAACGAAACCTGAAGGTTACCTTAAGCCGCTGCGAACTCTGGTCGGAATTGCTTCCGGCGGGCCTTACTCTGTGCAGTTTCGTTTAGCATTAAGATTGATGGGAAGTCAAGCGATAATGCGATTTACGTGGCGTCAAGGACGTTGTGTATATTCGGAGGGGAATTACGTCGTTGCTGTCGACATAAACTTTTCCGATTGCAGCGGGATTCGCCAGATGGGGACATGACGTCACTATAACCGTGCAGACGCCAAGTAAAACCGCATGTATGACGGCGGGTGGATTCGTCAGACTCTTCGCGGGTTCTTCCGGCAGCCTACAGACAGACCAAGATCCTGGATCGAGCTAGGTTCATCTCCATTGTAATTCTTGGCGAGGTATTGGATTTCAGCCGACTGTCGCGCGTGGGTGGCACCGTGCCCAAAGCCGATTCTTCATTCTGGTTCCAGCGTCAGCCTGCGGCCAAGGTGGCGGAACTCGAACGCGCGGCCTGACTTTCAAAGCAGGTGGTTCTATAGTTAAGCCGAACCAGTTTCCAACCATCTATCACGATGGATTGTCTAGCTCGATGTGCAAGTCGCTTAAGGTGAACCGGGCCGATCACTGGCAGAAAATCGGTCAGTGCGAATCGGGCAGGTTGGTTTAGCAAACCGCCGCCGTCAGCCTCTCAGCCAGCTCTTCTCGTTACCTCCTCCGCTTGAGACTAAGAACTGCATAGCCCTGGGAATCTTAACTGTGAAGTTTGGAGCAACTTTGGAGCAGCACAAGGACGGCTCGAAACTCAGAAGCGCAACCGGAGCAACGACTTGGATTGAATTTGCGTCCACTTAGAAGGCAGGCGCTCTATCCAACTGAGCTACGGGCGCAACCGCATTGATTCTAAGACATTTGCGCTTCGAAGGCACACAGTTTTGGTCGCAGTGACCCTCTGCGTGGAGGGCAGACGCTCAGTTCAAACGGGCAGAGGTTCTCAGCTACAGCGCATATCGCAGTTCCGGGAGTCCGCGCACGCCTTGCCACATTCTCGTACATCATTCCGTGTGCTTTCACAAACTGCCTAGGAAGGATTTCCAAGATCTAGACACCGCTGCCAACAACAGAACTTAGGCTCAGGTCGTCTGGGAACCTCCGCTAACCTCGCGCTCCGCGCTCCGCTCGCTCCGCTCTCCGCTCTTGTATTTGAAATCAAGATCAGATATAAGCCATTACTTATTCCACGTGTAACCCCATAAGGGAGCCTTCCAAGTGCCTTTTTCGCAATTACTGCCTAAGCTTCTCGAACATGTGAATCTGTGGAAGATTCTGGTCGATGGCCGATGGGGATTGATGCTGGCTCTCTCCATGCCGCTACTCGCTTGTCACACGGTTCGTGAATCGAACAATTCATATATCCCATTTTTAAAGCTGGCCGTGAAGCCCGAAATTGAAGACAAGGAAGCAGAAACTAAAATGGTGGAGCAGGTTGTTCTTCACCGTAGGATTTGAATTTCGGCCATTGATGAACGGTTCTTTGGAACTATGTAGGACTCTCGTAATGAGGACTCAGCAAATTCTAATTGTCGATCTCGATTCAACTTGTCCACTTGAAAACTGTGCGAACGTTAGAAGCTGGATTCCAGCGCTGGGAGCCAAAGTGCGAGTGGACGTCCAGACCACATTGCTCCCCTCCAACGCGCCAACTCACTCTCCCGCTCTCATCATCCTCAGAACTTCCATTGAAGGTTTCTCTCTAGGAGTTTTGAGCTCGATCAGAAAAAAGTGGAGTCAGGTGCTCCTCTTCGGTCTTTTTTGCGCCGGGAGCGACAGTTTGACCAACAGCTTTCAAGCGCTCCTCAATGAGCTCGACGACTTTCTCTACTGTCCATTTAGGGAAGCGGAACTTGTCGCTCGTATTCAGCGACTCCTACAGTCCGACAGCTACGCCCGTACGTTGTCTGGTGCGTGCCCTATCAAGGAGAAGTTCCACCTTGAATCCTTAGTTGGCGACAGCGAAAGCTTTCTTCGGGTTATCGAGAAAATTCCTCGTATTGCGCAGTCAGAGGCGACAGTTCTGATTTCGGGAGAAACCGGGACAGGCAAAGAACTCTTCGCTAGGGCGATCCACTACACCGGCCCGCGCCAGGCGAAGCCATTTGTGCCTATCAACTGCGGCGCCTTACCAGATCACCTATTCGAAAATGAATTGTTTGGACACGCGAAGGGCGCATTTACCGATGCCTCATCGGCCGAACAGGGGCTATTGGGTCTGGTTGAGGGCGGAACGCTGTTCCTGGACGAAATCGATACCCTCAGTCAATCGGCTCAAGTAAAGCTTCTTCGATTCCTGCAGGACCGTGAGTATCGGCCATTAGGTTCAGTGAGAACCCTCGTCGCTGATGTCCGGATCATCGCTGCCAGCAACATCGATCTGGAGTCCAGATTAGCGGCGAAGCTCTTCCGGGAGGACCTGTACCATCGCCTGCACGTCTTGTTCCTCTCAATTCCACCTCTTCGGGAGCGCGTCGAGGACATTCCTTTCCTGGCTAACCATTTTTTGATCAAGTACGGGGCCGGGCATGCGCTCGGATCTGTACATCTCGCTCCCGGCGCTCTGCGGAGGCTCATCTCCTATTCATGGCCAGGTAATGTCCGAGAACTGGAAGGATTGATCCAGCGCGTCGTAGTACTCACATCCACCTCGATTCTTCAGGCTTGTGACATTGACCTTCCCTTAATCTGCCAGAGTCAACAAGCCGACGACACGTCCCTTCGTGAAGCCAAAACCCGCGCCATAGAGCAGTGCGAATTCGTGTACTTGACGAAAGTTCTGGCCGCTCATCAAGGAAACGTTAGTCGCGCTGCAAAGGCTGCAGGGAAGGAACGTAGGGCGTTTCAGAGGCTTCTTTGCAAACACGGTCTTCAGAGGCGTCCTCCCGTGAATAGAACGGATCCCGGTTGTTCCTCGGTTTCTATAACATATTAAAATTACCTGCGGCAAGAGCTCCGCAGCACATGCGGCGAATCTTCCGCAGTTCTCATCTCCCATTGCGTAGGGCCGATTCAGCAAAAATGCATGATTGGCTATGCGGCAATTATGCCTCAGCTCTCTGAAGGATAAAAGTCAAAGCCTATCCGAATCAGAAAGCTAGCGGCAGGATTGCGTTGGCATCTGAGTTGCACTGAGCGAGAGTGGCTAAACAGGAGTGTGCCGCGTGGGAGGCTCCGAAGGCAGTCTTCCGGCGTTTGCCAAAGACATTCTTCACTACCTAACTCATCATCCAGGTGCAGCGGACACCGTACAGGGCATCCTCCAATGGTGGCTGCGTCAAGAGTGTGGCGAGGACGCAACAAGCCAAGTGCAGAACGCGCTGGACTTCCTGGTGGATAAGGGATGGTTAACTGAGGCAACAATTCCTGCTCCGAAGGTTTACCGAATGGAAGAGACACGAATGGCGGAGATCAACGCATTCTTGAATGCCTCAACGAAGGAAAGGCATTGACGAGATGCCGACTGCCCAACTGGGACCAAATGCGTACAGCTCAACCATTTCTCATCGACGGCATCGATGCAATGCGTGGACAACGACGTGCACAGGAAATCACAATATTTACATCTTTAGGAATACGAAGAAGTATGCAGGAGTGTGCTGTTTAAGGCTAGGAATTTATGCCGCACGAAATATTGGTAGGGTCAGTGATCATGAGAGAAGAGGAGAGTTCAAATGAGCGACGACCTTGGACGCGGAGTGATTGGGTGGCCAGTGGATCGCTGGCAGGCGCTGGATACTCTTGCCGGTGACACGACCACAGAACACGTGATTCTTCGGAATCTCGTTGAACATCGCGACGACCCGGATGCCTACAGTGTGCGCATCGCCGGGGGGAACATCGATGTTGAGACCGTCGCCTCGCGGGAATTCAACTTCGACATGGAAAACGAGGATGACGAAGACCTCAATCGCAAGGTGCGTTTCGCTTCACAGGAACTCGCATATAAGGAAGACAAGAAAGTATTGGGGGTGATGCGCCCTAAGGCTGTCGACCTCCCAATCAGCGTCGACGCGTTTAGCCAAGCCAAGAAAGTTCTCGGCGACAACCACGTTCAGCATGGCTTCGGCGCTGTCGTCAGCACGGGCGCGCTCACGACGCTGGAAATCGAAGTGCGCGGCGTGAAGTCTGGATTGGAAATAGTCGAGTCCATGCTAAGTACCAAAGTAGCTCAGAGCAACGGGCTGCCCGAGGACGATTTTAATCGCGCTGTCGGCATCAGACCGTCGAAAGTGGCACCGGCTGCGAAGAAGCCCTAAAGAGCTGAACAGTGTTAAAACCGATCCAATTTGGAGGCGGTGACGTCGAGGTGTGGTTTGGCGGTGACGACACACCTGTTCCGCCTGTGCCACCGGAGACCACTTCCATTCCTCGGTTTACAGTCGCCGTCCACGGCGCAAGATCGGGCGATCGGGTCGTCGTACGTTATCGCGTGGCTGGACGCGACGGCCAGATACAACTCGTTACCGTGCGGACGAGCGAAGCTACAGATGGCCGCAATGTCACCGTGTTCAGCGGAAATCTGAGTGGGCTGCGGCACGGTGCGGATGTCCGCTATGCGGTTGTTTTCGAGCGTCCCGCCCCACAAGGTCTGTTTCGCTTGCCTCGTGACGCAGACGAGACTCTCTACCCCTACAACTTTATCTTCTTGGCGAAGGGTTCGCAACCATCCACGACGAGGATGCTGAACAAAGACGTGCGGGCAGCAACGTCCGTTATTTCGGCTTCAGCCGGCGCGACGACTGATGTCAATGCATCAACATCCAGTGGAAATGGGAGCAGCAGCAATGCTCGGAGCACTAGTCGTGGAACGGCTGTCGAACGGCTCGTCGAAGGCCGAGTGTGGTCACAGGACGCGATGCCAGCAGCCAGTGTGACCCTGCGACTGTACCATCGCGGGTTCGGCGGTCAGGATACGAAACTGGGCGAAGTCACGAGCGATGCCCAAGGCGGATATGCGCTGCCGTATCAGTACGCGGCTACGCCCAACATTGAGCTGCGTGCTGTCGATGCGCAGGGAAAGGAGGTCGTCATCTCTCAACCGCGCTTCGGTGCGCGAGAGCGCGAGGAGCTAAACGTCGTTGCGCCCTCAGCCGCGGTACCTCAAGTTGTCGAGTTCGCGCAGCTTCGCTCCGACCTCGCGAAGGAAATCCCCAACATGAAGGCCCTCGCAGGGGCCGTCGAGAACGAGGTTCAACAGGACTTCACCGCGCTGCATGCCGCGACAGGCTGGGACGCGCGACTCGTGTCAATGGCGGCTGTCGCAGAGCAGCAGAGCGCTGAGACCGGTGTGTCGTCCGACGTGCTCTACGCAGCTTTTAGGGCCGGGCTACCCATGGACAAGCAGCAACTTGCGCTTCTGGGGCCTGACGCCTTCGGCCAGGCGCTTCAGGCTGCTCGCGATGCTGGAGTGGTTGCCCTCGACGACGCGCAACTTGGGAAGGCGAAACAGAGTTACCAAGCTTTCGCACGCGCGACTCGTCGTAACCTGCAGGCCCCGGGCGCACGTTCGACGTTCGGAGATCTCCTCAGTCGCTCGGGCCTCACGGATACAGAGAAGAGTGACTTCGAGGACGTGTATTTTGCGCGGCCCGCCGGA
>WNFW01002172.1_pt1 | contig 13366 bp, 5 predicted proteins | sample 5400131 | NCBI WGS metagenome assembly WNFW01 (sample SAMN13153362, study PRJNA577476) | soil metagenome | isolation source: 20 cm soil or saprolite under grassland replicate 1 | place: USA:California | collected 2016-06-15 | reverse complement strand
CATTCAATCAATGAACTTATAAATTTTTATTAAAGTATTATTATAATAAAAGTATTTTTAAAAGCTAATTAAATTCTAAAAATTGAATTTATACCTTATCATATTTTCCACTATTACGGTAATAGTAAACTTTTTATTGAAATTGCAAGTATGATAGATTTTAAAAATTTAAACTTAGTTTTACTGTATATATAAGCTTTTATTTGTATATATTAATATTATTATCGTTATAGTATTATTCGTATTATTGTCTTATAATAAGTGAATTATTATATTTTTATAATACATAATTAAATAATTGCTAAACGGCAAAATTTATTACAAATTGTTAAATTATTATTTTAAAAATTTTTATCCGATAAATTTAAAACAGTTGAAATTTTTGAAACAGGGGTAACAAAAAATCTTTACATTCTGATCTTTTAAATGATATTTGATCTAAATGATAAATTAAAATTATTTCGATTTTTACGACATATAGACAATTAAAGATTCAAAGGTATGATAGCAAGAGTATCGTGCAGGTTATCATCACGCTTTGGAATGATTTTTAGAACAGGATCAACGACAATTCGATTTCGAACCCGCATGTCCGACGAACCTATTCGATTTTTTCGAGATTTTTGGCAAATGAGTATTCAATGAAATGATATAGTGGAGGTTACCATCACGTACCGGAGTGGTTTTTGAGTATGATCGGTGTGTAACCTGGCAGGATCGTGTTCTGCGCAGGTCCGACGAACTTATTCGATAATTGGCAAATTATTATTCATTGAAATGATACGAAGAGCATCGTGGAGGTTGCCATCACGTACCGGAGTGGTTTTTTCGTATGATCAACGACCATTCAGTGTGTAACTTGCGCAGGTCAGCAGGATCGTGCACTGCGCAGGTTCGACGAACTTATTCGATTTTTGGTATCTCCCTACTCCATTTTGTTTAGCACCATTGAAATCTTTATTACAAGGAATACCAAATTTTCTTACGACTTCAAAAACGTCTTTAGAAATATCAAATTCATCAACTGCTGGATCCTGAAAGTAAAGCAAACCATTGAACCCATGATAATTTTCAAATTCTACGTCTGGATTTTTACGTGCATTATTTTCAACCGCTTTGAAAGCTTTTGTTTAAATGCAATGGTTTAAAAAAAAATAATTTTTCCGTAAGTAAATATATAAAATATATTATATACAAGAATTAGGATATACTGTATTTATTTAATATTAACCTTCAAGGCAGTGATCATAATTCCAAATAATGTAGTCAGGATTATCTTGATCAGCCCAACGATCATAATCAGCTTTATGACCTCGCCTAAAAATCAAGACATTTTTAGTATAATGAATACGAGAACCAAAAATTTTTACAAAATGATTTTAATTAGCGGAAAAAAATAAAATTAAAAAAAAATTATTTTCTTACATGTAAGCCAATGCATTCACAGTACTACATCCCCCAATAACCTTGCCACGTGGATAAGGAAAACCTTTAATACTCGCTTGAATAACCCCAATCTGTTTCACTTGTTTGACTAAAATTTTGTTTTTAATATTAATCGAAATTTTTATTATTATATTGATCTTAGAATTTTAGAACTTCAGATCTGTTTAAATCTCCTTCATTTTTCCTCTCGAATTACCTTCAGGATTCAGAAAGGTCCGTTGACTCCATTCCTATAAAAAAAGAGAAAAAAAGAACATTAACGTTAATAACGCCCTTATATTAAATATAAAAAAACTCTTCCAACCCTTTATAATTACCGCTTTGAATGTCTAACAAACAAGCCCAAAACCTAACAATAAAGTATAATTAGCGTTAGTAACGAACGAAGAAATAAACAAAAATGAAAAAATAAACTTACCGCTAATTCCATGTTCAGGCGCGCTCTTAATACCTTTCAAGAATTTCGTTGATTTCACTCGACTAAGATTTTTATAAAGTTTTTTTTTATGTATTTTATTTTTTAATAAACCATTTTTTTTGAACATTTTTTTTTTCTAACGAAAATTTTTTTCCTATATCTGAAAGGCCATCCGGATGCTAAAAATATACTGTGCTATTGTAAGAATTTCGTCTAGTCTTATTATTCTTCTTTGTTCGATAAGCGGTTACACAACATTTAATTCGTTCGAAAAACAAGTGCTTGACTAAGATAATAAACGATGATTATCGTTATTTATCAAATTAAAATTAGTGTAACCAATCACTCAACATAATCTAAAACGTGATAACGTGATAATCAGTTTTTCCTTGAATATATCGATATGGGAAAATGATAATTCCGAAAGAGATAATCTTACCACTGCTGTTTCACAACATTTTTTATTATATATATGAACAAAAAATTTCCCACCCATAAAAATTAAAAAAAAATGGCTTATAGTAAAGGAAGTGAGTAATAAGAGTAGTGTAAAATCAAATATTTAATATTTTTAATGTTAAATGTTTTTTGTTAGATCGTGTTCAATATTATCCAAATCCTTCTAACCATCAACATACAAAAGTTGGTGTTATTAGGCCTATAATTTTTATAGGTAATAATAATATTAGAATTAATGAAATTAAAAAGATATTAAAAGAAAATCATAATCAATATATATATATAATGAATATTTAAGCAGTTATAGAATGTAATTGTTAATTTTGGCATAATTGTTTATTAATGATTTTGATGAGCATTTTTGTTTATAATAATTACATTAGAATTAAAACATTATAATTTAATCAACAAAATAATATTGTGAGCTTTTTCCTTCCTTTTGGGAGCTGTATTATTCTATTTTTTCCTTCCTTTAATGGGAGCTGTATTATTTTATTTATTCCCTTCCTTTAATGGGAGCTGTATTATTCTATTTTTTCCTTCCTTTAATGGAAGCTGTATTATTTTATTTATTCCCTTCCTTTAATGGGAGCTGCATTATTTTATTTTTTCCTTCCTTCCTTTTGGGAGCTGTATTCCTTATTAATTTTTATATTTTGTTGACTTTAGGAAGAGAAAAATACTTTTAAAGAAAATGATTAAAGATGATGAACAAAGAAAAATCATTATTGAGAGAGCTAAAGAGTGGATTAAAAATTGAATATAATGCAATGGTAATAAGTAAAAAAAGAAACAAATGTAACATTAAGTTATAATATAACTTAATGAGAATTTTTAAATTTTTATTTACTTCTTCTTTAAAATATGTACTGTGTATATTATTAGTATTTTATATAAATGAAAGTTAACAGGAGAGAATTCCTATTATAATCAGGGTTGGCACAGGATTCTAAGCAAAATTCTTGATTTAAATTTGCTATATTTAATTTACTATTTCTTTCCCAGTTCAAATTTTAAAAATAATCAAAAAGCTATGCTGTTCTTTACTTTTTATAATCACATGATGATAGCAGAAGAATTACATATTAACAAGTCAGTTCTATAATAATTTATGTAAGACTTTATTAAATAAAAAGAAATAAAGAATAAATAAATAAATAAGGTTGATGATTCTCAACCGATTTTTGGATCTTTGAAATCAACTTACACAGACTCTTATACTAATAAAACAATAATACAATAATACAATAATAATAATAATTTAATAAAATGAAACTATTCCAATTGCACCGATTACATCATGATATATCATTTGTGTGCTGTCATGATTTCACAATCATAACATTCAGATTTATCTTCTACTATGTAGTTAGAATCTGAATTAAATATTGCCTTTTCATCTTCATTTACCTTTCTAAGGAAACGACTTGTATAATATGATTGTGAATGAGATTGCATAATAGAAGAGTTAGCTTGACTCTGCACTGAAACTTTTTCAAATTCTTTCATAATATTTAATGCTTGTGAATTATTAATACTTGTAATGTGCTCAGCTCCTATTGTATCTATTGTATCTATTGTAATTATAGATCCTTTAACGATCTTACACTTATCAAAACAACTAAGCCATTCAGATATAGTTTTTTCAAGGAACTTTAAGGTTGGTCTTTTGGTAGGCTCTGAATCCCAACATTCTCTCATCATATCTATATAATATTTTGGGGTATTTGTTATAATTTCAGGACGTTCTCCTTTACAAACACTTAAGCTAAGATGATGATCATGTGCTCTATCATTAAATGGAGGAGCACCTGATGTAAATTCCCACATAATCATTGAAAAACTATAGATATCACTTGCTGAAGTATAAGGTTTGCCCCTTAATACTTCAGGTGCCATATAAGGTATAACTCCACAAATCTTTTCAGGATTTTGTAATTTTCCTATAGGTTTGCATAATCCTAAATCAATAATATATACTTCATTATCTGATATCAAAATATTACCATCATGAAGGTCACAGTGAACAAGATCAGATTTGTGTATTATTTTAAGCCCCAAAATTATTTTTTTCAATAACTGTAATTTGTCATGCCAATTAAGTTTAACTATATTAGACAAGCATTTCCTCAAACTGCCTTCTTTTACATAACTCATTACTACAATATAATTTAAACTATTTGGATCTTGAGTAATTCCAAAGAATCGAACAAATTTTGAAAATGATTTTTTCTGACAATTATAATTGTACTTCCATTCATCTAAAAATTCATCATTTAAGTCTGAAGAATCATTAAGATTTTTAAGAATGACTTCATAGCCTTTTTGAAAAGTCCACCTATTCCATTTTTGTTCATCAAAATTCCAACTATCAACAGGTCCATCTAACCAGATGGCCTTATTAATCTCACTAAATCCTCCTTTATCATAATAATTGATATTTTTCAATCTGTTATAAGGTATCCATTCTAAAACTTCAATGATATTTTTAGCACCTAACTGTGCTTCTTGAATAAATTTATCAATAAATTCATTTCTACTAGTCCATTTTAAAAAATCTTGTTGGAATCGCTTAGAATTACATTGTTGACACCATTGATAATCAGTATATGGTTGCTTACATTCTTCACACTTATTATATAACTCATTAATTTTCCCATTTTCAGTTGCTTTTAAATACCAATAAAAAGCTTTTTCTAAATCCTTTTCTGTTCCATTACCACTTTTATAAATTTCAACTAAACTATTTATTGCATTATTATTCCCATTTTTAGCTGCTTTTTGAAACCAATAAAAGGCTTTTTCTATATTCTTTCCTGTCCCTTCACCATTATAATATAATACTGCAAGATTATATTGTGCATTAGCATGACCATTTTCTGCTGATTTTTGAAACCAATAAAAGGCTTTTTCTAAATTCTTTTCTGCTTCCTCACCATTTTTATAAAAAGATGCAAGTATATACATTGCATACTCATCACCACATTCTGCTGATTTTTGATACCAATAAAAGGCTTTTTCTAAATTCTTTTCTGTTCCTTCACCATTGTGATATAATGATGCAATATTATACAATGCAAGTTCAAAACCACTTTCAGCTGCTTTTTTATACCAATAAAAGGCTTTTTCTAAATTCTTTTCTGTTCCTTCACCAATGTAATATGCTGCTGCAAGATTATATATTGCATTTTCATGACCAATTTCAGCTGCTTTTTGGTGCCAATAAAAGGCTTTTTCTAAATTCTGTTCTTTTCCATCACCATTGTAATATGACACTGCAAGATTATATTGTGCATCAGTATGACCATTTTCTGCTGATTTTTGAAACCAATAAAAGGCTTTTTCTAAATTTTTTTCTGTTCCTTCGCCATTTTTATAAAAAGTTGCAAGTACATACATTGCATATTCATTACCACTTTCTGCTGATTTTTGATACCAATAAAAGGCTTTTTCTAAATTCTTTACTGTTTCTTTACCAATGTGATATTCTGCTGCAAGATTAAATATTGCATTTTCATAACCATTTTCAGCTGCTTTTTGATACCAATAAAAGGCTTTTTCTAAATTCTTTTCTGTTCCTTCACCATTTTTATAAAAAGATGCCAGTACATTCATTGCATATTCATTATCACTTTCTGCTGACTTTTGAATCCAATAAAAGGCTTCTTCTAAATTCTTTTCTGTTCCTTCACCATTGTAATAACACATGCCTAAGCTATTCATTCCAATATTATTTCCATTTTCTGCTGATTTTTGAATCCAATAAAAGGCTTTTTTTAAATTCTTTTCTGTTCCTTCACCATCGCAATAACACATAGCCAATCTATTCATTGCATTATTATTTCCATTTTCTGCAGCCTTTTGATACCAATAAAAGGCTTTTTTAAAATTCTTTTCTGTTTCTTCACCATTGTAATATGATAGTGAAAGTTTATACATTGCATCATCATTACCATTTTCTGCTGATTTTTGATACCAATAAAAGGCTTTTTCTAAGTTCTTTTCTGTTCCTTCACCATTGCTATATAGTAATGCAACATTATATTGTGCATTAATATGATTCTTTTCTGCTGCTTTTTGAAACCAATAAAAAGTTTTTTCTAAATTCTTTTCTGTTCCTTTACCAATATAATATAATGCTGCAAGATTATGCATTGCATTTTCATTACCACTTTCTGCTGCTTTTTGATACCAATAAAAAGCTTTTTCTAAATTCTTTTCTGTTTCTTTACTATTGCTATATAGTAATGCAAGATTATATTGAGAATTAATATGATTCTCTTCTGCTGCTTTTTGAAACCAATAAAAGGCTTTTTCTAGATTCTTTTCTGTTCCTTTGCCATTGTAATATGCCACTGCAAGATTATACTGTGCATTAATATGATTTTCTTCTGCTGCTTTACAATACCAATAAAAGGCTTTTTCTAGATTCCTTTCTGTTCCTTCACCATTGTGATATAATAATGCAAGTTCATATTGTGCATCAGTATGACCATTTTCTGCTGATTTTTGAAACCAATAGAAGGCTTTTTCTAAATTCTTTACTGTTCCTTTACCATTGTAATATGCCACTGCAAGATTATACTGTGCATTAATTTGATTCTCTTCTGCTGCTTTTTGAAACCAATAAAATGCTTCTTCTAAATTCTTTTCTGTTCCTTTACCATTGTAATATGACAATGCAAGATTATACATTGCATATTTATTATTATTTTCTGCTGCTTTATGATACCAATAAAAGGCTTTTTCTAAATTCTTTTCTGTTCCTTCACCATTGTAATATGCCACTGCAAGATTATATGTTGCATTTCCATGACCAATTTCAGCTACTTTTTGGTGCCAATAAAAGGCTTTTTCTAAATTTTGTTCTGTTTCATCGCCATTATAATATGACACTGCAAGTTTATATTGTGCATTAATATGATTCTCTTCTGCTGCTTTTTGAAACCAATAAAAGGCTTTTTCTAAATTCTTTTCTGTTCCTTTACCATTGTAATATGACAATGCAAGATTATACATTGCATCTTTATTACCATTTTCTGCTGCTTTATGATACCAGTAAAAGGACTTTTCTAAGTTTCTTTCCGTTCTTTTAACATTGTCATATGCAAGATTATATTGTGCATCTTTATCATCATTTTGTTCTAACCAATTAATATTATTGCTTAAATCTTTAATATCAGAGTTTGACATTTTAAAACAAAAAATGAAACAAATGAAGGTAGAAAGCAAATTTTTGTTTAGGCTAGGGGAAACCGTTATAAAGCCCAGAGCAGTATAATGTTACGCAGATTTTATTATGCTATACAAATATAGCGGTCAAGTGCTTTCACATCATATAGTCCTTTGTTACACGGTGAAATTAATAATACAACAATGCCGATTAATATGTAATTCGTCGCGTACGTAATGAATAAGACGAAATTCCCGTGTCAATTTGACATTCTAGCATCACGCCCTTGTATATAGCGATAGTATTAACGAAATTAGCAAAGTAGAACTCAAAGCAGATAAATATATTGCATAACCGGTTGTATCTCCTATCCCGGGTATATCCTCAATCACATTAAATACCAAGGAAAAGATTGAATATGAAAACAAAACTAATAATAATTAGAAAAGATAATAATTAGAAAATAAATATTGAAAAATAAAGTAATTTCTTATTTTTATCATAAATAGTTAACAATAAAAATAAATTTAAGCAGTTAAAAACCACTGCAGCTATAATAGGAGAACAATTCCAGTTGGTACTTAACATGATTGAATAAGTTAATATTACAATTTTAATTGATTTAATTTATTTATGCAAGTCTCTTCTTTGTTATGCGATTCATTTTTAAAGTGTTCAGATAATTCTTTTATTAAATTATAGTTCAAGACCAACTTTCTTATGCTATCGTTTTTGCATTCGAATAAAGATAACAACCAATTTTTATTCAGCGACATTCGTGACATGTGTCAACACGAATCAAGAGAGTTAAAAGGCTATTCCGAACTATTTTATCAATCCAGAACTTCGCGGGTCTCATGGGTCGAGAACCGCGCGGTCTTATCGGTATGTAAAACAATAGATACTAAAGAGTCAATTTGGAATTCTCAGCTACGAGTTTCAGTTATTCGAATTCTGCCATCACCATTTCCCTCCGCTGAAAAAATCAAAACGTCACGCAGTTAATATAAATTGTAAAAAAATAACAGCTTTTATTTCTGAGAAATCTTACGAAGAAATTAAACAAAATCCAGACGAGTACAAGATCTCGATTAGTGCTTAAATTCTGCTTTATAATAGAATAAACAAAATTCTTTTTATTCATTTACCATTAACGTTAAAGATGACAAAGTATATTTTGATCAAAATATTTATAAAATGAATTAATAACTTCGCATCCTGTTCTTTCAATAAAAATTTTCAAGTATTTTATATCGACATGTAAGTCATAATATTTAGTTTCATGCGCTTTTCTAATTTTTCTTAAAAATATACGCGAAGTAAATCTTGAAAAAAGCGAATTAATTAAATTTTACAATAACTAAATCAAATTATAAATTTAATTAAATAAATTCAACAGCACCATTAAAACCTAATGCACAGCCTAAGTTTTTTTTTCTTAAGATCCCTCACAAAAATATTAAAATCAGTTTCGATTTGATCAATATATACTGTATTATACCAGATAATATAATAATTAGTATCTAAATTTTTCATTGGTATTTTGCTATACTTAGAAATTATACGAGATGTTGAATTGTTCTGTTTTCATAAAGTATTTTTATTATTTTTACTTATTATTTTAAGTATTTTTAAAATTTTTTTTAAAATTTTTTAATTTGAAATATTATAATATATCAAATATATTAGCCTTCCTATTGGTTATTCGGATTCAAAATTCTAGATTTACCGGTCGCGTGGTTGTTTTATTGGTGATCAGCAATTCAAGTATGTATTAAGAGTTAGTAAAATCTATAAGCTCTCAAGGTTTAATGACATATTCCCATACCTACATTATATAGGAAATTTTTTTAGGCGTAAGGTTACGCAAGGTGATGTATTGTTATTAATTTATAACAAGTGCTTTATTAATTTCTTATAAAATAGAGATACAGTACTACGATTGCACATCTTTAGTATCATTTTTATAGTTGATCTTAATTCACTATTTCTTTCTATAATTTTTCTCTATATATTTCTCTCTCTTTCTTTGCTTCTCATTTATTTTTTTATCTAATGTATCGTGATTAATAGTTGCTATTCCATTTGATAAGCAACTTGTGCACACTTTATGTTGATGCGTATTAGAATTATCACAATTTTTTTTTGCGCAAATTATTGCATATTCTTTAAAGATTATAAATGTTCGATCAAATTTATTATAACAAAAATCGCATTTCATTTTGTTCTTCAAATATAGCTATTTTCACTTTAATACTAATAATGTATTAAAAAATTACATAATAGAATAAATTATTATACTGACAATGTTCGAAAAAGGATTGTTGAAATTTATTATATTATAGTTACATACCAGATACCAATAAAGCATTAAGTGTCAATAAAACTGGAAATGGAGTTATAGTCGATAGTCGAATGAAGTGGAAATTTATAATCTGTTCAGTAATAATGTATTATTAATTCAGTATAATAATAAAAGTTGTATTATGAATTAAATATTGTAATAACAGTATTTTAAGGTTACCAGTAAACTTCTGTATTGTATCATATATCTCTCCCTGATTATATTTATTTTTATTTTTAATAAGAATTTCATCTACTTTATCTATTTTTATTAATTTGTTTGAATAATAAGTTTCTAATGTTGACATTAAATCATTATCATTAAAACTTTAGCCTTAGCATTAACTTTGTAGATACCGAGAAATGTAAGAATTGCGAAAGTATACAACAATTAACGTGATAATAGAAAATTCTATTTATTAACAATTTATTAAAAAAAATATTTCCAATTACCTAAAAAGGAGTATTGATTTGTAATTTATAATTATGTATTATTAATAAATTTCTATAAATGCTGTGCTTTATAATTTTATGCGTAAAAGTACTCAGAAGAAAACGGTCAAGAGTGCTATAAATGCGCGCAAAAAAGTACAAAAAGTTCGAAAAATAAACACCAAAAATTTGTAGAATGGAGTCGTTATCTAAATTATACAGCTCATTTATTTTAAATTCACCATTTTGGTTCTATTTATATAATTCATTGCAATAGAAAAGTCCTTATTTAGTTCATAGTACAAGAAGCGCCAGTATCATTTGACATTTGCTACTATAAACAGTTTACGATATATAAGTAGCGCTTTTTAAAGATGACCAACAAATAATTAAAATGTCTTCTAAAAAAAGAGGAAGTGGAAATATCCGTAATTCGGATAAAACTACGACCATTGTTCCTACTGCTTCTTCTAAATGGACTAGTTCCAACGCCATGGAAAATACCGTTAATATTGTAGGAAGAATGCAACCGTTTAATAATATTACTGAGCACGACTTGCGTGAAGCTTGTGAAAGACACGATAGTACCGATTATACTAATTATGACTGGCAGAACGCGCACCACACAGATAATAAAAACGATAAAGCTGGTATAAATATATCAAATGTAGCATATGATTTGGCAATGAAGGAATATAATGATGAGGATAAGGCTAATAATGCTAAAAAATTAGCATCAAATCTTACATGTGTTGGAAGTTCTACTGAATTTACAAGTGGCGTTCTTAAGAGTGTCAGAAGGGCTGGAGAAAATTAAATATTCTTGTCTATTTTATTCGTCTACTTTTCTCTTGTTCCGATTTCCGAATTCTTTTCTCTCATGTATTTTTACCACAAGCCTAACCATTTTATTATTTCTTCTTTTTTGTTGGACTAATTATTGTTTAGTTGGCTTTGGTTCTAATCCAAATTTGTTATACATGTTATACATGGTAGTTTAGGCTGAGCCAATTTAATTATCTGTTTTTACATTACGTCATTTGTAAAAGTTTATAAAAAAGAAGATTTTATAAAACTCATTTGTATTATTATTATTAATACGACGTTTAAAATACATCCGAATCTCAATGTATTATAATACTTTTTTTAAGAAATTCCTTTACAATCTTAATACAATCATAGAATAATAATTTTGAAACTAACGAAGTAAGGCTTTTACGTAGGTCATTCACGAATAGTTATTGATCAAAACCACTTTAGTACGTGATGAATCGGTCACTGATCATGTCTTTTCTATTGCTGTAAGATTTTCAAATTAGCGTATCTCAACCAATATTAACCCAATATGAGATCGAAACAAATCTTCTGCAATCGCTTTTTAACAACTCAGAATCGTGATGACGAATGTCACAAACGTCGTTGAATAAAAATTGTATTGAATGCGTTATAGTAATCGAGAGAAATCATCTAACAGACCCGCACGGTTCTCGACCCAAGAGACACGCGAAGGTCTGATCGAATTAAATGTACTCAACTGACATTTTTTAACTACCCAGGATCATGATAACGCACCTCACGAACGTCGCTGATTTAAAATTGGATCGAATGTGTTACGAAAATCGACGAGAAATCGTCGATTTTTTCTCATTATAACAGACCCGCGCGGTTCTTGAACCATGAGACACGCGAAGGTCTGATCGAAACAAATGTTCTCAACTGACATTTTTTAACTACCCAGGATCGTGATAACGCACCTCACGAACGTCGCTGAATTAAAATTGGATCGAAAATGTTACGAAAATTACGAATATCGACGAGAAATCATCGATTTTCTTCTCATTATAATTGACCCGCGCGGTTCTCGACCTATGAGACCCGCGAAGGTCTGGATCGAAACAACAGTTCTCGATTCGCTTTTTAACACCTCAGAATCGTGATAACGCATGTGACAAGCGTCGCTGAATAAAAATTGGATCTGATGTATTCGAAAATTGACGAGAAATCGGCGATTTTATTCTCTTTATGCCAGAACCGCGCGGTTCTCGACCCATGAGATCCGCGAAGGTCTGGATGAAAAAAGTATCCACAATTCGTTTTTTATCAACTTAGAATCGTGATGACGCATTTCACAAACGTAGCTGAATAAAAATTGGGATCAAATATATTACGAACATCGACGAGAAATCGGCGATTTTCGTAGCACATCCGAACCAATTTTATTCAGCGTCGTTTGTCATCACGATTCTGAGTTGTTAAAAAGCGAATGCAGAACATTTGTTTCGATCTAGACCTTCGCGGTTCTCGTGAGTCGAGAACCGCGCGGGGTCTGGTATAATGAGAAGGAAATCGCCAATTTCTCGTCGATTTTCGTAGCACATCCGATCCAGATTTTATTCAGCGACGATTCTGAGTTGTTAAAGTGTTAAAAAGCGAATGCAGAACATTTGTTTCGTGATGACACATGTCACAAACGTTGCTGATATTTCACTTAAGAACTTCACCGCTCTCAATTTCTTCAGATACGTTTTTTTCGACCTTCTTAAAAAGCTTACACGTAAACACGTTCTTACAAACACGTTTTTGTAATTGTAATTCACAATACACAATTCACATGACGATATTGTGCAAAAAAAAAAAAAATTAACAGTAAACTAGTAGTAAAACTGCACGTTTTTTTAATCTTTAAATGGTATATCAGGATTTTCACACCCGCCTGTGCGATGGTATATTACGTTTTTTTATAAAAAAAAACGTTTTTTTTTTCATACAAAATAATTTTTTAACTTTAAATGGATATTACCTTTTTTTTTTAGTGTTCACAAAAAAATTAACAAGCTTTTTTTTTATAAATAAACCGTTTTTTTTTAAAAAAAAAATAAAAGAAAAAAGATTCTCTAAAAGAAAATCGAATACTAAACATTAAATGAATTTCAAATTTTATACAACGACTATTAATAATGAAAGACGAAATAAAAACCTTATCAAGCTATCATATCGATCTCAAAATGGAACAAGATATCGAAGACAACTTTTTAGATCAAAAAATCAAAGTATTTTTTTTTTTGATTTATTAATAATTTTTTTTTTTTAAAAAA
>WNFW01002505.1_pt1 | contig 13368 bp, 15 predicted proteins | sample 5400131 | NCBI WGS metagenome assembly WNFW01 (sample SAMN13153362, study PRJNA577476) | soil metagenome | isolation source: 20 cm soil or saprolite under grassland replicate 1 | place: USA:California | collected 2016-06-15 | reverse complement strand
CCGCACAGGCTCGAGCGGCTCGCCCCGCTCGATCGCCGCGGCGATCGCCCAGCGCACGCGCTCCACGAATCGCGCCCGATCCGCCGGGTTGCGGATGTCGCGCTCCGAGCCGAGCTTCGCGGCCTGCAGCTGCAGGTACGAGCCCTCGAGCTCTGGATGCGCCTTGACGCCTTGTGCTGCGCTGATCGCAGTGTCGCGGAAGGTTCGGGCGGCCTGCGTCCGCTCGGCGAGAAAATCGTTGCGCTCGATGATCCAGCGATTGCGATGCGTGGAGATTTCTCTCTGACCCACGACGCGCCCGTCAGCATCCCGCTCGGCGCTGGTCACGGTCACGGGCTCTCGCACATCACTCCGGACGGTGACTTCATCGCCGATCGTAGGTCGGCTCAAGGATTCGCGGAACGCCCGCTCGAGGTCGACGCCCCAGATCTCCCGATCGCCTTGCGTCGTCTCGATCCGGACGTAGTAGGACATCGGCTCCTTCGGATCGTGCCGATAGTTCGCTCGACCATGATCGACCAGGCGGCCCGTGATGGGGACCGAGTCGCGCGGCGAGGCTGTCGGCTCTCCCCGCGCAGCCCCGAGGCTGCGCGAAGACTTCTCGTTTCCGGACTCATCGGGGCCTCGGCCGGCTGCGCCGGCCTGCCGTCGGGAAATCGCCCGTGCCATGCGTTCCTCCTCGAATGCGGTCGGTTTGTAGCCCCGGACCTCGATCCCGACCAGCCCCGCAGCAAACCACGCTTCCTTGCGAAAGCGTTCGGTGCCAGTCACCTTGACCTGGACCCAGTCGCGCGCCTGCGCAATGGCGATGAGGCTTCGAATGACTTCGGAGTTCTCGGAGCGGGTGGTGAGCTTCTCTCCATGATCGGTGAAGGCCGCCGCCCCGTCGGGAAAGTAGTACTTCCCGCCAATCCCGATGAAGCGCTCCCGAATCTCCTTCGGGACGGCTCGCGCTCGCTCTTCAGAGCCCGCTGGAACGTTCGGCTCGGTCGGCGAGGGCGATGGCTTTGGGGCGGCTTTGCTCGGCGCCGCGCGCCTCGTAGTCGCATCGGTCAGCCCTCTCACCCGCTCGATGCTGTTGAGGACTGCTTCCTCCTCTCGCTCGGTGGCGCCAGGTTTCCGGGCCCGTCGTGCGGTGGCCTTTGGCTCCTGGCTCGTCTCGTTGGGGGTCATTCCGAGGGCCCTCGGCCGACGTCAGGCGAAGCCTTGAACGACGCAATAAACGCGTTGACCGCCGCATCCAATTCCTCTTCCGTCATGGGGGCATCGTTCCCGGGGACGGCGAGCGGGGCAACCTTGACCCCAAGGTCCTCGAGCGTCAGCTCTTCGATCCGCTCGAAGTCGGCCGCCGTGGCGTCGCGGGTTTCCGACTCTGAGGGCATGGACTCGTCGACCGAGGCGCGCGCGGCGCGCCACGACGGCACGCTCGGGCGGTTGGGCGCTGCGCACTGCGGGGCCGGGCGGAGCCGCGCCCGAAAGCGGGTGTCCTTGAAGTACCGCAGCTTCTTGCAGCGTATCGGCGGCAGGCCTTCGTAGAAGACGATCGCGTCGTTCCCGCCCAACGCCTGAACCTCCTGCGGCAAGAGAAGCGGCCGGCGTTGCTCGCTGATCGTGACGCTCCGCGCCTTGTGCCGACGGCCATTGAACGGACTGCTCAGGGGCTGGGAGATCGACCGGACCGTCACGGTCGTCGTACCGAGCTCGTCCGAGATCTCCTTGGCGTCGGCGTAATCCTTGGCGGCAAAGACGATCCGGGCGCCCAAGCTTTTCAACATGGTCTCGGCGGCATTCGCGCCGTAAATCTCCCGAAGCTGCGCCGCGGTGTGAATCACCAAGGCCACGCGCACGTTGTAGCCGGGCAGGTAGCTCAACGACTCGGCCAGAATCGGGATGCGGCCTAAGGCTGCGCATTCATCGAGCAGCATCAGGACCTGCAACTTCAACTTCGGGTCATGTTCGGGCAGCGTTCGCGTTTGAAGGCCGATGGCCTGCTGAAAAAAGAGCGAGAGCACGGGCCGAAGCCGATGCAGGTCATCAGGATTGACCCCGACGTAGATGGACATCGGCTTCGCACGGAGCTCCCGAAGGTCAAAGTCGTTCTCGGCGGTCGCCCAATCGAGGATCGGGTTCAGCCACAGGTCCAAGCGGCTCGTGAAAGTCTTGCGGATCGAGCTTGCGGTGACGGGCGCGAGATCGATCACATCGCAGAGAGCGCGCACGCACTCGGGCGACAGCGGGAACTTGCCGGCCCGCCGGCCCTCGATCAGACGCTTCCAATGCTGCGCGAACCCTTCATCGCCTGAGGCCATGCCCAGGCGCAAGATCTCGCCGATGGTCTTCGGCAGCGAGGGTGTTTCAAACACGTAGAGCGCGATCCCTAAGAAGAGGGTGCGGGCCGAGGCGATCCAAAAGGGATCAACCCCGGGGGCTTCCGGATAGAACATGTCCGCGATGCGCTGCAGGCCATTGACCCGAAGCGCTAAGGTGTCCGACACATAACTCAAGGGATTCCAGCGGGCAGTACGACGATCTTCGGCGAAGGGGTCGAAGAGATACACCGCTTGGCCCGCTTGCGCGCGAAACCCCGCGGTGATCGTCCAGTTCTCTTTCTTGATGTCGACGCACACCAGCGAGCCCGGCCAGTTGAGCGCATTGGGAATCACGACGCCGGTGCCCTTGCCGGCTCGAGGGGGCGCGGCGAGCGCGACGCCCTGCTGACCGGGGAGCATCAAGCAGCGTCTGCCTAACCGTCCTAAGATGATGCCGTCATCCCCTAAGAGCCCGGCGCGTGCGATCTCGCGTCGCGTCGCAAAGCGAGCATCGCCGTGCAACGAGCGGCGCTTCGGGAGGAGGAGCGCGACTCCGGGCGCGAGTGTCAAGGCCACTCCCACCCCCGCACTCACCCAGAGCCGTCGCCGGATGTCCTCGCGCTCGCCGTAGTAATGGGCATAGCGAGGGAGTGTCAGCAGCGTCGCGGCACGCGGATCGGCCTTGATCAGCACCAGGAAGGCGAAGCCCGCGAGATAGAGCGCGACGAGCAGCGCGCCCACGGCGACGCCCGCGATCACGAGCGTCGGGCCAGCGGGAAATGTCTTAGCCTCCTTCTGCCAGGGCGCGGCGCTTGCGGGCAGGGTCATACCAAAGCTCGCGAATGAATCGGGTGCGTCCACGGATCCCGAACTGCACGATGACATCGATCAGGAGGTACAAGAGGTGCTTGATGTCCGCGCGGGCGAGCTCCTGGCCCGCGCGGCTCTGCTTGATGAGGAGCACGAGCTGCTCGAAGGCGAGCTCGGCGCTCGCGGCGTGGATGCTGGTGATCGAGCCTGGGTGACCGCTATTGACGTTGCGCAGGTAGTCGAACGCCTCCTCGCCCCGGAGCTCGGCGAGGAGTATCCGATCGGGCTTCATCCGAAGACAGCTCTCGAGAAGCTGCTTCGGCGTCACGTGCGAGAGTCCCTGGTCATCCTTCGAGTAGAAGAGCCGCACGTGATTGGGGTGCCCATCGAGAATGAGCTCCTTGGCATCCTCGATGGTGATCAAGCGCTCGTCTTCGGGGATCTCGCGGATCAACGCCTTGGTGAAGGTCGTCTTGCCGGAGCCGGTGGGGCCCGACACCAAGATGTTGCGGCGACTTCGCACCGCGAAGCGCATGAACGCTTCGTGCTCTCCCGCATTCAAGAGGCGCTGCAGCTCGGTCTCGGTCTCGTCGAGATCGGTGGTCGCTGGATGGGCTTCGCGAAAGAGCCCCCGGCTCGCGAGCTCTCCGATCGACCAGAGCGCATCGGCCGGTCGGCGAATCGTGATCGCCACCGTCCCCGGGGTCGTCGCGGGCGGCAGGACGATCTGAATGCGCTCCCCGCCTGGGAGGGAGGCCGAAAGAAGCGGCGACTCGGCGTCAATCCGCTGACGGGTCGAGTTCGCGACGAGCTTGGCGAGGGCGAGTCCCCACTGAAAGGTGGCGAAGGGGAGCGGTAGCTTTCGCCAACCTGCGCAGCTTTCAACATAGGCCTCGCCTGGCCGGTTGATGCACAGCTCGGTGACGGAGCGATCGTCAAGCAGCGGACGGAGCGAGCGGAGCGTGAGTTCAAGCGCCGACGCCTCGCTCACGGGTAAGGTTGCGACCCCCTCTGCAGGGGCGTCGCTCGGTGCGTCGTACTTAACGCTCGCCGGCGCGCAGTTCATACACGCTCCGGAAGTCCAGATCCCGGGCAACGAACACCTGGATGCGATCGCCGTTCGCCTTGGTGACGGTCGGAGGAATATCGATCGTCGATCTCAGCACTTCCGTCATCACATCGCGGGAGCCGGAAGGGTTGACGATCAGCGCGCCCCCGTTGGCTGAGCGCGACGCGACCGCCGCCTGCACAGCGCCATCGATCACGCTCACCAAGATCGCGGCGCCAAATCGGTCCCAGAAATGCCGATCCACTTCGCCCGGGAGTCCGGAGCGGCCGAGCTCGTCCGTCCCCGGGGAGGCAAGCGGCACGATGACGCCCGTGGGCGTGCGCGCCTCGGTCCAGAGCACGAAGATGCGTGCGGTGCCCTGGCGCACTTGACCCCGCGTCTCGCCCACCAACTTCGTGCCGCGCTCGAGGAGCACCACCGAGCCGTCGACGCCGAAGGTGTCGGTCGCGAGTACGCAGGTCGTCATGCCAGGGAGTGTCGAGTCGATGGCGGTCTCAAGGGTGCAATCGAGAAAAGCGCCCTTCGGCAACAGCAGTCGCTGCGTGGGGAGTACCTGCGCGAGCGCCGCTGGCGTGACCGCCGGTCTAAGCAACCCGGCGATCTCACCCGCCCCCTCGCGGTGATCCACGGGAGTCGATCCGACGGGTGCTTGAACGCCTCGTGCATCGCTCGCCGGTGCAGGCGCCGGTGCGTTATTCGTCGGGCCGGAAAAGACTGGGCCTGAGAGGCGCCGCTCGAGCGCGAGCTCCGCCTTCGATTTCCCCCCGGGAGGGGGCGCACCGTCGCCTCGAGCAACCAAGCTCGATGGCCCCTGCGGGGGTGGCGGTGCGGGCGGCGGCCCCCCGAGCGCCCGATCGATGAGTGAGGCGGCCGCGGGCGGCCGAGGCTCGACCCGACCCAACGGCGGCAGTTTCATCTCGCCCTGCCCGGTGCTCTCTCTCGCCGCGCGCGCGGTTTTTTCGGGCTGCGTTCGGGCGGATAAGATTCGGGTGTAGTACCAACCCAAGAAGCCGACTGCGAGGGAACTCACGAGCGCCAGCGCCAGGAGGTTGCTCAAGCGCGTCTGGAGCGAGGCGGCCCGATTCACGGAGGTGATGGTGCGCTCGCCGACGATCGTATCGGGCTCGCCGTCAACCGCTGCGGCAGTTTGCCCATCGTCTCCGCGAGGCTCCCCCGTCGTGGTGCGAGTCAAGCGGCGAAAAAGCCTCATGGGCGCGCGGCCTTGCGCTCGCGATCCACCAGCGGCGATACGGTTTCGGTCTCGAGCCGCTCACCCGCCCCCTGATAAGCCTTGTTGACGATGCAGCCGGTCAGGGACCCCCGCCGAATGATGAACTTTGGGGCCACGCGATGAATGACCACGTCACCCGCATCCATCGAGAAGTTCAAGAGCGACTCGGAGTCATCCGCATTGCGCACGAAAATCGCGGGAATTTCCGCGCGTGAGCCGAAGGTCAAGCGGGTTTGCACCCCATCATCGGAGGCCGCGATGGGCTTGACGGCGCGATTACCGCAGAACCAGTAGTCGGCATTCACCGCTCGCGCGTTTTTCCCCGAGGACAGTTCCCGATCGACTCGGCCAGCCTGCCCACTCGTGCTCTCGCTCGCGGGGTACGTAAAGCGCACGGCGTAGATGACTTCATCCGAGACGCGATTCGGACGACGCGCGGAGGCCGAGTAATCGAAGCGATAGGCACGACGATCGGTATAGATCACGAGATTGGTTGCGACGACCGCCGCGCGCGGCTTGATGTGCACATGGTTCTCAAAGGCCTCGATCGCAACGCCCTCGAGGTCCCCGCCAGCTTTGCCGGTGAAGCGCTCGCCTGGCTCGAAGATGAGCTCGATGTCGTAGCCCACAAACCCGACGAGGCGGTAGATCTCCTCGGCGCTATAGAGCGCCGTCCGAAGCCGGCTGTCGACCGCCCCCTTGGTCGGCAAGGTTTCCGCCGAGCAGAACCCGAAGAGGCTGACGCTCAGGACCAGAGCGAGCGTCTCAACGTGAGGTCGACGGCAGGCGAGCGCGGTCATCCGGTGCTCTCCGTCGGACGCGAGCCAGCGGACTCACCGGCGGTTCCTCTCGGTGCGGGCTCCACCGGCAGGACTTCCGGCTCGGCGTGAAAGTCGACGACCTTGAAGCCCAACGGGTTCCAGCGTCGCACGCGGGGATCTTTCGAGGGCTCGCCATACGCGTACTGAAGCGTCGCGATCCAGTGCGTTTGGGCTTCATTGCCAGTGCCGCCCGCGCGAGTCGACTTGACGTAGCGAATCTGCGCGAGATCCTCAACCCCACTGCCTCGCTTAAAGAAGCTCACGGCGGCGACCTCCGCGCGCACGGAGGTTCCGTCCTTGTAGCGATTCAAAGGAGAGGCGGGATTTGCGCGATCCCACGCCGCGTACCATGTCTGATTGCGCGCGGCGCTGTGGAAGGCGCCGCACTCTTCGTAGTCACTCTCCGCGGTTGAAAAGTTAAAGCGCTCGCATACGGTGACGTAGTGCTCGAGGAAGTAGCGCGTGACGGCCTCCGGCATCGGCGCCTTACCGGCATAGACCGGCACGACATCGACGATCCCGGTCGAGTTATCGACCCGCACGACGAAGGGCTCGACGCGTTTCAGCGGCATGAGGAGCGCGAGCGTGACGAGGCTCAAGGTCAACAAGACCGTAGAGACCGTCGCCACGCGCCACGCGATGTTTAGGCTTCGCTCGCGCTGCGCTCTGCGATCGGCGTCCCAGGAGGCGGCTTCCGTGAGATACGCTTGAAGCGCGGGATCCGAGTTCACGGCTCGCGCTCCGGCGCCGAGGGGCTCGCGGGCGCGCGTGGATTCACGGCATTGATGGGTTCGAGCCGCCCATCGCAGTCGACCTTACGCGGTGGGTGGCTGCATGCGACCAGCAGCGCGACTAGGCCGATCGCGAACGAGGTGCGGAGAGTGCCAACTGTCTTGCTGCTCATCCCCGCCCTCCTGGCCGGATCGTGTTATCACGCCGGACGAGCGCGCGCACGCCGCGCTGAACCTGAAACCCCGCCTTGCGCGAGAGACTATCCCACCGGGTGGTCTCCCGATCCAAGACCAGGCCACGCGTGAACTGTCCGACTTGGCGACCCGTGCCCCGCGCGCGACCCAAACCCCACGCGATCGCCGAGGACACCGCGCCAAAAGAGGAGAGCGCCACGCCGCTCGCCAGTCCCGCCGCAATCGAAGGAACCTGCTTCATGATCAGAAACGTGAGACCCGCGGCCACGCAAACCTGAGCCGCGTTGCCGATGGTGATCAACCCACCAGTCGCCATCGCTTGGCTGGCAGCGGCCGTAACCACCTGCAGCATCAGGGCCGCGGCGAGAACGGTCAGGATGGTAATGAACGCATAGTTCGCGAGCTGTGCGATCCAGGCACCCATGAAGCGCTTGGTCGATTCGAAAAAGAGGAGCGCGATAAAGAGCGGACCGAGCGCGATCAAGATCGAAAGAGCAATTTTCGAGAGCGACAAAAGAAACATGGTGTAGATCGCGGTGAGCCCCACGATGAGGTAAACGGCGAAACCCGCCAGAGAGTAGCTCCAGGCGCCCTCGAAGAGCCCGCCCTTGGCGAGGAGCTGCGATGCGACATCGCTCCCGTCAAAGAACACCTGATCGACCACGCCCGCTGAATTGAAGGCACCGATCAAGCCGGCGGCGAGTGCCGCGGGGGCCGTAAAAAACGTGTCGACAATGACGGTGTTATAGAGCCAGAGCTGAAGGCAAAGACCTAAGATCAGCGCGAGCGTCAGGAGTCGCCGCGCGCCCTCGACGAACGGTTCCTCGACCTTGCCGGCGAGCTGCAAGTAGCCCCAGATCGCGACATACAAGGTCCCCAAACCGACGATGGCGGGCTCTAGAAGCGCGGCCACGCGCGCGGTGTTGCCCGCGATGTAGCTCGCGAGAATCGCATCCAACCACTGACTGAATTCCGTGAAGAAGCCCATCGCGGCTACGGTCTCGCGGGTTTGGTGGGAGGCAGCTCGACAGGGGGGAGCACCCGTACTGAGCGAGTCTCTTCGAGCCGTGTGGCCTCACGCGCATTGATGCAGTCGGGCGTGCGGCCGAGTGTGCCCGGATCATTGGCACAGCGCGCAAAGGTGTCGCGCCGCAGCTCCGCGTTCGCGCGATAGTCCGCCACGGTGTGCGTTGCCGCGGGCGGTTCGCGCGAACACGCCGCGAGGGCGAGAAGCGCCATCCCCACCAGGCACAGCGCCGCGTTGTGCGCTTGAGTGATCGACACGGTTCGAGGGTCGTACCGCACAGCGGATCCCCTTAGTGCAACAGCCCAATGGGCGGGAGAGCGCGAACCGAGCCAATGTCGGCCACCGCTTGTTCTTGAACGCGCTGGCGGCGGGCCCACTCTTGCGCTTGCGCAATCTGATAGAGCGAGTGGAGCTTAATCTGCTCATTCTGGAGCATGGTTTGCTCGGCCGAGATCCGGGCCTGCAGGTCGAGCGCCGCCTTCTGGTCCTGCGCGCGCCCGATCGCGGCGATGAGCTGCTGGAGCGAGACAAATCGATTACTACTCGCGGCGAGCGCCTCGTGGGTGGTGACGGCCAGGAGCGCGGCCGACTGACGCGCGGCGAGGAGCTTCTCACGCTCGGCGGGCGAGAGCGCGGCGACCTGCTGCGGCGTGAGCACGGCGTTCGAGGCCATCTGCGCATTGATGCCCTGGCCGAAGGCACTATAGGTCCCACTCGGCCGAGTGAGGGACGCGTTCAACGTGGCCCAATCCGGCGGCAGGTAGTTGCGCACCGTGCCGGCGAGCAGCGTGTCCATGCCGCGCCCGCCCGTCATCGACTGAAATTCCAACTGGGTTTGATTCAACTGGTTGCGAGCGGTGGTGAGCTGTTGCTCGAGCGTTGCCACTTGTTTGACGAGCTGGGCTATGGCGCCCACATCCACCACCGCCCACTGCGCGCGGGCGGCGGGAGCGACGACGAGGATCGATAGCGCGGCGACAGCCGAGAGTGTCTTAGTCATAACTCGCTCCTTGATTCGCGGGGCTCTGAAAGCGCGGCAACCAGCGCGCGGGGTCGGAACCGACCTCGTTCATGATTCGATAGAATTCCTCGACGCTGCCCGCGCGCCCCGAAATGACCTTGAGCTCCGCGTCGAACCCCTTGAGGTCGAGCTCGCAGACAATCGAGTAGTGGCCCTGTTTCACGAGAAACATGCGCGAGCCGGGCTCTAACTGCTCCTTGATGAGCTTGAATTCGCGCTCGGAGAGTCCGAAACCCTCCATGTACTCGGCGGCGCTGGCATCCGGATTCGGGAACAGAATCTTGGTCGGCGTCTGCTCGATGATCGTGCGACTGATGGGACTTTCGAGCACGTCGCTGGCGCTCTGCGTCGCCACGCACATCACCGCATTCAATTTTCGCCAGGTCTTGGGTCCGTCCTTGGCAAACGCTTCGAACGCCGGATCATCGAGCAGACGCCAGAACTCATCCATCCAGCAGACGAATTTGCGGCCATCGAGGAGTCTGCGGACCAAGTGGAAGAGGTAGAGCGTGACGGGCGAGCGGGTGAGCGCGTTGTCCAGAAACTCCGTAACATCGATCCCGAAGAGCGCAGCTCCTGCGAGCTCGTCCGCGAGCGCATCCTCGGGGTTGTCGAACACCCAGGCGTAGGGGCCGCTCGTGTTCTCGCACCAGCGCGCAAGACGGGCGTGGACGCCCTCACCGCGCGTAGCATCCGTGAATTCGATGAGGCGCGAGAGACGTCGCGCCGATACCTCGAGCGCCAGGGTGCCCGTGAGCGCGTGATCGAGATCGTTCTCCTCGGAAATCGTGAGCGGGCGACTCCCGCGCACCAAGCTTCGCAGCCAGGTCTTCAGGAACTCGACATTCGGGGGTGTATCCGGGAGCCGCAGCGGATTGAAGCCCGTCGGGACGCCGTTCTTGAGCGGCAGGTACGTTCCTTTAAGCGCCCGGACTAGAATCTCAAGTCCCCGGTCCTTGTCAAAGACGACTTGCGTGACATTTCGGCGGGCGAGGAGACTCAACAAAAAGCCGATCAAAACCGACTTGCCGGAACCCGTGGGACCGCAGATGAAGGTGTGGCCGGTGTCCTTTCGGCTGCCACCGTCGGGGTCCTTGGGGTCACTCGCATGGAGTGAGAAGTAGTACGGCGAGCGGGCGCTCGTGATGAGGAGAGCCAGCGCCTCACCCCAATGATTCCCTTGCGGGCGGCCCGCGGGGAAGTTGTGAAACCCGGCATAGGCGGCAAAGTTTCGCGAGGTGATTGGAGCTTTCCGAGGCCGCAGGTGAAAGCACCCGGGTAGCTGCGACCAGAAAGCCGCCTCGAGCGCCAGATCTTCGCGCGCCGTCGTCAGTCCGGTATCCGCTAAGATGGAACGCGCGAGCGCGAGGTCATCGTTCAACCTTCGCAAGGCGAGCGCCGGATCCACGGCCGCTTCCGTCGCGGGCGAAAGTACCTGGAGCGTCAAGTGGTGGTCGCCCATCACGAACTCGTTCGCCGTAAGCGCATCGAGCGCGTCCTTGAGCTCCTCGGCCTGGCTGACCGCGAAGTCCCCGGCGTTGAGCATCTGGTGATACTGGCGCTGGAGCAGTCCCTGGCTCGAGCGCTTGGTGAGGAAACCGAACGACTGGGTGAGCACACACTCGAACGGTGCCGACAGCAGCGCGTTGAACATGCCGACCGCGGTGGGCGTCGCGTATTCCTTGATGCCCAGCATCGCGCCGAATCGCGTACGCGAGGGCGTTCGATACTCGATCGTCTCGCTTCCGAAGATCGGTCGGGTGGTCGCAAGAGCCTCGTTGAGCGGTGCTCGCGGCAGAGGCATCGCTTGCCACTCCGCGTTCACTAGGACCCCGAACAATTCGAGCAGCTCGGAGTAGTGGCGGGCGCCTCGGCGGTAGACACCCAACGGTTCGGCCTCGTAGCGCGCGAGTGAAGATGAGAGTATCTGCGACAGTTTCTCGCAAGCATCACGTGCGTCCGCAATCGATGCTGCCCCGGGACCTGATCTGCGGCTCGACAGGAGCCTCCCAAGGGCATTCGGCGCGGCACCCGCGACCGGCCGATACACGAGCGACAGATAGAGGTTATTGACCATCAAGGTTTGGGTCGCGAGCTTCGCGAGATACTTAGCGAGGAGCCGATCCGCAAACCCGCTCGTCACACGCTCGACCGGGAGGGTCGGCTCCCGGCGGCGAACAAGGTGCACCCAGAGCGCGACGTTCGCGCTGGCGATGTTTCGCCAGAGCACGTTGAGGCGTTCGTGCCAGTTGTTGAGCACCTCATCGTCGGCGCTTTCAAAGCTCGCCCCCGCAAGCTTGAAGGCGAACACATAGTCGCCTGCGTCGGTGCAGACCAGCTCCGGGGTGATGTGCGCCGTGTAGGGAATTCGATGCGCCGCCGGGCGCTCGTGGCTGCGCGCTGATTCGCGAAGCGCGGCGCTCATCGTCGCGCCGCCAATTGTGGCCAAACGACAGCCGTGGCGTCCCGCGCTCTTCGACGCCCGTGCCGATCAGGGAGGTCCAGGATCAGCGGGCTGTAGCTTGCACCCCGCCACAAGCGCAGGCTTTCGAAGTACGCCACGAGTCGCGTCTTGCCCCACAGGAGGAGCAGCTCGAAGTAGCGGGGGTCCCGGGCGCAGAGCAGTGCGCAGACTCCATGGATCGGAATCGCAACGAGCAGAATCAGCAGATTCTTGGTGAGAAGAAAGGCCTCCAGCGTGACGACGAGGTTCGCCAAGAGCGCCGCGTAGGTCACGCCAAACCGCATCGGGGGTCGGGTCACTCCGACAAAGAGTGGATCGGCAATCACGCCGGCATTGCGCGAGTCCACAGTACACCTAGACGCCGAACATCGACCGGATCCATGCAACGATCTGCGGCGCGCCGAATATCGCTGCGATGCCGACGATGGCCCCGATCACCCAACTCCAGGCGATCTTGCCGACGGCCGCCGCGATGGCGAGGCCGATCACGATGAGCGCGGCGATCGGCGTCGCGATTGTGAGCGTGAACTGGAGGAGCGAGTTCGCGCCGGTGTTAAAGGGCGAAGCTTGCGCCAACGCGGATGCGGGAATGAGGAGGAGAACACCCGTCGGCGGCCAGCGTGCGGATCGGAGTCTTGGCGCTGTGATGCGTCCCACCGCACGTCCCCTCGTGCTGAGCTGAGGACGGGATGCTGTCATTCGCCGCCAAGGGCGGGAACCCCGAGTTACACCGGGGTCGGCACGGTCGAAAGGCGCTACGGGGCGGCCGGCGGATGGCGCGCAGGGTCATCCGGACGACGCGCGTAGACCAAGTGAAGATGTAGGCCTCGGCCACGCGGATCGTTTCGTGGTTCGGCACCCGCAGCAGACGCAGAAATACCTCTTGAATCACATCCGGGATATCGGCCGCGTTGCGAACCCGCGACCGCAGGAAACGCCGCAGCCGCTGGCCCGTGCTTGACGGCGAGCTCCTCGACCAGCGCGTGCTTTTCTTCCAGCGCCAACTCGGCTCCTCGAAGGGGGAGAGATGCCTGCTGTAGCAGAGCGGGTTCTCTGGCGGTCGATACCCCTGCGGCGAAATTCTCCTGGGAATGCGCCCGCAGTGGATCTATAGGCTTCATAAACAAACGCTTACGACCGAGGTGCGAGGTCGCAAGGGATGTCGGCGTGAGCGTTTTTAAGTCCCCCTTCCGGGCTCGCCCGTCTTGACCACACGATCTCTGAGCGCGCGTCAGCGCCGGGGAGATCAGAACGGGCGATCCGACGCGGTAGCGCTGTGACAGAAGCTCCTGGTCTCGCTCGAGCACGTCGTTGGGTCGGGCCTCGCGGAAACCGGATTCATCGCGGACGTAATGCGTGGTCATGACGGCGGGCCTCTGAGGTTTGGGGTTGCCCGCGCAGGGTGAGCTCGAACGTGCGGGTGCGATCCGCGTCTATGACGATCCCGCCGATCTGCTGCGGCACATCGACGAGATCGGCGGTCGCGCATGACGTGACCTCGCAAGCGCCAGTCGCCATACCGCTACTTGGCTCCATCGGGCGTCGTCCCGTCGGTCATTCCGTGCAAATTCAGTTCAGTGACTTACTCCAACGCACGCTCCGGCACGCAAAATAGGCGATGCAGAGGTCACTATCAGGCGCGCGCCTTCCCCAGATAGTCCTTGCTGCCAGTCCATTGCAATGCGGTGCG
>WNFW01002979.1_pt1 | contig 13372 bp, 18 predicted proteins | sample 5400131 | NCBI WGS metagenome assembly WNFW01 (sample SAMN13153362, study PRJNA577476) | soil metagenome | isolation source: 20 cm soil or saprolite under grassland replicate 1 | place: USA:California | collected 2016-06-15 | reverse complement strand
CGTGCAGCAATAGAATGCCTGGAAGATATTCGCGCAACTCTCGAAGAACGTCGGCAAGGAGGCTTGACCGACAAGAACCTGGCGGTCGTCCGCAAAGTGCTGACCCCGGGGGTCTGGAGGAGCGTCGTCAATTTGCCTGCGCAATTGATGCGCGACGCCCGCGCAAATCTTCCATATGCCCCGATCAAGGCGGCGCTCACCGGCCAGATCGCGGTCGCCATTGCAATCCTGTCCTTTGCGCCCATCCGGCTCGGCAATCTCGTCGCCATCAGGCTCGAAGAGAACCTGATCAGGCCAGGCGGACCGAGATCACCACTCTGGCTTGCATTTCCGCACTATGACGTGAAGAACCGCGTACGGCTCGACTTCACGTTCGACGACGATGTGACCGCACTGATCGATGAATATGTTCATCAGTACCGCCCGCACCTGATGCGGGGGGCGAACTCTGACTATCTGTTTCCGGGGGTGAGCGGGAAGCCAAAGACGGCAAGCATGTTCAGCGGCCAGATCACGGACCGAGTTGAAGACGCGACGGGCCTGCGGCTCACCGTTCATCAGTTCCGCCATGCGGCCGCAGCAATCTATCTGCGTCATAATCCCGGCGCCTATGAGGTCGTGAAGCGCCTGCTCGGTCACCGCAACATCCAGACCACGATCAACTTCTACGTTGGGCTGGAGACCACCCAGGCCAATCAGGAGTTCGGCAAGATCATTCGTCGGCAGATCAGGTTCGAGGAGGACGCTTGACGCCGCCGGCGGCGTCGAAAGGCCCGGCATCAATGCCAAGCCGCCCTCTGGTGCTTTCGCTGCCGATCGAGCAGTGGCCGCCCTCGGATCGCGACGCATGGGTAGTGGCATGCCGGCCAAGCCAAAGACTGATCCGCGGCGGGGCTGGTGCGCACATGAAGCAGATTACGCTTTCAGACCTCGCGCGTCGCTACGGCTACTTCCTTGATTTTCTGGATCGGTCCGCAAGGCTTAACCGCGACGCTACGCCTGCCGGCCAGGTCACTCCCGAGGACGTCGCCAGCTATATCGAGGAGCTCGGCGCGAGGGTTTCCTCCGTTACGACGTACGGATCGATCTACAAGCTGCGGCGGGCCAGCCAATTACTCGATCCTCAGCGCGACTTTGAATGGCTGATTGAACTTGAAAAGGATCTGGCTCTGGTCATGCAGCCGCGTTCAAAAGCGGATCGGCTTGTGCTCAGCGAAGTTCTGGTCGAGTGCGGCTTGACCTTGATGACTGAGGCGGAAAGTTCCGCTGCCCTTTCACGATTGGCCAAAGCCCGCCAGTTCCGCAACGGCTTGATGATTGCCATGCTGGCTCTGCACCCGATCCGGCTTAAGAACTTCGCAAGCCTCGAAATCGGACATGACTTCGTGGAAATCGACGGTCGCTGGTGGATCGTTCTCTCCTCCATGGCGACCAAGGAAGCACGTCCCGACGAGAGACGGATAGTTGAGATAATAGCGCCCGCAGTTGCGAAATATTTGAGCTCGTATAGGCCGGTATTGACGAGGAAAGACAGCCGATCCGGGGCACTATGGATATCCTCTATCAATGGTCAGTCAATGACCTATCACGCAGTAGCCGCTGCGATAGAGAGAACCACCCGTATGGCGATTGGCGTCATAACCGCGCTTCGAGCTTGAGCGCTGCAACTGCGTTCGGGCAACTAATCAAAAGCCTGTAAAGGCGGGCGCAAGCGGGGCAGTGTTCTGTCAGGCTCATAACCTGAAGGTCATAGGTTCAAATCCTATCCCCGCAACCAAATAAGTAGCTGGTTTTTCAGCTTAAAAGCAAAAAGCCGTCCGTAAGGGCGGCCTTTTTCTTTTCAAGATCGCCACCGAGTCGCCACGAAATCTTAACAAGCACCGCTGGTGATACGGTTTGTGATTGGGCCGTTTCGCGAGTTCGAATCCCTCTCGCTCCGCCAGCTTCGCCGCAGGCGTCGATTCTCTGCACAACGATGTTGGTGATTAGGCCCAGTATTAGCAGCGATTTATGATTTAAGCCCCGGACTCCTAATCGGAAGAGACATCAGAGAGAACTTTGAACGTTGCGCCGCCTGTGAGCGCGTGTCGCAGAGCGGTAGGAAGAGACGGGATTTGTCCGCGCTGCTGCAACATGAAAACAGCAACAACATTGCTCTGAATTGCGCTACGACCAAACGGCATACGGTGGTATGCCGTTTGTATGGAGCGAGCGATTGCCTACCTCAGGGTTTCAACTCAGCAACAGCAGCGCTCTGGTCTCGGAATTGAAGCCCAACGCGCGACGGTCCGGCAGTTTGCTGCGACCGAGAAGCTGACGATCGCCTCAGAGTTCATTGAATTCGAAAGCGGCAAAGGAGCCGATGCGCTCGACAGGCGCCCCCAGCTAGCCGCCGCCCTGGCCGCCGCCAAGGCTTCGAAATGCGGCGTAGTCGTCGCCGAGCTGGATCGGCTTTCCCGGGACGTTGCCTTTGTCGCGGGCCTGATGGCTCAGCGGGTGCCGTTCATCGTGGCGGAACTCGGCCGGGACGCGGACCCGTTCATGCCGCACCTGTACGCTGCCTTGGCGGAAAAGGAACGGCGACTGATATCCGAGCGAACTAAAGCTGCGTTGCGGGCAAAGAGAGCGAGCGGCGCAAGGCTCGGAAACCCGACGAATCTTCATGCAGCGGGCTTAATTGGCCGTAGTGCACAGGCGCAAGTTGCGGATGAATTCGCCACAAACCTGATGCCCTTGGTCCAAGCCATCCGGAACGCGGGGGCCAGTACCCTTAGTGAGATAGCCAAGGCTCTCAATGGCCGCGGAATTCGACCGCCTCGGGGCAGCAATTGGCAGGGGTCTTCTGTCCGAAATCTCATAGCGCGTGTTCAGTAGCGTCCCGATCCTTTTTTATAGACGGGAAATTGAAATAGCGCGGTCGCTACCGGCTGTCATTATCGTTCGATGAACCATTTCATCGTCACCGATTGGGTATTTAATTCAGCCAACTCTTTCGAATACTTCCGGAACATGGCGACCCGCTTGCTTGTAAGTTCTTCAATGACCTTGAGAAACTCAACGGGCGACCTAATCGCCGCAAACCTCTGACCGAATTCTAAAGCAAATTGCATGTTGGCTTGTGCTATTTCCAACAGCTTCGCTTGATAAGCACGCACGTTTGCCGTGGCGGAAGAAAAATCAAACCCGCTCGTTGAATCGTTATCCCTGATCGTCTGTTTGAAGTCATCTTGTGCGGCTGTCGCCGGATTCTGAACAAGGGAAGCCTCTTGTGGCGAGTCGTTATGACGCTCCGGGGGCGATTCAGTCGAGCCTTCCGTGACCGAGCGCAGACTGCTGTCTTTCGGGCTTCTTACAATAACCTGCTTGGCCCGTTGGGCCTTCGCTGCTATTTTCGGTCTGCGGATGTGCTTTGACGCCGTTGCCGGCTTATGTTTACTCATCTGATACTCCAAGGGATGATTGGGCGATCACAACGGTCATTCGTGCAGAAACAACATACCCTGCTGTTTAATGTTCCAAACCCAGTTTATGGGGTTCCCATGAGGGACCAGTCGACAAGATTGAATTCATCCTATTCGTTGAACTTACCTTTGAAACGCTATGCTGGAGGGGCCACAACGAGCGGCGGCTGACTGTCGTGGTCTCGCCACCGGAAGGCCGTTGATGGTGGGCTAATTCCTTTTGCAAGGGGTGACGTTTCCAGTTCACTTCAACCCTGTCGCCGGTTCAGACCGAAGTCCGACGTCTGCAACTTGGTCGATCGCAACGCTACTTCCGTCGGCGTCGTGTTCGCTTAAGCGCACGGTTTCGGCTCCGGCCCGAATTGAGCTTGCCCAGTCGTTTCGCATTTGCCGCTACATGCTGTCGATACCGATGAACTATTTCATCGCCGGAAGCACCAGCCATTAGACGTGCGGTAGCTTCGAAAGCCGCAACCATCTTTTCGCTAACCATTAGTTTAGCTTCGCGCCTTGCACCTCTGCCGCCGCGAATCAGCTTCATCATTCGCTGCGCAACTACCCCATTTGCTTCGACTGCCAACATCATCAAAGAATTGAACATCCCGCCGCCCTCATCAATCTACCTGTAACAAGTGCTAGCGCGCCGTTATGGGTGGCGAGTTGATGAATGCCACCTTTGGGCCAGAAATGTCTCCGCCAAGCGAAAGCGCGACCAGCAACGCAGCAGCGAGCAAACTAGCGGCGATCACACTGAAAAACCCGACGTTACGATTATAAGCCATTTTGAACTCCATAGGGCCAACTCCCTACGGACGGAGCGGTTCCGAAGTGTCCGTGATAGCGCAACAGACGACTTGCCTGCAGCATTCCCCTCCGCGCGAAGCGCCAGGTTTTGGAACTTTAGCCTGCTTTACCTTGTTTTCCCGTCGCCCTTTCGAACGAGGAGTGCGATGCGCAGGAAGAAAAGATGGACCGACGCAGAGGTTGAGAAGCTCAGGTCCATGGTAGGAAAGCACTCGCAAGATCAGATCGCCCAAGAACTGGGGCGGCCTCGCGGATCGGTTTCGACAAAGGCCAGCGAACTAAATTTGTCTGGTCTTTCACCGCCGTCGACAAAAACCCGCCAGCATCGACCCTGGCCCAGCAGGGATGGACCCCACCGGCTGGACACTGCGGCTGAAACGCCTTTTTTTCCCATAAGTTCACTTTTGGACGGATCGCTCCAGACGAGAGTGCTTAAATGGACTGCCGGGGCCGGTGCCCCGGCAACAGAACCTCAGTACCGCAGTGGGCACCGGCTATCCCCTTAGCTGGGGCCTTCTGCTGTCAGCGAACAACTCCGCACCGGCTGGTGTGAACTTCACGTAAGTCCAGGACTCGTGCACAGCCAACCTCTGGCGATGGCGTATTCGAGGCCGGCGCCATACTCCGCCGGCGTTCCGCCCTCTTTAAGAAACGGCCCGTTGATCTTCTCGATATGGATGCGGCTGTCCTGCACGGGCTCGACCAAATTGGCGATCTCAAGAATACGGTGCGCGGCCTTGCGAGACGCCTTCGTCGTTTGACCGCTTGTGCAAGCGTGCGGCACGGGCAGCTTTAGGATAGCTATTTGGACACACTCGTTTGCGCGGTGTCCTAACGGACAGCTGCGATGGGATCCGCGCAAGGGCCGTTACTGTGGAGAACGCAATGGCTCGGCTTCGTTACCGCTTGAGTTTTTGCATCGACAGGTCGTGAACTCTAGAGCCCTCAAGCGGTTGACAGATTTAGTTAAGCAGCCGGCCACCACCGGTCTGTGCAAACAGGGTGTTCTCATGAGGATTTTGCCGATTCTCGCGATAGGCATGTCGCTGGCGCTTAGCGGCTGCGGAAAAGAACCTGGCCCTAAGGGCGATCCTGGTCCCCAAGGACCTGCCGGTCCTCAAGGAGCGCAGGGCGTCCAAGGCGTCGCGGGCGCGCAGGGTCTTCTGTCCAAATGGAGGAGCCTCTGACGGGCCAAAATGCAGCACGACGCCGACGGTAGGTCTGTGCCTGCAGAATCCCTAGCGGATGACACCAATGGGGGAGCCGCCGCTCCAAGCCTGATAGGACGCAACTATGTGGAATGCAGGTCGGACCGCCAAGAAGGTATTTAGACAACCCGGTGTCTTCGCCCTTGCGGTTGTTAAGCAATTTCGCGCTAACCAAGGGGTCCTGCTCGCAGGAGCCGTGGCGTATTACACACTATTGTCATTGGTCCCTCTACTCATCCTGATTCTGATGGCGTTGTCTCATATCATTCCGGAAGACCGCCTACTCCTCACTTTAACAGACTACCTCGAATTCCTGATTCCTGGACAGTCAACTGCCTTGGTCGAGGAAGTCCGGAGTTTTCTCGCCCAGAAACAGGTCGTCGGAAGTATCTTGTTTCTCACCATGCTTTTCTTCAGCGCCCTGGCTTTTACAATCCTGGAGAATGCGATGTCGGTGATCTTTCACCATCGCGTCAAAGTTAAACGCCGACATTTTCTGATGTCCGCCATCATGCCATACCTGTTCATACTATTTCTCGGTGTCGGACTCCTGATCGTTACGGTTCTCTCAGGAGTGCTGCAATCCGTCGGAACTAAAAGCGTCATGATTTTAGGCCAGTCTCGCTCGCTGGATCAAATCTCTGTCTTTCTCCTTTACATCCTCGGCGTCGCTGGCGAGATGCTGTTGCTCACGGCAATATATTTCATCATGCCTGTGGGGCGGTTATCGTTTCGTCACGCGCTGATAGGGGGGGCGACCGCTACTGTGCTTTGGGAAATGACCCGTCACATTCTTGTATGGTACTACACCACAATGTCTCAAATCCAACTCGTTTACGGATCTCTCACCACGGCTATCGCCGTGCTATTAAGCGTCGAGATCGGCGCTTTGGTCCTGCTAGTCGGTGCACAGGTTATTGCGGAATATGAGCGCATCGGCCGCGAACCCATTGAAGCGCCCAGTCGACCAATGAAACTCGAAATCACCCCTCAACCGAAAGTGTAATAGCCGTAGGCAAGTCATTCTCTGCAATCTGCCCATCTGGGGACGTTGTGCATCTGACCGATAACAATCACGGCGTTTCGTTCAGCACCGCCGGAAAGGTCCGCGCTTTCCGCCGCGCTTGGCCAATTCAACCAATCCGCCGTCGAAACCATTTCGTTGGTGCCAGTCGGCCGACGCGGGACGAATTGGCTTCCTGTTAAGGCGGCAGGCGCGCCTACTCTGCCACGGGCCGCGGCACGCGCGGCGATGCACCTTCTAAGCAAGGCAGGAGATCCCGGAGTTCTTCAACAACGACAAAGCACCCTGCCTCCGTCAATGCTTCCTTGGAAAAACCGCCAGTTAGCAGCCCGGCGGCGGTACCAGCTCCGTGCGCTGCCTCGGCGTCGTAGGGGGTGTCGCCAATCATGACTGCTTGCCCCGCGGGAACCCCCAACTTTCGCACCGCTAACCCGACTAGTCGCGGGTCGGGTTTGCCATGCTCGACGTCATCGCCACATGCCAGGGAATCGATCAGATCGTCGATGTCCAAAAGTGAGAGGTAATGCTTCAGTTCGGGACCCTTGCAGTCAGTGGCGAGTGCGATTCTGCCACCGCGCTTAGTCAGCCTCTCCAATACGCCACGCACGCCGTTGAACGGTTTTACACTTCTCATAACGTTTTCCTTGGGCTTCCAGCACTCTCTTTCGTTCATCCGCCTCTAAATCGCGGGCGACGAGTTGGAGTGTCTGATCACCGTCGAGACCGGAATATAACTGAAGGAGATCGTACGGCACGGCGATGCCGAAATCGGCCAAGGATTCCTGGAGGCTCAACAGGTTTTGCGGCACACTGTCCACAAGCGTGCCTTCGACATCAAATATGTAGCCAGAAAACTGCATGTCGCCTCCAGTCGGCAGGAACGCGCATAAACCGGCAAGGTTTCAAAAATCTGGCCCTACTTGATCAAGTCGCGGGAAAATCCGACGTTCGCAGCCTCTCTTCCTCCGACGGATCGGGGGTTTGGCGCCTCTTTATCGAACCCCTATGCATCGCAAATGCACGGGTAACTTCCGCCCCCATAAGGATGATCTGCGAAGTGTAGTACACCCAGATCAATACCACGATGATTGAAGCGGCCGCGCCGTAAGTGGAATCGAGCCCTTGTTTTCCGATGTAGAACCCGATCGCCGCTTTTCCGATTTCGAACAATACCGCAGTGACGATGGCGCCGAACCAGACGTCGGACCAGTCGACCTCCGCATCCGGAAGCCATTTGAACATCATAGCGAACAGAAGAGAGATTACGGACAGAGAGACTAGGATACTGATCAGATGTAAAATCCACTCCTGCAGGTGCGGGGCAGCCAATTTTCCAAACGCAGCCAGCGCCGCGGTAACGACGAGCGACATCAACAGTAGAAAACCGAGCGCGAGGACAGCAGCAATTGAAGCGACGTAACTGCGTATGAAGTGCCACACGCCGTGCCCCGGTAGCTCGCCCACTTCCCAAACGGTGTTCAATGCGTCCTTGAGCTGAACCACCACACCGATCGCCGCGAAAAGAAGCGTGCCGACTCCCAAGAGCGTCGCCAACAAACCTTCCCGCGGCCGGCCAGCATCCGCAAGCATGGCTTGAACGGCTTTGGCGCCCGTGTCGCCCAGCATGTCCTTGATGGAGTCTGCAACTTGCCCGCTGACGGCTTCACCACCGAAAAAGAACCCGGCTACGGCGATCGCGATGACGATAATGGGCCCAAGCGAAAAGACGGAATAATAGGCTAGCGCCGCGCCCTGCCTTGAGTCCTTGTGGCTTGACCAGTTTCCCGCGGCCTCTTTTGCAACCAACCATAACATCGCGCGCCCTTCGTTCCCGCTTTTCAATAGGCGAAAATGTCAACGGTTCCTAACCTCGCGAACACCGTCCTTGGATGTCTCTCATTCAAGAAGGCCCAAGGCTTTCCCTCAAGGCGCCAACTGAGGCGGCCTTACTTCTGCTGCTCACGGTGGAGCGCCGCTTTTTCGGCTTCCGCTTTTTCGATCAGCTTGCCGACCCCTTCGGTAAGCAAGGGATCAGGCACTCTCTCAGTGATGTGGCGATAGTGATTTATCTTCCTGTCCAGTTCGATGCATTTGTCACACATGACGGCCACCGCATTTGCGCGAGTTAGCTGCCCCACTGGCTAAGACGTTGAGCGGCGGTATTGTTCATAATCGATTTCAAATTATGCCACGGCAACAGGTCATCACCCGGATTTAATATTGCTGAGTTCACTTGTGCACGGAAGCGGACCATGGCGAAGCGTATGCTGATTTTCATCGCCGCACTGTCGTTTGGTATCTATCGGTGATGAGAACGCCGGTTGCGGTCCCACCTCCTCGAACTGTGGAGCCGTCATGCCGCGACGCCGTTTTCAGCAGACACTATCACTTAGAGATCGGCTATCAGCCGAAGCGCAGCGATTGCACGAAGAAGCACGAAAGCTCTCCCCGGGTATCAAGAGGGAACGGCTCGTCCGAAGGGCCCGCCAACTAGAAACCGGTTCGCAAATCGACCAGTGGTTGGCATCGCCGGGCCTGCAAGCGCCAACCAAGTCGATCGGCTCCTGATCTTTGCGAGAGTTCCCAAGTTACCTTGTGAACCGACGGCCGGTTCAATTCTCGGCTAGCTCAAATGAGCTGGGGAATTTCAGGGCCTCGGTGACGGACCAACGCCGCCTCGCGATCATACTCCGCCGGGCGGCGTGGTGCATTCAGCGCTCGCCCGGTCAGGTGCGTTTTATTGTCCATGAGTTCACTTTTGGACGGACGGCGGTTCTACGAGGGGACTTTAATGCCTTGCCGGGCCGTCCTGGCATCGAACCTCCAAAAAACCGCAGTGGGCTTCAGCTTGCCCCTTCAGCTGAGGCCTTTCTTGCTGTCGACAGATGTTAGGCAAACTGAGCGGGCGGCCCCGCAAGTGCACCAATTAAAAACGATTCTGTCCATAACAATAATGACTCTGACGTAAATGGGGGAAATAGGCTTGAGTATCTTGGTCAGTCCAGCGCTTGCCCATCATCCCTCTCGGGTCAAATCGACTCGGAAAGTTGTAAAACGGCAAAAGGTTCCAACGGAGCCGCGCTTCGCCGATGCGGTCGTCTCATCGGTTTTGAGCGCCACGCTTGCCTGAAATGAGCGCAGCAATAAGCGGCTAACGAGCCCAATTGCGCGGGCCCATTAGAGTACCTTGCGTCTTCAACCATCAGTTCCTCCTCTTTCGTTCCGTCGGCACAACGGTTGGGGATCAGCGGGATAAAGGAGCATTTGGTCCGAAACCAAGGGGAACAGTTGCGCACTTCCCTAGTTCTTTTTCCGCCGCATCGAGCGGCCAGGGAGAAAAGATATGAAGAAGCTAATGCTATTGACCGTCGCAGCCGTTCTGGTCGCAACGGGCGCGCTGGCACAGAGCACCGTTACGACGACCACCGGCGCTGGCCGGGCGGACGTCGTGGTTGAGCCGGAGGCCCGCACGAGGATCAAGACCTACGTCACCGAAAAGAAACTCCGCCCGGTCGCGACCAAGGAGAGGATCGCGGTCGGAGCGACCGTCCCGAACGACGTCGAACTCGTGGCGGTGCCTTCAGACTGGGGTCCGTCGCTGACCAAGTATCGGTATGTATACTCGAACGATCGCGTGATGCTCGTCGAGCCGAGCAGCCGTACTGTTGTTCAGGAGATCGACTGATGCGATGGGGCTGCTTTTGAGCGGCCCCTGTCACGAGAGGAAGATCGGATCGTAACGAGCGGTCGAGGGCTGCCGTCGCTCATGTTCATGGGCACCGGCAAGGGCGGCACCTACCATCCAAGAACCGCAGCCAGCAACGTCTTCGGCGCTGGAAAATCGTTCGGCCCAGTTGCTCGCCTGAACATTCAAAACGCCGCAAGGCGGGAACGCATCCTCTTACACATCGCAGCTTCGTCTTGCCCGGTCAGGCATCACCTTGCGCTCATCAGCGCGGCGGCAATGATAATGCCGACGACAATCCCAAATCCGATAACAATCCAAGGGAAGTCCTTGCGTTCGCGCGGTGTCATATCACGTGGACCAATTAGCTCGCCTTCCGCCCGAGGCCGCATGGCTGCCTATCCCCGGCCTGAATTGAAACCATCACAGGCCTGCCCGCGTTGTCTGTTCAGTAGTGCACACAAACGGCTGCCGAGGACGATTATCATGGTGGGCATGGGAAAAGGGGCAGAACGATGCTGACGCGGCGGGAGACGACGGCCACGGCGGACGAGCGGCCGTTCAACAATCTGCTGCGCCGATTGAGCGATGCCGACTACGCGCTGCTCGCTCCGCACCTCACGCAAGCCGAGGCAGAGCCCAACGAACTGCTCTACAGCCCTGGCGACGACGTCGAGACCGTGCATTTTCCCTGTGGTCCGAGCCTTGTCTTCTACATGGTTCCCAACGAGGACGGACGCAACGTCGAGACCATTTTGATCGGCCGCGAAGGCGCGGTCGGCGGCATCGTCAGCCAGGGTTATCTGCCGGCCTACACCCGCATCGCCGTCAAGTTCGGCGGACCGTTCGCGCGTCTGAATGTCGGCAAGCTCGAAGCCGCAAAGACGAAGTCGGCCAGCCTGCGCAACATCTTTGCGCGCTATGCCGATTGCATGCTGGCCCAGATCTTTCAGTCCACGGCCTGCAACGCCATCCATTCGATCGAGCAGCGCGCGGCCAAGTGGATCATCTCGGCGATGGAGCGCACCGACGGCGACGGCACCGTGCCGTTGACCCATGAGCAGCTTGCGAGCCTGCTCGGGGTCGGCCGCTCCTACACCAGCCGCGTGATCCAAACTTTCAAGGCGCAGGGCGTTCTGGAAACGCGGCGGGGCTCGATCCTGGTGCGCAATGCGACCGCGCTGCGCACCAGGTCATGCCGTTGCAACGAAGCCGTCAAAAACCACTTCGAGGAAGTGCTGCGAGGAGTCTATCCGGATTCGGAAAATGACAATTGATCGGTTCTGCGTCCCGAAACGACCGTTCAACCTACAATTCGCAAACACGCCCTTTGCATTTGGAGGGCTTGATTGTCAAAAGAGAGGTAACAAGTTCTCATCCGAGGAGCGGCCGTGCGCTCGTAGGAACATCCATGTCTGTTGCAAAGCGGAACAACGTCCAGGTCCGCGGCAGCGGTTCAAAAGCCATGGTGTTTGCTCATGGCTTCGGATGCGACCAGAACATGTGGCGCTTCGTTGCTCCGGAATTTGAGCGCGATTATAGAACCGTTCTGTTCGATCACGTCGGGGCCGGACATTCAGACTTGAACGCCTACGATCCCGCCAGATACTCAAGTCTGCAGGGATATGCGGACGATTTGCTCGAGATTGGTCGCGAGCTGCGTCTGGAGAACGCAGTATTCGTTGGCCATTCGGTGAGTGCGATGATCGGCGCTCTGGCTTCGCTCAAGGATCCTGCCATCTTCGAAAGCTTGATCATGGTCGGACCTTCGCCCCGCTACATCGACGATGAGGAGTACAAGGGTGGGTTTAGCGCGCAACAGATCGAAGAATTACTGTCCTTTCTGGAAGAAAAACCATCCGCATTTCGAGCTTGGTATGCAGGTCTACTGCAACGCCCCCCGCATCGGGCAGTTGTTCTCGAACCTGCTGGGCAACGCCATCACTCACGGGGCGCCGGACGCTCCCATCCACGTCGAGGCGCGGGTACGAATTGAAAGCTTCGAATTGTCCATCGCGAACGCTGGTCAGCCGATCTCAGAGAAGGCCATGGAGCGGCTATTTCGACCTTTCTATCGCGGGGAGGTCCGTCCCTCACAGCAGGGTCTCGGTCTCGGACTGTACATTGCAGCGGAAATTGCCAAGGCGCATGGCGGCACGCTTGTGGTGACCTCCGGACATGATGAAACGCGCTTTACATTTAGGATGCCCTTGGCACAGCCCGTTTCATAGAGCGCGTCAGCTACTTAGTCGCGGGATACTGGCCTCAGTATGAGCCGGCTATTACGAACTAGGGACATCCCGAAGGACCATTCCTCTCCTGGCACTGCTTGGGAAGGCGAGAGAAACCAGGCAACATTGCGACTCATAACGCGCCCCGTCATTGATGGAATATCTCACGCAGCCACTGTTGTGGACTTTTCCTGCCCGGAGGTTGCTTCAGGCTGGTCCTTCACTCCCGTCGCCTCGATGCACAGCTTGACCGCCTCACCCAGAGTAGCGGCAACGAGGTCGGCTTTCGCGCCTTCCCGCAACAATTCCAACGCAGCCGGGTCGATTTCCTTGAGCCAACAGCCCAGGATAATCGTTGCCTTCGGCAATTTTCGCCTCAGGCGCCGAACGGAGTAGCGCATGTGCGCTGGTCCACTGGCATCCAGATAGACCAGGCAAACGATCGCAACGCCGGTGGTATCAAGGCGGAAGACATTGGTCGTGGAGAGCGCTTCTGCCCCTTCGACGCGCGCCGCCAGGCCGTGCGCCGTCGAGAGCTGAGCCAGCATGATCGCGGCCGCCTCGTCGATGAGACTGCGTCCCGCCACGCAGAGCACAGGATGCTCGCCCTGCCATTCCGGTGGGAGGGTTTCCTTGCTGAGAATGGGCAAATTTTCATGTGCCGCATCTTCAGCAACGCTTTCTACCGCGGACGATGCTTCTGCATCGGTGGTTGACCTGCCTTTCGCCGGCGGCCGGTCATCTTGATCTGAAAGGTCGCTGGCAAATTCGCTCACCGCGTCTCGAATCTTTGTGAAACGCTCCTTGTCGAGGGCGCCGCGCTCGGCATCGGCTTGCGCCAACTGCAAACCCTTCAAGACGACTTCATCATAGTACGAAGCCAGAGACCGTTCTTTCAAGAATTCTTCGGCTTTCTCGGCGGCTTCCGTCGGATCCCCAGCCAGCATCCGCTGGTAAAA
>WNFW01008033.1_pt1 | contig 13384 bp, 15 predicted proteins | sample 5400131 | NCBI WGS metagenome assembly WNFW01 (sample SAMN13153362, study PRJNA577476) | soil metagenome | isolation source: 20 cm soil or saprolite under grassland replicate 1 | place: USA:California | collected 2016-06-15 | reverse complement strand
GGACGTGGTCCGGGTCGAAGGCGTCCCTTAGCCGCCGCATGACTTCGATAGTCGGGGGCGGAGTGCCCCACGCTCCAATCTCGCGCATGAAATCGTCCGGCGCCGCGAGCATGACGAGGGTCCCGCCGGCTGCTTCGGCCTTGGCGCGCATCCCGATGACTGAGTGCGCGTCGGACGCGATCGCCCAATGCGCGACCCCGATGCCCGGGGAGGCCCACCAGCCCGCGCCCCTGGGAAGCTCCTCGACAAGCCGGCGAAGCCCTGACCGCGGCGCAGCGATGCGAGCCCACCGCGCCGGCGCTCGCCCTGAGTGCCGCTCCCAGATCGATTGGTCCTCGACCGCCCAGCCGAGGTCATGGATCACGCGATCGACCGCGTCATGGCTGCCGGTGTAACGGGCGAGAACCCGGCCGTCGGAGAAGATCTCGAGGGCCGAGGGCGCGACAGGCATCGTCAGCGCCTGGTCGGCGCCGTCCCAACCCCCCTCGCTGGTGACGGTGACATCGCGGAGGGGCTTCGGGAAAACCTTGAACGACGCGGCGACGATCACGCCCAGCGAACCCAGCGCACCGTAGTGCAGCTTCATCATGTCGTAGCCGCTTACGTTCTTGACCACGCGGCCGCCTCCGCTGGCGAGCGTGCCGTCGGGCAGCGCGACGCGGATGCCGATCAGAAAGTCGCGCGGTGAACCGAATCGCAACCGCAGGGGTCCCGTCCAGCCTGTCGCGAGCAAGCCGCCAATGGTGTGGCCGGGTGAGCTGAACGGGTCGAGCGGCAGGAACTGTGCAGACTTGGCGAGCTCGTGCTGCAGCGCCTCCAGGGTGATGCCCGCCTCGACGCTCACGACCATGTCCGCCTGCGAGTGCTCGATCACGCGGTCGAGCCGCGTCGTATGAAGTTCGACGTCGACACGTTCGGGGACGCCGCCCATCCCGCGCGCCCTGCCACCGCCGACCGGGACGACCGCCAGCTTCTGGCTCGCCGCGTCGTGCAACTGGCGCGCGAGCTCGTCTGCGGTCGACGGCTTTTCGACTGCGACCGTGCTCACCACCATTTGGCCTCGATGGCCAACCCGGTTCGCCCTGCGAGGTGGACGGCCTTGCGCGATGGGTCGGGAAAGATCTTGCCCGGGTTGAGGATTGCGTTCGGGTCGAAGACGTCCTTCACGCGATGCATGGCACCGAGGTCGTCCTCGCTGTAGATCCATGGCATGAAGGCGCTCTTCTCGAGGCCGATTCCGTGCTCACCCGAAAGCGCGCCGCCCATCTCGACGACCGCGCGCAGCATCTCTTCGCCCGCAGACTCCACCTGGTGCAGGACATCTCGCTCGCGCATATCGAAAAGGATGTTGGGGTGGAGGTTGCCGTCGCCCGCGTGGAATACGTTCGCGACAGGCAGCTTGTAGTGCTCACCGATCTCACCTACCGCTGACAGCACCTGGGGCAGGCGTGAGCGGGGAACCACGCCATCGTGCAGGTAGTAGTTGGGCTTGATCCGGCCGAGGGCGCCGATCGCTCCCTTGCGCCCCGCCCACAAAAGCTCGCGCTCGGCCGGCGTCTGGGCCTCGCGAATCGCGTAACCATGGTTCTCGGTCAGGATCTTGTTGATCGCAGCGGTCAGCTCTCGCGTCGTCTCCGCAGTCCCGTCGACCTCGACGAGGAGCACCGCGCCGGCGTCCGTCGGATAGCCCGCGTGGTAGTGGGCCTCAACGGCGCCCACGGTCACGTTGTCCATCATCTCGAGCGCCGCCGGTACGATGCCGTGCCCGATGACCGCCGAAACAGCCTGGCTTGCCGTCTCGATGCTGGGGAAGGCGGCCAGCATGGTTGCGATGCTCGGCGGGATCCGCAGCAGCCTGACCTTGATCTTCGTGATCGCACAGAGCGTGCCCTCCGAACCGACGAGCACGCCGCAGAGGTCGAGCCCGACGCGGTCCGGCACGTCGCCGCTGACCCAGAGCACGCTGCCGTCGGCGAGCACGACCTCCATGCCCAGCACGTGGTTGGTGGTGACGCCGTAGTAGAGACAATGCGGGCCGCCTGAGTTTTCGGCCGCGTTGCCACCGATCGTGCAAGCCTTCTGGCTCGAGGGGTCCGGCGCGTAGAACAGTCCGTGCTGGGCCGCGACCAGGGAGAGCTCCTGGTTGACGACACCGGGCTCGACGATCGCGGTCTGCGCGATGGGGTCGATGTTCAGGATGCGGCGCATGCGCGTGACCTGGAGCGCGATGCCGCCGCGGATCGTCACCGCGCCTCCGGAAAGTCCAGTGCCCGCGCCGCGCGGCACCACCGGGATCTTGTGCCTGGCGGCCACCTTGATCACAGCTGCCACGTGCTGGGTAGTCGATGCGAGCACCACCGCGTCGGGCATCGCTCCCTCGATCGAGCCATCGCGCTCGAAGATGCGGAGGTCGTTGGCGGAATCGATGACCGCTTCACGGCCGACGATGCTGCGCAGCTCTTCGGCGACCTGCCTGGAAAGGCCCATCAGGCGATCGGCGCCTCAAGCTCGGGGTTGCGTTCGAAAGCTTCGAACCGCCGGGTCATCGCTCCGGGAAAGCCCGGCGCCTCAATCGCCGGCGGGCCGACGATAAGCAGGTCGAGCCATTTCTGACACTCCTCCTCGGACGGCAGACGGTCAACACGCTCGAAGACGACCTCCTGGATCCGGCTGTGCGGCGAGACCTGGATGGTGTACCAGACCGAAAGACCTTCCGGCGTGATGGCGTGATGCGATTCATCGACCTTGCGATTGATGGGAAGGCGCAGCGGTCCAGCCTCGGCCGCGACGCGCAACCGCGCGGCCTCGGTTGCGATGTCGGTCACATAGGTCAGCTTAAACTCGAACTGGTGACAGGCCGACAGCGGGTTGAGGCGGCGATCGCGATGGGCGTGGCCGACCGGCCGCCGATCGCGGCCTGGAGTCACACGTATCGCGAGGAGTGGTCGCCGGCTGACCTTGCCGCCGTCACCGTCGAACGCGCCCGTCGATTTGGTTGGGACTTCGTCAAGTTCCAGCTGCGTGCGAGCTGCTTCGCCGAAGCCTTTGGCTCCGTCTATCACCCGGCGGGGCATCGCCTGCGCGCACCGATCCTCATCCAGCCTGCGGTGCCGGACCTCGAGTCGTGGTCATCGGTGCAGCTCGTCGATCGCAAGGCGCTCGATGACCAGGTCGAGTCGATCGCCATCGTCGCGCGCGAGTTGCGCCGCGAGGTGCCGGTGATCCAGACGGTGTTCAGCCCGATCACGGTGGGCGGCTACCTGGTCGGCAAATCTCAGTCGCGTGTCGTACGCGAGCTGCGCAAGCACCCGGAGATCGTCGGTCCCGCCCTCGCCGGGGTCGCCGCGGCGCTCGTGGATTTCAGCCGGCGATCCATCGAAGCCGGCGCGGCGGGCATCTTCTACGCGATCTCTGGTTACGCGGGACGCAAGGTCATGCCGGAGGACGAGTATCGAGACGTGGTGCTGCCGCACGACCTGGCGGTGCTCGACTCTCTACCCGGGAGCGCATGGTTCAACGTCGTTCATTTATGCGGGTCCAATCTCAATTTCGACCTGGCGCGGGACCTGCCCGCGCAGGTGGTCAGCTGGTCGATCCACAACCAGGGCAACCCGTCGCTGGCCGAGGGCCGGAAGATCGCGGGCCGCGCCGTCATGGGTGGGCTGAGCCAGCGCACGACGCTGGTCTATGGGCCGCCGCCGAAGATCGCGGCCGAAGCCCGCGCCGCGATCAAAGAGACGGCGGGCCGGGGGTTGCTGCTGGCGCCCGGATGCTCGGTGCCTCCACGGGTGCGTGAGGTGAACCTCTCGGCCATTACCTCGGCGGTTGCGGCATGAGCAGGGTCGAGGGTCTGGCCGAGATCGTGCTGTGGGTCGCCGACATGGAGTCGGCTCTGGAGTTCTACCGCGACCGGTTCGGTCTGGAGTTGATGTCGCCGCCGGAGTTGCCAAACAAGTTCTTGATGGTGGCCAAACCGGGCGGGATCCCGGAGATGATCGTCCTCGTCCCGCACCCGCACGGCCCGGACTATTTCCCGCGGCACAAAGAAATGAGGGTTCTCCACCACCTCGCGTTCCGCGTCGACCGCCGGTCCTACGACGAGCTGGAGAACGGATTCATCGAAGCCGGCATCGAGGTCCGGCACGGAGTGCACCCCGTGCTGAAAGGCGTGCGCACGTTCTACGTCGACGACCCGGACGGCAACGAGGTCGAGGTGATCGGCCCGGCTTAGGCCGGCAGGCACCCGTCCACGGGCGCGGGACCGTAGGAGCTTCCAGGCGGCCCGGTCAAGACAAGATCTCGGCGCACGAGCACGACGGTGTCCCACGACACGGTCGTCTTGCGGAGGATGGTTCCGTTGCGAGCGTCCCTGACCACGACATCGCGCGCGATGATTCTCAGCAGGGGCACGTTGACGGTCTGTGTCCCAGGACAGGTCGACGTGATCCGCGATAGGCCCGCCACGTCAACCCAGACTGGCGGACCGTCGACATTGGCGACGATCACCTGACCGGTGCTCAGGGCAAACGAAATGGCTGCCATCGACAGCACGACGAGCGCAACGGCGACGTGCCGTCGAGTCACGAGGCGATTCTGATCGACGGGGCCGCCGCGCCCTTGCCTAGGTGACCTGAGGCTTGGTCTCCGCCGCGGGCTGAGGTCCGCGTGTGCCGAGGGCGACGCCGACCCCGGCGACGACCAGGATCGTGCCGACGATCAGCGTCACGGGCTCCGGAGCGTGGATGCCGAACGCGGAGTCCAGCGAGTAGGCGCCTGGTCCGGCGAGAGCGATCGCCGCGATCGCGGCGAGGATCGAGAGGTTGAACTCGTACCCGCCTTTGGTGACCCAGAAACCCTTAGGCCAGTGGACCAGCGCGATGGCGACCAGCATCGAGCCCGCGATCGCGAGGCTGGGGAGAGGTGTCAGCAGGCCGACCGCCAGGCCAATCCCGCCGAGCAGCTCGGCGAGCGCCGACATCCAGGCCCACGGGACGGCGGGCCGGATGCGCATGCGATTCATGGCACCTGTCCAACCGTTCATGCCGGGACCGCCCCACCAACCGAAGAGCTTTTGCGCGCCATGCGCCGCCATCGTGAGGCCGATGACCAACCTAAGAATCAAGATTCCTAACGCAAGCATCTAAAGCCTCACCCCCGCTGGCGATTACCTGTCGAAGCCGGCCAGTATTCCCCACCATAATCGGCTCGTGAAGGTGGCGGTGGTCACGGGAGGCGGAAGCGGGATCGGGCGCGCGGTGGCAATCGCCCTGGCGAGGGAGGGCTACGAGGTAGTTGTCGTCGGACGCCGGCTGGCAAAGCTCGAGGAGGTCGTGGCCGCCGGCGCGCGGGACGGCGCTCGCCTGATCGCGGTCCCGGCGGACGTGAGCGATTCGGCCTCGGTCCAATCGCTGTTCGCCGGGGTCAAAGCTCAGTTCGGCCGCGTGGATCTTCTCTTCAACAACGCCGGCACGTCGGCGCCCGCGATTCCCATGGAGGAACTGAGCGTCGAGCAATGGAACCGGGTGGTGGAGACCAACCTGACAGGCGCCTTCCTGTGCACGCAGCAGGCGATCAAGCTGATGAAGGACCAGGATCCGCGTGGCGGCCGGATCATCAACAACGGTTCGATCTCGGCCCACGCACCGCGACCGAATTCCGCGCCCTACACCGCAACCAAGCACGCAATCACAGGACTCACCAAGTCAACCTCGCTGGACGGGCGGGCGTTCGACATCGCCTGCGGCCAGATCGACATCGGCAACGCGGCGACGGAGATGACCAGCGCCATGACGGCAGGAGTCATGCAGGCGAGCGGTGATGTGGCGGCGGAGCCGCGGATCGATGTGGAACACGTGGCGCGAGCAGTCGTCTTCATGGCGAGCCTTCCCCTGGATGCCAACGTGCAGTTGATCGCCACCAAGATGCCGTTCATAGGCAGGGGATAGGAGGCCGATAAACTCAGCCTCGGAACGGGCCCGTAGCTCAGTTGGTTAGAGCGGGCGACTCATAATCGTCTGGTCGGTGGATCGAGGCCACCCGGGCCCACCCGAAATCGGCGCATAACGATCCGGCTGCTGTCCCGTTTCCGTCAACAACGATGGGTTGGAGACGCGCCGCCGCCCTGCTCGTGGCAGCAGTCATCTTGATGGCCTGCGGCGCAAGCGTCCGACCTGTCGCCCAGAAATCTCCGGCACAGAGTCCAGCGTCGACGCCAACTCAGCAACCGGGGCCGACACCGACGGCGGCGACCAGCCCAGCCAGCTCGTCTAGCCCAGAGGCAGGGATGACTGCAACCCTCACCTGCCGCCTCCCGGTCACCGCGTCTGCCAACACAGGTGTGCCGCCCGGCGGTTGGGTCACCTTTCCGGGCGGCGAGTTCACTCGCGACCCGGCTAGCCTTCGCGTTCACCCGACACACGGTTTCCCCAGCTACGACCGGGCGATCGGAGCTTGGGTGCCTGCGGAATACGAGACTGTGGCCCCAGATGGAGCTACCTATGCGCTCTTCGGCGACGAGACAACCGAAGTGCCATACGCCCTCTATGTAGTAGATGCCAAGACCGGAAAACGCCGGCTGATTGCGTCTGCAAAGGCGCCAGGTAATGAGTGGCAATTCGTCCTCGACTATGCGAGCGAAGGCATTTACCTGGCCGCTCCGGGTGACGGGATGGCGCCGCCGGTTCCGGGCCTGTGGTTGGTGGATCCGAAAGCTGGCGGGATCCGTCTGATCAACAGCAGTCATGTTTGGTTCAAGGTTGCCGGCGGCGCCGCCTGGTCCATAGAACCTTGGGCTCCTGGGGCCGCTTCGTACAAGGTCTATCGGCTCGATCTGCGTTCCGGTCAAGTCGCTACCTGGTACGAAACCAAAACGGCGATTCGGCCTGTCTCCCCGACTGCAGAGGGTGGATTGATGGTTGCCTACGGCGAGGTCGGCTCTTACCACCTTGCCGTGTTAACAGGGCCTAAAACGTATGTACCGCTCAACATACCGGCCAGTTTTGACGTCAGCAGTGCGCGTCTCGCGCGCCCGGGTGTTTGGCTCTCTCAACTAAACGGTATCGCCCTCTATACGAAGGCCGAGGGCATCCGGATAATGGCCCTGAGCGTCCGCGATATGCCAGGCGGCTTTGGCTTTTATTACGCAGCCGGCGGCTGCTGGTAGATACCCGACAAGCCCCGACTCCGAGCGATCTCCAGGGGCAGCTTCAAAAACTCGAAATGCTTGGCGGGGCTTCGAGCCAGAATTGGTCCGAAATGGCGCGGTGGGTCGTGCGCGTCGAGCGCGGCGGGCCTTGGGACTGGTCGCGCGATATGCGCGAGCAGGAGGGTTGGGATGAGCACGCCGCCTACATGGACGCCCTGTTTGACGAGGGCTTTGTTCTCCTTGTCGGACCGCTGGAAGGTGGGCGGGACACGCTCTGGGTCGTGGAGGCCGACTCGGAGGCGACGATCCGCAAGCGGATGGCCGAAGACCCATGGTCGCCCAACGGGATGCTGAAACCCATCCGCATCGAGCGCTGGGACATCGTGCTCGACAGCCTCCCCAAGCGCGACCGCGTCCAGCCTTAACATCGCTTCGTGATCACCGCCGTCATAGGCGACGCTCTGCTGGACCCGGCGACCGGAGAGCAGACCCGCAACGCGGTGGTGCTGATCGAGGACGGGCACGTCGCCACGGCCGGCGCGCGAAATGGCACGCATGTTCCGCGCGACGCAACGACCGTGGACGCCTCTGGTCTCACGCTCCTTCCCGGGCTCATCGACTGCCACGTCCATCTCACCAACCTCGGTGAGGGCCTCGACTTCGCGCGCGAGCTGACGACGCCGCCGACGCTCGAGCTGATGCGCGCGGTGCGAGCAGCGCGACGCACCCTCGACGCGGGATTCACCTCGGTCCGCGACGCGGCGGGCTCGCCGGCCGGCATCCGGATGGCGATCGACGAGGGCTACTTCCCCGGCCCGCGCATGTTCGTCACGGTCAGCGCCCTCAGCCAGACCGGCGGCCACACCGATTCTCACTTCATGTGCGGCGCCGACCTCGACATCCCTCTCCCCGACAGGCCGTACATGGTCGTGGACGGCGTCGAGGCGATGCGCTTACGCGTGCGCGAGGTAATCCGGGCCGGGGCGGACTGGATCAAGCTCTGCACCTCCGGCGGCGTGCTCTCGCCGGGCGACCAGCCGCACCACTCCGCGCTGACACTCGAAGAGATCAAGGCCGCCGTCGATGAGGCAGCCTCGCAAGGCCGCAAGGTCATGGCGCACGCGCAAGCCAACGCGGGGATCAAGAACGCGTTGAAGGCGGGCGTGGCGACGATCGAGCACGGGATCTGGCTCGACGGGGACGCGATTGAGATGATGCTCGACGGCGGCAACGCGCTGATCCCAACCCTCGTCGCGCCTCATTGGGTCATCCGGCACGCGGAGGCAGGAAAGATGCCCGCCTACGCGATCGGCAAGGCGCGGGCCGTGATCGATGACCACAAGGCGAGCATCCGCCAGGCGATCGAGTCCGGCGTCAAGATTGCCTTCGGGACCGACACCGGCGTCGGCCCGCATGGCTCCAACGGTGAGGAGTTTCTGTTGATGCGTGACCTCGGCATGGAGCCGATCGACTGCATTCGCTCCGCAACAACCTTGGCGGCGGACACGATCGGCATGAAAGGTGTGGGAAGGCTGGAGCCTGGCTCGTGGGGTGACCTGGTCGGTGTGCCCGGCGATCCGGTGGCGGATCTTGCACTGCTGGCCAAGCCCGAGAACGTCCATCTCGTGCTCAAGGGCGGGGAAGTCATCAAGTCATCGGCGAGGGTCACCGCGTGAGACTCGACTGGGCGCTGCTCGCCAATGCTGCCGAAGCCCCGCCCAACGGGCTCGTCTACATCCTCGGCGCGGGGTTCGACACGCTCATCCGCGACCAGTACCCGACACCGTTCGGAGGCGTGATCGTGCTTCGCCTCCAGACGACGCGCCTGGAGACCGAGCGTCCGCACAAGGTCGAGGTCCATGGCAGCGACGAAGACGGCAAGCCCGTGCTGCAGCAGCCGATTGTCCTCAACCTGCCCGCGCGCCAGGTCCCGGCCGAGTATCCGCATGGGTGGGACCTGTCCGCGAGCATCGTCATCAACCTCACGTCGGTGCCCATCGAGCGGCCCGGCTTCTACAACTTCGAAATTCTCATCGACGACCAGCAGGTCCGCACCCTGCCCTTCCGCGCGGTGAAAGCAGCCACGGTCCAGACCGTTTGACCCAGGCGCTCAGCAACTTCGTCGCGTCATACGGGCTGGTCGCTGTGTTCGTGCTCATGGCCGCCGAAAGCTGTGGCCTGCCGTTTCCAAGCGAGGTCATCATGCCTACCGCGGGACTCCTCGCTGCGACCGGGCATATGAACCTCGCAGCGGCGATCGTCATCGGCGCATTAGCCAACCTTGTGGGCTCGCTTGTCGCATACGTACTCGCCGCGCGATTCGGGGAACCGCTGCTTCTCGGGCCCGGCCGCTACGTCGGCATTCGGCGACATCACCTCGAGCTCGCGGATGGGTGGTTCCAACGCTGGGGTCTGCTGGCGGTGTTCGTCGGCCGGGTGCTGCCGGTGATTCGCACGTATATCTCATTTCCCGCGGGGCTTGCGCGCGTCGAGCTGACGCGGTTCTCAATCCTCACATTTGTCGGCGCACTGCCCTGGTGTGCCGCGCTGGCGTACGTGGGCTACGCGCTGGGCCGTAACTACGACCGGATCAGCGGACCCGTCGAGAAGTCGGCCATCGTCATCGCTTTTCTAGTCGCGGTTGGCCTGGTCGTTTGGTACGTGCGAGGACGGCGCGAAGCGAGTCGCTGAGAAACGCGAGATGTCGCGTTTCGTCTTGCCGTCGCAGACGAGGTCGGCCGCGATGTCGCCGATCACCGGAGCGAACTTGAAACCGTGACCGGAGCACGGGCTGAGAACTACAACTCGCTTGTCATGTGGGCTGAAGTCGATCACGAAGTCGTGGTCGGGGGTGTTGCTGTACATACACGTGAGGGTCCGTCTCACGTGACCACTAACGCCGCGCATGAAGGTCGCCGCCATCAGCCGCAGGGGGTCGACATCGACCTCATCCACGCGGCGTCGGATGTGGTCGGGGTCGGTGAAGTCGCCGGCGTGATGCCGCCCGACCTTGACCGAAACTCCGTCGAGGGTCGGAGATCCATACACGTCGCCGAACTGCTCTGACTGGCGAATGAAGACCGGAAACCGGTCCGGCGCAAACCAGTCCGCGTCGCGCGCAATCGAAAACCACACATGGACCTGGCGCTCGATACGCAAGGGCAGCCAGTCGATGAGCTCCGGCGTCCAGGGGCCGACGGCGACGACCACCGAGTCGAAGTCGGCGAGCAGCTTCTCGACCGAGCCGACCCGGTGGTCGCGGCGTACGTCTGGCGCCTGCTGCAGCATCGCGGTCACGGCGCCCTCCGGGTTGAGAAAGCCAGCCTGACGGTCCAGCACCGCCACGTCGTCATCCCCGAGCACATGGCCCGGGTAACGCATCCGCATGGCCGGGGCGTCGAGCAACTCCACGTCGAGCCCATGCTCTTTCGCGGAAGCTTGGGCGCCCACGATCGCTCCGGCCGACGGCTTTCCGATGTACAGCGCACCCGTCATGTTGAGGACCCGGGTGCCGCTCAGGGCCTCCAGCTCGCGCCACATCGGAAAGGCCTCTTGGAGCAGCGGAACGTAATACGAGCCCTCGAAATACGCGCTGCGGATGATCCGCGACTCGCCGTGCGACGAGCCGACCGCGTGGGGTGGGGAGAGGCGGTCGAAGCAGACGACGTCGACGCCGCGCTTCGCGAGCCGCCATGATGCTGCCGCGCCCATGACTCCGCCGCCCATGACCGCGACGCGCATCAAGCGGGTCGCCCTATTCGGGCGCGATTCGCGCGATCGCCTGTCCTGGTTTGACAGGGTCGCCGACGTCGAGGAGCAGTTCTTCGACGGTTCCCGCGACGGGGGACGGGATCTCGGCGTTGACCTTGTCGGTGTGGACCTCCATCAAGGTCTCGCCCTCGGCGACATGCTCCCCGAGCTGCTTGCTCCAGGCGCCGACGGTGATCTCTTCGGCCCCTTGCAGCTCGGGCATGACGACCTCATGAACCTCGATGCTCACAGACCTATTGTCTAGGTTGTGCCCACTGAGCGGCCGGACTGGGACTGAACGGCCAGCTCAATTCCGCGCGCCTGGATCCAGACGTGTCCCTGCCGATCGGCAATTGCGCACGACTGGCGCCAAACGAGCGATTTGCCCTGACTCCGTGCGGGGCCGACGTCAGGCCATCGAGACGACGTCGAGCAGGTCTTCCTCCCAGTAGTCGACCCGTCCCTCCGGCATAAACAAGACCCGCCCGGGCTGCAATGCCTCCACGAACTCCGGATCGTGGCTCACGATCACCATCGTTCCCGGCCAGGCGGCCAGTGCCCGCGCCACCCCTGTCCGCGACGGTGGGTCCAGGTTGTTCGTCGGCTCGTCGAGCAGCAGCAGGTTGTGCCGCCCCGCCACCAGTTGCGCCAGGGCCAGCTTTGTCTTCTCGCCGCCGGACAGCGTGCCCGCGTCCTGCCGCGCGACGTCCCCCGTCAGGCTGAACATCCCAAGCAACGCGCGGAGCACGCGCTCATCTGCGTCGGGCGCCTGCTCCCGCATGTGGGCGAGCACCGAAACGCCGGGGCGGATGCCTTCGTGCTCCTGCGCGTAGTAGCCCAGTGACACCCCGTGCCCCAAGCGGAACGACCCCTCGTTGGCGGCACTCTCGCCCGCCAGTATCCGCAACAGGCTCGTCTTGCCCGCTCCGTTCAGGCCCATCACGAGCAACCGATCGTGCCGCTCGACCTCGAACGACACATCGCGAAACACCAAAGGCCCCCCGTAGCCTTTCGCCAGTCCCGAGGAGTGCATCACGATGCGCCCGCTGCGCGGCGGCTCGGGAAAGTTGATCTTCACTTTGCGCTCGCGACGCGGCGCGACCACACGCGCCGCCTTCATTCGCTCCACGCGGGTGAAGATCGACTTGGCCTGCTTCGCCCGTTTGGCCGTCTGCCGCCGCATCACCTCGGCCAGCAAGCTCAACCTCTCGATCTCTGCCTCCTGGCGGTGCGCCAGCGAGGTCAGGCGCTTCTCTTCGAGCCGGCGAGCGGCCTGGTACTGCGAGTAAGTGCCGCGGTATTCGAGCAGCCGGCCCGCGTCCAGGTGCAACACCCTCGTGATGGATGCGTCCAGCAAGGCCAGGTCGTGGCTGACGACGATGACCGCGCCTCGATACTCGCGCAGGAAGTCCATCAACCAGGACTTGGCATCACTGTCCAGGTGGTTCGTCGGCTCGTCCAGCAGCAGCAGGTCCGCATCCGCGAACAGCACGCGCGCGATCTCAACCCGCCGGCGCTCGCCTCCGGACAGGACTCCAAGCGCGAGGTCGACGCGATCGAGGCGAAGCCCGAGCCCGGTCACGATGCGTCGCGCCTCCGACTCGCCTGAGTAGCCGCCGTCGAGCCGGTACCGCTCCTCCGCCTCGGAGTATTTCTCGATCGCGCTCAGCGAGTGATCGTGCTCAAGCGCCTGATGCAGGTCGACGAGCCGCGCTGCCGCTCGGTCGAGGCCGCGCCCCGACAGGATGTGCGACAGCGCTGAATGCGCCGCTTCCGCACGCGGTCGCGGATTCTGCGGCACGTAACCCATGGTCCCCCGACGCAGCACGAGGCCGGCCGCCGCGTCGTCCTCGCCGGCCAGAACCTTGAGAAGGCTTGTCTTGCCTGCACCGTTGCGGCCGACCAGCCCGACCTTGTCCCCGGAATTCACGGTGAAGCTGGCGTCGGCGAGCACACGGCGCGCCGCGACGTCGATGGCGAGTCCTCGCGACTGGATCATGGCGGGGCCAAATGTTACGTACGGACGCAGTCGGCGTTTCGTCCCACATCACATCGCCCAGGAGGCGGCTCTCAAATGAAGAAGGTTCTAGTCGTGGCTGTATTCCTTGTTCTGGCGGCCGCCTGTGGGGGCGGCGGCAACTCCGGCGGCAGCCCAACCAGCAGGGAGGGGCCGAACCCACCTGTCGCCCAAGGTGGCGGTTCGCTTGGCACCGGCGGGTCGACCGGAACGTCCAACGGCGGCGGAACGACGACCCTGCCCGGCGACACGGTCCCCGCTCTCCAGGGTCCGCCGGTCATCCGCCAGGCGCAGTTGAGCATCACTGTCGGATCGGGTAAGTTCAGCTCCAAGCTGTCCGAAGTCCGCACTCTTGTCGAGAGCCAAGGCGGCTACATCGCCGGCACCGACGCCCAGGCGAAACCGCTGGGAACGGACCAGACCGGCCCGATCCGGACCGGCGTCATCAACTTCATGGTCCCGGCGGCCCACTT
>WNFW01002345.1_pt1 | contig 13390 bp, 17 predicted proteins | sample 5400131 | NCBI WGS metagenome assembly WNFW01 (sample SAMN13153362, study PRJNA577476) | soil metagenome | isolation source: 20 cm soil or saprolite under grassland replicate 1 | place: USA:California | collected 2016-06-15 | reverse complement strand
GACTGGTATTTCCACCGGCGCAGCATCCGCGATCTGGTTGAGCTGACCTTCGTCACCCCCCTGGACGGGGCTTTCACCAAGGCCATCGCCAGCCGCGAGCTGTCTGGCCTGCTCGACCGCAAGGGCATACGGCTTGTCACCGAGTTCAATACCGGCGAGGTGGACGCGGCCAGCGGGCGGCTCGTCTCCTTCGACGGCCGTGAGGTCGGCTTCGACCTGGCGGTGGTGGTCCCCGTGCACGGTGGGCAGGCCTACGTCGGCAGGTCGCCCGGGCTGGGGGACGCGCTCGGCTTTGTGCCCTGTGACGAGCGGACGCTGCAGTCCAAGGCCAGTCCGGACATCTTCGTCATCGGCGACGCCGCCGACGTCCGGGCGTCCAAGGCTGGGTCGGTAGCCCACTTCGAAGGCGAGGCACTGGTCCGTAACGTACGCAGCTTCCTTGACGGGCAGCCGCTGAGCGCGAGGTTCGACGGCCACACCAACTGCTTCATCGAAAGCGGCTTCGGCAAGGCGCTCCTCATTGACTACAACTACGAGACCGAGCCGGTCACCGGCCGGTTCCCCGGGCCGGTCGGCCTGCCGTTGCTGAAGGAGTCCCGCCTCAACCACCTCGGCAAGCTCGGATTCCAGCAGTTCTACTGGCACATGCTGCTGCCGGGCCGCGACGTTCCCTGGCTGGGCGCTGGCATGCCGCGGGCGGGCAAGCGTCTCCCCGCGGATGCCGCCCCCCTGTCGGCCGGGTCAAGAAACAACGAGTAAGTGCGGAGGTTGACATGCCCACCAAGGTCTACGCGGGTACCGAGGTCACCGTCACCGACGATGGCTTCTTCGCCGACCCACAGCAGTGGCGCGAGGAAATGGCGCCGCAGATCGCCCTGGACAGTGGCATCGGCTCGCTGACGCCGCAGCACTGGCAGGTCGTCAAGTTCATGCGGCACGAGTACGCGGAAAAGGGCACCGGCCCGAGCGTGCGCGCCCTGAGCAAGACCTCCGGGGTGAGCATCAAGGACCTCTACCAGCTCTTCCCGAAGGGGCCGGCCAAGCTCGCCGCGAAGATCGCCGGCATTCCCAAGCCCCGCGGCTGCATCTGAGGACTCACAAGCCCGCGGCCGTGTCGAAGTCAGGCCGCATTGGACCAGAAGGACGGTGTGTCATGAGCAGCGACGCCATGGCGGCGAACGGCAGTGTCGAGAAAGTCTCCATCATCGTGTCCAGGGGCTCGCTTGAGGGCGTCTACCCGGCGCTGATCATGGCCAACGGCGCCCGCGCCGAGGGCATCGAAGCGAACCTCTTCTTCACGTTCTTCGGCCTGGATGCCATCCACAAGGCCCGGCACGAGCACATCAAGCTCGCCACGGTCGGCAACCCCGGCCTGCACCTGGCCACCTGGGCCGGCGGCTTGCCCGGTATGTCGTCGGTGATGACCCACTACATGGCGCACAAGATGGGCCAGCTCGATATTCCCCCGATTCCCGACTTCATCGAGATGATCGCCGATACCGGCGCTGGCCTGTACGCCTGCAAGGCCTCCGTGGACCTGTTCGGGCTCACCAAGGACGATTTCATCGACCAGGTCAAGGACATCATCACCGTCGGCGAGTTCTACGACCTCGCCGCCGGTGGCCACATCATCTACACGTGATCAGGGAAACCAGGACATCCGTGACGGGGGAGCCAGGACATCCGGGATTAGGGACAAAGGTCCCGGTTACGGCATGCCAAGGGCCCAGGGGCGCGCAGCGGAGGAGAAGCCGTGGATGAGGCCATCCAGCCAGGCAGCGTGCGGCTGATGGACGCCGCCGCGCTCGGGCCATTGTTCACGTCGCTGCACGACGCGGGGTTCTCCGTTATCGGGCCCACGCTGCGGGACGGTGCGATCGTGCTCGAAGAACTCCAGACCGCCGGGGATCTGCCCTTCGGGTGGGGCGTCCGGCTCGAACCTGGGGGCTACCGCCTGCGGCGCCGCAGCGACAGCGCCGCGTTCGGTCACTCGGCGGGGCCAGGCTCGTGGAAGCAGTTCCTGCATCCGCCCCGGGAGAAGCTCTGGTCCGTCCGCCTGGACGGCGGCGGCTTCGAGGCCGAGGCCGATGACGCGGCACCGCCCCGGCTGGCGTTCTTCGGCGTGCGGCCGTGTGACCTCCGGGCGATCGGCATCCAGGACCAGGTGCTCGGCAGCGGGCACGGCAACTCGCGCTACGCGGCCCGCCGTGCCGCCGTGCTGATCGTGGCGGTGAACTGTACCGAGCCCGGTGAGACCTGTTTCTGCGCATCCATGGGCACCGGGCCCGGGGCGGGCCCCGGCTACGACCTGGCGCTGACCGAACTCGTCACCGGGGAGCGGCATTCGTTCCTGGTGGACGTCGGGACGCAGGCCGGCGCCGAGGTACTGGCGAGCGTGCCGCACTCCGGGGCCGGCGACGCCACGATCGGTGGTGCGCGGGACGCCGTCACCGGCGCGGCGCAGCAGATGGGCCGCGCCATGCCGCAGGCCGGCCTGCGCGAGCTGCTGGCGGCCAGCCACGACGCCGCGCGCTGGGAGGACGTCGCGTCCAGGTGCCTGACCTGCGGAAACTGCACGCTCGCCTGCCCTACCTGCTTCTGCACCGCTGTGGAGGATGTCTCCGACCTCAGCGGCGACCATGCGGAGCGGTGGCAGCACTGGGCCTCCTGCTTCGACCTGGACTTCTCCTACATCCACGGCGGCCCGGTCCGGGCCTCCGCCAGCAGCCGGTACCGGCAGTGGCTCACCCACAAGCTGGGCACATGGCACGACCAGTTCGGCAGCTCCGGCTGTGTCGGATGCGGCCGGTGCATCGTGTGGTGCCCCGTGGGGATCGACATCACCGAGGAGGTCGCGGCCCTGCGGGCGGAAGCGCCGGGTGCCGCTGAATCGGATGCCGGACCCAAGGACGGTGCCACATGAGCGGCGTAACACCGGCGCAGCTGGGCGAGCACGCGTTCCTGCGCGGCATGACAGGCCGCCACCTCGCCGCCCTCTCCCGGGCGAGCTGGGTGGCCCCATTGCGGGCCGGTCACCGGCTCTTCGAAGAGGGCGGCACGGCCCACCGGTTCTGGCTGCTGCAAAGCGGCCATGTCGCCCTTGACCTGCATTCGCCCGGGCACCACGGGCTCATCGTCGAGACGCTGGGTCCCGGCGATCTGGTCGGCCTGTCATGGCTCGTCCCGCCCTATCAATGGCAGTTCGGCGCGACCGCCGTCCAGGACACCGTGACGTTCGAGCTGAACGCCATCGCGGTGCGGGCGGCCTGCGAGGAGGACCCGGCTCTCGGGTACGCCCTGCTGCGGCGGGTCATGTCCGCCGCGTCGTCGCGGCTGTATGCGACGCGGGTGCGGCTGCTGGACCTGTACGGCGCGTCCGGCACTGGCCAGGACCAGCCGTGACCGCGCCCGCTGCTCCGGCGCTTCCCGCGCGGTACCGGGTCCTGGGGCGGCTGATGGAGACGAGTGACACGGTCACATTGGACCTGCGGCCGGTGGACCGGCCCATCCCGGCCCACCAGCCAGGACAATTCACCATGCTTTACGTGCCCGGGGTCGGCGAGGTCCCGGTCTCCATCAGCGGCACCGGCCCCGGCCAGGTGCTGGTGCAGACGGTGCGCGCGGTCGGCGCGGTGACCCGGGCGCTGTGCGCGTGCCCGCCCGGGCGGATGATCGGCGTCCGGGGACCCTACGGCACCGACTGGGACGTGGCCAGCGCGGCCGGTGGTGACCTGCTCATCGTGGCGGGCGGCATCGGGCTCGCGCCGCTGCGCGGGGCGCTGCTCGCCGCGCTCGCGCGGCGGGACGCCTACCGGCGCATCGTGGTGCTGATCGGCGCGCGGTCACCAGAAGAGCTGATCTTCGTCCGCGACCTGGGGGAGTGGCACCGCCGCGGCGCCGGCGTCGAGCTCACCGTGGACCGGGCCACGGCCGGCTGGGCCGGGCATGTAGGTGTCGTCACCCAGCTCCTGCGCCGCGCGAACGTCGATCCCGGCCGCACCACGGCCCTGGTCTGCGGGCCCGAGATCATGATGCGGCTCACCGCGCGGGAACTGCTGGCGCTCGGCGTCCCGGCCGCGCGGGTGCGTATTTCGCTGGAACGGAACATGCGGTGCGGGGTGGCCGAATGCGGGCACTGCCAGCTCGGCCCGCTGCTGCTGTGCCGGGACGGCCCGGTGGTCGGCTATCCGGCCGCCGAGCCGCTGCTGGCAGTGAGGGAGCTGTGATGACCGGTCAGGCGCCCCGCCCGAAGCTCGCGGTCTGGAAGTTCGCGTCCTGCGACGGCTGCCAGCTCACCCTGCTCGACTGTGAGGACGAACTGCTCGCCCTCGCCGCGCAGGTGGAGATCGCCCATTTCGCCGAGGCGACAAGCACGGACATCGAGGGACCTTACGACGTGTCACTGGTCGAGGGGTCGGTGACCACACCCCAGGACGCGGAGCGGATCCAGCGGGTGCGTGCGCAGTCACGGATGCTGATCACCATCGGCGCGTGCGCCACGTCGGGCGGGATCCAGGCCCTGCGAAACTTCGCGGACGTGACGGAGTTCCGGGCTGCCGTGTATGCCCGGCCGGAATACGTGGCGACGCTGGCTACCTCGACACCCATCGCTGACCACGTCCCGGTGGATTTCGAGTTGCGCGGCTGCCCGATCGACAAGGGCCAGTTGCTTGAGCTGATCACCGCCCTGCTGGCGGGCCGTAAGCCGCAGATTCCCGGGCACAGCGTGTGTGCGGAATGCAAGCGCCGCGGCACCGCCTGCGTGATGGTCGCCCATGGCACGCCTTGCCTCGGGCCGGTCACCCAGGCCGGATGCGGTGCCATCTGCCCGGCTTACGGCCGTGGCTGCTACGGCTGCTTCGGTCCCGTGGCCGAGCCGAACACCGCGGCGCTCATCCCGCAGCTCCGCCGGCTGGGCATGGGCACGGCCGCACTGCACCGGGTGTTCGCCACCTTCAACGTCGCCGCGCCCGGCTTCGAAAGAGCCCGGTCTCAGACGGGCCCGCCGCGCGCCTAGCTACCGCGGCACCCCTGGCTGGTCAGATCCCGAATAACGGCGTCGGCCAGCGCGTCGATGACGGCCGCTACGGCAGGGGTCAGGCCGGGGCCCTGGCCCAGGTCGGCTGCCTCGACGGCGTGCACGATCAGCGTGCCTGGCATGCGGTCAAGCGCCTGCGCGAGGCCGATCGCGCTGTCGAGCCCGAGCCCATGTGAGCTCACCGGCCTGACCTCGGCCGCGCCCGCCTGGTGCAGCACCAGCCGGTGCAGGCGCCCGGGCACGGTGGGCTCCGCCCGTACCGCATCCACGATCACGGCGAGCGGCACCCCGGCCCATGCCTCGATCAGCCCGGCCGGCTCGCCGTCGCTGACCCGCAACGTGACCCCGTCCGGAACCCGCCCGTCCAGCCTGGCCAGGACCGCAGGCCCGGCACCGTCGTCGCGCCGGAACTCGTTGCCGATGCCGATGACGACGGCGTTGCCGCCGGGGGCTGGCCGGGTCACCGGCGGTCGATCCGCAGGTCGAGGAAGTGCGTGGAGCACGAGATGCACGGGTCGTAGTTGCGTATCGCCTGCTCGCAGGCGCTGGTGAGGCTTGTGTCGTCGAAATCGAGCCGCGCCTGCACGAAGCGGCGCAGATCATCTTCGATGGCTCGCTGGTTCTGCGAGGTCGGTGGCACGATGCGGGCGCTGCGAACGATCCCGTCGCCGTCAAGCTCGTAGCGGTGGTACAGGACGCCGCGGGGAGCCTCGCTCACCCCGTACCCGGTGCCTTCGCGCGGTGTGACCGTCACGGACGGGGCCGCGGGCGGGCGGTATTCCTCGATCAGCCGCAGCGCCTCCTCGATGGCGCAGACGACTTCGACGGCACGCACGATGATGCTGCGGAACGGGTTACGGCAGCCGGGCCCGAGCCCGGCCTCGGCCGCGGCCTGGGCGGCCTGCGGCGGCAGTGACCCGGAGTTGAGTGAGTATCTGGCCAGTGGCCCGGTGAGGTAGCGGTCGTTGTCCGCTCGCCCGGGCCCGGCGAGCCGGGCGTGCAGCGCCGTCGAGTGGGGCACCTGCTCTTCGATGATGTGCTGCTCGAAGCCGGCGGCGGAAAATGCCAGGCCGCCGCTGGTGGCCAGCGTCCCTCGCTCGATCGGATACCGGTCAGGCTCGGCCAGTGCGAGCAGCTCGTGAGGGCAGGTGAAGTCGGGAAAATCGAATCCCGCCACCCAGCGGACCGTCTCCAGCGCAAGCGGAAGCACGTCGCGAAGTTGCCGGGCCAGCGGTAGCAACTCGGCTGTCGACGGTGCCCGGTAGAAGCCGCCAACCCGCACGTTCACCGGATGGATCGCCCGGCCGCCCAGGAGCTCCATGATCGCGTTCCCGGCGCGGCGCAGGGCAAGGCCGCGTTCGACCACATCCCGATGGTCGGCCGCCATCTCGACGGCACCGGGGTACCCGAGAAAATCCGGGGCGTGTAGCATGTAGATGTGCAGCACATGGCTGCCTATCCACTCCCCGCAGTACAGCAGCCGGCGCAGGCCCGCGATCTGGCCGTCCACCCGTGCCCCGCATGCGTCCTCGATGGCCTGGCAGGCGCTTGTCTGGTAGGCGACGGGGCAGATGCCGCACACCCGCGCGGTGATGTCCGGCGGTTCGGTGTAGGACCGGCCACGCAGGAACGCCTCGAAGAAGCGCGGCGGCTCGTAGATGTCGAGCCGTACCTCGTCCACTTGGCTGCCGCGGACCCGGACATGCATGGCACCTTCGCCCTCGACCCGGGCGAGCCCGCTGGCGGCCAGCGTGCGGTCACGCCGGTGGGTCATCACGGATCACCTCCCTGGGCCCATCACAGGTGCCCGGGCTCAGCTATACCCGCCCTATGACCTCCGCACCAGGGACCAAAGCCCCTCTGCTGCGCGCGCAGCACGGGAGCAGGGTGGAGTGAACAGGCCGATGAGATTAGGTATTCGGGAGGCCCGAAATGAAGCACATCATCTGGGTGGCACCGGTCGCCGTCGTTTTCCTGGCATTGCTCGCAGGCAAGGATGACATTCGCCGGCTTCACCGCATGCGCCAGATGTAGCCGGCTCAGAAGGTGACGGGCAGGCCGCCCTCCGCCATGACAGTAGCGCCTGCCGCCTCCAGCGCGTCCCGTGACGCCCGGTAGTGGTGGCCACATAGCAGCAGGTCCGTTTCGTGGTCCCGGCCTGGTGCCGGGGGCAGCACGGCGACCACGGCAGGCTTGGCCGGGCAGCAACAGGCACGTTCGGCTGTCCAGAGTGCGTAGCCGCTGTCGGCAGGTCCTGCGGGTGCGGGCAGCGTGGCGAGCTGCGGCTCTTCGTGCGGTGTGACGTTCGGCATGGGATCAGCGCTCATGCAGCCAGCCTGCGCCCCGGCCCACACCGCCAGGTAGGGCCAAATGCAGTAGTCAGATCGGCTAAATGGCCCGGGACTTCGGCGCGGCGCGGGCGTGCAGTGAGCCCGCTGGTCCTGATTGATACCACTTTGGCCCCTGGTGCCGGGTAGCGCACCCGGGTGAGACTTTGACGGGGGATGGTGCGCCACCAACTCGGGGTGGCCTTGGCGGAAGGAGTTGCTATGCCTGGGATCACGGTGGGAGTGGATGGCTCTGAGCGTTCTCGCCAGGCGCTGGAATGGGCAGTCAGGGAGGCCGGCCTGCGCGGCGCGGCACTGACCGTGCTGGCGGTGCATGAGGTCGCCTCGAATCACTGGACCGGCAGCCCGGAGCTGTATCCGGCGGACCAGCCGGTGACCGAGGCGATACGCCGGGCGGCGGAGGACGCGGTGCAGAAGGCGGTGAGCCAGGCGGGGGAGCCGGGGCCGGCGTCGGTCACGGTGCGGGCCGTCAGCGGCCTGCCCGCACAGGAGCTGGTGGGAGCCTCATCGGATGCGGATCTGCTGGTGGTGGGCTCGCGCGGTGGCGGCGGCTTCGCGAAGCTGGTACTTGGCTCGGTGACCAGCCAGGTGGTCAGCCACGCGGCCTGCCCGGTGGTGGTGATCCCGGCCTAGCACCCGCCCGCCCGGGGAGGCGTCAGAGGAAAGCAGCGGCCGCGGGCAGCTTGGCCGCCAGTTCCCTGCCCCACTGCTCGGCACGGTCTTCCTCGCCGGGCTGCAGATGGTTGTCCTTGGTGACGAGGAAGCTCTGCGCGGGGGCGATCTCGGTCAGCCCGTGCCGGTCCAGCAGTTTCGCGATGCCCTTCGACGCGCGCCCGGTGAGCACCGGCGGGCCGCCCATCCGGGTGTCGAATGCGGCGCCGCAGCCGCGGATCCGGCCCACCGTGCCGAACCAGTCGCGCAGGCCTGGTTCTTGTGCGTGCGGCTCCAGGGTGAGCCCGCTGCCGTCCTTGTGGGCGGCCTCCGCGGCCGCCTGGCGGGACCGTGCCCCGCTCATGCCGTGGACGTGCGTCGGCCCGCCGGCGACCACCAGGTCGGCTTCGCCGAGCAGTTCCGGCGTGGCCTCGGCAACCGGGACCACGGTGACGTCGTTCCCCGGCGCCAGCCCCCTGCCGATGGCGTCGGCGATCGCATGGGTGTTTCCGTACATCGACTCGTAGATGACCATGGCGCGCATCTGGAGCACCTCCTGAGTAGGTATGGCCAACCACTCTCAGCGTGCCGCGCGGCCCGTCGGCCCGGGCCGGCCAAAGGTCCCCCAGAACGCTGCTTAGGTCCCTGGTGCCCGCGGCCCGGCGGCGATGAGCTTGTGCCAGTGCGAAAGCGCCGCTGATGTCGCGGCGCCCGCGGCAGAGGAGGCGCAGGGACATGTATCGGCCCTTGGCGGACGCGGGCATCGCACGCCGGATCGTCGAAGCGGCGGGTGCCGCGCCGTCTATCCACAACACTCAGCCGTGGCGGTTCCGGGTGGCCGGTGATGATCTCCTGGAGGTACACGGCGACCCGGAACGGATGCTGTGGGTGGCCGACGCGCACGGCCGGGCGCTGCACCTGAGTTGCGGAGCGGCTCTGTTCAACCTGAGGCTCGCGGCCCGCAGCACCGGGGCCAAGCCACTCGTCTGGCCGCTTCCCGATCCGCGGGCCGAGCCCACGCTCATGGCGTCCGTCCAGCTCGCTCCCGGGCGCCCGGCCACAGCCGGAGAGTGCGAGCTGTTCGGAAGCATCTGGCAGCGGCACACCAGCCGGGCCCCGTTCTCCGGCCAGCGGATCCCCGATGCGGTGTGGGTCGCCCTGGAGCAGGCGGCCGCCGCCGAGTTCGCCTTGCTCCGGCCGCTGGACGCTGCCGACGCGGCGCGGGTGCTGCAGATTGCCGCCGATGCCGAGAGTGAGCTGGCGGAGGACTTCGATCATCGCGTCGAGCTTGCCCGCTGGATCGGGACCGGCGGCGACGACGGGGTGCCTGCCACCGCGCTCGGCTCCCGGCCGGACCGTGACCCGGCCCCCGTCCGCGACCTGGGGCGCGCCGCACCGGCCGCGCCGCGGCCCGTGGGGAGCTACGAGCCACGGCCGCAGCTCGCCGTGCTGGCCACGGCCCGCGACGATCCGGCCGACTGGCTCCGGGCCGGCCAGGCGCTGCAGCGGGTGCTGCTCACCGCCACGGCCAGCGGCCTTGCCGCTTCGTTCCTCTACCAGCCGATCGAGTTGCACGACATGCGGCAGTCATCGGGCTGGTGGCCCTGGCCGGAGTGCCCGCAGATCATCCTCCGGCTCGGTTACGGGCCAGCGGGTGCCGGGTCGCCGAAGCGCCGGGTGGACGACATCCTCGACCGAGCGGCCGGCACAGCGGATACCACCGGCCGACCGCTGTCCTGATCGGGCTCAATGGCCGGCTGACGTGCCCGAAGGTCCCTGGTACCGGTACCCGGGCGGAACGAGAGTGGAAGCAGAGTTCGGGCTGCCCGGAGCGACAGTCCCAGCAGAAGGAGGCAGGAGATGCCTGGTATCACCGTCGGCATCGACGGATCTGCCCACTCCACATACGCGCTGGAATGGGCCATCAAGGAGGCGGCGGTCCGGCACGCTCCGGTCACTGTCCTCACTGTCCACTCGGTTCCGGCCAGCGGCTGGACGGGCAACCCGATCGTCCTCCCGCAGGACGCGATCGATCTGCAGGAGGCACAGCAGGCGGCGGAGGAAATGACGCTCAAGGCGACCAGCCAGCTCGGCGAGGCTCAGCCGTCCTCGGTGACGGTGCGGGCCATCTCGGGCTTCCCGGCGCCGGAGCTCATCGAGGCGTCCCGCACCGCCGACCTACTGGTCGTCGGGTCCCGGGGCGCGGGCGGCTTCGCCCGGCTGCTGGTCGGCTCGGTCAGCAGCCAGGTCGTGCACCACGCGTACTGCCCGGTCGTGGTGGTGCCTGGCGCGAGTTGAGGTGCCTGGCGGCCCTAGCCGGAGCTGGGGCGCCTCGAACGCGGCCCGGCCTGATGCGAGATCGGCCGGGCCGCGGTCATGATCCGGAGGGCTACGGGTATGGAGGTAGCCGTAGGTGACCGGGGCTTCCGGTGGCCGGTCGGCGACTACTTTCAGAACAGGCAGGCATGATGCGGCTGCGGGCAGGCGTGGCGATCGATCTCGGTACCGTCAACACCCTGGTGAGCATCCGTGGCAGAGGGCTCGTCATCGAGGAGCCCTCCGCGATCGCCGTGAACCGGGGGACCGGGCAGACTGTTGCGGTCGGTCGCGGGGCGGACGCCCTGGCCGGTAAGGCCCCCCAGGGTGTCGATGTCCTCCACCCGCTGCGCGACGGGGTGATCGCGGACCTGGAAGCGGCCACGGCCATGCTGGCGGCCTTCCTGCGCCAGGCACGGCTGCGCCGCGGCCTGCTGCGGCCGGTTGCCGTGGTCTGCGTGCCCAGCGGGGCCACCTGGGTGGAGCGCCGGGCACTGGCCGCCGCTGTTGAGGCGGGCCGCCCCCGCTGCATGGTGCAGCTCGTCGACGAGCCGGTCGCCGCTGCCGCGGGCGCGGGCTTCGGCCTCACCGGCGGGACCGGTGCCTTCGTCGTGGACGTCGGCGGCGGGACCACCGAGATCGCGGTGGTGGCCGGTGGCCATCTGGTCCGGGCCGAGTCCCTCCGGCTCGGTGGAAACGCCATGGACGAGGCGATCGTAGCGGCGGTCAGGGCCGAACGCGGCCTGCTCATCGGCCGGAACGCGGCGCGACGGCTGAAGATGGACCTGGGGCTGACCGGTGGCACGCCCGAATGGACCGAGGTGGTAGGCGTCGACGCGGCGCGCGGGATCCCGCGCGCCGAACGCATCCCAGGGGAACTCGTGACGGCCGCGCTGGAGCACTCGGTGGCGGCCATCGTGGATGCGGTCACAGAGATGCTTCTTGGCCTCCCGCCGGACCTAGCCGAGGACGTCGTCCGCGGGAAGGTCTGCCTGGCCGGCGGGGGAGCCCTACTGCTGGGCCTGGCCGGCCGGATCGAGACGGCGGCCGGCATTCCCGCCCTTGTCGTCGACGATCCGCTGCGCTGTGTAGTCCGGGGTGCGGCCGAGATCCTTGAAGCCGGCGACAGCGCTGCCTCGGTACTGACCGCCGGCTGACCCGCCACACCGGGGACCTTCGCCCCTGGTTACGCCTGCTCTTGATTGAGCGCGATGACGCCTGAGATCCCGGGTGCGTGCTGAGCATCGCGGCGCCCCTGGCATCCTTGATCATCGGGTCAAGCAGCGCGGCTTGACCTACCAGAACGAGGGAGCATCCATGGACCTGCGCGGGCGCAGCCTGCTCAAAGAGATCGACTTCAGCGCCGAAGAGTTTCTCTATCTCGTCGACCTCGGCGGGCGGCTGCGGGCGGACAAGCGGGCGGGACGGCGGGCGCGCCGCCTGGCCGGCCGGAGCATCGCGCTGATCTTCGAGAAGACCTCCACGCGCACCCGGTCGGCGTTCGAGGTGGCCACCCACGACGAGGGCGGCGACGTCACCTACATCGGGCCGCAGGACTCCCAGCTTGGGCGCAAGGAGTCGATGAAGGACACCGCGCGGGTGCTCGGCCGGATGTTCGACGGCATCGAGTACCGCGGCGACGCGCAGGAGAAGGTGGAAACCCTGGCCGCCTACGCCGGGGTCCCGGTGTGGAACGGGCTGACCGACGACTGGCACCCGACCCAGATGCTGGCCGACATCCTCACCATGCGCGACCACACCGCCAAGCCGCTCACCGAGGTGACCTACTGCTACCTGGGTGACGGCCGCAACAACACCGCGAACTCGCTGCTGGTGACCGGCGCCCTGCTGGGCATGGACGTGCGCATCTGCGCCCCGGAGCCGCTCCAGCCCGCGCCCGGCGTGCAGGACATCGCCCGCGGGCTCGCCGCGTCCTCCGGCGCCCGGATGGCGGTCACCGCGGACCTCGCGGCAGCCGTCGCGGGCGCGGACTTCCTGTACACCGACGTATGGGTGTCCATGGGGGAGCCGGCCGGGGAGTGGGACGCCCGCATCGACATGCTGCTGCCCTACCAGGTCAACGCACAGACGATGGCGGCCACGGGGAATGCCGCGGTGAAGTTCATGCACTGCCTGCCCGCGCTGCACAACACCGAGACCGAGATCGGGCAGCAGATCTACGACAGGCGCGGGCTCGACGCGCTCGAGGTCACCGAGGAGGTTTTCGAGTCGCCCGCCTCCATCGCGTTCGACCAGGCGGAGAACCGGCTGCACACAATCAAGGCGGCCATGGTGGCCACGATCGGGGAGCCCGCGTGAGGGTGGTCGCCGCACTCGGCGGCAACGCGCTGCTGGAACGAGGCGAACCGTCCGAGGCCAGGGTGCAGGAAGAGCACGTGCACAAGGCGGCCCTCGCGCTCGCCCCGCTGGCACAGGCGCACCAGCTTGTGCTCACCCACGGGAACGGCCCGCAGGTGGGGCTGCTCGCCCTGGCGAACGCCCAGGCCCCCGGCCTGCGTACCCCGTACCCCTTCGCTTCGACGTGCTGGGGGCGCAGACCCAGGGCATGATCGGCTACTGGCTGCTCCAGGCCATGCAGAACGCGCTGCCCGACATCCGGGTCGCCTGCCTGGTCAGCCGTACCGTGGTCAGCGCCGACGACCCCGCGTTCGGCCACCCGACCAAGTTCGTCGGGCCGGTCTACCACGAGGCGGACGCGCACGCGCTCGCCGCCGCCCACGGGTGGGAGGTCCGCCAGGACGGAGCCATGTGGCGCCGGGTGGTTCCCTCACCCGAGCCCCTGGAGTTGCTTGACCTGCCCAGCGCACGGGTGCTGCTCGAGGCCGGGACCGTCGTCATCTGTGCTGGCGGTGGCGGGGCGCCGGTGGTCAGGGACGCGGCGGGGATGCTGCACGGGACCGAGGCGGTCGTGGACAAGGACCTGACGGCTGCCCTGCTGGCCCGGTCGCTCGACGCGGACGCGCTGCTGCTGCTGACCGACATCGCGGCCGTCCAGGAGGGATTCGGCACCCCGCAG
>WNFW01002643.1_pt1 | contig 13393 bp, 5 predicted proteins | sample 5400131 | NCBI WGS metagenome assembly WNFW01 (sample SAMN13153362, study PRJNA577476) | soil metagenome | isolation source: 20 cm soil or saprolite under grassland replicate 1 | place: USA:California | collected 2016-06-15 | reverse complement strand
TCCCAGTCGTTCGCTCAACGTTCCGCGCGGAGGCTGGCAAAGCTCCCTACTTCCAGTTCAAGCTCCCCACTTACTACCGTGACGGTCGGATCGTGGGCAACGCGCTCGCTTCTGGTGGATCAGGGAGTGACATCCGAGTACTGCTCCTGACGGCGCAGCAATTCCAGGCATGGTTTGTGGAGCCTGCACCCCTGTATGACTCGGGGCGGCGTCAGTCCGTCGTTCTCAGCGTTCCAGTCAGCGACCCTGGGACGTACTACATCCTGTTCGACAATACCTTCTCCGCCGTGGCATCCAAGAACGTCCAAGCGGACATTCGGTTCGTCCACCGGGGCGTTGATACGAGCCGTGCCGCTGAGATGAAGAGACAGGCGCTCGCAAGTCTTGAGCAATCGCTAAAGCAGCTCGAAGATCCGAACTGGGAGAATCGGAGCGAGGCGTTTTATGGGCTTCTGGGGCTGGGGGCGGGGAGTGTGTACCAGGAGCCTAACGACGCACTAGCAAGTTTATTGCAAAAGTTCCCGGAAAGATCTGATGAGGTTAAGCTGGCCTTGATCGAAGTGCTGGAGAGGGAACATTCGTTTCAAAAAAAATACGACGCAGAGTACCGAAGAACCGGCGTCCCAATGGGTGAAGGGTATGGTGAGGGATATTACGCAAATGTGATCTGGGCTGTCTCTTCCCTGAGAGATATAAGGTCTCTGAACGCGTTGATCGGCGCCATAAACACGGGCAGTATGGCGACTAGCGCCCTGGCAGCGTTCGGCGATGCCGCGGTCGATCCGGTGCTCAAAGTGTTCAATAGCGGTGACAACACCGCGAGACACTCGGCATGCGGGGTGCTTTCCCAGATGCTCGACGCGAAAAATGCCCCAAAGGTGAGAGATCCTGTGTCCAGACGGAAAATCAAAGACGCGCTCATTCGAGCAGTTGGGGATGGGAATCTCTTTGTAAGGTATACAGGTGTCGAGGGGCTCGGAAAACTGGGGGACCCTGACGTTTTTCCACTCATTCAAAATCTTGCGACGAACGATCCCGAGAAACTCGTAAGAGGTGTTGCAACTGAGGCACTGAAGAAGCGGAGATAGGGCGGCCTGCTCCCCGACTTTGGTGGCGAACAATCCCCCTAGCGCTGGCCACGCTCCCGGGAGGGCGCGGGCGCCGGTCCAACGTGCTGACCGCCCGCTGATCCTGGTTCCTGGCGAGGTCCCGATTCAGCCCGACCCGGGAAGAGCCGGTTAGCGGGCTCGCCCGGGAGCGGACGCGTGCTCCCGCGCACGGCTGCAGCGGCGTCAGGACGTCGCGTTGTCTCGAGGCGGGGCGGCAGCGGCCGGCGCGGGCGCTCCACCTGACTGCTACCAAACGGCGGCCGAGGCAGCACGGGCGTCGTCTGGGCCGGCTTGGGCGCCGATACGATTCGCGGCGTCGGGGTGCTGACGACCGGCGCGGTCCGCTGGGCCTCTCGACGCTGTTCGAGCGGCCGACCGGCCAGTGGCCGCGTGGCCACGACGGGGCGGGCCGCCATGGCTTCGGGCGGGCGCGCCGCGTGGGCGCTCGCCGCGACGAAGCTCGAGGCGGAGGGCGCCACGCGCAGCGGCCCGCGCACGGGCTCCAACCGGTGCACGTCCACCTGATTGATCCGCGCCTCCTGAATGGGGCGCGCGCCGAAGTGTTCCTGCCGGACGGCAACGACTGCGTTCTGGACCGTCACGTTCCTGTAGACGGTGACGTTGTTCACGTTGACGACCGTCGTTCGATTGATGACGACGTTGTTCACGACGCGCGGGCCGCCCCAGCCGCCCCACCACGGTCTCCCGATGAAACCGGCCCGCCCCCACCAGGGCACCAGAGGCTCGCCCCAGCCGAGGGCCACCCAGCTGACGACCGGGGCGTCGACGGTCACTCGGATCCCGGGGGCGCCGAAGAACGCCACGAGAGCCGGCGCGTACGCAGGCCGAACCACCACAGGGCCCGGCGCCCACGCCCAAATGCCGTCGACGAAGACCCACCGGCCGTAGTGATAGGGCGCCCAGCCCCAAGGCGCCACGTCGACCCACGTCCAGCCGTAGTTCGGATCCCAGATCCACCGGCCGGTGCTGTAGGGCACCCATCCAGCCTGCATCGCTTCGGGTACCCAGACAGGCCCATAGGCTTGCACGACGCGCCAGCTGCCGTGCTGATCGAGGTCGTCGACGCCGTACACGTCCGACGGCACGTAGCGCGCGCTCACGGCGTCAAGGAGGTGATCGGTCCGCGCATAGTTCCACTGGTCCCACGTGTCGAGCTCGGGGGCCACGTAGCTCTGCATGGTCGGCGTCGGTGTGCCTTCGAGGACGACCTCCTCGGTCGGTGCAATGGCGACCGCTTGGCCGCCGGCGGGCGTCATGGTGGCCTGCCCCGCCCTCCGGGTGATGAAGGACGTCCGCTCCTGCGTGACGTCTGCGCGGTAGTACCCAGGGTGATCGATCGTGAAGGCAGCGTGGGGCGTGTCCAGCTCCACGGTGCGACCCGGATCGAGGCTCCGCAGATCGAGAGAGACATGCCCGTTCGTGACCTTGAATTGCAGGAAATCGGGTTCCTGGTTCGTCAGCCCAAGCTGCGTGTCGCCCCACGCGCGCACGAAGGCCCGCGTGCCCACCTGCAGCTCCAGGTCGCCCTGCGTGCTCGTGTAGAGCTCGTCACCAGGCGCCAGGGGCGTGTTGGCTTGAGCGGATGCCCAGTCCTGTGCGCCCGGTCGAAAGAACGAGACCTCGCCGTTGGTGTAGCTCAGGCGCGGAGGAGTGCGCCCGATCGCTTGGGCCGGGCCGTCGCTCGGGGGAGCCGCCGCCTGCGTGCTCGGCGAGGCGCCGAGGAGCAGGACGAGGGCCAGCAGCGTTGCCAGCAGCGGTCTCGCCTTGGTCATCATGTCCGCGATGCCTCCATTCGCTGCCTCAGGACTCACCTCGTCAGACGAGCCCTGGCCCGGTGAAATTTCGCCTCCGCGGGTGTAAACGGACTCGGGACGAGCAGCGTCCGAAACTCAGGGCAGCGAGCTTCTGCGCCGCGGCAAGGGATTCGCGGCGAGAAACGCGCGTGTGTTCTACCCGTCAGTCGATCTGCGCACCGTCCTGGGGCACCGGGCGGGGCCCGCGGAGCCCGAGCGCCGTGCGCGTCCGGACGGTGGCCCGCCCCATCGCCACGCGGAAGCGCTCCATGTAGAGATAGATGACCGGCGTCGTGTAGAGCGTGAGGAGCTGGCTCAACAGGAGGCCGCCGACGACGGTGATGCCGAGCGGGCGACGAAGCTCGGAGCCCGTGCCCATTCCGAGCGCCAACGGCAGCGCGCCGAGGAGCGCGGCCATCGTCGTCATGAGGATCGGCCGGAGCCGCTGCAGGCACGCCCGGTGGACCGCGTCCTGTGCGCCGAGCCCGTGGTTGCGCTCGAGGTCGAGCGCGACGTCGATCACCATGATGGCGTTCTTCTTCACGATCCCGATCAGGAGGATGATCCCGATCATCGCGATGACCGACAGCTCCATCCCGCAGATCAGCAGCGCGAGCAGCGCGCCGACGCCGGCCGACGGCAGCGTGGAGAGGATCGTGAACGGGTGGATCAGGCTCTCATAGAGGACGCCCAAGACGATGTAGACCGCGATCAGCGCCGCCAGGATGAGCAGCGGCTGGCTGGCGAGCGCGGCCTGGAAGGCCTGCGCCGTGCCCGTGAACTTCCCGCTGATGTTGGTCGGGAAGCCCATGGTCCGCTCCGCGGCGTCGATGGCCTTGACGGCATCGCCGAGCGCCACCCTCGGCGCCAGGTTGAAGAACACCGTGACCGACGGGAACAGTCCCTGATGGTTCACCTGGATGGGGCCGGTGCCCATCCGGAACTTCGTCACGGCGGTCAGCGGCACGGTCTGGCCGGCGGTCGACCGCACGTAAATGTTCGAGAGCGCGTCGGGACGCTCCCAGTAGCGCGGCTCGAGCTCCATCACGACGTGGTACTGGTTCAGCGAGGTATAGATGGTCGACACCTGGCGCTGCCCGAACGCGTCGTAGAGCGTCTCGTCGATCATCCGCGTGCTGACGCCGAGCCTTGCGGCCGTCGCGCGGTCGATGACAACCGGCACCTCGAGGCCGCGATTTTGCTGATCGCTGCTGACGTCGCGCAGCTCGGGCATTTCACGCATGGCGCGGACCAGGCGAGGCGCCCAGGCGTTCAGCGCCTCCAGGTCGTCGCTCTGCAGCGTGAATTGATACTGCGCGTTGCTGGATCGGCCACCGAGGCGCACGTCCTGCACGGCCTGGAGATAGAGTGTGGCCCCCGGCACCTGCGCGAGCTTTGGCCGGAGACGCGTGATGACGTCATCCGCGGAGATCTTTCGCTCTTCGCGCGGCTTCAGCGAGATGAATCCGCGGCCGGTGTTCGCCGTGGTCCCGCGGCCGCCGCCGCCTCCCGTGAACAGGGTGACCGTGTCGACCGCGGGATCGGCTTTCAAGATTTCCGCGTAGCGCACCATCTTTTCGTGGATGGCCGCGAACGAGACATCCTGCTGAGCGACGATGTTGACGGCGAGGCGTCCGTTGTCCTGCTGGGGGAAGAAGCCCTTCGGCACGATGTTGAAGAGGTACGCGTTCACCGCGAACGTTGCGAGGAAGATGATCATGGTGATCGCGGGATGGAGCAGCGCGACGGTCAGCGTCCGGTCGTACGCGCGCGTGATGGCGTCGAAGAGTCGCTCACCCAGCATCGCGAGCCTCGGGCGGTGGAGCGGGTCTTGAGGCCGGAGCAGGAGGGCGCACATCATCGGGGTCGTCGTGAGCGAGATCGCCAGCGACACCAGGACCGCGACCGAGAGCACCACGGCGAACTCACGGAAGAGACGCCCCACGATGCCGCCCATCAGCAGAATGGGAATGAACACGGCCACGAGCGAGAGGCTCATCGACAGCACCGTGAAGCCGATCTCCTTGGCGCCGGTCAATGTGGCCTCGAGCACCGACGCGCCGCGCTCGATCTGGCGCATGACGTTCTCGACCACGACGATGGCGTCGTCGACGACAAAGCCGGTGGCGACGGTCAGCGCCATCAACGAAAGGTTGTCGATGCTGTACCCGACCAGATACATGATCGCGAAGGTGCCGATCAGGGAGACCGGCACGACGACGCCGGGAATGATCGTCGCGCGGACGTTTCGGAGGAACACGAAGACGACGAGCACGACGAGACCGATCGAGATCAGGAGCGCTTCTTCGACATTCTTGACGGATGCGCGAATGGTCACGGTCTGGTCGAGCACCGGCCGGAGCGTGATTTCCGCCGGCACGAGGGCGCGCAGATACGGCAGCTCCGCGCGGATCCTGTCGACGGTCTCGATGATGTTGACGCCGGGCTGGCGGTAGATGACGAGGACCACGGCGGTCTCGCCGTTGGACACCGCGCCGGCGCGGAGGTCTTCGACGGCGCCGTGGACTCGGGCCACGTCGATCAGCCGTACGGGCGCGCCGTTCCGCCACGCGACGATCAACGGCTCGTAGCGCGCCGGCTCGCGGAGCTGATCCGTGGCATTGATCTCCCAGGTGAATCGGCCGTCGTCGAGCTGGCCCTTGGGACGGTTGACGTTCGCGGTCGCCAGCACCTGTCGGACCTCGTCGAGGCCGACGCCGTAGCGCGCGAGCGCCAGCGGATTCAGGTCTACACGGACGGCCGGCAAGGAGCTGCCGCCGACGAAGATCTGCCCGACGCCTTCGAGCCGCGCGATCTTCTGCTGCAGGACCGTGGAGGCGATGTCGTACATCCGCCCCTTGTCCACGGTCTTCGAAGTCAGAGCGAGGATCAGGATCGGCGCGTCCGCCGGGTTCGCCTTCCGGTACGTGGGCAGGCTCGGCAGGTTCGGCGGGAGCTGACCGGCCGCCGCGGCGATCGCCGACTGGACGTCCCGCGCGGCGCCGTTGATGTCGCGCGCCAGGTCGAACTGGAGCGCGATCGTCGTGGCGCCGAGGAAGCTGACCGACGTCATCTCCGTAACGCCGGCGATGCGCCCGAACTGACGCTCGAGCGGCGTGGCGACGGCGGACGCCATCGTCTCGGGGCTCGCGCCGGGCAGACCCGCGACGACGGAGATCGTCGGGAAGTCCACTTGTGGCAGCGGCGCGACCGGGAGCAGCCGGAACGAGATCGTCCCCGCGATGACCAGCGCGATGGTCAGCAGTGTGGTGCCGACGGGCCGGCGGACGAACGGGCTCGAGAGGCTCACGGTGCGGTCACCGGCTGTCCGGCGCGGCTCCGTTCGGGCGCGCGGCGGCGCGCGAGCCGTTCGGCGAGGCGGTCGAACAGCAGATAGATGACCGGCGTGGTGTAGAGCGTGAGCACCTGGCTCACGATGAGCCCGCCCACGATCGCGACGCCGAGCGGCTCGCGGAGCTCGGAGCCCACGCCGTGCCCGAATGCCAGCGGCACGCCGCCCAGGAGCGCCGCCATCGTCGTCATGATGATAGGACGGAAGCGGAGCAGGGAGGCCTGCTCGATCGCGTCGCGCGCCGGACGCCCCTGAGTGCGCTGCGCGTCGAGCGCGAAGTCGATCATCATGATGGCGTTCTTCATGACGATGCCGATCAAGAGAATGATGCCGATCAGCGCGATGACGGACAGGTCGAGGCGCACGAGGAGGAGCGCCAGCAACGCGCCGAGCCCCGCCGAGGGCAAGGTCGACAGGATCGTGATCGGATGGATCCAGCTTTCGTACAGCACGCCGAGCACGATGTAGACCGTGACAATCGCCGCCAGGATCAGGAGCGGCTGGTTGGCCAGGGAAGCCTGGAACGCGCGCGCGGCCCCCTGAAACCCCGTCTGGATGCTCGCCGGCAGGCCGAGCTCGCGCGTGACGCGGTCGATGGACTTCACCGCGGCGCCGAGCGACACGCCGGGTGCCAGGTTGAAGGAGACCGTGACCGCCGGGAACTGGCCCTGGTGGCTCACGGCGAGCGCGGCGGCGTGCTGCTCGATGCTGGCCAGCGTCGACAGCGGCACCTGGCCGCCGGCGGCCGATCGCAGGTAGACCCGATCCAGCACGGACGGATCCACACGGAACTCCGGCAGGACCTCGAGCACCACGCGATACTGATTCAGCTGCGTGAAGACGGTCGAGATCTGGCGCTGGCCAAACGCGTTGTAGAGCGCGTCATCGATCATCTGGGGTGTGATGCCGAGCCGCGAGGCGGTCGCGCGGTCGATCTGCACCGTGGCCTGCAAGCCCTGGTCGAGCTGGTCCGTGGCCACGTCGTGCAGCTCGGGCAGCTCGCGCAGACGCGCCACGAACTTCGGCGCCCAGGCGCGCAGCTCCGCCTCGTCGGGATCTTCCAGGCTGTACTGGAACTGCGTCCGGCTCACGCGATTCTCGACGGTCAGGTCCTGGACCGGCTGCAGATAGAGCGTGATCCCGTTCACCTGCGCGAGCGCCGGGCGCAGCCGGCCGATCACGTCGCCGACGCTCTCACCGCGTTCGGCGAGCGGCTTCAGGGTGATCTGGATGCGGCCGCTGTTGAGCGTCGTGTTCGTGCCGTCGATGCCGATGAACGACGACACGCTGGCGACGGCCGGATCGTGCAGGATCACGCGGCCGAGCGCCCGCTGACGCTCAGCCATCGCGTCAAACGAGATGTTCTGCGGCGCCTCGGAGATGCCGAGGATGACACCCGTGTCCTGGATCGGAAACAACCCCTTCGGCACGAACAGGTAGAGCATGAGCGTGAGGGCCAGGGTGCCGATGGCGACGATGAGCGTGCCGGTCTGATGCCCGAGCACCCAGCGCAGGGTGTGGCCGTAGAAGGCGACCAGGTTGTCGAACTGCCGCTCCGCGGCGCGCGCGAGCGCGCCGGGCCGGCGGTCGGCCACGGGCTTGAGCAGCTTCGCGCAGAGCATCGGCGTCAGCGTCAGCGAGACGACGGCCGACACGAGGATGGCGGCCGAGAGCGTCAGCGCGAACTCGCGGAACAACCGGCCGACGATGTCGCCCATGAAGAGCAGCGGGATCAGCACGGCGATCAGCGACACGGTCAGCGACAGGATGGTGAAACCGATCTGGCTCGAGCCGACGAAGGCGGCGTGCAGCGGCGGCTCACCCTCCTCGATGTAGCGGCTGATGTTCTCGATCATCACGACCGCGTCGTCCACGACGAAGCCGGTGGAGATCGTGAGCGCCATCAACGAGAGGTTGTTGAGGCTGAAGCCGAGCCCGTACATCACCGCGAACGTTCCCACGATGGACACCGGCACCGTGATGGACGGGATGAACGTCGCGGCGGCGGATCTCAAGAAGACGAAGATGACGAGGACGACCAGGACGACCGCCAGCATCAGCTCGACCTGGACGTCGTGTACCGAGGCGCGGATGGTCGTGGTGCGGTCGGTCAGCACGGTGACCTGCACCGCCGCGGGCAAGGCGCTCTGGAGCTGCGGCAAGAGCTGCTTGACCCGGTCGACCACCTCGATCAAGTTGGCGCCCGGCTGACGCTGGATGTTAACGATGATCGCCGGCTGATCGCCCATCCACGCGGCCTGTCGAATGTTCTCGGCGCCGTCGATCACCTCGGCCACGTCCGAGAGCAGGAGCGGCGCGTTGTTGCGGTAGGCGATGACGAGGGCGCGATATTGATGGCTCTGGTGGATCTGGTCGTTGGCCGCGATGGTGAAGGACTGGAGCGGCCCGTCGAGGCTCCCCTTCGCCTGGTTGACGTTGGCGGCGGCGACGGCGGCACGCACGTCCTCCATCGTGAGGCCATTGGCGGCGAGCCGCGCCGGGTTCACCTGGATGCGTACCGCCGGCTTTTGACCGCCCGACAAGGTCACGAGCCCGACACCGGGGAGCTGCGCGATCTTCTGCACGAGCCGCGTGTCGGCGAGATCCTCGACGGCCGTGAGCGGCAGCGACCGCGACGTCGCGCCGAGCGTCAGCACCGGCGCGTCGGCCGGATTGACCTTGCTGTACACGGGAGGGTTCGGGAGGTCACGGGGCAGGAACGTGGCGGCCGCGTTGATGGCCGCCTGCACCTGTTGCTCGGCGACGTCGATCGAGAGGGCCAGATCGAACTGCAAGGTCACGATGGACGAGCCGCTCGAGCTGATCGACGTCATCTGCTTGAGGCCCGGCAGCTGGCCGAATTGCCGCTCGAGCGGCGCGGTGACGCCCGAGGCCATGACGTCGGGGCTCGCGCCCGGATAGAACGTGACGATCTGGATGGTCGGGTAGTCGACCTGCGGGAGCGCGGCGACGGGCAGCTGGCGATACGCCACGATGCCGGCGAGCACGATCGCCGCCGTCAGGAGCGACGTCGCCACGGGCCGGATGATGAACTGGCGGGAGAGGTTCACGCTCCCGGCCGGGGGGTCGCCTTGCGCACCGTCGGCTCGACGCGCGCGCCGTCCTGAACCTTCTCCGCACCGTCCACGACGAGCGCCTCGCCGTCCGCGACGCCGGCACGGACCGCGACGACGCCGGCTTCGCTCGGCCCGAGCTGCACGCGGCGCATCTGCACGAGCTTGTCCGGTGTGACCACGTAGGCGTACGCGCCCTGCGGACCGCGCTGGATCGCCTCCGCCGGCGCCAAGACCGCGTCGTGCAGCACGTCGATGAGCACCCGAGCGTTCACGAACTGATTCGGGTACAACACCCCGTCCGTGTTCCCGAACGAGGCCTTCAGGCGCACGGTGCCCGTGGCCGGATCGATCTGGTTGTCGATCGCCACTAAGGTGCCCGCCGCGATCTTCGTCCGCCCCTCACGATCGAACGCGTCGACGGGAACCTTGGTGCCGGCGCGGAGGTGCCGCAGGATCGGCTGCAGGCTGTCTTCGGGCACGCTGAACACGAGCGCGATCGGCTCGAGCTGGGTGATGACGACGAGGCCGCCCGTGTCGGCCGCCTTGACGACGTTGCCGGGGTCGACCAGCCGCAGGCCGACGCGGCCGGTGATCGGCGCCGTGATCCGGCAGTACGTGAGCTGCAGCTTGATCGCGTCGATCTGCCCCACGTTCATCTTGATGGATGCTTCGGCCTGGTTGACGATCATCCGCTGCGTGTCCAGCTGCTGCTGGGCGATCATTTCCTGCTGCGCCAGCCGCTGATAGCGCTCGAGATCGAGGCGTGTGTTCGCGAGGTTGGCCTGGTCGCGCGCCAGCTGCCCTTCCGCCTGCGTGAGCTGGGCCTGGAAGGGTCGCGGATCGATCTCGGCCAGTACGTCGCCGGCGTGGACGACCTGGCCTTCCGTGAAGTGCGTCGCCATGAGTTGGCCGTCGACACGGCTCTTCACCGTGACGGTGTTGAGCGGGGTAACCGTGCCGAGCGCCGTGAGGTAGACGCTCAGATCGCCGACGCGGACGGGTGTGACGACCACCGGAACCGGTCGCGCCTGCTGTCCCGCCGCACTGCCGCCGGTGGCCTTGGCCTGCTGCTGCGTCTTGGCCTGACGACCGTTGGCGATCCAGGCTCCGGCGACCACGAGGCAGGCGAGGCCCACGAGGATGACCCAGATGCGACTGCGGCCACGACCCTGCCGAGTTTCCGGATTTCCTTTGCTGTCTCCCTGCACGCAGGCCCCCTCGTCGTGCCGGCCATACCCGCCTCGCGAAGTATGTCCATGAGCGTGAACGTAGCGGCGATAATCTTCGTCGCGTGACTCGCCCAAACGAATACCGCTGCGCTCATTCTGTCATGTCGCCAGCATACCGCGGAATCACACGAAGATGCGCGCCGTCGACGGTCGCTCCGCCGACCCGTACGCGACGAAGACAGCGGCCCTCGGGGGACGTGCCCGCGTCATTCGTATCGAAGCGCATCGATCGGATCCAGGCGCGAGGCCTTGCGGGCAGGATAGAAGCCGAAGAAGATGCCGATCCCGGCGGCGAAGCTGAACGCAAGCACGATCGACTGGGGCGCCACGAGCGTCCGCCACTGGGCGAAGTAGCTGATCAGCTCGGAGCCCCCGACTCCGAGCGCGATGCCGATGATCCCGCCGATCACCGAGAGCGTCACTGCCTCGATCAGGAACTGGAGCATGATGTGGCGCCGGCGGGCCCCGACCGCCATGCGCAGGCCGATCTCGCGCGTTCGCTCTGTGACCGACACCAGCATGATGTTCATGATGCCGATGCCACCCACGAGCAGGGAGACCGAAGCGATCGCCGCGAGCAGGTAGGTCATCACTCGCGAGGACTCCTCCTGGGTCTGGAGAATCTCGGACAGGTTCCGGAGCCAGAAGTCGTCGTCCTGGTTGAGCTGCAAGCGATGGCGCTGGCGCAGCAGCGCGCGGATTTGCTCCTCGACGTCGACCATGTTCTCCCCGACCCGAACTTTGATCGAGATGGACTGGACCGAACGCACGTTGGCCTGGCTGACCCCGAGGACTTTCTTCTTGGCCGTCGAGAGCGGGATCAGGATGATGTCGTCCTGGTCCTGGCCATAGGAGTTCTGGCCCTTCCGCGAGAGGAGGCCGATCACCGTGAATGGCACCTTCTTGATCCGGACGATCTGGCCGAGCGAGTCGGTCTCCCCGAAGAGGTTGAGCGTGGTCGTCTGGCCGAGCAGCGCAACCTTGGTGGCGCCGTCCTCGTCCTCGGGGCTGATCGAGCGGCCGTCCGCGACCGGCCACTCGCGCGCCTCGAGATAGTCTGGCGTGACGCCCTGGATCTGGGTGGACCAGTTGAGGTTGCCGAAGACGACCTGGGCCGAGCCGCGCACCATGGGCGCTGCCACCTGGACGGAGGGGACATCACGGGCGATCGCCGTCGCATCGTCCTCGGTGATCGTCAGCTGGCTCCCCGAGCCGAGACGGACACCGCCGGCGGTCACACTACCCGACAGCACGATGATCAGGTTCGAGCCGAGGCTCTGGATCTGCTCGGCCACCCGCGCCTGTGCGCCCGCGCCCACGCCGACCATCGCGATCACGGCGCCGACGCCGATGATGATGCCGAGCATCGTGAGCGCGCTCCGGAGCTTGTTGACGCGGAGCGCCCGGATCGCGATCCGCACGCTCTGCCAGGCATTCACGATCGCGATCTCAGGTCAGACGGCGTTGGCCAGACGGTCCGCCTACGGCGACCAGCGCCGAGAGGGCGAGATTGCTACGCATGATCCTTCTTCTCCTCTTGTGTCCTGGCTCGTGGCCCGAGAACACCCTCGTCACCTCTGAATGACGAACGGGGGCCTCCCCGGTTGACGCCCGACCCGGCGTCGCCGGCCCCGACAGCGACAGGGCCATGCCGGCGACTGGGGAAACGCCGGGGAGCCGGCTATAGTCGAGGCCAGGATGCCGCCCCGCAGCCGGACACTGGGCGACCTGCTGGACGAGACGGCGCGGGCGCGCCCCGACGCGGACGCCGTGATCTTCCGCGATCAGCGGCTCACGTACGGCGCGCTCCGCGCCCGTGCCGATGAGCTGGCGCGCGCGCTCCTCGCCGTCGGCGTCCGGAAGGGCGACCGCGTCGCCGTCCTCCTCCCCAACCGCCCGGAGTGGCTGGTCGCGGCCTTCGCGATCGGCAAGCTCGGAGCCATCACCGTCGGCGTCAGCACCTTCTCCGCGCCCCGCGAGATCGCGTGGACGCTCGAGCACTGCCGGCCCGCCGCCATCCTCACGATGGAGGCCTTCCGCGGGCGCAGTTACCTCGATGCGCTCTACGCGACCTGCCCCGAGCTGGCGACTTCGTCGCCCGGCGAGCTCCGCAGCGAGCGACTGCCCGAGCTGCGCGCGGTCGTCTCCATCGACTCACGGCGACACCCCGGTGTCTATCGGCTCGGCGATTTCGTGGGGTGCGCATCGGCGGTCCGGACGGAGGCGCTGCGCGCGGCGCAGGCCTCGGTGGCGGCGAGCGATCCGTGCTACATCCTCTACACGTCCGGGTCGACGGCCACGGCCAAGGGCGTCGTGCTCGCCCATGGCAGCGTGGTCGAGAACGGCTTCAACATCGGCGAGCGCCAGCACCTGACCGCGGCCGATCGCGTCTGGCTCGCGGTGCCGCTCTTCTGGTCGTTCGGTTCGGCGAACGCGCTGCCGGCGATCGTGACGCACGGCGGATCCGTCGTGCTCCAGGAGAGCTTCGAGCCCGGCGAGGCGCTCGCCCTTCTCGACGAGCAGCGCTGCAGCGTCTACTACGGCATGGCCAACATGGCGCGCGCGATGCTGGAGCATCCCGACCGGCCGCGCCGCGCGCTCGCGGCGATGCGGACCGGCCTCACGATCGGCCTGCCCGAGGACATCCAGATGACGATGGAGGCGGTGGCGGCGGGCGAGCTCTGCAACGTGTACGGCTCGACCGAGACCTACGGCAACTGCGCGGTCACCGACGCCCACGACGCGCTCGCGCTGCGGCTCGAGACGCAGGGGCGGCCGCTGCCCGGCATGACGATCCGCGTCGTGGATCCGG
>WNFW01015556.1_pt1 | contig 13395 bp, 15 predicted proteins | sample 5400131 | NCBI WGS metagenome assembly WNFW01 (sample SAMN13153362, study PRJNA577476) | soil metagenome | isolation source: 20 cm soil or saprolite under grassland replicate 1 | place: USA:California | collected 2016-06-15 | reverse complement strand
ACCCAGCGCGTGGCCGAGCTCATGAATAAGAACACGGCGGATATCGCCAATGGCCAACCTGTTCGAGCCAAAACGCAGCGGACCCCGATACGAGTCGAACGATTGATTTCTGTTAAAGAGAACGTCCGCCTCGATAATATTGCCACCGGAAGAACTCCAGGACGTCGTCACTGCCAGCGTGCCTGATCCAAAACTTTTCCCGAAAACGGTGTTGGAGAAGACGATCGCGTTGACGCGGTCCCCAGAAGAAACGGGAGGACTGGTGACGGTGTCAGTATATCGCAGCCGGGCCATAATGTTATTCCAAGCGCCGAACGCAGGCGCCGCCGCAGTGTCCCATGAGGTATTGCCGTCGATAAGCGTGCGTCCTGCCGGACCGAGTCCCATCTGAAAAGTCACGACGGTTCCGGCCGGCCAGCTACTCCCCTCAAGCGCGTAGCCATTTGCACGGCGGGCAACCAGCACGAAAACGGCGAAAAGAATCAGAATTGAGAGCAATTGCAGCGGTGCAAAAGCTCTCCTGGGCGTGGGATACGGCCGGGGCAGCCGGAAGAGAGTAAATCCCATAATCAGCATAAAAGCACGAAGTATGCGAAGAGATACGAGTGCTATACCACACCCAAATCTTAATGTCACAGAAATGCGAAACGACCAGAGTTAATACGCGCTATGGCAGATATTCTGGAGTTATAATACTCTTCTTCGCAAATCTGCGTCGCCAGCATTGCCGCAAGCAGTCTAAACGAGCATGCGCAAGTCCTGCTTCCGCCTGGACAGCCAATCAGGCCGAAACGGCGGCTACCGGATTAACTCGCCCGGGCAGCGTCAAGGAACGAGGAAGATCTTCTGCGAGTAGGGATCCTTGACCTTGCTCCCAGATTGGTAGCCCGTCACATCGACATAACCGCCGTTGGGGTCGTAAGGACTGAAAACGTACCCAGGTTTCCCGGGAACAGGCTTCGCGACTGGGAATTGTGCTGCGCTATTTGACGAGGAACTCCGCGGCGTCGCGCTCGGCCGTGGCGTGACTGCAGTTGATGGTCGCGTTTCGTCTTGCTGGGGTAGTGGCGAAGTGGTGGTCGAGGATGTTACCGTCTGCGGCGATCGCAAAGGCGTTGCCGTCGGCTGCGGAGGCATGGCCTCCACCGGTTGCCCTTCGTAAACTGTCGTCTCTGTGTTCGAGTGCTCGCCGTGCCGGAATAAGTGGACCGGAGCCGTGACAACTGCCGCGGAAGTCGAGGCCACATTTTCCGCCGTGCGGCAACCGAAAACGGTAAGAGTCAGAAGAAAAGTGAGTGCGGCGCCACGAATCATCGTACGATGTATATCAGCGCGCTGCGGACGCGCAACTTCTCGCCGCCTTGAAATCGGAAAGGAACGCCGAGATCGCGTCCTCCGTTGCTGACCACGCGCACATCAAACGATAAATGTCCGGCTCGATGAATTTGTAAAAATCCCATCCGCGCTCGCGTATGTTCTGCGCAACCATCGCATCGAGACGAGAAAATACCGCGTTTGATTCAACCGGAAACACAATTTCAGCTCCACAACTGCGCAGGCCGTTGGCCAATTTGAGCGCCGCCTCATTCGCCTGCCGCGCGTTTTTCAGCCAGACTTCATCCGCTAACAAGGCGAGGCAGGGCGCCGCCAAAAAGCGCATTTTCGAGGCCAGATGTCCGCCCTGCTTTACCCGATAATCGAAATCGGCGCTGCGCTCTTTGTTGAAGAAAACGACCAGCTCGCCCGCTGCCAGACCGTTCTTCGTTCCGCCGAAGCAAAGGACTTCCACGCCGGCTCGCCACGTGATTTCCTTCGGTGCGCATCGAAGTGTCGCGATCGCATTCGCGAAACGCGCACCGTCCATATGCAAAAACATCCCGCGCTTGTTTGCGAATGCTGAAATCTCGCGAACCTCATCAGGAACATAGACCGTTCCCACTTCCGTCGCCTGCGCGAGACTGATTACGCGCGGCTTGTGCGAATGTAATTCGTGTTGGCGCGTCAGGGCCGCTTCCACTTCGCGCAAATCAATCTTCCCCTTCGTGCCGGGCGTTGGAATCAGTTTGGATCCACCTGTGTAAAATTCGCACGCGCCGCATTCGTCGTTGTCGATACCATTGGAGACGACAAAAACGTCGCAATCGATTTCAAAAAGTTCGCGGACGCGATCACACAGGCGCTGAGTCCATTGATCATCACCGTAAGCTGCCGCTGCGCCGGCATTCGCGTCCTGAAGCGCAGCGCCCGCTTCCGGGCAAAGGCCCGCGGTATTGTCGCTCGCGAACTCCTGGCGCCGCTCAATCATGCTGCCTGTCGCTACCCGAGTTTCCCGATTCGAGCAATTGAATGATACCGGTCTCGAGTAGTCCTGAGTTTATCGAAGGGCAGTCGATCCACCTAGGTTGTCGCCTTCGCCTGGCTCAAATGCGGCAGACAATATTCTTCGCCGTTGCGCGCCACCCGAAACTCGAGATTTGGATCCGTCACTTCCGTCGCCCCGCAAATCGCGCAACGATGCAGTGCCTCCGCTTCAGCTTCGCGTGTTTGCATTTCGTAACGGCGGCGGCGGGTGGTCACATCACGACAAGAAGATCAAGTAATTCGCCATCGCACAAATCGCCGCGGCGCGAAATTGCATCGAACCGACAACGATTTGCAGAAGCAAAACGGCAGCCGAAAACCAGGCGATCCATTTCACTTTCATCGGCAGGATGTAGGCGAAATAGATGACGAGATCAGGATAAAAACGGGCGAAAGCGAAAAAAAGCGAAGTGGTCAGCATCAAATTTGAAAAAGCGGCACCAAAGAAAAAGGCTGCGATGGTCGTGCCGATCATCCCGACCAAATAAAAAATGGTTAGCTTGAACGCACCCCAGGCTGATTCGAGCCCGTTGCCCATCCACCAAAGAAAGAGAATGTAAAAAGCGACGTTAACCCAATCGGGTAATGGCAGCATGCTCGCCATTTGCGGAATGAAAATATAAGTGATCAGTCGCCAGACTTCGCCGTGCATGACTGCAACAGGATCGAGATCGAGCAATCGGAGATAACCCGGATTCACTTTCTCGAGGACGAAGACGAGCGCGGTAAGGAAACCGACGTAACGGAGCAAGCCGGGAACGGCGAGAAAACCGATCCGCCGTTCGAGTTTGTCGAGCAACGTCATAATTCCGGGAGAGTAAAGGCCGCAGTTTGCGTTTTCAAGGTAGCGACGGTTTCGCCCAAGCGCCGGCCAGGAACACGGGCTTCAAGTCTGTGCGCTAAACAGGTCTCCAGACCTGTTTTCCTTCAGCCGGCTGAAAGCCCCGCTGGGCGCACAAGCTAAAAGCTTGTGTTCCGATGCTTGCGTCACTTTCCTCGAAGTCTAGGATGCTCGCGTGAGCGAACTCGCCGAGAAAAAGACGCCGCTTTACCAGGAACACGTGCGGCTTGGCGCACGAATGGTTCCCTTCGGCGGCTGGCTCATGCCGGTGCAATACAGCAGCATCGTGGATGAACATCACACCGTACGAAACGCAATCGGCATGTTCGATATTTCGCACATGGGACAGTTCATCGTCTCGGGAAATGATGCGCGTGACTGGCTCAACCGCATACTGACCAATAATGTAGCGAACTTGGACGTCGGTCAGGGGCAATACACTTTTCTTCTCAATGATAACGGCGGCGTCATTGATGATTTAATTCTCTATCGAATCGGCCAGTCGGAATTTCTCCTCGTCGTTAATGCTTCGAAGATTGAGGAAGATTTTGCCTGGTTGGAAAAGCATCGGCAAGATGGCACGATGCTGAAAAATCGCAGCGCCGATTTTGGCGGCGTCGCTATTCAAGGACCGCGCGTGGTCGATCTTTTCCATGACTTGTTGGGGCAGAGTGTCGAGCTCCCGGCGCGAAATCACATTATCGATTTCGTTATTTTAGAAATGCCGGTTTGGATCGCGCGCACCGGTTACACCGGTGAAGATGGCGTGGAGGCTTTTTTCCGCGCGAGTGACGCGGCGAAGTTCTGGACTTTTGTTTTGGAACGCGGCGCCAGATTTGGCGCAAAACCGTGCGGTCTGGGAGCGCGCGATACTTTGCGATTGGAAATGTGTTACCCGCTCAACGGTTCTGATCTCTCCGCCGAACGCAATCCGATCGAGGCCGGGCTCGGATTTTTCGTCGATCTCGAGAAACCAAATTTCCCCGGGCGCGAAAAATTGCTGCAAACGAAAGCAAACGGCGCACGTCAGCGACTCATCGCATTCAAGATGAATGGAAAAGGTCCGCCGCCGCGCCCGCACTATTCGCTTTTGAACAACGGCGCACGGGTTGGGGAAATTAGTAGCGGTACGCTTTCGCCGAGCTTGAACATCGGCATCGGAATGGGGTATGTCTTGACCGCGTCCGCGAGGATCGGGACGCGGTTGGAAGTGGAAATTCGCGGACAAAAAAAGGCGACAATGTCCGCGTCGGCATCACAGACCATGCTCAAGCTGAGTTGACCGATGTTGTTTTTGTCGAACTGCCCAAAGTCGGCACGAATGTGGAAGCAAAAGCGCCGGTGGCGGTGGTGGAATCGGTCAAGGCCGCGAGCGACATTTACGCGCCTGTCAAAGGAACCGTGGTGGAAGCAAACAATGCGCTAACCAATAACCCTGCTCTGATCAACACTGATCCATTCGGCGAAGGCTGGATTTTTGCCCTCAAAATCGACAATCCCGACGATCTCAAAAATCTGCTGAGCGCAGCGGCTTATAAGGAACAGATCGAGGGGTAATTATTATCGGTTATCTCATTAACACCGGCCTAAAGGCCGGTATTAATGAGAAGTGATCCGCGTAATCCGCGGTTAATTATTTAGTCTTTGCCGAAGAGCAGATGCTCAACGGCGCACAGGAGCTGCTCGATTTTCACCGGCACAGCCAGGAAGCTGTAGCCGCGTACGATTCCGGCGGACATGAATTGCCGTTCCGAAACAAAGTTGCTCAAACAAAGCAACGGAACATGACAAAGATCGCGATCTTTCTGAAGTTGCCGGGCAATGATTTCTCCGTCACTAGCGGCGTTGGTGAGATCGACCATGATTAGATCGGGCCGAAACCAACGGGCGGCATGAACAGCGAAAGCGGCATCGTGTTCTTCGCGGATGGAATACTTGCCCGCACTTTCAAGAGCGCGGCGGAGCGTTTGAGTGACGCGTGTCTTGTGATCGAGCAGAAGAATTTTTTTGAGGACCTTCACGAAATTGTCTCTTATTCCGAGCATCGCCTATGCCAGTGGAGCGCTCCGGCAAGATAGGATTTTTTACCCGCCAATATTCACCGAGCGACTGCAGTCTGCTTTACTCACGCTCTGGTGTACTGGGCGTGTTTCAGGCACATTCCGCACCCGGTGGCTCAAAGGAAACTCGAAACCGTATTGATGGTGAGCGCCAGAATCACGGTGTTGAACCCAAACGACAAGATCCCGTGCAACAGCACCAGCCGCCGCATTTCGCGCGATGTAACATCCACATCTGAAACCTGGCAGGTCATGCCGATGACGAACGAGAAATACGCGAAGTCGCGGTAGTCCGGCAAATCGTCCTCGGGAAAGTTCAGGCCACCGGCGTGTTTTTCTGCGTTAGTTGCGCTGTCGTCATAAAATCTGTGGGCATAACGCAGTCCGAATACGGCGTGCATTAGCAGCCACGACAGCACTATCGTGGCGAGAGCGAGCAACAGATGAATCGAAAAAAGGTGCCGCTCCTCCGGTTTTCCGCTGCGGATCAGAAATGCGACCGCAAAAAGAGCGGCGCACGCCACAATGATAACAAAGATGAAAATGACCGTGCGCCCGACGTCCTGTCGTTGCGCCACCGCCCGGATTTGCGCCAGCGGAGTGAGCGTGACTGTCACCCAAATTAAACCGAGGATGACGAAGGCAAAGGCATCATAAGTGGCGAGCGACACCATCCAGAGCGCCTGCGTCCGTAAAGCCAGCCCGACGAGCGCGGCCAAGATAAATCCAAGAAGCAACCGATGGTGCGCATCCATCTTCGCAATCGTTTGCAGCACCCGCGCCATGCCGGGATAGAACGAAACGGACTCCGTTTTCGCAAGCGAAACTCCCATTCATAGTCCTAGCCGTGCTCTGCTCGCGTGCAATTCACGGTTCTCGTTTTATGCTTCATGTTCCATCGTTCCGGGATGTCGGCCGAAGCCGAAACAGCTCTTGCTTTTTGTCATCTCTAACGAACCTCGAGATGTAATATCTTATTCTCGTTAGATGTCGCATCGTGGTGCATCCTTGGAATACCATCTCGCCATCGCCATTTCGGCCGCGCTTTTTTGTGTGCGGCCCCCCTTCTGCGACTATCCCCAGGTTACGGCGAGCACAGGGCGGAGGGGTGGCTTTGAGTGGGCGACGACAGCGATCCAGACACTTCGCGTAGCTTCCATCAAAAGCTGTTGAACATAGTTTATTGGATTGGAATGGCCGTATCGCTTGAACTAATTAGCTTCGGGGTATGTTGCCACTTTACCATCGATGCAAATATGCGAATCCCTTTCGTTTTCCTTCCCGTCTGTGCTGGGCTAACGATCGGTCTTTATTGCGTCGAACATTTGCTGCGACAAAGGAGGTGAGCCCCAAACGATCGCAATGAAAATGGCGGCCTTACAGCGATTCTCGAAAATGAAATACGTGTGCGTTGCCGTTCTCGTCGCTCTTACTTTTATCACTCCGAGCCGCGCAGTCTGGCCAGAGAAAAACCCGGCGGAGGCGGTTCGCAATTTTTACGCATGGTACGTGCATGAGGTCGTGAATGGTAGTCGGCCGCTCGAAAAAGAACGGGAACAAATGCGGAAATTTGTCACGGAGGGCCTACTCAGCCGCATCAACAAAATGCCGAAAGGCCCGGGTGGCTTGGACGGCGATTTTTTCCTCAACGCCCAGGAGGTTGATCCGGAATGGGGAAAGAATGTTGCCGTTAGTAACTATTATGTCGGGAAAACAATGTCGAAGCTGGGCGTAATTCTCACCGGCCGAAAACTCGGTGACCGCCAATTTGAGGTGAAGGTGCTTTTCCAGGAAGGCGCCTGGAAGATTGACGAGGTAAAATTCAGCGACTGAGAAAAAACCTTTGACGGTATCCTGCGCCAGCGCCTAGCCTTCGCCAACAGTAAGCGAGTAGGCTTACTTGAATATGGCCGGCCGCGTTGGCGTTGAATTCGGACGGGCTTTCCTAACCTCAACTGAAAGAAATTCGAAATGAAATTAATTGTTCGCTTATTGAGTGTTGCAGTAGCTGCTCTATGCCCGCTTGCGCTTGTTTGGGCGCAAAGCTCGCCTAGTGAAAAGCTGTCAGCGGCGGCTTCGTCGGCTCCGGCACGTAGCGATGTTTATCACGTTTACTTTGGCAAAGCTGCCGCCGGGAAGGCCGTTCAGTTGGCGGAAATGCTGAAAACACCAAATCCGAAAGACCCGATGCCGGGGCATTTTATTCTTTTGCGCCATCAGGAAGGCGATGCGTGGGATTATTGCCTGATCACACATATGGGCGCCAAGGCGACGGTCGATGCCACGCCGTTTCAGGTCCCTGCGGCCATGCGCGACGTGAGCGACTGGCATAACGATACGTTCGTGAACGGACCGTCGTGGGAAGAATTCACCAAGGCGATGGCTATTTCCGATGACGCCAAGAGCAAGAGCAGAGGATCGGTTTACGTCGTCTCGGTCTTTCGGCCCACGTCAGGACATCGTGACGATTTGGAGAAGATACTATCAGCGCCACCGAATCGTCCCAGCGACACTTCTGCCGGAACCGTGCTTATGCAGCATCTCGAAGGTGCCCCGTGGACTTTTCTAAGCGTTGTTCGGTACAACTCGTGGCAGGACTTTGCCACGAACGATATGAACAATGTGACGCGAGCTGAAGAGTGGAGTTAACCCGCTGGAGCAAAAACGAGCTGAGCTCAAAGAATTCGTAACCGACAATTTTCTGGCGAGTCTCGATAACATGCGCTCCGAGCTGGAGGCCAGCCCGCTTATGGATGCGCAGGGCTTTGATGCCAAACTGTCGGTTGAGAAGGTTACGAGCGATCACCGGGCCGCGACCGTGCGAATTGGACTAAGCGGTCGTCTCTTTGGCCAGCACGCGTTGAATGTTTACCTGGTAAAGATAGATGGCAGGTGGAAAGTGGACGATGTAAAGCTACTTGAACAATTGTCGTTAGCTGAAAAATCCGAGCGAGCTGGTTGAAAGGCCGAGAGTTATCAGAAAGAAGGCGACTTTGAAAGTCGCCGCCCGAGTCATTAATAGATTTCCGGCCTGAGCTGTGAGATCACCGCGATGGCGGTGATGCCGCTCCGAACCTTTCCCGTCACCCACTCCCGCGCTCCACCGAGCGTGGGGCGAAGATTTTTCGAGACAGCACGGCAGGATAATCGCATTAAGTTCGCTGGTGCAGGAAACCGTCATGACCGAGGAGCTGGATCGCGTCCTGCAAACGCGTGCCGGTCGCCGGGTGGAATACCTCAGTATCACCTGGACGTCGCTGGAAGCGATTATCGGCGTTACCGTCGGCATACTCGCCGGCAGCGTTGCTTTGATTGGATTCGGGGCCGATTCAATTATAGAAGTAGCCTCGAGCTGCGTCCTCTTATGGTGGCTGGCGGAAGGCTCGATTGATCGCGATCGTGCGGCCCATCGATTGGTCGGCGCCTGCTTTTTTGCGCTTGCCGCCTACATCGCGATTGACGCCTCAGCGGACTTGCTAAGACACGAAGCACCGCGCGTCACTTATTTCGGCATCCTCTATGCGGGAGCGTGTGTCGTTGTCATGCCTCTTTTGGCGCGAGCGAAGCGTCGCGTCGCTGTACGGCTGAACAGCAATGCTCTTCATGCTGACTCTCATCAGAGCGACATCTGCGCTTATCTCTCGGTGATATTACTTCTCGGTCTCGCACTCAACGCCGCTCTGGGGTGGTGGTGGGCCGATCCAATTGCGGCTCTTGCCATGCTGCCAATCATCATCCGCGAAGGCATCGCCGGCTGGTGTGGCAAAACCTGTTCGCACGCGCATTTTTGAGATGGAGTAGGTTGCTCAGCGGCCCTTCCCGGGCAACTGTGAACGCTCATGCCGGATCGACTAACCACCGATATCATCGACGCCGAATTAGCTCCGGGTGCGCGTAATGCCATCCGCGTTTGCCTCCGGTTGCAACCAAGCGAGCGCATCACGATTATCACGGACGAAGCGACGGCCGAGATCGCGGCGGCGTTGCAGGCGGAAGTGGAAGAAGTGGGCGCCGCTCACGCCGTTTTCGTTTTGGAAAATTACACGGAGCGCCCGCTCACTCGTATGCCGAAGATCATTCTGGATGATCTGGCACAATCGCAGGTCTCAATCTTTGCGGCGCGAACTTTGACCGGTGAACTTGGTTCCCGCATCGAGATGACCGCGGTGGTTAATAAAAATCACATTCGTCATGGCCACATGGTCAACATCAACCAGCAGATCATGGTTGAAGGAATGCGCGCCGATTTCATTGCGGTTGATGCGCTGAGCCAGCGTCTGGTCGAGCGCGCCCGCAAAACTGAACGCATCCGCTGCCAAACGCCACACGGGACGGAATTTGAAGCGGAGTTTTCTCCAAAACTAAAATGGTTGAAGACAAGTGGGCTGATCACGCCTGAGAAATGGGGCAATCTTCCGGGAGGCGAAATTTTCACTTCCCCGAAAAACTGCAACGGCACCTTCGTTATAGATGGCGTGGTGGGCGATTATCTTTGTGCGAAATATGGTGATCTGGCCGCCGCGCCCCTCACTGTCGAAGTGGAAAACAGCCGCATCCGATCAATGCGATCGGAGAACAAAAAGTTGCTCGAGGAATTTCGTGGCTACACCAGCACCGATGAGAATAGCAACCGAGTGGGCGAATTTGCCATTGGCACAAACACCGCTTGCACCCATGTAATTGGTAACATTTTACAAGACGAAAAAATTCCCGGCGTTCACCTCGCCTTTGGTCATCCGTACGCCGAGCACACCGGCGCGAACTGGCTTTCGAAAACGCATATCGATTGTGTAGGGCGCGATTTCGACATCTGGTTCGACGGCGCGCAAGTAATGCGGGATGGGAAGTTTTTAGTGTGATTTTGGCGGAGCTGGTGTCGTGCGTGATCTGGAGGAGACCTGCTGGCGCCCACGACGAAGCACGAATGACGAAGAAATCCGAATTCATCAATGACGAAGGAGCAGATGCAACGCTTTTGCATTATTCGGATTTCGTCATTCCTTCGTCGTTAGACATTCGTCGTTCGCCATTTCAAAGCAATGCATCCCGAACTTCGCGCACGCTTCAACTCCGACTTCAGCCCCGAGAAGTATGCCGGCCTCTTGCGCTGCGTAAACGAAACCGAGAAGTGGCCAGCCGATTTCCGGATTTCGGAAACACCGATTTTTTTGACGCGCGAATTTTGTGATGAGGTGGTAGGCGCGGCTAACGAGATTGTAGCAAAAACGCACACAGCGGAATTTGCGCGCCACGCTGCCACCGCCATTCCCTCCGGCTTGGAGGTACCGAATGAAACCGGGCATCCGAACTTTCTGGTGGTGGATTTCGGAATTTGCACGGTGGGCAATCGGCTTGTTCCGCGCTTGATCGAATTGCAGGCGTTTCCCAGCCTGTTCGGTTTTCAATTCCTCCTCCTCGGGTGCATGCGCAGAGCTTTTCCGGCGATCCCGCGAGACTGGACCTCGTCCTTCGGCGGAATAGATGATGACGATTATCTTAAACTCTTGCGCAGAACCATGCTGGGCGACTCCCGACCGGAAAATGTGGTTTTGCTCGAGATCGACCCGGCGAAACAGAAGACACGGGTAGATTTCGCCTGCACCGAATCGCTTCTCGGTATTCCGCCCGTCTCGCTCACTGACATTACGAAACGTGGACGGCAATTGTTTTATCAACGCGCGGGACGCGAAGTGCGGATTGAACGCATCTATAATCGCGTGATTTTTGATGAGCTGCTAAGACGACCGGATTTGAAACTACCATTCAGCTTTCAAGAAGAGCTCGACCTTGTCTGGGTTGGTCATCCAAACTGGTATTTCCGGATCAGCAAACATTCGTTGCCATTCTTGAAAAGCGCGCATACCGCGCGGGCATTTTTTGCCGATGAATTTCCGGCTGCCGAATCGACCGGCGATTTCGTCCTGAAGCCGCTCTACTCCTTTGCCGGCCTGGGTGTCGATATGGAGCCGACCCGGGAAAAGCTAACGGCATTGACAAATTCGCACGAGTGGATTCTGCAAGAGAAAGTTCAATACGCGGAATTTGTTCCGACGCCGGAGGGCCCTAAATCCAAGGCGGAAATCCGAATGATGTTTGTCTGGCCGGATAACGAATCCGACCCAATTCTCGTTAATAATCTGGTGCGGATGAGCCAGGGCAAAATGATGGGAGTCGACTTCAACAAAGACAAGACCTGGGTAGGTTCGAGCATCGCGCTCCACCAGCGCGGCAATTAAACATATTATGAAACAGGAAAATCCTTGGATCGAAATTTGTCCCGGCATCAGGCGGCGAACACACGCCCACGGCCGCACCATGTATCAAATGGTGGCCGAGCTGGCTGCAGGAAGCCGCATGCCTGAGCATCAGCATTCGCAAGAGCAAATTGTCCATATCCTTTCCGGACGAATGCGACTGATCGTCGAAGGCACGCCGCACGAACTCGCCACCGGGGATGTCTTTTATCTCGCCAGCAACATTCCGCACGGCGTTGAAACGATCGAGAATACACGCGTGCTCGATACCTTCAGCCCGCCACGGGACGAATACCTGGCGATCGACGAAAAGGAACGGAATTCGAAAAAAGGTTAAACAGTTAAATCGTTAAAACCCGCGGGCACCTTTTCAACGTGTTAACCCGTTAATCTTGTAACTCGTTTTCTTGGGCAATAATTACTGACGCTTCCGCAGAAGACCGGACCGGCACGATTTCGAATTCCATCAGATCGCTCCAGTTGCGCGTCCAGCGATCGAAGAGCGCGAAATCATTCGTCTGCATTAGTTGATAGCAGACTTTGAAATCGTGATCGATCCAACTGGAAACATACTCGAGACCATCCGGCATCATTCGCCCTTTTTCGCGTAATCGTTGGTAAATCGCGGGCGCATTCTTGAAGCGCTCGATTACCATGTAAAGCATCGTTGCTTCTGTAGTGGCGGGCGTGCCGCCCGCAACCTCGATTTTTGCAGCCGACACGGCTGCCACTACAGCTACTTCAGCTCCTCGTTGGTCTTCGCGAAGGCATCGACGGCGAACTCCAAGTCTTCGCGGGAATGCGCTGCGCTTACCTGCGTCCGCACCCGCGCCGTGCCATGTGGCACCACCGGATAGAAGAAGCCGATAACGTAAACCCCTTTCTCCAGCATGCGGGCGGCAAACTTTTGCGACTTCGCCGCATCGCCGATCATAATTGGAACGATTGGATGGACCCCGGGCTTGATCGTGAGTCCACGTTCCGTTAGGGCCTTGCGAAAATATTTCGTGTTCGCTTCAAGCTTGTCGCGTAACTCGGTTGATCCAGTCAGAAGCTCGAGGGCTGTAAGAGTCGCGGCCACGATATGGGGCGCGATGCTGTTGGAGAAAAGATACGGGCGTGATCGTTGCCGCAATAACTCAACGATGTGCTGCCGTGCGCTGGTAAATCCACCACTGGCGCCGCCAAGCGCCTTCCCCAGCGTGCCAGTGATGATATCGATTCTACCCATGACATCGCGGTATTCATGCGTGCCACGCCCTCTCTTGCCTAGAAAACCCGTCGCGTGCGCATCATCAATCATCACCAGCGCCCCATACTTGTCGGCCAGATCACAGATAGATTTTAGCTCGGCGATGGTTCCGTCCATCGAGAAGCAACCGTCGGTCGCGATCAGTTTCACTTTGGCGTTGCTCGCCTCGCTTAACTTCGCTTCCAGATCGGCCATGTCGTTATGCTTGTAACGAAAACGTTGAGCCTTGCAGAGCCGAATGCCATCTATGATTGACGCGTGATTTAATTCATCGGAGATCACTGCATCCTTATCCGTCAAAATGGTTTCGAATAGCCCGCCGTTGGCGTCGAAGGCACTGGAATAAAGAATCGTTTCCTCGGTCCCGAGAAATTTTGTCAGCCCGCTTTCCAACTCCTTGTGAATGTCCTGGGTGCCGCAAATGAAACGCACGCTCGCCATGCCGAAACCGTGAGTATCAAGCGCTTCCTTGGCCGCGGCGATAAGCGCGGGGTGATCGGCCAGGCCGAGGTAATTGTTTGCGCATAAATTGAGAACGCGCTTGCCGCCGGCGACGGCAATATGCGCATCCTGCGGCGTGGTGATAATCCGCTCAGTTTTGTAAAGGCCTTGCGCTTTGATTTCATC
>WNFW01004622.1_pt1 | contig 13399 bp, 10 predicted proteins | sample 5400131 | NCBI WGS metagenome assembly WNFW01 (sample SAMN13153362, study PRJNA577476) | soil metagenome | isolation source: 20 cm soil or saprolite under grassland replicate 1 | place: USA:California | collected 2016-06-15 | reverse complement strand
GCGTACATTGCCCGCGTGCATCACGGCCAGCCGGCCAGGATCACGCTCGACGCGTATCCCGATACCTCGTTCGGCGGCCAGGTTCGCCAGGTCGTGCCCACCGCCGACCGCCAGCGGGCGACGGTGCAGGTGAAGGTGAGCATTCTGGACCACGACCCCCGCATCCTCCCCGAGATGGGTGCGCGCGTGGACTTCCTCGAGTCGGAGCGCCCGGCCGCGGCGCGGGGTGCGGCACCGCCCGCCCCGCTGCGGATCAGCGTCCCGGCCGGCGCCGTGCGCGAGCGGGACGGTCAGACGGTGGTGTGGCTGGTGCGGAACGGCCGGCTCGAGCCCCGCGTCGTCCAGGCGGGTCCCGTGAGCGGGGAGTTCCGCGAGATCCGTTCCGGCCTCTCGGGCGGCGAGCTGCTGCTGGTGGGTGGCGTCGAAACCCCGCGGGCCGGCCTGCGCGTACAGCCGACACCCTGACCCCTGGTCCCTGACCCCCGACCCCTACATGGCCCTCGTCCAGATCCGCGACGTCTACAAGAGCTTCCAGCGCGACACGCAGCGCATCGACGTGTTCACCGGCCTCTCGCTCGACGTCGCCGAGGGCAGCTTCACCGCTCTGATGGGGCCGTCGGGCTCGGGGAAGTCCACGCTGCTCAACCTCATCGCCGGCCTCGACCGGCCGACGAGCGGTACGGTCCAGGTGGCGGGAGCGGCCGTGCACGTCATGACGGCGGGCCAGCTCGCGGCGTGGCGGGCCAGGCACATCGGCTTCGTGTTCCAGCAGCTCAACCTGCTGCCGGTGTTGACCGCGTACCAGAACGTGGAGCTGCCGCTCTTGCTCACCCGGCTCTCGAAGCCGCAGCGTGAGGAGCGGGTGCGCGTCGCGCTCGGCGTGGTAGGCCTGGACGACCGGATCCACCACTACCCGCGCCAGCTCTCCGGCGGGCAGGAGCAGCGCGTGGCCATCGCGCGGGCGATCGTAGCGGATCCGACGCTCATCCTGCTGGACGAGCCGACGGGGCAGCTCGATGCCAAGAGCTCGCAGGAGGTGCTCGCGCTGCTGCGCCGGTTGAACGGTGAGTTCGGCAAGACGATCGTGATCGTGACGCACGACGCGCACGCGGCGGAGCAGGCCAAAACCGTGCTCCACCTGGAGAAGGGCGTGCTGATCGAGCGCGCGGCGGTGACCTCGTGAGATACCTCCCGCTCGTGCTGGCCAATCTCGGCCGCCACAAGCGCCGCACGTTCCTCACCGCGGCGAGCGTCGCGCTGGCGCTCTTCCTGTTCGCCTCGCTCCGCACCGTGGTCACGACCATCGCCGCGGGTGCGCAATTCGGCAGCGCGCGCCGCCTCGTGGTGACCAACGCCACGGGCATCGTGTTCCCCCTGCCCGTCGCCTACGCCGGCCGCCTGCGGACGCTGCCCGGGGTGCAGGCGGTGAGCTGGGCCAACTGGTTCGGCGGGCGCTACGGCGACGGCAAGCGCTTCTTCGCGACGTTCGCCGTCGATCCGGCGTCGTACCTCGCCATGTATCCGGAGATCCAGCTGCCGGCGGAGCAGCGCGAAGCATTTCTCCGCGAGCGCTCGTCCGCGATCGTGGGCAAGCGCTTGCTCGACGTGTTCGGGTGGCGTCTGGGCCAGGACGTCACCATCCAGGGGACGATCTTCAGCGGTGACTGGACCTTCACGATCCGGGGCGTCTACACACCCTCCGATCGAGTGATCAACGACGACATGCTGATCTTCCGGCACGACTACTTCGACGAGCGCCTGCAGCGCGCCGGCATCGTGGGCTGGTACATCCTGCAGATCGACAACCCGGACAACGCGGCCGGGATCGCCAAGCTCGTGGACGACCAGTTCCGGAACTCGAGCGCGGCGACCAAGACCGGCACCGAGCAGGCGTTCAACGCGAGCTTCGCCACCATGTGGGGCAACGTGAGCCTGCTGATGAACACGATCGGCATGGCCGTGGTGTTCGCGATCCTGCTCGTCACCGCCAACGCAATGATGATGAGCGCGCGCGAGCGCACCGGCGAGGTGGCCGTGCTCAAGACGATCGGCTTCTCCGACCGCCGGCTGTTCGGGCTGGTGATGCTCGAGGCCGGCGTGATCACGCTGGCGGGCGCCGTCCTCGGCCTGGGGGGCGCGAAGCTGCTGTACCGCGCGACCAATTTCAACGGCGCCGGGTTCCTGCCGGGCTTCGACGTCAACGGCGCCACGCTCGCGCTGGGTGGGGTGATCGCGCTGCTCTTGGTGCTTGCGAGCGGGATCGTGCCCGCGCTGCGCGCGGCGCGCCTCCCCGTCGTGCAGGCGCTCCGGCACGTCGAATGAAGATCCCGCTCGTCTACAACGTCCGCAGTGTGCTGCAACGTCCCGTGTCGACCGCCTTCACGGCGCTCGGCATCGCGCTCGTGGTCGCCGTGTTCATCGGCATGCTGGCGCTCGCGAACGGCTTCCGCACGGCCCTGGTGCGCACCGGGTCGGACCGGAACCTGCTGGTGCTGCGGCGCGGGGCCGACTCCGAGCTGTCGAGCGGCCTGTCGCGGGAAGTGGCGAGCATTCTCGCCGCCGCGCCCCACGTCGCCACGGGCGCCGACGGGAAGCCGCTGGTGAGTCCCGAGGTGTACGTCCTCGTCCCGCTGCCAAAAATCTTCGATACCACGCAGGTGGCGAACGTCGTGGCGCGTGGCGTCGGCGACCAGGCCTGGACCGTGCGATCCAACGTGCGCGTGGTGGAGGGCCGCAAACCCGAGACCGGACGCTCGGAGATCTGCGTGGGCCGGCGCCTCGTGGCCCGGTTCCCCCATACCGGCATCGGTGAGACGCTGCGCTTTGCCGGCCGCGACTGGACCGTGGTGTGCCACTTCACCGCCGGGGGCTCGGCGTTCGAATCGGAGGTGTGGGGCGAGAACGAGCAGTTCATGCCCGTGTTCCGCGGCCAGGTCTTCCAGTCGGTCACATTGCGGCTGAGCGATCCCGGCGCGTTCGAAGAGGCCAAGCGCCTGCTGGAGGGCGACAAGCGCATGACCGTCGATGTGCATCGGGAATCGGACTTCTACGTGCAGCAGTCACAGCTGCTGGGGCGCATCCTCCGGATCCTCGCGTACCTGATCACCAGCATCATGGCGATCGGCGCTGTCTTCGGGGCCGTGAATACCATGTACGCCGCGGTGGCCTCCCGGGCGCCCGAGATCGGCGTGCTCCTCACCCTGGGATTTCACCCCCGCAGTATCCTCGCGAGCTTTCTGGTCGAATCCGCGATCATCGCCGCCGCCGGCGGCGCGGTCGGGTGCCTGTTCGCCCTGCCCATCAACGGCATCGTGACGAGCACCACCAATTGGGCGAGCTTCAGCGAGATCGCCTTCAGCTTCCGGGTGACGCCCGGGTTGCTGTTGGCGGGACTGGTCTTCGCCGTGGTCATGGGGGTGCTGGGCGGCTTCTTCCCCGCCCGCCGCGCAGCGCGGGTCCCGGTGATCCAGGCGATTCGCTGAGTTCTGCCGGTTCGTAGCCCGCTGTAGCACGCACGCCACGCATCAGAGCCGCTCGAGCGACGTGACGCCACGCTCGGCTCGCGAGGTATCCCGTTTGTAGGGATCCCTTCCGAGCGAGGTGTCTATGACCAAGCGGGCCGTCCGCCTCTCGAGTCTGCTCCTGGCCCTGGCCGGGCCAGCCGCAGCGCAGCTCATCTCGATCAAGACCGTCCCGATCGCCCAGGGCGATCAGTTCGAGATCTTCCCGTCCAACAACCTCGGCATGGCGAGCGTGTCGATCGCCCTGCCGGACACGCTGCTCGACCCCTTCCTCAACCCGGCGAAAGGCGCGCGGCTCGGGGCGGCACGCTTCTTCGGCGCCCCCACCGCCTACGGCATCTCGCAGGGGGCGGGCGGTGGCCGGACCCTCCCGCTCGCGATCAACGCGGGGTCGGGCGCCTGGTTCGGCGCGTTCTCGCTCGCGCTGCAGCAAATCGACGCCAGCAAACCACCGTTCGATCAGGGCAGGTTCGTGACCCAGGCGCCCCCACCTCTTCCGGGCGGGGCCCTGCCGGAAACGACCGTGGTCTCCGTGCCGCCGCGGCAGGACTCGTACGGCAACCAGTACGTGTTCGCGATGCTCGGCCGGCGCGCACCCGGCAGCGGGCTCTCGCTCGCAGCCAGCGCGCTGTGGGCCCGGCTCACCGGGGTCGACGGCGTCGATCTGCTGTTCGCCGGCAACGCGGGGCTCAAGCAGTTCGGCCACGCGCTCGATCTGCGGCTCGGGCTGCTCCAAGAATGGCCGGGCGAGCGCTCGCTCGCCGCAGTCGTGCTCCATAACCGGTTCGGCATGACGGACGACGTCGCGTACTTGGACCAGGTCTGGAATCCCGCGACGCAACAGATCGCGGTGCGCACGCGGCTGGAGCGCAACCACGACCAGACCAACACCTGGGGCGCGCACGTCGAGTACGTGCGCCCGCTGGCGGCGTCGGGTTGGCGCATCGGCTGGCTCGCGACCGTGAACCGGATGTCGCACCCCAAGCTCCCGGAGTACGAGCTCGCGAACGTCCCGGCCATCCCGCGCGACCCGGGTCATTCCTCCGCCTACAACCTCGGTCTCGGGCTGTCGAAGACCCGCGGCCCCCTGACGTTCGGCATCGACGCGATCTACGAGCCGATCTGGAGTTACACCTGGGCCGACGCCGCCTCGCCCGTCCTCACGGCGACGGGGGATACGATCCCCGTGGGCGGCAAGACCGTGGAGAACCACTTCCGTTTTTCGGATGGACTGCTGCGCATGGGCGTCAGCCGCGACGTGGCGCTCGGACAGCTCGGCAAAGCGGCGGCGCTGCAGCTCGGCTTGATGGTCCGCTCGGTACATTACCACCTGACGCAGTCGGATAACGTCCAGGCCGTCGGACACGCGCTGCAGGAGGCGTGGCTCGAGTGGACCCCGACCTGGGGTGTGAGTCTCCGATTCCCGGATCTGGAGATCCGCTACCGCGGTCGCGTCACGCGGGGGACCGGTCGCCCGGGGGTGACGTCCCCGTCCGGCTCCTTCGGGGTCGTCGACCGCGCTCTCGCGCTGGCGGGCGGCAGCATCCTCGTCGCGCCGAGCGGGCCCATCAGCCTGCAGGAGGTCAGCACCACCACGCACCAAATCTCGATCTCGCTCCCGCTGCGGTGAGCCAGGAGGCACGATGATGACGCGCGTCATCCGCACGATTTGCCTCGGCCTGCTCGGGCTCGCGGCCGGCTGCGACGGAGTCACGCCTCCGGAGACGCTGCCGCCGCCGCTCGACGCCGAGCTCCGGCAATCCCTGCAACGCTGGGGCACCATCCCGATCGGTCCGATGCCCGCTCAGGATCCGGCGCTCGTCGATCTCGGCCGGGCGCTGATGTTCGACAAGATCCTGAGCGGCAACCGTGACATCGCCTGCGCGACGTGCCATCTCCCGTCGCAACACGCCGCCGACGGTTTGTCACTCGCGATCGGCACCGGCGGATCGGGCGGCGGTCCCACGCGGACGCTCGGCCCGGGGCGCCAGTTCGTCCCCCGCAACGCGCCCTCCCTGCTGAACGGCGGGCTCGGCCTGTTCTACCTGTTCTGGGACGGCCAGGTGGCGCGCGCCGGCTTCGGCCCTCCGCCCCCGGGCCCGGGCGGGGGCGGGTTCGTGACGCCGGCGGGCACGCTGCTCCCGGTGGTGCCCAACATCCTCGCCGCCCAGGCGATGTTCCCGGTGACCAACCGCCGCGAGATGCGGGGCGAGCGCGGTGACGTGGACGTGTTCGGAAATCCGAACGAGCTGGCGCAATACGACGACAGCCAGTTCGTGGAGATCTGGCAGGCGATCATGCGGCGGCTCCTGGCGCTCGACGCGTACAAGGCGAAGTTCGCCGCCGCGTTTCCGGGCACGGCGCCCGGCCAGCTCGGCTTCCAGCATGCCGCCGCCTCGATCGCTGCGTTCCAGATGCAGGCGTTCACCGAGACCAACTCGCCGTTCGATCGCTACCTGAACCGCGACGACGCGGCTCTGACGACAGCGCAGAAGCGCGGCGCATTGCTGTTCTTCGGCAAGGCGCAGTGCTCGAGCTGTCACAACGGGCCGTTCCTCGGGGGCGCGAGCTTCGCGAACGCCGGCGTGCCGCAGCTCGGGCCGGGGACGGGTGACGCGGCCCCGCTCGACCTGGGGCGCGGCGGCATCAAGGACCAGTCGTTCTACAAGTTCGCGTTCCGGGTGACACCGCTGCGCAACGTCGAGCTGACCGCGCCGTACATGCACGACGGCGCGTTCCCGACGCTCGAGGCCGTGGTGCGCCACTACAACGACGTGACGCTGGCGCTGCGGACGTACGACGTCGCCCAGCTCGCGCCGGAGCTGCGCCCGCTGTACCACGGCGACGATGCCACGATCGGCGCCGTGCTCGAGACGCTCGACTTCCGGCTGCGGCGCTCGCTCGACCTCACCGACGCCGAGCAGCGCGACCTGGTGGCGTTCCTCAAGTCCCTGACCGATCCCGCGGCGCGAGATCTGAGCTCGCTCACGCCGACGGCGGTGCCGAGCGGGCTGCCGGTCGGGCCGTAGGACGCGGCCCGTCTAGGGAAGCTCTGCACAAGTCGCGCGATGTCGGGGGTGGGGGCTAGCACGCTGACACGCGGGGGCGCACGGCAGGCACATAGGCGTCGGTATCGCCTGTGCTTCGGAGCAGATGTGCCGCCCGAGCGCCCCCGCGTGTGACGCGTGCGACGCCCCCACCCCCGACGTCGCGTCACCTATGCAGTGCTTCCCTAGCGGAGCGCGTGTCGCTCCGCGCTCAAGAACGCGACGAGCGCCGTGATCTCCTGGGACTCGAGCCCGAGGTTGGGCATCCGGGCCGTGCCGTTCTGCGGCCCTACGCCCGGGTTCGCGAGGAATTCCTTCAGATAGTCCGTCGGCAATGGGTGGTTGGTCAGTTCGGGGCCGACCGCGACCACGCCGCTGCCCGCCACCTCGCGATGGACATGACAAGTGACACACCCTTTGGCCACGAACAGCCGCCGGCCCCGCTCGGGCTCGGACGGCGACGGCGGCGCGGCGGCGCCGGGCGCGACGGCCGCGAGGGGGAGCAGCGTTACCTGGCGGTCCAGGAAGCCGCTGTGGATCGTGATCGTCCACTCTCCGGCGCGGGGGAGACTCAGCGTGGAAACGTACTGCCCGGTCTCTCGTCCTGGAGACGCCGTCGCTGTCGTGGTGACGTCGCCCGATCGAGCCTCGATGCTGGGCTTCAAGCCGCTAAGCCGGGTGACGCCGTGCTGGCGGACCGTGAACGCCAGCGTGACCGGCTGCCCGGCCACGACGTAGTCGGGGAGCTGCTCGACGGTGATCACGGCCCATCCGCCGATCGCGGCGGCGATCAGCGACGCCAGGAACAGGCAGCGCAACATGAGACCTCCCTCGTGGGTTCGTGCGCTTCGATGCCACGAACCCGTCGAAGGTTTGCGTCACTCCTGACGGCTGAACATCGCCCGCCAGGCCCGGTCCCGCGCCGTCCATGCAAAGTGGTTCCGGTCCAGCATCGTCATGATCGAAGCCGGGCCGACCGGCTGGCCCGGGCCCGCCGGGGGAGCCGGGAGCATCGAGCTGAACGTGACGAGCGGCTCGGCCGCGTCGAGCGTCCCCGTCAGGAACTCCGGCGCGGCGCCGGCGCTGTACACCGCGGAGCTGAAGAACCGGTCGCTTCCCGGATCGAACCCGAGTACGCCCTGTCCGGCGATGGTGCTGTGGTCGAGCTGTTCGGTCCACTCGAGGCGCAGGTCGTCGAACAGCGCTTTCACGACGCGCGTTCCCGACGCATCAGGGGCGCCGCCGTAGTTCCCGGCGAACCAGATCTCGAATCGCCAGGTCCCCACCAGTGTTTGGAGGATGCCGCGAGCCGGCTCAAGGTGCGATGGCTCGGCGGACGCGGACGCTACCAGGTCGGTCGCCCGGCCGAGTCGCTCGTTACCCTGCGCGGCGAGCCGCAGCGGGGCGATCGCCGCGAGGGCGAGCGCGCTTAGCGCCAGGGCGACAGTTCGGTGGAGGCGGGGAGCATTGATTCTCATGGCCTGGCGGGTTTGCACGGGCTGTGCCACGGTGAGCGTGTCGGAAATCGCGCCGTCGGCGGGGTGTTCGCGCGCGAGCGGCGTGCGTCTCGCCCGCTCTCTTGCAACCTGCACCGTCACGACCCGGCCAGCTTCCCCAGGTTATCCAGCATGATCTTGAGCTGATTCTGCACCCTGCGCTTTTCCAGGAAGCGCCCGCGCAGCCACCCGGCAAAGGACTGGGGCATCCACACGTCCCGAATCGTAACAGCTGTGGAGCCGGCGTTGGCGTCCAGGCGAAAGAAGGTCTTCCAGCCTTTGCGCTGGCCTCGCTCCACCCAACCAAACGTACTGGGTGGCATGAAATCGACGATCTCGAATTCGGTCTGGCGCGCGCCGAAACGCGCCGTGAACCGGGCGCCCTTCCGCAGCGGACCGGCGCTCTGGACGCCGTCGCATCCCGGGAGCCACTGCGCGATGCGCCCCGGGTCGGTGAGCAACGCGAACACGCGGTCGATTGGAGCGCGGATCGAATTGATGAGCGTGTGGCTGACAGGCCGCATCGTACTTGATGATGCAGGCCCTGACCTGACTGCACAAGACGGCGCGCTGCACGACCTGCACGCGCGTAGCGTCGGTCACGGCCCTCCGGCGTGGCATGCTCTATGTAGACCGGCATGGAGCGCCCCGTGCAAGAATTGCCGGTGGCATGGGCCCGTCTTCGCGTGGACGTCAACTGCGGGCTGCGACGCGGGGGATGGTACCGCGTCGTCCAGGTGACCGGCGTCGAGGCCGTGCTCGAGGTCTCGCCCGAGCCCGTGCCGGTGCCGCGGCGCCTGCTCGAAACCGTCTTCCGGCGTCCGTTTCGCTGGTCCATCGTGCCGCGTCCCCGCGACGCCCGCAACGTGCCGAAGGGCTGGGGCGACAGATATGCGGTGTGTCCCGTGTGCAGCGCGCGGGCGCCGATCAAGGGTCATCCCGCCGACTTGGGGTGCCCGCGGTGCCACGGGGTGTTCGGGATCGCCTGGGACGAGCAGTACCTGGCGCCCGGCGCCAACCCCTGAGCGCCGGCGGTCGCCGACACTCAGCCAACCAGCCGGTTCGTTCGTACTCCCTCGAGGCGCTCGACGTCCCGTCGCGCCTGAAGGCTTCCCTATCGAGAGAAGGCAGATGTGAATGCGACAACCCCGATGGTGCTTGCCGCAGCGACCCTGCTCGGTGGCGCGACCAGACTACCCGCGGCCGTCCAGCGGCCCGATCTCTCCGGTCACTGGACCTACAACCCCGCGCAAAGCGACAACCCACGCTCCATGATGCAACGGCGCGACAGCGTCGGCGGCGATCGCCCCGGTGGCGATCGCCCCGGTGGTTTCGGTGGCGGGCGGGGGGGCTTCGGAGGGGGGCGTGCGCCCGCCGCCCTCACGATCGTGGCGTCGGACTCAGGCCTCACCTTCACGTCCGACACGGGCGCTGCCCTCGTGTTGTACGGCGATGGCCGCAAGCTCAAGCAGTCCGTGGAGGGAGGCGGGGACGTCGAGATCAAAGCTCACTGGCAGGGCAACGATTTCGTCGTGGAGCGCAAAGTCTCCGGCGGTGGCAAGGTGACCGAGGACTACCTTCGCTCGCAGGATGGCAAGCAGCTATACGTGATCGTCAGCGTCGACGGGGGTCGTGGTCGTACCAGCGATTTCCGGCGCGTGTACGACGCCGCGGCGAGCACGCCACAGCCGCAGTAGCTCAACAGGCTTCCGGCCCCCTTCGTATACCTCGTGGACTTCTCCCGAGCCCGCGCCGTGATGCCACGCCCGTCCTGCTGGCTGCTGGTCGCTCTCGTCGCGCTCGGCGCGCCGGCCGTCGCGGCTCAAGTCGGCACCACGACTGACATCATCACCGGTACTGTCACGGGCCCCGACAACCAACCGCTGCCCGGAGCGATCGTCCAGGCGACGTCTCTCGAAACCCAGGTGTCGCGTCAGCGCACCACGGACGCGCGCGGACGTTTCACCATCCTCTTCCCTGACGGCGGCGGCCAATACCAGCTCGTCGTGCGCTACCTGGGCTTGGCCCCGGCGCGGGTCGCTATCGCGCGTCAGGCGGATGAGGATCGCCTCGTGGCCAACGTGCAGCTGGAGGTGGCCGCCGTAGCGCTCGACGCGGTGACCGTCCGCGCGCGCGCCCCGCAGCGCGGCGTGGAGCGGCCGACGCCGGGCTCCACCGAGCGCAACCTCGCGCCCGAGGTCATCGCCCGCCTGCCGATCGACGCCTCCGACCTGAACACGCTCGCCACGCTCGCCCCCGGCGTCGTGGGGATCGGCGAGACCGATTCCACCAGCGCCGCGTTCTCGGTCGCGGGCCAGCGCTCGACCGCCAACAACGTCACGCTCGACGGCCTCTCGTTCGGCTCGGGGAACGTGCCGCAGGACGCGCTGCGCACGACCCGCGTCGTGACGAGCACCTACGACGTAGCGCGCGGCCAGTTCTCGGGAGGCCTCGTCGCGTCGACCACGCGCAGCGGCACCAATGTCCCACAGGGGTCGTTCACGTACGCGCTACGCGACCGCGACCTCGCCTGGGGCGGCGTGACGGAGTCGCCCTTCGACCAGGGGTACACGCAGAACCAGCTCGGCGGCGGCATGGGGGGACCGATCGTGCCCAACCGGCTGTTCGTGTTCGGTTCGTTGCAGGGGCGCTGGCGCGGTCAAGCGCTGCCCACGCTCATGTCGGCCGATCCGCCGAGTCTCGAGCGGCTCGGGGTGAACCCCGACTCGGCGGCGCGGTTTCTCGCGCTGGCGGGGGCGACCGGCGTCCCCATGACGCTGCCCGCGCTGCCGGGCGACCGCGCCACGGACAACAGCGTCGCGCTGCTGCGGCTCGACTGGAACCTCTCGGACGAGCAGACGGTGATGGTGCGGTTGGACGGGCGCTGGAGCTCGCAGGACCCCACCCGCGTGAGCCCGCTCGCGCTCCCCGCGACCGGCGGCACCCGCGCGCAGCGCGCCGGCGGCGCGATGGCGTCGCTGTCGTCGCACTTCGGCGGCGGGTTCATCAATGAAGTTCGAGCCTACGTGTCCACCGATCGCTCGGACGCGAGCGGGTTTCTCGAGCTGCCCGAAGGCCGCGTGCAGGTGGGCTCCAACCTCTCGGGGAGCGCGCCGGGAGGAGGCCGCGGCATCGCGACCCTCGCGTTCGGAGGCAACCCCGGCTTCCCCCAACAGACCGAGGCGACGAGCGGGGAAGTGACAGAGGAGGTCTCCTGGCTGTCCGCCGCCGCAGGGCATCGGCTCAAGCTCGGCCTCTACCTGAAGGGAGCGCGCCAGCGCGCTATGCAGGCCGCGAACCAATACGGGACGTTCGTGTTTCAATCGCTCGGTGCCCTCGCCGCGGGGCAGCCGGCCCAGTTCACCCGCACGCTCGCCCCGCTCGAGCAAGCGGGGACGGCGTGGAACGGCGCACTCTATCTGGGCGACATCTGGCGCGCGGGCGGCGGCTTGCAGCTCACCTACGGCGCGCGGCTGGAAGCGGCCCGATTCACCGGGGCGCCGCAGTACAACCCCGCCGTCGACTCGCTGTTCGGCTTCCGCACCGACCGGATCCCGCGGGAGCTGCACGCATCGCCGCGGATCGGCTTCACCTGGACCGTCGGCGGCGGGGGGGGCGGGGGCGGCGCCGGGAGGTTCGGCGAGCCGCCCGGGACCATCGTGCGTGGGGGCGTGGGAGATTTCCGCAGCCTCACGCCGGGCGCGCTCTACTCCGCCGCCCTCGCGGCTCCTGGTCTGTCGAACGCCGAGGCCCAGCTCGTGTGCGTCGGCGGAGCGGTTCCCACGCCCGACTGGACGCAGTACGCGCAAGATCCGGCGACCATTCCGGCCCAGTGCGTCGACACGGCCACGACGGTCACGATCACTCCGCACCCCAACGCGACGGTGTTCGACCCGGGGTACGCCGCGCCGCACGCGTGGCGCGCATCGCTCGGCGTCCAGCGTCGGGTGCGAGGCACCTACACCGTCTCCGTGGACGCGAGCTACGCCCGCGGTCGCAGCCAGTACGGGTTCCGCGATCTCAACCTGGTCGCCGCGCCGCGGTTCACCCTGCCGGACGAAGCCAATCGCCCGGTCTACGTCCCCGCGGACTCGATCGTCCCCACAACCGGCGCGCTCAGCCTGCAGCAGTCCCGGGTGGATCCACGGTTCGGCCAGGTGATCGCGATCGGCTCGGATCTGCAATCCGATTCGCGGCAGCTCACGGTCGGGCTGGGCGGCTTTACGGCGCGCGGCGCGACGTTCCAGCTGTCGTACACGCTCACGCACGCGCGCGATCAGTCGTCGTTCTCGTGCTGCGCGGCGTCGCAAGGGTTCTCCGCGCCCACCACCGCGGGCGATCCCAACGCCCGCGAGTGGGCGACCAGCAGCTTCGAGCGGCGCCACTCCTTCCTCGGCACCGTCACCTACCCGATCACCGCCGCGCTCGAGGTCACCGCCATCGGCCGGCTCACCTCGGGTGTGCCGTTCACGCCGCTGGTGGGCTCAGACGTAAACGGCGACGGAGCGCGCAACGATCGGGCGCTGGTGTTCGATCCCGTGGCGACGGCCGACACGGCCGTGGCGAACGGGATGCGGGCGCTGCTCGCCGGCGCGTCGCCGGGCGCGCGCAGCTGCTTGCAGACCCAGGTCGGCCGGGTGGCGGCGCGTAACTCCTGCACGGGGCCCTGGCAGCCGTCCCTCGACCTGCAGGTCAACTGGCGGCCGGGATATTTTGGCCTCGACCGGCGGCTCACCGTGTCGCTGATCACCGTGAATCTGCTGGGCGGACTGGACGAGTGGCTGCACGGCGCGGCGAACCTGCACGGCTGGGGCTTCACGGCGGCGCCCGATCCGGTGTTGCTCTACGTGCGCGGGTTCGACCCCGGCGCGCTGCAATACCGCTACGCCGTGAACGGCCGGTTCGGGGCCACCGCCGGCGCGAACGGCGGCGTCATCGTCCCGTTCCAGGTCGCGCTCCAGGTGCACATGGCGGTCGGCCCGGACCGGACGCGCGACCGGTTGCGCGCCGCGTTCGGTGGCCGACGCGGTGCCGGTGCGGGGGGACGGGGAGGTCTGTCCGGCCTCGCGGGAGGCGACGCCCAGGATTTCGCCGCGCGAGTCGCGCGGATTCTGCCGAATCCGATCAGCGCGATCCTCGAGCTCCGCGACTCGCTCGCGCTCTCACCCGATCAGGTCGCCGGGCTGCAGGCGATCGCCGATTCGCTCGACGGAGAGAACCGGCCGGTGTCGGACTCGCTGCAGGCGGCGGTGCAGGGGGCGGGCGAGCGTCCGGACCCCGCGACCTTGTTCGCGCGGCTGCGTCCCCGGCTGGCCGAGGGACGCGAGCACATCCG
>WNFW01004280.1_pt1 | contig 13406 bp, 9 predicted proteins | sample 5400131 | NCBI WGS metagenome assembly WNFW01 (sample SAMN13153362, study PRJNA577476) | soil metagenome | isolation source: 20 cm soil or saprolite under grassland replicate 1 | place: USA:California | collected 2016-06-15 | reverse complement strand
CGGTACCGAATCGACGCCGGCGCGTTCCGTGTGGCGAAAGAAGCTGTCAGCGCGGAACGGCACCCGCCCGTGCTGAATCCGCTCGAACGTTTCTTCGAAGGTGTTCACAATGAACCAGAACACGCCGCCTACCTCGCGAAGAAACAAGCGCGTGATATGCCCGATTCCCTCGGCAATCACAATGGGCGGCGGTTCAGCATTGGCCATGGACGAGAAGTTGCCTCACTTCGCCATCGGGAAAAGCGCAAAGTTCCTGAAAGGCGAATGGAAGCGCGAGCTCCGCGAGCCCGCTCATCGGCGCGGAAATTAGTTAGGCGTCGCGGAGCTCCGCCCTCCGTTAGATGAAACGCTTCAACAGGCGTGTGAAACCCTTCGACATTGTTCGGGGCAGACCATTACATTCACGCGATGAAACTCCGGGCGGCTTTCGCAGCTAATTGCTTCTTTGCTTTCATGCTCTTTAGTGCAGTCCCGAAAGCTTTCGGAGTATCCGACGAAAAACCGGTCCGATGTGCCACCATTACAGCAGAAAGAAGCCCAGATCATCAGCCAAACATGGAATCACAGAGAATCGGACTCGCGATCCACGGCGGCGCCGGCACCATCGAGCGAAGCAAGTTAACACCGGAGCGAGAGCGCGAATATCGCGCCGGCCTGGAACGCGCGCTCTCGGCGGGTTACGAAATTCTCAAGCGCGGCGGTTCGAGTGTCGACGCCACGGAGGCCGCAGTGCGCATACTCGAAGACGATCCGCATTTTAACGCCGGCAAGGGCTCAGTGTTCACAAGCGCGGGGACGAACGAAATGGACGCCGCGATCATGGACGGGAAAACGCTTTCTGCCGGCGCGGTTGCTTCTTTGAAGCATATCAAGAATCCGATCGGTCTTGCCCGCCTTGTGATGGAAAAATCCGGACACGTCATGATGGATTGCGAGGGCGCAGAAGCGTTCGCGAAGGAAAACGGGATTGAACCGGTGGACCAGAAATATTTTTTCACGCAGGAGCGTTGGGATGCTTTGAAAAAAATTAAGGCTGCGGAAAAAAGTCGCACGAGCGGTGGCGGGAAAAAGTTTCTGATTACCGATCAAGATCGGCACGGCACGGTGGGTGCAGTGGCGCTGGATCAAAACGGGAATCTCGCTGCAGCGACTTCAACCGGCGGCACAACGAACAAACGACCGGGACGCGTTGGTGATTCGCCAGTCATCGGTGCAGGTACTTATGCAAACGATCCGACGTGCGCAGTTTCCGCGACGGGCGACGGTGAATATTTTATCCGCGCAACGGTTGGGCGTGATGTTTCCGCGTTAATGGAATACCGCGGGATGTCGCTCAAGGATGCTGCCCAGGCCGCTTTGGACAACGCCGCGAAACTTGGCGGCAGCGGTGGATTGATCGCAATCGATCCTCAGGGCAACCTTACCTTGCCATTCAACACTTCAGGAATGTATCGCGGCTATGTCGATCCAAACGGGAAGCTTGTCGTGGAGATTTACAAATGATTTCGTGACTGTTGAAGCGTTGAATCGTTGAAGTGGTTAAATGCTCGATTGCGTTTCAACGTTGTAACGCTTCAACGCTTAAACGTTTTAACACTTCACCTAACCCATGCTTCCGCCCTTCTCCGTCGTTATCCCTTGTTTCAATGAAGCGGTGCGTATCGGAGAAACGCTTCGCCTCACGCTCGATTATCTCACAGTCAACGCACCTGAGAGTGAATTGATCGTCGTGAATGACGGATCAACTGATACGACTGCAGCAATTGCGCGTGAAAGATTGAAAGATGCCAGGATCGAAACGCGTTTGCTCGAAAATTTTCCGAATCGCGGCAAAGGCGCGGCGGTTCGTTCCGGGCTGCTTGCCGCACGAGAACCGATTGGCCTGTTTTTCGATGCCGATCTTTCCACGCCGCTGGGAGAAACGCCGAAATTGGTCGAGCCGATCGCAAGTGGCGAGATCGACATCGCGTTTGGGTCGCGCGCGCTGGATCGCGGACTGATTGGTATCCACCAGCCATGGCGACGCGAACAGGCTGGTCGCGCTTTCAATTTGCTGGTGCGGGTCGCGACTGGGCTGCCTTTCTGGGATACTCAATGCGGGTTTAAGGCGTTTCGCCTTGATGTGTGCCGGCCAATACTGGAGGCCGCTCGGCTCGACGGATTCGCCTTCGATGTCGAACTGCTTTATCTCGCGCAGCACGCCGGGCTGCGAATTCGTGAAATCCCCGTGCGCTGGAATCACGCTGAGGGAAGCAAGGTTCAGTTTTTCAAGGACAGCCTGCGGATGTTACGCGAAGTAATCGTCTTGAGGGCAAGAAGGTAGCTTCTTCTCTAGCGTTGGTAGCCGCTTCGCTATGAGAAGCGCAACGCTGAGATCTTTGGCACGCTCGCCTGCACGCGTCTCACAGAGACGCGGCTACAATCGTGCGAGAACTTTTCTTTCTCGCGCCCGCACCTAAATTAGTTGTTCCACTCTTGCCTTTATGCAGTCCTTCCAATTTCATCCTGCGACCAAACGGTGGTTCGAACAGACATTCGGGTCACCGACAGAACCGCAACTCCGCGGCTGGCCGGCGATTCAATCCGGCCGGCATATGCTGATTTCTGCGCCGACGGGGTCAGGCAAGACGCTCGCGGCGTTTCTTGCTTCGCTAGACATCCTGTTCCGCGAAGGCGCACAGAGTGATTCGCCAGATGAAACGCAAGTTGTGTACGTATCGCCACTCAAAGCGTTGAGCAACGATATTCGAAAAAATTTGCAGGAACCTCTCGCCGGAATTCGCGCCTTGCTGCGTGAAACCGGAGGGCGCGATATCGATGTGCGCGCCGAAGTTCGCACTGGCGATACAACTGCCGCGCAACGGCAAGCGCTAATCAAAAAACCGCCACACATTCTGGTCACCACGCCGGAATCTCTCTATCTGCTGCTTACGTCAGAATCTGGCCGGCGCATGCTGAGTACGGCGCGGACGCTCATCATGGATGAGATTCACGCTGTGGTGGACGACCGGCGTGGCGCGCATCTCGCCCTGAGCGTCGAGCGTTTAGCCGCGCTTGTGAAATCCACATCAGGCGGACCGCTTCAGCGGATCGGTTTGTCCGCGACGCAAAAACCAATCGAGGAAGTCGCTCGTTTCTTAGTCGGAACGCATGCAGTCGATGCCGGCAATCCGGATTGTGAAATCATCGACATCGGTCATCGCCGAGAGTTGGATCTGGCGATCGAACTTCCGAAGTCGCCGCTTGAAGCAGTAATGTCGAACGAAGTTTGGGAGGAGATTTATCATCGCCTGGCAGAGTTGGTTCAAGCGCACCGGACCACTTTGGTTTTTGTGAACACGCGCCGGATGGCCGAACGCGTGACGCACCATCTGAGCGAACTGCTTGGTGCAGCTTGGTGCAGAAGCTGTGACATCGCATCACGGAAGTCTTTCTGCGAAGCTGCGGCTAGATGCGGAAGATCGATTGAAGCGAGGCGAACTGAAGGCGCTCGTTGCTACGGCTTCCCTTGAGTTAGGCATCGATATCGGTTCCGTCGGTCTGGTTTGCCAGCTCGGTGCCACGCGATCCATCGCCAGCCTTTTGCAGCGCGTCGGACGCGCTGAGCACAAACACGGTGGTTTGCCTAAGGGCCGCATCTTCCCGTTGAGCCGCGATGAACTGCTCGAATGCGCGGCATTGCTTCATTGCGTACGTCGTGGGGAACTCGATTGCCTCGTCATTCCCGAAAAACCGCTAGATGTCCTGGCCCAACAAATTGTCGCAGGGGCTTCCGCTGAAGATTGGGATGAAAATGATTTTTTCGACCTTGTCTGTTCAGCCTGGCCTTATCGACATCTTACTCGCGAAGAATTCGACAGCGTCGTGGAAATGCTCGCCGAAGGTTTCAGCACGAAGCGCGGCCGGCGCTCCGCATTGATTCATCACGATGCGGTTAATCATCGTTTGCGTGGACGACGCGGCGCGCGGCTAGTTGCTCTAACGTCCGGCGGCGCAATTCCGGACAATGCCGATTATCGCGTGGTGCTTGATCCGTCCGAGACTTTCCTCGGCACAGTCAACGAGGATTTCGCGGTGGAAAGTCTGGCCGGCGACATTTTTCAGCTTGGCAATGCTTCCTGGCGAATTCTGCGCATCAACTCCGGCGTCGTCCGTGTTGAAGATGCAAAAGGTCAGCCACCAGGAATTCCATTCTGGCTGGGCGAAGCTCCAGCGCGCACACCGGAATTGTCCCAGGCTGTCTCGGATTTCCGGATGGAAATCGAAAATAGACTCAACGACGGACAAAATCCCATCGGTTGGCTAGCCGAGGAAATGCGGTTGCCGGCTACGGCTGCCGAACAGTTGGGCGGCTATTTCTCCGACGCCTATCGGTCGCTTGGCGCAATTCCTTCACAGCAAACTTTGGTGATGGAGCGCTTCTTCGATGAATCAGGCGGGATGCAGCTTGTCCTTCATTCACCATTCGGCAATCGGATCAATCGCGCGTGGGGACTCGCGCTGCGAAAACGTTTCTGTCGATCGTTCAATTTCGAACTACAGGCTGCGGCAACGGACGATGCCATTGTGATCTCTCTCGGAACGAAGCATTCGTTTCCGCTGGAAGAAGTTTTTCGTTATCTGAATTCCAAAACGGTTCGAGACCTCCTCGTCCAAGCCTTACTCGACGCGCCGATGTTCACGATTCGCTGGCGCTGGAACGCGACCCGTTCGCTTGCGGTGCCCCGGTTTCGTGCCGGCGCAAAAATCGCCGCACCGTTGCAGCGGATGGAGTCGGAAAATCTTTTGGCAGCAGTTTTCCCAGACCAGCTCGCTTGTCTGGAACACATCGTGGGCGACCGCGAAATCCCGGATCATCCGCTGGTGAGGCAGACGATTGACGATTGTTTGACTGAAGCCATGGACATCGACGGGTTGGAAGAAGTACTGCGAAAGATTGAGCATGGCGAGATACGCTGCATCGCGCGCGATTTACCGGAACCCTCACCGCTTGCATCTGAGATTCTAAACGCGCGCCCCTATGCATTTCTGGATAACGCGCCTTTAGAGGAACGTCGCACCCAGGCCGTTTACACGCGGCGCGCCTCCGAGTCCGGCAGCAGCCGGAGCAACGACGGTTTAGGGGTTCTCGATGCGGCCGCGATTGAAAGAGTACAAAAGGAAGCATGGCCCGAAGCAACAAGCGCGGATGAATTGCATGACGCATTGATGCTGCTCGGCGTAATGACCGAAGAAGAAATTACAGTTTCCACGCGTCATGACGGAAACGGCGCGTCTGCGGAACATTTGCTAAAAGAACTCTTGGCCTCCAATCGAGCAACTAAGGTCCGATTTGGAGAAAAAACTTTTTGGACGACTGCCGAACGACTTCCAATGATTCGGGCGATCTATCCCGACGGGCGTGTTGAGCCTGAATTGGCTGTTCCCGACTCAGTGCGCGGAAAAGTCTGGGAACGCGCAAACGCAATTAAGGAAGTAGTTCGTGGACGAATGGAAGTTTGCGGACCGATTAACGTTAGTGAGCTGTCAGACGTGTTGGCGTTGCCACAATCGGAGATCGACGCAGCATTACTGGCACTCGAAGCGGAAGGATTTGTGCTGCGCGGCAAGTTTCGCCCGGGCGCAAGCGACCAGGAATGGTGCGATCGGCGCTTACTCGCGCGAATTCATCGACTAACGATCGATCGGTTGCGCGCTGAAATCCAGCCCGTCTCACCGCAGGATTTTTATCGTTTTCTCTTCACGTGGCAACGCGCCGATCAGGAACATCCTGTCGAGGGCCTTGAAGGCTTGCAATCTGTTCTTGAACAGCTCGACGGATGCGAGCTGCCATTGGCCGCATGGGAATCCGCGGTCCTCGCCGCAAGGGTTGCTGACTACGATCCGGAATGGCTCGATCGTCTTTGTTTTTCCGGCCGCATCGGTTGGGGACGTTTGAGTGCACCGCAAAATCCAAACGGACGTGCGAGTGCTCCGTTACGAACCAGCCCGATCGCACTTTATCACCGCGAAAACCTCCAGCATTGGCTAGCTCTGACGAAGGCGAATTTAGGGATGGAGCTTTCCGTCGCGGGCCGAACGTTGTTCGATACTCTCGCACATGGCGGGGCACTTTTTTTCACCGAACTGGTGCGCCGCAGCGGACTGCTACCTTCGCAAGTTGAAGAAGCTTTATCACAGCTTGCCGCACTCGGTCTTGTGACTTCGGATAGCTTCGATGGATTGCGAGCTCTTTTGGTGCCGTCAAACAAACGTCCCACGTTTGGCCGGAATATTGGCAAGCGGGGGCGCAAAACAAGTCTCGCCAGCATCGAGTTTGCGGGACGTTGGTCCTTATTGAGAAACGACGTTGACTCGCAACCATCAGGAAATGGAGCAGAAGATTTCGCGCGCGAGGCGGCCATCGAAAAGTTTGCGCGCGTGTTGCTGCGCCGCTACGGCGTTGTCTTCCGTCGTTTGCTCGAACGCGAGAGTTTCTCCGTAACATGGTATGAACTGGCGCGAATTTATCGCCGCTTGGAAGCGCGCGGCGAGATTCGCGGCGGTTATTTTGTGGGAGGAATCAGCGGCGAACAATTTGCCCTGCCTGAGGCCATCGGTCTGTTGCGTTCCATTCGCAAGGCATCGCCAAATGGCGAACCAATTGCAGTGAGCGCTGCCGATCCGTTGAATTTGCAAGGTATTCTCACTCCGGGGCCGCGAATAGCCGCGCTGACTGCGAATCGGGTTTTATTCTCGAATGGATTGCCAGTCGCGGCGCTGGAGGCAGGCGACGTCCGAAAGCTCGCCAATGCGGCGGTGTCTGATTCGCAGATTGAGATGGCCCTTAAGGTCGGGAAACTGCGGCCATCGTTGCGGCCGTACTATTACTATAAGTGACTCGATCAGACATTCCGTACGAAGTCGAGGAAGCCCGCTGCAAACTCGGTGATGTTTCCACGGGATTCTTCGACTCCGCTGCGCTCCGTTCAGGATGACGAGCGGTTACGCGCTCGTCACTTCTTAACGATCTCGGCGTTTTCGATCATGGCCATGCCGCCGCGCTCGGCGACCTTGCCTTTCACGGTGATATTTTTACCGCAGTATTCGGCTAGTTGATCGTTGATTGGCTTGTGTTCGCCAACCACCAGATAGGCCTTGCCTTCGCTTACAATACCGACCGGCCCACCGTTCTTTATGCACTTCGCCCCGCAGGATTGGCCATGTTTTTCGCCGACCGCGTTATGATCGACGTAACACATCATATCCACGACCTCGCCGGTGACTTGTTTTGAAGCAGCCGCGTCACTACCATGCTCGTGTTCCTGCGCGATAGCCAGTGGTGCGCACGTCAGAGCTGCTATGAAAGTCGCGGTCACCGCAACTTTCAAGACAGTAGGTTTATTGTTTGTTGAATTGAACATGAAACAAATGTGGGCCGCTTGGCCCGCTGGTCAACGCTGTTGAGGAGGCGATACGATGTTCGTTTCGGCGCGTTCAGCCATCGCGCCCTACCTTACTTTTCGATCAATTCCGCGAACTGGTCGAAGAAGTACGACGCGTCATGGGGACCGGGCGCGGCTTCGGGATGATATTGCACGCTGAAGATCGGCAGTTCCTTGTGCCGCATTCCCTCAACGGTGCCGTCATTCAAATTGATGTGCGTTACTTCCACGTTTGACGGCAGCGATTTAGGATCGACGGCGAACCCGTGATTTTGCGCTGTGATTGCCACCTTGCCGCTACTCAAATCTTTTACCGGTTGGTTTGCGCCATGATGCCCAAATTTTAATTTGTAAGTCGATCCCCCAAACGCGAATCCAAGAATCTGATGGCCGAGGCAAATTCCAAAAATTGGTTTCTTGCCCATCAAATCGCGTGTTGCCTTATGGGCATACGGGAGTGCTGCAGGATCTCCCGGCCCGTTCGAAAGAAAAACGCCATCCGGATTTAGCCGGAGCACTTCTTCCGCGGTCGTAGTTGCTGGTACAACCGTGACGCGAAAGCCTTTCTGTCGCAGAAGCCGCAGAATATTTTCTTTGATTCCGTAATCGTAAGCCACAATCCGAAAGCGGACCGGCGGAAGGTTGGGTTTGATTCCACCGTTATCGGTTCTGATTGGCCATGGTTCACTCAGCTTGTCCTCGGGGTCCCATTGGTAAACCTCGGGCGCTGAAACTTCGCGAACGTAATCCCTGCCGATAACGCCTTCGCCTTTGATGGCCTCCTGCATTGCTTCATCGGGCGACATTTCATCCGTCGTCAAACATGCTTTCATCGCGCCGCGCGTGCGCAGATGCCGGGTCAATGCGCGAGTATCAATTCCCTGTGCGCCGGGGATTTTCCATTTCTTCAAATATTCGTCGAGCGACATTTCCGAGCGCCAGTTGCTTGGAATTTCGCTTAGCTCTTCGATGACAAAGCCGCGCACATGCGGCGAACGGCTTTCCTGATCGAGTGAGTTCGTGCCGTAATTGCCGATTAACGGATAAGTCATCGCCACGATTTGCCCGCGATAGGAAGGATCGGTCAACACCTCCTGATAACCGGTCATCGCGGTGTTGAAACAAACCTCGCCTACAACGGTGCCGGCTGCGCCAAAGGATTCACCCTCGAAAAATCGACCGTCCTCGAGAGCTAACAGGGCACGCATGTCGCTGCGCACTGTCGAGCTTCGCACGTTATTTTCAAATCAGGTAAAACAGCGAGTGCCCCAAATGAAAAACCCGGATCGAAATCTCGATCCGGGTTTTTGAAATGTTACCCCGCTGATGCCGTTTAGGCGGATCTCCCGTTCCCTTTGTGTAACGGGCGGACGACCGTCGCCGTAGCGTCTGACTTCCAATTAAGGCCTGCCATCTTCTCCGAGCGACTCAGCCTCCTCAGGTTAGCCAATTATCGGTTCGGGAATCCCACCTGTAATCTCGAACATCGCAGGGTAAAGCGTAAAACTACCCGCGACTCATGAGAGCCGCTGGTTGAGAGTTGAGCGAAAAGCACTGGTTTTCTTCCCAACCCTCAACAAACGACTCTCAACCTTTCAAAGAACTACTCCCGCAATTCTGCGCCGAGGTCGCTTCGCAATCGCTCGCGAATTTTCGCATGCGCTGCATTCACTTCCTCGCTTGTCAGTGTGCGACTCCGGTCACGATATGTCAATCGATATGCGAGCGACTTTTTGCCTTCACCGATATCACGGCCGGCAAAGAGGTCAAAAAATTCAACTCGTTCCAACAACGGTTCCGTTGGATACCAAATCACTTCCCATATTCTTTCGTGGGACAAATCTTCAGGAACAATAATCGCAATGTCGCGTGAAATGGCAGGAAATTTCCCAAGCTCGCGGAAAGTTGCGCGCGACCCCAAACCGCTAATCGGGAAATCAAGCGACACTTCGGCGACGAAGACGCCGCCAGATGCGTCTATTGTTGAGGCAAGTGAATTTGTTAACTGCCCGGCGAGGCCAACCAGTTGATTACCCGCTTTGATATCTACAGCGAGCGCAAAGTTCGCATGCTGGCCGCGACGAAAAGACAAACCGGTTCTTGCCAGTTCAATCGCACCTTTTAGATCGAAGAAATCAACGCGGCGTTTTTCGTTCCGCCAATGAACTTCACTGCCAACGTTACCCCAGAGGAGAATCGCTATTCGTTTTTCTTCTGCGCCGCTCGGCGGTTCGAAAACCCTGCCTGTTTCAAAGATCGCCACGCGTTCCGCTCCCACACGAATGTTGTGGTCCAGAACTCCCAGTAAGCCCGGCAACAAACTGGGCCGTAGTGCCACGTGATCTTCGCTCAGCGGATTACTTAACTCGATCGCACTTTCCCCAAACGCGATTCTTTCTCTCGGAAGCAACTTTGACGTCCTCACTTCATTAAGGCCAGCCGCGACCAGTCGTTCGCGCATTTGTGATTCCAAATCGTGCGCGCGATCAGCCGCACTCGAAGGCGTGAACCGGCTGCGATCCGTTCCAGGAATTCTCTCGGCGCCGAAAGCTCGCACCACTTCTTCGATCAGATCGACATCGCGCTGCAAATCGGGTCGGAAGCTTGGAATTTTCCATTTCGTTATTTTGGCCGCGCTGATTTTCATTAAACCGAACCTGGTCAAAATTTCATCAACCGTTTTCGGTTTAATGGCGATCCCAACAACGCGATCGCATTTCTCGTAACTCAACGAAACATCGGCAGGGTTCGCGGGCAGCTTGCCGGCAACGGTGATTTCCTTTGCCGGAGTTCCGCCTGTGATCTCCTGAATCAATTCGGCGGCTCGCTGCGATGCGCGGAGAACCATTTCAGGATCGACGCCTCGTTCGAATCGGTAACTGGCATCGCTCGGTAGACTTAATTCGCGCGCCGTCCGACGAATGCTCGCCGGCAAAAAGTAAGCGGCTTCCAGCAGGACATTCTTCGTTGACTCGGTCACGCCCGTTTCTTCGCCGCCCATTACTCCGCCGATTCCGACCGCCCGCTCTTGATCGGCGACAACACAATTGTCCGGCTTGAGCGAATACGTCTTTCCATCGAGCGCGAGAAATTTCTCGCCATCGTGTGCGAGGCGCACGTTGACGCCACCCTTGAATTTGTCCGCGTCGAACGCGTGCGTGGGTTGCCCTAGCTCGAGCATCACAAAGTTCGAGATATCGACGATATTGTTGATCGAGCGAACCCCAACGCTCTCGATCTTTGCGCGCAGCCATTGCGGACTCGGTCCGACGCTCACATTATCGATCCTGCGCGCGGAAAAAAACGGACATTCCCGCGCTGAAGAGATGGTCACGCCGGTCTTCTTGACGGGAATTTTCGATTCGCGTGCCGTTGACTTGAGTTTTTTTCCAGTGAGCGCCGCAATCTCGCGGGCCAGACCAAAATGGCTCAGCAGATCACCGCGGTTTGGCGTGATCTCGATGTCAAGAATTGTGTCAGGAGGGAAAATATCGGTGAGCTGCGCACCAACCTTTGCATCAGGCGACAGAATTAAGAGACCGGAAGCGTCTTCTCCGAGGCTGAGCTCGATTGGGCTGCAAAGCATTCCCGCGGACTCGACGCCGCGCAGTTTGCTTTCACGAATCTCCAGTCCGTTCGGCAGCTTGGTCCCCGGCAACGCGAGCGGAACTTTGTCGCCAACTTTGTAATTGGTCGCGCCGCAAACGATCTGCCGTTTCTTGCCGCTGCCATCATCAACTTCGCAGACGCTAAGACGATCCGCATTGGGATGGCGAGCTGACGCAGTAATCTGCGCGACGATCACTCTGTCGACATTCGCGCCGCGGGTTTCGATGTTTTCCGTTTCAACGCCGGCGCGAGTGAGCAAATCCGCGATCTCTTCCGAATTTTCTGGAAGATCAACAAATTCGCGCAGCCAATTAACGGAGAATTTCATTTACATCTATCAATTGTCATCTCGAGCGAAGTCGAGAGATCTCAAGAGTAAATCCAGGGATTCCTCGACTTCGCTGGGAACGACAGGAAGGACTCATGCGAATTGCCTCAAAAACCGCAAATCGTTTTGCGAGAAGAGACGGATGTCTGGGATGTCGAACAGAATCATCGCGAGCCGGTCCATTCCGAGACCGAACGCGTAGCCGCTCCACTTTTCGGCATCGTAAGCGTTATCACCACGCGCGTTATTGACCTGCTCGAAAACAGCGGGATGCACCACGCCCGAGCCGGCGACTTCGATCCAGCGCTCGCCACCCTTAAGCGCTTTCGATTTCACATATACCTCTAGACTCGGCTCGGTGAACGGGAAAAAGTGCGGACGAAATTGAACTTTGGTTCCCGAACCAAAAAGTTCCTGCATGAAGAACTCGAGGGCGCCTTTCAAATCGGCGATGCTTACGTTTTTATCGACATAAAGCCCTTCGATCTGGTGAAACTGTGGGCTATGCGTGGCATCGAGTTCATCGCGACGATAGGCAGCACCGGGAGCAATCACGCGAATCGGCGGAGGCGCGTCTTGCATGGTTCGAATTTGCACGGTCGAAGTATGCGTTCGCAGCAGATGCCCATCCGGTAAATAAAATGTGTCCTGCTCATTTCGGGCCGGATGTTCGGGAGGCGTATTGAGCGCGTCGAAGCAATGCCATTCGTCTTCAATGTCTGGTCCATCCGCGAGCGCGAACCCCATTCGTCGAAAAATTTCGATCGAACGTTCCCACATCTGTGTGAGCGGGTGCAGCGTCCCGATTTTGTGCGGCGTTCCTGGCAACGAGATGTCGATCCTGGCCAGCGCGCCCGATTCTTTTTGCTCTCGGAACGTTGTGGCGCGCGCTTCGATCGAAGCAGTCACGGCGGTGCGCACCTCGTTGAGTAACTTTCCAACTACCGGCTTTTCATCTTTGCTGAGCGTTTTGATCCGCTCCCCCCACTCAGAGACGGTGCCGCTTTTGCCGAGATATTTTACGCGTGCCGCCTCGAGCGCCTGTTCGTCGGGCGCGGCTTCGATTTCGCCCAGTGCATCGTCACGGAGTTGTTCGAGTGGATGGATCATCGTCCGCAAATCGATAAAACGTTAAATCGTTACATCGGCAAATCGATTCACGATTTAACGAATCACGAATTACGATCTAACGAATCACGCCGCTTTCTTGCTTTTCTTTTCCAGCGCGCCTTTTACCTGATCGACGATCGACTTGAATGCGACTTCGTCGGTAACGGCGAGCTCCGCGAGAATTTTTCGATCAAGATCAATGCCTGCAGCTTTCAATCCTTCCGCGAAGCGGCTGTAGGTCATCCCATTGGCGCGGGCAGCGGCGTTCAGGCGTTGAATCCAGAGATAGCGAAACGTGCGTTTACGCGTTTTGCGATCGCGATAGGCCCAATACTGACCTTTCATAATCGCGTCTTTGGCGTAGCGGAAAAGTTTTGAACGGCGCCCGCGATAACCCTTCGCTTTTTTTAAGATTCGTTTGCGTCGTGCCCGGCTCGCCGGGGCGTTAGTAGCTCTTGGCATGGTTGTTTGCCCCGAATTGCTCCGGAGCTCCTCGTTCAGCGAGCAGTTTATTCCATTAGCGATCTTCGCAACCTCACTCGCTGATGCAGTCCCGTCGCGCGGAACCAGGTTCGCAGATCGTCACGACGCGGCAGCGCCGAGCGACGAACAATAAGTAGCGAGCCGAGAATGACAACTGCTTTTCGCAAAGCAGCAGGTTGAAGTGTTGAACCGTTTCAGGGTTAAGCGGTCGATGTTTACCACGCTTCAACGCTTTAACCCTTCAACGTTTTAATGCTAGAATGTCCCCATATGCACTGGCTCGGGCGTCATCGCTTCCTGGTCCTGGCTTTGATTTGCGGTTTTTGGACGGGTGTGATTGTTCCCGGTCATTTTTTTCCGGATGCTCCATTTATTTCGGCGCCGTGGCGTGGTGAACAGAGCTTCGAGGACTTGCTTCGGCGCGAGGGCCGAAAGACGCCTGCGCCATCCGA